>WNGK01000730.1_pt1 | contig 35523 bp, 35 predicted proteins | sample 5400601 | NCBI WGS metagenome assembly WNGK01 (sample SAMN13153376, study PRJNA577476) | soil metagenome | isolation source: 60 cm soil or saprolite under Garry oak tree replicate 1 | place: USA:California | collected 2016-06-15 | reverse complement strand
CGTGGTCATAACCCGGCTCGGCGGTCCCGAGGTTCTGGAAATCCGTGACGTCCCAGAGCCTCCTCCCAGCCCGGGCGAAGAACTAGTCCGAGTCGAGGCCGCAGGCCTGAATTTTGCCGACACCATGGCTTCGAGCGGCGGATACCCCGGGACGCCCAAGCCTCCGCTGGTTGCCGGACGCGAATTCTGCGGCACCCGCGCTAGCAACGACGAGTGTGTCATGGGTTATGTGCAATGGAGAGCCTTTGCCGAAGTCGTCGCCGCCCGCTCGGTCTTGCTCTGGCCCGTGCCCGCCGGCTGGAGCGCAGAAGAAGGTGCTGCGTTCCCGGTCAATTTCTTCACCGCGTACTTCGCCTACTGGAAAGCGGGATTGCTCGGTGACTCCGCGAAAGGCGCCCGGGTGCTCATTCACGCTGTAGGGGGCGGGGTTGGTACCGCCGCCGTGCAGATCGGGAAACTACTCGGAGTCGAAATGTACGGGACATCGTCCTCCGACGACAAGCTCGATCGCATGAAGCCGATGGGCCTGCAACACCCAATCAACTACAAAAAGCAGGACTACGAGCAAGCCGTCAGAGATCTAACCCACGGCGAAGGCGTGGATGTCGTCTTCGAAATGCTGGGCGGCGAGCACACCGCCAAGAGCGTCCGCTGCCTGCGCGACTTCGGCCGCGTCATCGTTTATGGCGCAGCCACCGGACAGCGCGCCCTACTTGACGCCGGCATTCTCTACGCCAAAGGCGCCAGCGTCCACGGCCTCTGGCTTACATATCTTTCGGCGAAACGCGATCTGACGGAGCAAGCCTGGAAACAACTTTCAGCTTGGGCGGACGAAGGCCACTTGCGTCCGGTGATCGGCGATGTTCTGCCGATGGAGAGAGCCAGGGACGCGTACCGGCTGTTGCTGGAGAGGAAGAATTTTGGGAAAGTGGTGCTGAAAATTTGAGCAATGCCCGTGTGGGTCGGACACTCCTGTCCGACAAAAGCGTCAAGCTCGCTCGAACTCTCCCACCAGTTCTCGATGCTTCTCCTTCGCCGCTTCCACCAGCGCCTGAAAAATCTTCCGCGAGCGCTCATCATCCCCAAACGACCGCTCCGGATGCCACTGTACCGCCACCACAAAATGGTCAGGCGACGTTCCTTCGAGGGCCTCTATGATTCCATCCTGTGGGCACCGCGCAGTGATCTTCAGTCCGTCGCCAATCATGTCGGCGGACTGATGATGGCTGGAATTCGCCGGGATTGCCCCACTCACTCCGATAATCTCCGCCAGTTTCGATCCCGGCTCAATCTCAACCTCATGCGCCACCGGAACATTCCGCCCCGCCGCGTGATTCACTGCCGATTGAATATGCTGCACCAGCGTCCCCGAGCGATAGACATTCAAAATCTGCAAGCCATAACAAATCCCCAGCACCGGCTTGCGCATGTTGTAGGCATCCTGCAGCAGCAGTTCGTCCACCGTGTCGCGCTTGGGATCAGCCGCTTCGGTCCTCTCATGCCGCGCTGCCCCGAACTTTGCCGGATCAACGTCGGCCTTGCTTCCCGGCAGCAGCACCGCGTCGCAGCGCTCGAGTTCATATTGAGGAATCGCGCGCTCGGCGTATTCGGGATCGCCGCCATGAGGAAGCGGAATTGCAATTCGGGGCTTCATCGCAGCTTCTATCGCTCAGCTTCTATCGCTCAGCTTTTATCGCTCAGCTTTTATCGCTCAGCTTTTTCACTCACTCGCGCGCTCAATCTGGGCCAGCGCTTTGGCCTGGCGATAGTGCCGCGCTTCCATGAAGCACGCCGAGACCAACACAATCGCCGCCACCATCGCCGCCACCGGCAGCGCCACATGCCGGTACGCAAACGTCATATCCGGATGAGTCCCGCGCAGTCGCGCCGCCAGCACGGTCCCCGCAATTCCCAGCAGCAAACTAACCGCAAACGAAAGGAGAGTGACGATAAACGTCACCAGCAGCACGCGGACGGGAATCAAATACCAGCGCGGCCCGCGAGCGGAAATCTGAACTGGAGACGTCATTTCTAAGCTCGTAGTCTAATCCAAAATCAGAGCCCGCTTTTCCGAGATCAATCCCTTGATCTTGTGTTCGAACTCTTGCATTCCCATATCTTCCGTCTTCTCTTTCCCCCGCGTGCGCACATTCACCTTCTCCGCCGCGGCTTCTTTATCGCCCACCACCAGCATGAACGGCACCTTCTGCATCGCGTGCTCGCGGATCTTCGCATTCATCTTTTCATTGCGCGCGTTCACCTCCACCCGCACGCCCGCCGCCCGAAGTTGCGAAGCAACTTTGTTCGCGTATTCAACATGCCGCTCGGCGATTGGAATGATCGCAACCTGCACCGGCGACAGCCAAACCGGAAACGCCCCTGCATAGTGCTCGATCAGCACGCCGAAAAATCGCTCGATCGATCCATACAGCGCCCGATGCACCATCAGCGGCTGCTTGCGCGTCCCATCCTCGGCGACGTATTCCAAGTTGAAGCGGGCCGGCAAGTTGAAATCGAACTGCACCGTCGAAAGCTGCCACAGCCGCCCGATCGCGTCCACCAGCTTGATATCGATCTTCGGCCCGTAAAACGCCGCTTCGCCAGGAATCGTCTTGTACTCAATATTCAGCCGCTTCAGGACTTTTTCCAAAGACGAAGTCGCCAGGTTCCACTGATCTTCTGACCCCACAAAGCTCGCACGTTGCGCCGGGTCCCACGTCGAAAGCTCAGTGATGAATTTATCGAAGCCGAAATCCTTCAGCACATCGCGCGCGAACTCAACGCAATCGGCGATCTCTTTTTCAATCTGCTCCGCCGTGCAAAAAATGTGCGCGTCGTCTTGCGTAAACCCGCGCACCCGCAGCAGTCCATGCATCACTCCCGAACGCTCATACCGATACACTGTCCCCAGCTCACCCAGCCGCACCGGCAAATCGCGATACGACTTCAGCGAATCCTTGTAAATCAAAATGTGTCCCGGACAATTCATCGGCTTCAGCCGGTATTCGGCGTCGTCGAGTTCCATCACGCTGAACATGTTGTCCGCGTAATAGCCCTCATGGCCCGAGGTCTGCCAAAGCTGCTTGCGCATCACATGCGGCGTATAGACCAGCGAATATCCGCGCTTGATGTACTCCCCGCGCATCCAGTCTTCCATCTCTTTGCGGATAATCCCGCCCTTGGGATGCCAGAAAATCAGCCCCGGCCCCGCCAGCTCCTGAATCGAAAACAAATCCAGTTGCTGCCCAATCACGCGATGGTCGCGCTTCTTGGCCTCTTCAATCTGGTGCAAATAATTGTCGAGATCTTTCTTCGAAAAAAAAGATGTCCCATAAATCCGCTGCAGTTGCGGATTCTTCTCGTCCCCCAGCCAATACGCGCCTGCAATATTCAGCAGCTTGAATGCCTTGATCTTTCCGGTCGAAGGAATATGCGGCCCGCGGCAGAAATCCAGAAACTTGCCGGTCTTGTAAATCGAAATCTTTTCCTCAGGCTTGGTGAACTGCTCAATGAAGTGGCACTTCATGAAGTCGCCTTCACCCTTGAACCGCTCCAGCCCCTGATCGCGCGGCAAAAACTCGCGCGCATATGGCAGGTTCTGCTGCACCAGCTCCTGCATCTTCTTTTCGATCTTTTCCAGGTCCTCCGGCGTAAACGGCGTCGGACGATAAAAGTCGTAAAAGAATCCACTCTCGGTTGCCGGCCCGTGACCAAGCTTGGTCTCCGGAAAAAGCTCCAACACCGCCGCCGCCAGCAAGTGCGCCGACGAATGCCGATAAACTTCCAGAGCCTCCGGATCTCTTTCCGTCAGAATCCGCAGATCAGTATCCTTTTCCAGCGGCCGCGTCAGATCAATCAGATCGCCATTAGTTTTCGCGGCCAGTGCGGCGTCGGCCCATCGCGGGCTGATGGACTTCGCGATATCAAGCGCCGTCGTCCCGGACGGCACTTCCTTCGAGCTCCCATCGGGGAGTTTCACGCGGATATTCTCTGCCATGGAAAGTTCAGTTTATGGGAGCGGGAAAGCAAGGGTCAAACATGGCACCGGCGAAAGCTTGGAAGAATGTTCTGAGTTCGAGACCAAGTTGCAGCCGAGTATATAATTTTGGTTATGACCCACGAAGCGCATGAACTACTGGAAAAGGCGCTTGCCTTGCCTGAGAGCGAACGAGCCGAACTGGCTGGGAATTTAATCTCCAGTTTGGACACGACGGTTGATCAGGATGTGGACGCAGCGTGGCAGGAGGAGGTCGTGCGCCGCCTGCATGAGGTTCAATCAGGCGAGATAAAGACTGTCGCTTGGGAAGAGGTTCAACGGAAGGGACGCACGCTGCTGCATGGCGAGTAAGCCGCTTCGGTTTCATCCGCAGGCGGAACAAGAGTATCTGACATCACTCACGTGGTATAGAGAGCGCAGCGGTCAACTTCGAATCCGCCTTTGAGCAGGCGGTTGAAAGAATCAGAGAAGCTCCCCAGCGGTGGCCTATCTACTTTCGGGATTTCCGAAAATACGTCCTCAGGCAATTTCCTTTCAGTATCGTCTATCGGGATTTCTCTTCTGAAATTGTAGTTTTCGCGGTCGCTCATGCTCGGCGCAGGCCAGGGTACTGGAGGGATCGAGTGTAGGCTATCCCACTTCTCGCAACTATGCGAGAAATGGGGCACCCGGCATTTTCTTTTCGATCTTTTCCAGGTCCACGGCTCAACTGCAGCCCGGGTTCCGAGGATACGCCAGCCTCTACCGGGAAGCGCTCAGTAGCAGTAGCTCCATTTACGCTTACTAATGCTTTTTTAAGATTATTGAGGGAATTCTCTCGAGGAGGCAACGGCTCGCAGCAGAAGCGAAGCAAGCCGGGGCCAACTTTACGCGCCCGCAGAGACGCGTGCCAGAAAAGCCGGAGGAGTACATCCCCCATCCCTTTGCGTCTTTTGCGAAAGGGTGGGCGGGCTTGGACGATGAACTGCCGAGAGCGGGGTTCGTTCTCGGGGCATCCGGCAGAGGATTTTACTTAAAAATTACAACTCCGTTTGCCTATAAAGCCTGTAAGCGGTACTCTAGCTGACTGCCGGAGTTCCCGCTCTGGTCCTGGGTTCTGCTGCCCGCCATGCAATGTGCGGCACGCTATGCAGCACGACCAAACCGGGCTGGAGCGTGGCTTCGCCTTCGGTGATTTCGGTATGACGAATGCCCAGCACGCCTGTACAACCTCGCCGTAACGAGGCTGTGTGGGCCACCAGGAATAGGGTGGGACAAATGATCCCACCCTTTTTTAATCAGCCCTGGTACTGCTCGTCGCTGACCTTTTCCATCCAGTCAACCGCCTTGCCATCGAGCTGCTCCTGAATAGCGAAATGGGTCATCGCCGTGGTGGGAGCGGCACCATGCCAATGTTTCTCACCAGGAGGGATCCAGACCACGTCCCCCGGCCGAATTTCCTCGATTGGGCCACCCCAACGTTGTGCCCGGCCGCAGCCAGCCGTCACGATCAGGGTCTGACCCAGCGGGTGTGTATGCCATGCTGTCCGGGCACCGGGCTCGAACGTGACACTCGCGCCCACTACACGCGCCGGAGCGGGCGCATTAAACAGCGGATCAACCCGCACCGTGCCGGTAAAATGCTCAGCCGGTCCTTTGCCGGAAGGTTGTGAACCAATTCTCTTGATGTCCATTTCTGAATTCCTTCCCATGATTGGGTTTTGATCTGATGATCCTATCGCTGATTTGGAGATCCTATCGCCCAAACCGTTGGAATCGGAATGACAGGTTTGCCCTTTAGAGATCGGCGTCCATGTGAACGGTAGCTGTACCATGTTGGTATTAGCTGAAGTTGTCTCTTACGAAAGCCGGGGACAACGGACGGAGGTGGCCGATGAAGCGCGTCGCTAAAAAGACCGCAAAAACAAGGCCAAGGAAAACCACCAAGAAAAGAGCCGCGTCGAGGAAGAACGCTAAAATCCTGCGCCTCAACGATCCAATTCGAATAGTTCCTTTGCACCTGCCGACTGAGCTGTACCGGCCGTCGGCGGGCATTGGGGCTCCTCCCGCCGCGCAACTTACCTATCGCAACGGCCCGCTGCTGGTGTCCGTAAAAGTGTTCACCATTTTCTGGGGACAGGCATGGCAGACAAGCCCAAACTCCGATCTTGTAGATCAGCTCAACAAGTTTTTCAGCTTCGTGGTGAGCAGCGCGTTAATGGACCAGCTTGCGGAATACAACGTGCCGGGCAAATCCATTGGGCACGGATCGTTCATTGGGACGGAGACCATCACTCCGTCCGCACTGTCGCACTCGGTCACTGATTCGGCAATCCAGAAGATGCTGCAGCAGCAGATCAGCGGCAACTCCTCCGTACCTAAGCCCGATGCCAACACTCTCTACTTCGTTTACCTTCCGCCCGGAACCGCGGTGGTGCAGGGGGGAAGCCGGTCCTGCCAAGCATTCTGCGGTTATCACGACATGTTTGGTAGTGGCATCTACTACGCCGTGATGCCCTTTCCGAATTGCGCGGGGTGCCTGGGCGGAATGACTAACCTTGACGCCTTGACGTCCACCAGTTCGCACGAGTTCTGGGAAGCGATCACCGATCCGATGCCGGGCCAGGGTTGGTACGACGACACGCATGGTGAGATCGGCGATATTTGCGCCTGGCAGACAAAGAAACTGGGGAATTACACGGTGCAGCTTGAGTGGTCAAACAAGGACCAGAGCTGCAAGTGAAGGGTTAGGCAGGATGGTACGTCTGAAAGCCTGATGGCACAAAAATCAAAAGCCCCGGTAGTCTGCCGGGGCTTGGCATTGCCGGTTGGTACGCCACCTATCAAAGATAATTGCAGGACGCTAATTTGCAATACCCTGACACAGCCGTTGTAAGAAAATGACATATATCGGTGCAAAAAAATAACAGTGCGCTGACATAGGCCTGACAAACTGCATTCCTTCGGAACTTACGATCCAAAACGGACCAGGCGAAGGCCTGCGTTGACTCTCAGGTTTTATCTCACCCAGTTCTGAAGGAGAAGGCAATATGCTACGTCGCACGTTCCCCCTGACCTCTGTGTTTGGGCTTCTGCTGATTTTCGTTTCCAGCGCGGCTCTGGCTCAATATCAACTCACCGCGCTCGACTCAAATCAGGTAAAACAATCAACTAACGCTGCCGATCCTCTGATCGTGAATGCTTGGGGGCTGGCCCGCAGCCCTGGCAGTCCGTGGTGGGTCAATGACAATGGTTCGGGTTGGGCCACGATTTACAACTCGGCCGGAGTCAAGCAAGGGCTGGAAGTCGAGATTCCGCCCGCGCCGAACGCCGGACCGATCGGACTCCCCACCGGCATGATCTGGAATCCGTCGCAAACCAATGAGTTCCAAGTGCAGGGCTGGCAGACGTTTTTCATCTTTGACACCGTGGACGGAACCATCAGCGCGTGGGCCCCGGGACTGGCCTTTTTCGATGCCGAGATTGCGGTTAACAACTCCGCGAGCAAGGCTTCCTACACGGGACTGGCTGTCACCAATAAGGGATCGGAAAATTTCCTATTCGCCGCGGACAGCGCCAACAACAAAGTTGATATTTACGACGGCACATTCACATGGAAGGGCTCATTCGCAGCTGATCCATCCATTCCGGCAGGGTTTTCGGTATTCGGAATCCGGGACATTGGCGGTAAGGTCTTCGTTGCCTTCGCCAGTTCGTCCGGCGGTGCAGGCGGCTTCGTTGACATTTACAGCGAAAAGGGAGCATTGCTCAAGTCCTCTTTTATCCACGGCGCGCCGCTGAACCAGCCCTGGGGATTCGCCTTGGCGCCCTCGAATTTTGGGCCGTTCAGCAACACCTTGCTGGTTTCAAACAACATTAACGAGGGCACCATCAACGCGTTCAACGCGCAAACGGGCGCGTTCGTCGGCACCATGAAAAACACTTCCGGTGCTGTAATCCACATTGACCAACTCTGGGCAATCGATTTCGGAGGCGGTACGGCTGCCAATGGTCCTACGAACACATTGTTCTTTAGCGCTGGCCCGAGCAACAATGTGGTGGGGACATTCGGGACAATTGTGTTCCCGTAATCTCATAGAAGAATTGACGGCCAACGGATGCCCCACCCTTCGTGGTTTTCGGAGGGTGGGTGCATTCTCCTCTGAGTCCAGAGGCCCCTCAAGATCACCTTCGGCTTAGACCGCATGTCGGCCATGAGCCTAGACCTTAGGCAACTGTCGCGCCTCGCCCGTCCTCGCTAGACTTACGCAATCCCCGCCGACAAGAAACGAGGACCGGCCTGCGATGCACATGCAATGGTTCAGCCAGCACAGCCTCCCGTTTACCCTGATTGTGGCCTACATTCCACTGGTTGCGACAGTGGCGACCACCATTCTCAGCCTGGTGCTGGCCCGCGCTACCCTGCGCTACGCCGAATCCAGTGACAAGAGCCTGGCGCTGGCGCGCGAGGAGTTCGAACGCCAATGGTCGCCCGAGCTGCACGTCAAGCTGGAGAAGCTCAGCTCTCGCCAAACAAACATCGTGGTCACTAATCTGGCCAGAATTTCTGTGCTCCTGCAGATGGTGCAATTGAGACGGCTGTCCAGGCGGTGCCTTCTTTGCGCTCTTTCCTGAACGAGCCGCTGGTCGGCGGCAGCACCTGGACCAACGAATTGGGGAAACATTTGTTCGCCTGCACCGGCGACGACTATGAAGGCCAGATCGCCGCCTCCGTGACTTTTTATGCTTCCGGCCGCATGTTCCGGACCGACTGGTTCCGCTTTCAAGTTCAGGTCAGCCGCGGGGAAATCCTCCGGCTTGAACCCAGAAACATCGCGGCGCGCGGGGCGCGTACCCTGGACGACGACGAAGAGACACAGCCAGAGCTGGTAAAGGATGTGGTCAAAGTTAGCGCCGCGAACGCCTAATACTCAGGCCAGGACTGCGGCTTGAGCCTTTCGCTCTAGACCGACTGTAACCTCCCCACTCTGCGAATTCGGCATCAGAATGGAGACAATGCGGATCCAAGCCAAACTTACGGTTGCAATAGCGGTCTGCGGACTCGGCCTCTCACAGGCGCAGGGCGTGCCACGCCAGCCGGACGCCCCAAAACCAGAGCTGCAAGCCGTCACTGCGGATCAGTCAGACGACGGCGACCGCTCGCTGAATCAGGATGACCGCTTGTCGCTGATCGCCGCATCCCTCGATGCCAGAGTTCGTCGAAATTCTGAACACGACTGCTCTCATCTTGTTCACGCCATCTATAAGCGAGCTGGCTTCCCTTATGCCTATGCGCCTTCTTCGGATCTCTACGCCGGCGTCGAAGGGTTTCAGCGAGTCAAGCTGCCTGAACCGGGGGACCTGGTAGTTTGGCGAGGGCATGTGGGGATCGTGATCAAACCGTCGCAACACATCTTCTTCAGCTTCATGCGTTCTGGACCTGGCATCGATGATTACCAAACGCCCTATTGGAAGAGCCGAGGACACCCACGGTTCTATCGTTACCTCAAAGATAACTCGTGTGCAGCCTGTGATTCGGCGCAACGCTCACGCCAACTCATGAAGATAAAACGGTAGCTAGGGTGTATCGCCGTTGCCGGACGACATCGCTGGCGCAAACTGACGTTTACGTCCATCTCCTGTCCGCCTTTCGGCGAACGGGGGAATGACAATCAGTGCGGGGCGGACTCACACTACAATGGCCTTGTGCTCGCGCACACACTCCAGTTCTCTCCAGAACAAGACGAAGCCCTCTTCGCCTCCCTCCCCGCCGCGCCCGCGGTCTTCCTGTTGCGCGGCGATGGCGAGCCTTACGTCAGCAAATCCGCAAATCTACGCCGCCGGCTGATGCGCCTTCTCGGCCCGCCCCGAGAACATAGCAAGCGGCTGAACCTGCGCGACCGCGTCCTCGAAGTCGAATTCACCGCCACCGGCTCCGATTTCGAATCGCAGTTTCTGCTGTATCAGCTCTTGCGCAGCACATTCCCGAAGACCTACTCCGCGCGCTTGCGCCTTCGCTTCGCTCCGCTGATCAAGCTGCATCTGGAAAACAAATATCCGCGGGCGTCAGTGACTACACGCCTCGGCCGCACAATGTGGGGACAGCCGCCCTCGGCTGTCCCTGGGCAGGCCCGGTTTGCTGCTGACGCCAACGAAGTGTTGAGCTTCGCTCGACAGAACAGCCGAGGGCGGCTGTCCCCACGTGGTTCTTCCAATCTTTATTACGGACCGTTCCCCTCCCGCCCCGCCGCCGAAAAATTCGCCAGCGATGCACTCGATTTCTTCAAAATGCGCCGCTGCGTTGACGAGCTCCATCCCGATCCCGCGTTCCCCGGCTGCGTGTACTCCGAAATGAAGATGTGCCTCGCCCCCTGCTTCAAAGGATGCACCGACTCCGACTACCACGCCGAAGTCGTCCGCGTTCAAACGTTTTTCGACAGCGGAGGCGACTCCCTGACTCGCGAACTCGCACAACACCGCGATCGCGCCTCGACCGAACTGGCCTTCGAGGATGCCGCCGCCGTCCACGCAAAAATCGAGAAGCTGAAGCCGCTCCTCGCCCAGTTGCCGGAAATCGTCCAAAGAATCGACCGGCTCGATGCGATCATCATCCAGCCGAGTACGGAGCCGGACGCTATCTCACTCTTTCGTTTTTCGTCTGCATGTCTGAACGGCCCGGTTCTCTTCAGCATCCAGCCCGCCCCCGGTTCCGGCTCCATGGAGTCGCGCGTGGAAGAAACCATACGCGCGTTCCCGGCGCCGGGGATCAAATCCGCCCTCGAACGCATGGAGTATCTCGCCGTGCTAAGGCGCTGGTACTACCGCTCCAGCCGCATCGGGGAAATCTTCTTCGCAGACGAGAAAGGCGCGTGGCCCCTGCGTCGAATCGTGCGCGGAATCGGACGCGTCTATAACGGAGAAAAGCCGCAGGAGCCCACCCAAATTTTTCCTGCGACTCAAGCCGAGATTCCCCTATCCTAGGTTTGCAGGGTTTTCTTTGCGACCTTCGCGCTTCCTTAGCGACCTCTGCGGTTACAAGCTTTGAAAGACTTTAGCCGCTAAGATCGCTAAGGCAACGCGAAGGTCGCAAAGACATCTCAGGCACTAATCCTGGCCACTCTTATGACCAACGACAAATCCCTGCGCAAACATCTCATAGAACTGCTGGACGGCGGCCACGCCCACGCACCGTTCGACAAAATCATCGCGGACTTCCCGCCCAGGCTCCGCGGCGAAAGGCCATCCTGCCTGCCCCATTCCGCCTGGATGCTGTTGGAACACCTGCGCTTCACGCAATGGGACGTCCTCGATTTCAGTCGCAATCCCAAGTACGTCGCCGCCAAATGGCCAGACGATTACTGGCCCAAGAATCCCTCGCCGCCCAACGCCGCCGCATGGGACAAAGGTATCAAGTCAGTTCAGGATGATCTGAATGCGATGAAAAAGCTGGTAAGCGATCCCAAGACGGATCTGTTCGCGAAAATCCCTTGGGGAAACGGCCAGACCATCCTGCGCGAAGCGCTGCTGATCGCCGACCACAACTCGCATCATCTCGGGCAATTTATTGATGTGCGAAGACTGCTCGGCATCTGGAAGCCTTAAAGCATCGGGTGATCGGGTGATCGGGCCGTCGGGTGATCTGAAAACGGGGTTAACTTCGCCCGATGACCCGATCACCAGATCATCCGATGTTCTCCCGCCGCTTCCGGAAAACGACCTTCGGCTCTTTCCTCCCCCGCTCATCAATCCCCAACAGCGTCCACTCAATCTCCGGCGAAATATAACGCAGCAAAATGTCAGTCGCGGGATGCACATGCAACGCCGGCGCCACCATAATCAGCGGCGCCCCCGCCGCAAGCTCTCGCCCGGCAAAATATCCGAACCTCTGGAACTCGCCACGCGCATGGTGCCAGGCCACGCGCGCCCAGTAGTCAAGGGAACGGTTTCCGCGGGGTGGCGCTGGCCTATAACACTCGCCGTCGCGAAGAGGTTGACAGCGCTTTTACTCAGGCTGAAGCAGCGGGCGCAAGGCTAATCAAGCCCGCGCAGGAAGCCTTTTGGGGAGGCTATTCCGGATATTTTTCCGATCCCGACGGTTTTCTCTGGGAGGTCGCTCGGAACCCATTCTTCCCTATTGCGGAAGATGGAAGCATTAAGATTCCAGAGTAGAAATAGATCCTTTGTTTCTCAGATCGCCCGATCATCCGATCACCCGATGTTTCTTTATGGGATAATGACCTTATCTCCCGAGTCCTTCCTGGTAAAAGGACATCTAAAAACCGTGGACAGAAACCCTTTCTTCTTTCAGCACTACGGCCTGACCGAGAACGATCTGGAACGCTATCTCGGAGCCGCGCTTTCAGCTGGTGGCGACTACGCCGATATTTATTTCGAATATCTTTCTTCGACCGCGCTGACCGTGGATGAATCCCTGGTCAAGTCTGCGTCGCAGGGGATTTCCGCTGGATGCGGCATTCGCGTCATCTCTTGCGAGCGCACCGGATACGCTTACACCGATGACCTGTCTTCCGATCGCATTCTGCATGCGGCTCGCACCGCAGCCCTGATCGCCAGTGGTCCGGCCAAAACCCTGAGCGCCGGATTTCAACAGAAGCCGGCGCGCAGTCTCTATCCCGTGACCCTCCCTTCGGTTGACGCGGAGATCACCGCCAAGGTCGAATTGGTGATGCGCGCTGATACGGCCGCTCGCGCCGACGATGCTCGCATCAAAGAAGTCCGGGCCAGCTATGCCGACGAACTGCGCAACATTCTGGTCGTAGGTTCCGACGGCACCTTCGCCGAAGACTCCCAACCCCTGGCGCGCCTGAACGTTTCCTGCATCGCCCGGAATGAAACCAATTCCGCCCGAGGCAGTTCCGGCGGCGGCGGCCGAGTGGCTCTAGATTTCTTCTTCGGCGACAAGACCCCGGAATACTTCGCTCGCGAAGCCGCCCGCCAGGCCGTCCTTCAACTCGACGCCCGTGAAGCCCCTGCTGGAGACATGGAAGTCGTGCTCGGGCCCGGCTGGCCGGGAGTGCTTCTGCACGAAGCCGTCGGTCACGGCCTCGAAGCCGATTTCAATCGTAAACAGACCTCAGCTTTTGCCGGCCTTATTGGCAAGAAGGTTGCCAGCGAAAAATGCACCGTCGTAGACAATGGCACCATGCCCTGGCGCCGCGGTTCGCTCAACGTTGACGACGAAGGCCACGCCACCCAGGAAACCGTCCTCATAGAAAAAGGAATCCTCAAAGGCTATTTGAGCGACAAACTTTCCGCGAAACTGATGGGCATGGCCGATACCGGCAACGGTCGCCGCGAGAGCTATGAGCACATCCCAATGCCGCGCATGACCAACACCTACATGCTTGCGGGCGAGGACGATCCGGAGGACATCATTCGCTCGGTGAAGCGCGGCGTTTACGCGGTAAACTTCGGCGGCGGCCAAGTGGATATCACCAACGGCAAATTCGTTTTCTCCGCGTCTGAAGCTTACTTAATCGAAGACGGCCACGTGACCGCCCCAATCCGCGGAGCGACGTTGATTGGCAACGGTCCCGACGCACTGACCCGCGTTTCCATGGTCGGGAACGACCTAAAGCTCGACGAAGGCATCGGCACCTGCGGTAAAGACGGCCAGGCTGTGCCGGTTGGCGTAGGTATGCCGACCACAAAGCTCGATCGCATGACCGTAGGCGGCACCGCCAGGAAAGACCCCGGCGGGTTTATGCAGTAGCTGGGCACACTCGAGCGAGGAAGCAGGGCGCATGTTCTCGATAGTAAGTGGCGCATGCCTAGTGGGACTTGGGATTGCATTCTTCACACTCGCACCCCACATTTCCAATTGGGAGCGAGAGATGATTCAGCACTATCCTCGAAACGAAGTAACGGGATGGAGCGGAACGCGTAAAGGGACACTGGCCCGGCGCTGTGTGGGCTTGATTTGCGGGATTGGCGGGGTTTTGAAAATCTTAGTGCATTAAGCCCTAGTGTGACCGATTGGAGAAGTCGGCAGTGTTACGCTTTTGTCTTTTCCTGTGCTTTTCTAAAACGAACAATCACCTATGCATTCGACTCAACTAGAAACTGGAAACCTACAAGCCGAAACCGATCTGAAATCCCTTGCCCAGGACATCGTCCGCCGCGCCATGTCCGGCGGCGCAACCGCTGCTGAGTGCATTGTCCGTGAAGGCGACGAATTCTCTACCCTCGTCCGCCTCGGCCAGGTGGAGACCCTGAAAGAAGCTGGCTCGCGCTCCATCGGCGTCCGCGTTTTCAACGGCCAGCGCGCCGCCAGTACCCACTCCAGCGATTTCTCCCGCTCCGGCCTCGACCGCATGTTGAAGTCCGCGCTGGAGCTGGCGAAGATCACCTCTGAAGACCCTTTCTCAGGACTTCCTGATCCCGCGCAACTCGGCTCGCTTTCCGGCGACCTCGATCTGTACTCCAGCGACGTCTACTCTCTGCCCGGGCAGGAACGCATCGCCTACGCCCGCCGCGCCGAGAAAGCCACACTCGATGCCGACCCGCGCATCAAAAACTCCGAAGGCGGATCCTTCGACGCCGCCACTGGCCACAAGATTCTGGCAAACTCTCTCGGCTTTTTGGGCGAGTATCGCCGGTCTTACTGCTCCGTCGCCGCAGTCCCCATCGCGCAAGATGAAAACGGCGCCATGCAGCGCGACTATTGGTACTCGGTTGCCCGCAGCCTGAATCGTCTCGAGTCGCCCGAGCACGTCGGCCAAGTGGCCGCCCAGCGCGCTCTGCGCCGGTTGGGCTCGCGCAAAGTCAAAACCGCGCAGGTGCCCGTCATCTTCGATCCGCTGGTCGCCACCTCCATCCTCGAACATATTTTCGAAGGCGTGAACGGAGACTCCGTCTATCGCGGCGCTTCTTTCCTGGCCGGCAAACTCAGCCAGCAGATTGCCGCCGCCGGGGTCACCGTGGTTGACGACGGCACCATCGTCGGCGGTTTCGGCACCAGTCCTTTCGACGGCGAGGGCGTACCCTCCCGCCGCACCGTGGTCATCGAAAACGGAATTCTCGCTTCCTACCTGCTCAACACCTACACGGCGAAGAAACTCGGCCTTCAAACCACCGGCAATGCCTCCCGCGGTCTGGCCGGAACTCCCGGCATCGGCCCCGGCAATTACTTCCTACAACCCGGCCTCAAAACACCGCAACAAGTGATTGGCGGCGTGAAGGAAGGCCTCTACGTTACGGAGTTCATGGGCATGGGCGTCAACCTGGTCACTGGAGATTATTCCCGCGGCGCCTCCGGCCTTTGGATTTCCGGCGGCGAGCTGACTTATCCCGTCGAAGAAATCACCGTTGCAGGCAATCTGAAAGACATGTTCCTGAACATTTCAGAAGTCGCCAGCGACCTCGAATTTCGCGGCGCCGTCGCTTCGCCGACCATCCGAATCGATGGCCTCACCGTCGGTGGGGAATAAGCTGGGGTCCGTCAGAACAGTCTTTGGCAGCGGGTCGCCAGTCATAACAACCTGATCGAGAAATAGCCCGCACACCGTTGTCCCAACTACAATCTTCTTATGGAAGGCCTGCTGCAACCCGCCGCGACGGAGCGCAATCCCGAGTGGCTGCCCAAGGTGACGGGCATCGCCGCGATTCTGATTGTCGCCGGCATCGCGGTTTTCCTGCTGCGCCCGAAGCCGCATCCGCCAGTTCAAGTGAATCCGTACGCCGCTCAACTCAAAATTTCCGATCTCACCATGAGCACCGCGAAAAACTTCGTCGGCGCCAAAGTCACCTACATTGACGGCACGCTCACCAACCCCGGAGACAAAGTTGTCACCCGCGCCATCGTCCACGTCATCTTCCGCGACTCTTACGGCCAGGTTGCTCAGATCGAGGACGTTCCGATCAAAATCCTGCAGGCCGGCGGCCCTTATCTCGATACCATTGATCTCGCCACCTCGTCGCTCGCACCCGATCAGAGCAAGCCGTTCCGAGTGATTTTCGAACATGTGAGCGCGCAATGGAACCAGGCCTATCCCCAAGTGCAGGTCATAGACGTGACGACGAAGTAATTGTCGAATTTGCAGATTTCCGAATTTACGAATTGAAATTCGACAATCCGAAAATTCTTCTACAATCCCTTCATGTCCGAGAAAAAAACCGTGCGCCTGACGGAGACGGTCAAAGCTGCGGGTTGAGCGTCCAAGCTGAGTCCGGCGGCGCTGGACACGGTGCTTGGGAAATTAGCCCGGCAACACGACCCCAATGTCCTGGTCGGCTTCGATCATGCCGACGACGCCGGAGTGTATCAACTCGGCCCTGATTCCGCTTTGGTCCAGAGCGTCGATTTCTTCACCCCCATCGTGGACGATCCCTACACCTTCGGACAGATTGCCGCCACGAATTCGCTCAGCGATGTTTACGCCATGGGCGGACGTCCGCTGACCGCGCTCGCCCTTGTCTGTTTCCCTGAAAAGGGCAACTTGGAAATCCTGGAAAGAATTCTGGCTGGTGGCCTCTCCAAAATGGTCGAGGCAGGCTGCACCATCATCGGCGGTCACAGCATTCGCGACGATGAAACCAAATTCGGCTACTCCGTCACCGGCCTCATTGACCCGAAGAAAGTACTCCGAAATGGCGGCGCTCACTCTGGAGACCGCTTGCTGCTCACCAAAGCGCTGGGCACCGGCGTAATCTCGACTGCAATCAAGAATGGAGTCGCCAATCAGGCGTGGATCAATGCTGCCGTCGCGTCCATGACCACCCTGAACAAGACCGCCGCAGCGGTGATCGCTAATTTCCAAGAAAACAGCCGGCTGCCACACCCTTCGCGGTTTTCGAAGGGTGGGGATTTTACCAGCGACCAACGACCAACGGACGACGATTCTCCCGTCCACGCCCTCACCGACGTCACCGGCTTCGGCCTGATCGGTCACGGCCGCGAAATGGCCCTCGCGTCCGATGGAGTCTCGCTGCATCTCCACGCCAGCCGCATCCCGCTGCTCGAAGGCGCTTTAGAGTGCATCCGCGCCGGCCACATTCCCGGAGGCCTCAAGGCCAACCGCGAATTCGCTGAGTGCGTCGTGAAATACGAAGACGGCATTCCCGAGGAACTTAAGACCATTCTTTTCGATCCGCAAACCGCCGGAGGCTTATTGATCTCGGTCGCTACGGAGTCCGCCGCTGAACTGACACGCGCGCTCGGCGCAGCCGGAGTTCTCGCCGTCGAGATCGGAGATGTGCTGCCCCCGTCCAAGCCGCTTATCCACGTCCTCAAGTAGTTACCAAGGATTCTGCCGACTGCGAACTGCGCTGTGCTAGGATGTCACGAACTTCCCCGCCAGAATCCACGCACTTACGGAGGAATACATGTCCAGTCCTGGGCTTGGGATCAGCGGCGCATCTCAGTCTTCTCTTACCAACCTGGTCGAACAGAAGTTGCGTGCCGAGCGCGTCGTCAAGATCGGCGCCGGATGGTTTCGCACCGTAGCAATCCTCTCCATCATCAATTCCGTCTTGTCCATGAGCGGATCGGGGATTCGCTTCATTTTCGGCCTGGGCATTGCCCAGTTCGTGGATGGGCTCGCGCACCAGGCTGGCCAGTCCGGCTTCGCTCTCGACCTGATAATCAACGGCTTCGTCGCCGGCGTCTTAGTTCTCTTCTGGAATTTCGCGCGCAAGGGCGAGCAGTGGGCATTCGTCGTCGGTATGCTTCTTTATGCCGCAGATGCACTGGTTATGCTTTATTTCAAAGACATTCTCGCGGTGGCCTTTCATGCCTATGCGCTATACCGGATTTACACTGGAATGAGCGGCATTCCCGTCCTCCGGAAATTCGAGGCAGCCCTCACCCCCGCAGGCGCTCCCATCCAGCCGATCTAACGACCTAAAAAGATCAGTGCTATCGCCAGGACCGGTTCAGCCTGCTCCCCAGGATCGTTCCGTTGCCTCGTGCATCTAAACCAAGCGAACCGTCCTTCCCAGGAGTTGCACATGAAGACCCGCAAACTTGGCCGTAACGGCCTCACCGTTTCTGCGCTCGGACTCGGCTGTATGGGCATGTCCGAATTCTACGGCCCGGGCGACGAAACTGAATCCATCGCCACCATTCATCGCGCCATCGAACTTGGCCTGAATTTTCTTGACACCGCTGACGTGTACGGCCCGTTCAAGAACGAAGAACTCGTGGCACGCGCTATCAAGGGCCACCGCGACATGCTCATCATTGCCACCAAGTTCGGCATTGTTCGCGATCCCAACAATCCGAAGTCGCGCGGCGTCAACGGAAAGCCAGAGTACATTCGCAAATCCTGCGAAGCGAGTCTCAAGCGCCTCGCCATTGATCACATTGACCTCTACTATCAGCACCGCGTGGATCCAAACACGCCGATCGAAGAGACAGTCGGCGCGATGGCTCAGCTTATCCGCGAAGGCAAGATTCGCCACATCGGACTCTCCGAAGCCAGCGTCAAGACGATCCGCCGCGCAGCCGCAATCCACCCCATTACTGCCTTGCAAACCGAGTACTCACTCTGGTCACGCGATCCCGAAGACGAAATTCTCGCCACCTGCCGCGAGCTTGGCATTGGTTTCGTCGCGTACAGCCCGCTAGGCCGCGGCCTCTTGACCGGCCAGATCAAGCGCTTTGAAGACTTTGCCCCCGACGACTTCCGCCGTGGCATTTCACGCTTTCAGGGAGAGAATTTCCAGAAGAACCTCGACTTGGTAAAGAAGGTTGAAGAAATCGCGCAGGCGAAAAACTGCACCCCTTCCCAGCTTGCCCTGGCATGGGTGCTGGCCCAGGGAGAAGATATCGTTCCCATCCCCGGCACTCGCCGCCGGACACGTCTGGAAGAAAATCTGAAGTCGCTGGAGGTGCAGTTGAGCGCCGCCGACCTCCGTCGCATTGAAGAAACGTTTCCCAAAGGAGTCGCCGCCGGCCAGCGCTACTCCGAGCAAATGATGCAGCTCCTAAATGTTTAAACAACTTATTTCATAAAATAAGCTCATTCCGAGCGCAGAAAATCGTTAGCGAAGCGGACGACCTTCGCAGTCGAGGATCCTGCTTTCTTGTGCAGTGCGTGTACCGCCCGCAAACACCCAGCAGCCGCGACGCTGCGAGCGACAGCAGGTTCCTCGCCAGCTAACACTGGCTCGGAATGACATCACTTATAAATGAGGAAGGGAAAATAAAAAGGGCGACCTTTAGGCCGCCCTTGCCTTGAACTGATAGCTGATAGCTTGCTTTTACGCTGGCGCCGGACGCTCGCCACCCTTGAGTCCCGCGCGTCCCGGCTCCGGCTTCAGCACCTGTTGCACTCCATCGTCCGACTTCGGCGGAGGAATGATCTTTGGCAAGTCCTTACCGTCAATTAACAGTTTGATTTCATTCGCATCCAACACTTCGCGCTCCAGCAGCGCCAGCGCGATTCTGACCAGGGTATCGTGATTGGCCCCCAGAATCCCTTTGGCGGTTTCGTATCCGTTGCCAATCAGGCGTTTCACTTCCTCGTCAATCTTGATTGCCGTAGCTTCGCTGTAATCGCGGTGCTGACTGATCTCGCGGCCCAGGAATATCTGCTCTTCCTTTTTGCCGAAGGTCAGCGGCCCCAGTTCGCTCATGCCAAACTCGCAAACCATCTTGCGCGCCAGTTCAGTGGCCCGCTCAATGTCGTTGCCAGCGCCCGTGCTCATTTGGCCGAGAAACAGTTCCTCCGCCAGACGCCCGCCCATCATGATCGCGATCTCGGTCTCCAGATAGTCCTTGGTGTAGTTGTGCTTGTCGTCAATCGGCAACTGCATGGTCACGCCCAGCGCCATTCCCCGGGGAATTATCGTGACCTTATGCAGCGGATCGGACTTCGGCAGCTTCGACGCCACCAGCGCATGGCCCGCTTCATGATACGCCGTGACTTTCTTTTCTTCGTCTGAAAGCAGCAGCGACTTGCGCTCCACTCCCATCAGCACTTTGTCCTTGGCCAGCTCGAAGTCGTACATGAGCACGGCCTTGCGGTTCTGCCGCGCCGCTGCAAGCGCCGCTTCGTTCACCATGTTCGCCAGGTCAGCGCCGCTAAACCCCGGCGTGCCGCGCCCCAGAACGAATAGGTTGACGTCATCCGCTAATGGGATTTTGCGGGTGTGCACTCGCAGAATCTCTTCCCGCCCCCGCACATCCGGGCGATTCACTACCACCCGCCGGTCAAAGCGGCCCGGCCGCAGCAGCGCCGGGTCGAGCACATCCGGGCGGTTCGTCGCCGCCATCAGAATGACGCCTTCGTTCGATTCGAAGCCGTCCATTTCGACCAGCAGTTGATTCAGCGTCTGCTCGCGCTCATCGTGCCCACCGCCCAGACCAGCGCCGCGATGCCGTCCAACCGCATCAATTTCGTCAATAAAGATGATGCAGGGAGCGTTCTTCTTTCCCTGTTCGAACAGGTCGCGCACTCGCGATGCGCCCACGCCGACAAACATCTCCACAAAATCCGAACCGGAAATAGAAAAGAAGGGAACGTTGGCTTCTCCCGCGACCGCTCTCGCCAGCAAAGTCTTCCCCGTTCCCGGAGGCCCTACCAGCAAGACGCCTTTCGGAATCCGCCCGCCCAGCTTCTGAAATTTTTGCGCCTCGCGCAGGAATTCGATAATCTCCCGCAGTTCTTCTTTGGCTTCATCCACGCCGGCAACGTCTTTGAACGTCACTTTCTTCTGCTGCATGGAGAGCAATCTTGCCCGGCTCTTGCCGAATGAAAGCGCTTTGTTACCGCCAGTCTGCATTTGACGGACCATGAAAAACCATAGCCCGGCGATCAGCGCAAACGGCGCCACCGTGGTCAGCAGCCATCCCCAACTACCGCTGTTGGCGTCATGGAAGGTGGCGCTGACCCCTTTGTCCTGCAGCCGCTTGATCATCTCTGGAGTGAAATAGTTGACCGGCGCAGTCGTGTGAAAGGTAGAACCATCAGCTAGCTTTCCCTTCACTTCCATACCGGTTACACCCACTTCCTTCACCGAGCCCTCGTCAACCTTGCTGTTGAACTGCGTCAGGTTGATTTCCGCCTCTTTTTGGCCAGAGTTCACCGACTTGAGCACCTGGAAGAGCGTGATACCCCCACCAATAATGAGCACCCAAAAAATGATCGTCTTAATTGTTGAATTCACTGAACAACTCCTGAGGCATGGCCACCATTATCGCGAAATCGCTGACCTACACCAATCCCATTAAATTAGATGCCAGTTCCGGCATTTTGATTGATAAAATGCCCGCCACACTATTCTACCCCGCTCGATCAAGAAAAGTGGAAGTGCGTCGAATAACTTAGGGTGGAAGCGGGTTCGAACTTAGGTCTGTGAACCTGCCCGGGAGTTTCTTTGGCCATCGACCAACAACCAAGGACCGGCGACGGGTTTTCAGAGCCCGACTGCCAGATACGGCAGATTGCGACTCGTCTGTTCTGGCGATCCCAGCCCGTATCCCATCAGGAATGCGCTATCTACCAGAAAGCCGAAGTAATCCGGCTGCAACCGCACTCGGCGCGCCGACTGACGGTCCAGCAGCGTCGCCAGCTTCACCGAAGCCGCTCCTCGCCCCAGCAAGTCATTCATCAGAAACTCCGCCGTTACGCCGGAGTGTACCAGGCCCTCAACTAGCAAAACATGCTGATCCCGAATATCCACCTCATGGCTGAAGAAGATCTCCTGCAGACCGCCCAAGTCGTCCCGGTATCGCGGTTTGATAAATGTACAGATCACTGGCACTTCGAGTTCCCGGACCAGATCGGCCAAGAAGATGAACCCATTCTCTAGAATCCCCAGGGCATGCACAGTCTTTCCCCGATAGTCATCCGAGATCTGCCGCGCCATCTCCAGCACCCGCTTCTGTATCTGCTCAGCCGGAATGATGACTCTTAATTTTTGCTCTGCTTCAGTCATAGTTTTTTCTTGATAGAAACTGTCATCCCGAGCGATTTTGCTTTGGTAAAAACTGTCATCCCGAGCGAAGAAGGTCATCCGCCTGGCGGACGATCTTCGCAGTCGAGGGACCTGCTGTCCCCGGCGTCGGAGATTTGAATCAGTACTCCGTTTCCATCCGTGGCCCGCAAATCCCGCCTCACCCCGAGTCCCATCACCCACACAATTTCATCCCCGCTCGCCACCAACGGCCACTTTTTTTTTCCATCACCAGTGATGTGCCGGTCCTGCAATAGCTCTTTGATCTTTTTAGGCTCCTTCGTATGCGAAGGCCAGAACCGTTCCCCCGCGTGCCAGTTTCGCACGATGAGGCCCCTCTGCGCGTGCTTCCAATCCAATAAGCGTTCGGGATTATACCCCTCGCCCGCTGAATCTACAGCCAACGCCTTCACCGTAATACCTGCTTCGGAAATCAGCACCTCTCCGGGCACTGAGAGCTCGTACCTGTAACCAGAAGGAGTCTGCGAAACGACTCCGAACCTGAGTTCTCCCTTTTGCAAGGAGACGGCCCAATCGCCAGGAAGACTACTGCGCGCGCCTTCCTCGCGCAAGGCAAGCACTTCCTCCACATGCCGAAACTCAAGACCTAGTCCCAGTGACTCGGCCGCCGCCCTTACTAGCCTCCGCTGCACAGCAAGTCCAAACTCGGCAAGCCGATTGCGGTGCAACTTTCCGCCGCGCTCCGTCCGCATCCAAACCAGTGGCAGCAATCGCATGACCTCGTCCTCCCAATATTCCTCTTCCCCGCGTGCGATCTTCGCCGCCTCCGCGAGCGCTTCGCGCACCGACGGATTTACATGCTCCTCAAGTCGCGGAAGGATCCCGTGCCGGATCCGGTTTCGGGTGTACCGCAAGTCCCGGTTGCTCGAGTCTTCCCGCCACGCCAGCCTGAGCTCACCCAGGTAGTCGATTAACCGCTCTCGCCGGACCGCCAGCAGCGGACGGACAACCGCCTTTGCTCTTGGCGACTGGTCTCGAGTCCGGCTGACAGCTGATGCCTGATAGCTGATAGCGACTTCCGGATAGATACCCGCCAGCCCCCTCGTCCCCGCTCCCCGGGCTAGCTTCATCAGCACCGTTTCGGCCTGGTCATCCAACGTATGCGCGGTCGCGATCCTATCCATGATCCCTTCGACCGCCTCGCGGAAAAATTCATACCGCAGCTCTCGCGCCGCTGCTTCCAGACTCAATTTTTTCTCCGTCGCGTACCCCTTCACATCCCGACTTCCGCAGATGACTTCCAGCCCGTGCGCCGCCGCCAGCTCGCGGACAAACTGCTCGTCAGCTTCCGATTCCTCAGCCCTCAGCTTGTGATTGAGATGAACAACGGAAAGAACAATCCCCAGCTCCTGTCGCAACTCCAGCAGGATTCGAAGCAGCGCCACCGAGTCCGCGCCGCCAGACACCGCCGCGCCCACGCGGTCTCCAGCCCGCAGCAGTTCATGCTTCCGGACATACCCCAGCACCGTTTGCGCCAGCTTGTGCACCGCTTAATGTTACATCCATGCCCATGTGGGTCGGACACTCCTGTCCGACAAAGGCCAGCCGCATCGAACAATTCCTACTACTGCGGGCTGGTCAGCGACAACTAAATTCCTGAGTTGCTGAATCCCATCAGCAAGTGGTACACAGGTTCCACGCAAAGTTCCGACATCTCAGCGTTCATGAATCAGGAGGCCCTATGAAGTCCATCCTTTGCGTTGTCGCTGCCGCTCTGTTTGTTTCGTTTTCCGCCTTTGCCCAAACCCCTGAGCCGAAATTCATTGCTGATACGTTGGTGGTCCAGGCCGAAGGCACTTATGAAGCCGACCCAGACCTCGCCACCATGGCTTTCCAGATTTTCTCGCAGGAGAAGGAGCTCAGAAAAGCCTACGACACCGCCGCTCAATCCATGCAGCGCATCGTTGATTTGGCAGACAAGAACAACCTCAAGAAAGAAGACGTCGTCACCGGCGTCCTAACCGTTTCGCCGTTCTATGAAGGCGATCGCAAGAAACGCGCCCGCTCCTATTCCGTGCAAGGCGAAATCAAACTGCGCATCCACGATTTCTCCAAGATCGGTCCGATTCTGGAAGGCACCGTCGAAGACGAAGTCACCGCTTTCCGCTCCCTGACTTATTCACTCTCCGATGAAGAGGCCGCCAAGAAGCAGGCGGTCGCAGAAGCCATGCGCCGCGCCATCGGACGCGCCATCATCGCGCTCGAGCAAAAGGGTCAGAAGCTGGGAGGATTGCGCTACATGAGTCTGGATGTGAAGCAGCTCTACGGAGTGGCCAATCTCGATTACACATACACGACCGAGTCGGCGGAGGTTGCGACATCGGAGGGCGGACTGTTCTCCCATAAGAAAGTGGCTCCGCCACCTCCACCGCCGCCGTCAAGGCCCGAGAAGATAACCGTCACGGCTAACGTGCAGTGCGCATTTCAGATCCAATAGGACGTTAGCCGAAATACCTCCGCCACTCTCCACTCTCCGCGACGCGCCGTATGTGCTGGTTCCTGTGCAGCAGTAGTCCGATCATATGCCGCTTAAGAATCAGCCTCTCGGCCAGTGATCCCAAGATTCCGAACGGCGCTTTGAATTGCATCACGTCCTTCATCAGTGTCGCGCCGTCGCCGGCTTCAAAGAAATGGTCGTGACAGAAACTACGAAAGCTGCCGCACACCATGTAATCCTGAAAATACCTGGGGCGATCGTACGCAGAGATGCGGCTGGTGTGGGTAATCGAGACGCCGAAGTGCCGGCCTTTCCATGTAACTTCCTGCTCCGGCCCGATCAGCCCCGACGTGACTCCGGCGATAGCTTGCTCACCGGTCCAGTCGGTCGAGGCCATGTGCAGATCAATGCTTCGCGCCAAATCAAAGCAGCGTTCGACGGGGGCTGCAATTCGCGTGAGCAGTTCGATGCGGATCATCCCATCAACCGGTTCAACTCCGCGTGTGGGATGGCCCCTTCGAGCGCGCGGTAAGTTCCGGCACTCTTCAATTCTTCTGCGATCCTTCGCGCGAGCCCCAGCGCTGCCCGCATCGGCCCCGATCCCAGACTGACCCGCGCCACACCGAGTTTCTCCAGTTCTGGAATAGTCGGCGATCCCGGTCCCGCCAAAATGTTCACCGGATGGCGCAACTCCCGCACCAGCCGGCCAATCGTCTCTTGATCCCGCACTCCCGGTGCGAATAGGCAATCCGCTCCGGAATCCCGAAATGCCGCCAGCCGCCGAAAAGCCTCGTTATATCGCTGCTCTGAAGGCCCGACTTCCAGCAGATAAACGTCCGTCCGCGCGTTCAACACAATCGGAACTCCCATCGCAGCCGCAGTTTCCCGCACCGCGGCAATCTTCTCAAGCTGCAGCGTCAAATCTGTCAGCGGATGCTCTACGTCATCCGTCCCATCTTCAAGATTCATTCCGACTGCTCCAGCCTCAATCACGCCTCGCGCCGTCCTGGCAGCATCGTCCGGACGATCTCCATAACCCGCCTCGATATCCGCACTCACCGGAACTTTAACGGCCGCCGCAATCCGCGCCACCACCACCAGCATCTCTTCCCGTGAGATCTTCTCCCCATCGGCATAACCCAAGCTGAATGCAATCCCCGCGCTGGTAGTCGCGATCGCCCCGATACCAGCCTCTTCAAAGATGCGGGCGCTGGCAACGTCCCACGCGTTCGGCAGCAGCAGAATCTTCGGCCCACGATGCATGGCGCTGAAAGCGCCAGCCTTAGCAGCCTGCGTTTCCGTACTCGACATTTTTCGCTCCTCCGCGGGCAAGTTTGCCCGTGTGGGTTGGACATTCATTCCGACAAGATTTCCGAGCGGGTGCCCCATCCTTGTCGCGATGTTTGCGACAGTTGTGCTTTTCTCCAGTCCTACGTCTTTCTGATCCTCTCCATAAACTTCCCGACGCTTACCACCGCCCGCCCCACGGTTCCCCGTCCAATCTCCTGCGCTTCATCTCGGGCCGTTACTTGAACGGTATAGAACTTTCCATCAAAACCTTCCACCACGGCCTCCGCTCTGATTCGCACCCCCTCCAGGCTCGCCGCCCGATGCTCAATATGAATCGCCGTTCCCACTGTGATCTCGTCGCCTTCGCAATAAGGCTGCACCGCATGAAACGCAGCCGTTTCCATCAGTCGGATCATATCCGGAGTGGAATAAACTGGCGGCAACTCCGGATGATGCGAAGTCAAAGTGTGCTTGAATTCGACCGTCTCCTCCGCCTCGCCGCGCGCGCCCGTGGGAACAGGTTTCATAGGCGTCAGCTGCAAAAACAAAGAACCAACGATTTCTATCGAAATCGCTGGCCCCGGGACTTCCTTCGTGTACCTTTGTACCCTTCGTGGTTGGTGCGCGCTTAGGCCGCCCGAGCCATCCGCTCCGCTTCAATCCCGTCAAGCGCCTTCCACAGCGCCTTGGCCGCGTTCTCTCCAGCATCGAGCGCTTTCTCGGCAGCCTTTGTATTCCCGCCTACGATCTTCGCAAGCTGGTGTTTCCAGATTCGCGAATGATAAATATCGGCAGTGGTATGCACCGTGAAATACTCGCAAGTCTTGTCGTCCGCGCCGTACACTTCCCGCAGCCCTCGCGCCTTTTCTGCCGACACTCGCGGTACCTGAGATTCGTAGGCATAAAACGCCGCCAGAGCTTCTTCCGGCGCCCCTTCGCTGGCCACGGAATGAAACCACCCAGTAAGCTCACTGATCTCCTTCACCGAAGCCTGACCACTCCTGCGTTCGCCACCCATGCCCGCAACAAAATCTAGCCAAAGCTCCGCATGGGAACGCGAACCATCCAGTCCCAGTTCTTCCCGCCGGTTCACCAACACAGCGCGGCGCAACTGGACATCTTCAACCCGCGCGCCAAATTCCCGCAAATACTCCGGAAACGCCTGAACATGATGAAAATAGTCCCGCCCGTATTCGCGCAGGTCTTCGTGAGTCAGTTCGCCAGCCGACCATGCCTTATAAAAAGGATGGCAAAGCAGGTCATACTTCGCAATGCGCGCATCCATCTGATCGAAAAACTCTTTGGTCGTCATTACCCCTCCGTCAACAGATGAATATACGAGGAACAATCCTGTGCCCGCAAGGTCAAAGAAAACAGGCGGCCGCGGATTGCACGAATCAACGCGGATCAAGAACAAGAAGAGTTTATCCGTGTTAATCCGTGGCCGTTTTTCTTTGCGAATTCTTCGCGTCCTTTGCGGTTAAAATCTTTTGCAGCCCCCTGCGCGGCGACCCCTGCGTTCCTTCCGTCCAGTTGTGCACTGCTCTCCATCCCGCTGCTATCCCTCGCCCAAACCGACCCGCACATCCCCGATGAAGTCCGCTACAAATCCGGCTACATCAACCCCGTCCCCAAGCCCGCTGATTTCACCTCCGCGGTTCAGGGCTGCCCTACTGCTTTCGGTCGGATGAAACCAGGCCATCAAAATCTGCAAGCATTTGTCGGACAAGAGTGTCCGACCCACACGAGCCTGTAAAATAGAAGTCCCATGCAGTTCACTGAACAATTCGATATCGTCATCGTCGGAGCCGGACACGCCGGCTGCGAGGCCGCCGTCGCCTGTGCCCGCATGGGCTTGAAGACCGCGCTCTACACTCTGAACGTTGACCTCATCGCGCAAATGTCCTGCAACCCCGCCGTCGGAGGCATTGCCAAAGGCCATCTCGTCCGCGAAGTGGACGCACTCGGCGGCATCATGGGTGAAATTACCGACGCGGTTGGAATCCAATTCCGCCTGCTCAATACTTCCCGCGGCCCCGCCGTCTGGTCTCCCCGCGCCCAATGCGACAAGCAAGCCTATCGCCTGAAGATGCGCGAAGTCCTCGAATCGCAGCCCAATCTGCAGATCAAACAGGCGGAAGTGGCGGATCTAATTCTGGAAAGCAGCCGTCAGCGGGAAGGGCACGACTTTAGTCGTGCCGAACAAGTCGCAAATGGGGATGCGGCTTCAGTTGCTGGGGATGCTCTTGGCCAACGACCAACGACCAACGACCAGCGACGGGTTTGGGGTATCAAACTCCGTGACGGCCGCACCGTCGGCGCCCACGCCGTCATCATCACCACCGGCACTTTTCTCAACGGACTTATCCACTGCGGCGAACAGCAATATCCCGCGGGCCGATCCGGCGAACCCGCAGCCGTTCTGCTCGGCGAGGCCCTCAAAAAGCTCGGCCTGCGCGGATGTCGCCTGAAGACCGGAACTCCTCCGCGCCTGGATGGTCGCACCATTGATTGGTCGAAGTTTCAAGTTCAACCCGGCGATCCCGATCCCACGCCCTTCAGCTTTCGCACTAAGCGCGTCGCCCATCACGATTCTCAGGTTCCCTGTTATATCGCCTGGACCACAACCGAAACCCATCGCATCATCCGCGAGAACGTGCACCGTTCGCCGATGTACAGCGGCCAGATCCAATCCATAGGCCCGCGCTACTGCCCTTCGATTGAAGACAAGATCGTCAAGTTCCCCGACAAAACTACGCACCAGCTGTTTCTCGAGCCTGAGGGCCTGAATACGCACGAGATTTACGTCAACGGCATGAGCACCTCCTTGCCGGTAGAAGTCCAGCTTGCGATTCTAAAGTCCGTTCCCGGCCTCGAAGCTGCAGAAATGCTGCGCCCCGGTTACGCCATCGAGTACGACGCCATTGATCCAACCGAACTCGAGCGCACCCTCGAAACCAAGCAAATCGCCGGCCTCTTTCTCGCCGGGCAAATCAATGGCACCTCAGGGTACGAAGAAGCCGCCTGCCAAGGCCTGATGGCCGGCATCAACGCCGCGCTAAAAGTGAAGAACGAACCGCCGCTCATCCTCGACCGCACCGAAGCCTACACCGCGATCCTGATCGACGACCTGATTTCTAAAGGCACGAACGAGCCTTACCGGATGTTCACTTCGCGCGCCGAGTTCCGCCTCCACCTGCGCATAGACAACGCCGACCGCCGCCTCACTCACCACGGCCGCCGCATAGGTTTAATTGACGACAATGCCTGGGATGATTTCGTCGCTAAGCAAGAACGCCAAGAAAAGATGAAGCAGTTGCTGGAAAAAACGAAGCTCACCACGGAGATGACCGCGTATCTCCGCCTCCAAGATGCGGGTGTAGGGGCAGGTGCCCCCACCCGCCCCACCGCTGATAGTGGAACCCTCCACACCGCTCTAAGCGGCGCGCTCGGTTCAGCGCTAGCCCAACTCCTGAAACGTCCCGAAATCACTATCGAGCATCTAGTCCCCATCCTTCGCAACCAAGCGCCCGAATTTTTCGCGGCTGCTCTTGCCAACGATGAACGACCAATGACTGACGACGGGGTTTCTTCCGTCCTGCGCAACCAACTCAAATCCGTCGAAACCGAAATCAAGTACGAAGGCTATCTCCAGCAGCAGCACCGCGCCATCGAGCGCCTGAAGAAAGCCGAGCAGCGCCACATCCCCGAATGGTTTGACTACAAATCCGTCAGCGGGCTCTCCCGTGAAATGCAGGAGACGCTTACCAAAATCCGTCCCCGCACCATCGCTCACGCCTCCCGCATCCCCGGCGTAACACCAGCTGCGGTTTCTCTAGTGAACGTGTACATCGAGATCCAAGGCAAGCGGCGCCAGCAAGCCACCGTGGTTTGAAATATGTCTTCTTTTTATACTTATCTGCCTTCGCCCATCGGATCGCTTTTGCTTGCAGCGGACACCGCCGGACTTCGCCAGATCACCTTCCCGAAGAACGGCAGTCCGGAGTCCCCGCAGCCCGGCTGGATCGAAGATTCATCCGCTTTCCTAGAACCCATCCGCCAACTTCGCGCCTATTTCGCCGGAGACCTAGAAACCTTCAATCTCCCGCTTGCGCCCCAAGGCACGCCGTTCCAACAGGAAGTTTGGAAAGAACTTTGCAAAATTCCCTACGGCGAGACCATTTCCTACGGCGAACTCGCAAAACGCATCGGCAACTCAAAAGCTTCCCGCGCAGTCGGATTAGCCAACGGCTCCAATCCTATTCCGATCATCATTCCCTGCCATCGCGTGATCGGCTCGAACGGCAAGCTCACCGGCTATGGCGGCGGCTTGCCCATTAAGGAAAAACTTCTCGCACTCGAACGCCGCCAACTTCGCTTGTTGTGATTCTCAGGTCAACCGCTCCAAACCTAGTCGCCGCTGTCATTCCTGCTAATATGTCCGCACATGTCCGAGCCATCGCCACTCGACCAGACCGTAACCCACTACCGCATTCTGAACAAGCTCGGTGGTGGCGGCATGGGCGTGGTTTACAAGGCGGAGGACACCCAGCTCGGCCGCTTCGTCGCTCTGAAGTTCTTACCCGACGACGTCGCCGGAAACCAGCAGGCATTTGAGCGCTTCCGACGCGAAGCCCGTGCTGCATCGGCGCTGAATCACCCCAATATCTGCACCATCTACGAAATTGGCGAGCACCAGGGCCGTCCTTTTATTGCCATGGAGTATCTCGAGGGAAAAACTCTACGCGAGGCTATCTTCGGACGCCGGCTTGAATTCGAGCGCCTTCTCGATTTCAGCATCGAAGTTGCCGATGCCCTCGATGCCGCTCACAACAAGGGAATCGTCCATCGCGACATCAAGCCGGCGAATCGCTTCATCACCGAGCGCGGCCACGCCAAAATTCTCGACTTCGGTCTGGCGAAGATGAATCCTGTAGCAGCTGCGCAGGCCGAGTTCGCGCCAACCGTTACCGAAGAACATCTAACCAGCGCCGGCAGCACTTTGGGAACTGTAGCCTACATATCCCCGGAGCAGGCCTTGGGCAAGGAACTCGACGCCCGCACCGATTTGTTTTCTTTTGGCACGGTCTTGTATGAAGCAGCAACCGGAGTGCTGCCCTTCAGGGGTGACACCGCGGCCGCCATTTTCGATGCGATTCTCAATAAAGCTCCGGCTTCGGTGACCCGCGCCAATCCCGATCTTCCGCCGGATATGGAGAGAATCATTAACACGGCCCTGGAAAAGGATCGCGAGGTCCGCTACCAGAGCGCCGCTGAATTGCGCGCCGAATTGAAGCGTCTGAAGCGAGACACGAGTTCCGGTAAGTTGACGGCCGCCACTCCCGCCGCGGTGATCGCCGTCCGTTCGAAGAAACCGATTGCGTTGTGGACCGCGGGCATTGCCGCGGTTGTGATCCTGGGGTTGATTGCCTTCCGGTTCCTTGTGCCAATGTTGCCGCCCGGGGTCACCGGCTCAACCCAGATCACTCACGACGGCAAAGGAGGCTGTTGCACTGTCACCGACGGCTCCAGGATTTACTTCAACCGTTTCACATCAGAAGGGGGGCCTTCGCTGGTCCAGGTAGCTTTGAATGGCGGCGAGATCCTTGAAATTCCTAATCCCGTGAAGGGCTCCCGCATTATGGATATCTCGGCGGACCACTCCCAGCTCCTTATCGCCTCAGGCGGAGAGGACGGCCTGAACAGTCTCCTCTGGACGGTACCGTTGCCGGCAGGCTCTCCCCGCCGATTGGGAAGCATCACTGCGGACTCCCGATACGGCGCAAAATGGTCACCCGATGGGCAGAGTTTAGTGTTTACCAAAGCTCCGAGCTCTGGCTGGCGAATGCCGATGGCAGCCACCCGATTCGCATTGCGACCGTCCAGGGCCGCCCGACATCAGCCGTGTTTTCTCCCGATGGCAAGCGGATTCGATTTACCCAGGTTGACGACGCATCCCATACCTATGCCCTCTGGGAAGTCCGGCCCGACGGCTCCAATCTCCATGCGCTGTTGCCAGGCTGGCACACGCCGCCGCATGAGTGCTGCGGCATCTGGACGGCGGATGGCCGCTATTACCTTTTTCAGAGCACGATTCGCAACGACAGTTTTGGCGATGTCTTCGTTTTGCCGGATTCGCCCAGTCTCTTTCGCAAATCTGCAACTACCCCTGTGCAGTTGACCTTTGGACCGCTGACATTCGAAATTGGCGGCATCACTTTGGACGGCAAGAAACTGTTGGTGGGGGGCTATGATCAGCGAGGCGAATTGGTGCACTACGATCCCGCGTCAAAACAGTTCGTTCCATTCCTCGGAGGTCTTGCTGCATTCGACGTGGCATTCTCACGCGACGGCAAGTCGATCGCCTATGTCAACCTCCTGGATAACACACTATGGACCAGTCGGCCAGACGGTACCGAGCGGATTCAGCTGACCTACCCTCCCGATCATGCCGCGCTCCCGCGCTGGTCTCCGGACGGGAAACAGATTGCCTACATGGGGTCGCAGCTGGGAAAGCCCTGGAAGGCTTACGCGATTTCGGCGCAGGGGGGCACGCCTGAGGAGTTGGTGCCTGGGAACATATCCGAAGGCGACCCCGCCTGGTCTCCCGACGGCACCCGCATCGTGTTTTCTACCGGCATGCCATTCCTAGGACAAAAATCTGAGATCAGAATCATGGATGTGAAAACGCGGCAGATCTCAACTGTTCCCGGTTCCAGCGGCCTCTTCAGCCCGCGATGGTCTCCCGATGGCCGCTATTTGGCCGCTCTCGATTTCCGAGAGACTTCAAAGACACTCTACATCTTCGATTTTCAGACCGGCAAGTGGTCCGACTGGGTGACCGATCCTCTCGCGGTGGAATATCCCGCGTGGACATCGGACAGCCACTACGTGGAGTACTCAACCGATGCCGAAATCAAGCGGATTAAAGTCGGCGAAACTCATCCGGAAACGTTATTTAGCACCAAAGGATTTCACCAATACTTCACTCCGGATTTCGGCACCTGGACCGACAATGCCACCGACAACTCCCGCATGTTTCTTCGCGATGTGAGCATACAGAACCTCTACACACTCGACGTGGACTTCCCGTAAGACAGAAGTTAGAAGTCAGAATGTAGAAGTGAGAAGTAAGAGCGCAGACCAAGAACCGGAGTGATTCCCGTGCGGTCACTGCTGCATTCTGACTTCTAACTTCCGACTTTTCTTCATACCCTCGCACAGCCTCTTCGGTTACCATAAATTCGGTTATCATAAATGATCCACATTGCATCTAAACTCATAGCCATGAAGAACGCACTCCTGTTTCCCCTAGCCCTGCTCCTGTTGAGCTCTCTTGCTACAGCCCAAGATCCTGTTCTTCTCCGGCCCCCCAAAGGCGCACAGGTCGCTATTATTGTGTTCGAAGATCTGCAGTGCCCGAAGTGCCGGCAAGACGCGGCGCTGGTCGCGAACGCAGGCAAGACCTACAAAATCCCCGTCGTCCGCCACGACTTTCCTTTGCCCATGCACAACTGGTCCTACAACGCTGCCATCATCGCGCGATATTTCGACACCCATTCCAAGGAGCTCGGCAACCAGTTCCGCGATTACATCTTTCAGCATCAGCCCGAAATCACGCCCGACAGTCTGCAAGGCTTCGCGCAGAAGTTCGCCACCGAGCACAAAGTTGATTTGCCGTTCGTAGTTGATCCGCAGGGAAAATTCGCCGCGCTGGTGAATGAGGACAAAGACCTAGGCCGCCGAGTGGGAATCCAGCACACCCCGACCATCTATGTAGTTAGCGGCAAACCCCAAGCCAAGCCCTTCGTTGAAGTCCAGAACCCCGACAGCCAGCTCTACCAGACCATCGAAGCCATGAAGAACGAGTAGGAATTGAACGCGACCAGGTCTCGCCACGCCGAATCGTGACCGTTTAGCCGCGCTCGAACGCGTGCTTTTTCTCCAACTCTGCCAGTGCGTTCTGCATGTCGCCTTCAAATTTCTCCGCTTGCGCCATCAAAATCGCATTCGCCGACGCCCGTTCATCCTCCATCGTCATTAATCCATCTTCGGCCAGCTTTCGGGCCAGCTCCAGCACATGCTCGGGCGTAGTCTCTACATAGAGGGCCTCGGTCGGATCGCCAATCCAAGCCGCGCTCTGCGTTAGCCGTCTCTGCCAGAAGACCTTGCGCGCGATCAGCAGCGAAATATCTTCGTCGCTGGCTTTGCCGAATACCCATTTATTGCGCTTGAAATTGTAATGCCGGCTGGAAAACTGCACCGGAACCAGCTTTCCCGATTTCACAAATTCCAACTGCCGCCGGTCCACGTTGTAGCGCAGCGAATTGATCACCGGAGCTTCCGCATCCTTCGGCTCCAGCGACGGCAGCACCTCGCGCACGGTTGCCGACAGATTCACCGACACCGGCGCATGTAACCCTTCCAAGCCTCCCAGCTTGATGTCCCCATGCAGAACCCAAAAGTCCGCGCCCGATCCCGACTTGTGAAACGGCCATTTCAGTTCGATCAGCAACGGAATGCCGGTTAGCGTCACGTAAACCCGGCTGCTTGTCTGCCTGGGCTCGTATGGGTCGGACACTCCTGTCCGACGCTCTTGATCTTGACTCATTGCTGAGTTACTCCCCGCGAAATCTCGAAAGTGAATTCTACACAAAAAGAGAGAGCGGCCAACTCGGCCGCCCATACTGGTGATGGACTTTGGTTTGTTTTTATCGTCCCGCCGTAGCCGCCGCTGCGCGAACTGGCAAGCCGCCAATCTTCTCCATCAACCGCTCGATGCTTTCGCCGGTGTCGATGTTTCCGTCCACGTAAGGATGCCGCGACCCATCAGTGTGCATCACCAGCACCCGGGTTCCGGCGTGCGCCTTCTTGGCCATATAAGGAAGATGGTGCCGGTCGTCCCGCGTGAGCGTAGCTCCAAGAACCACCAGGTCAAAGCTCTCGCGCTTCAGCGCGTCCAGCACTCCGGCTCGCCCCACCGCGATCTGCACTTTATAGCCTGCCTTCTGAAGCGACTCGGCCTGCGCGGCCAACATTTCCTCGTTCAATTCGCCGTACAGAACTTTCGACCACCCGCCCGATTTGGACATTTTGGGACCTCTTCTCCCTGTACGAAATTAGCAATGTCCCTCGGGATTGAAAACGTAACCGAAGACCACGCCCAAGTGGGGAGAACGGGTTGTTGGCTATTGGCTCTTGGCTCTAGCCATTGGTCCGGAAAAGAGGTGTCGCTGCACCTGGCTCTCGGCAAGAGCCAAGAACCAAGAGCCAACAACCACCTTTGAGTGTTACATTATTGCGGTGAGAAACTCCGCCCTGAGGGTGTTCTTCTTCCCGTTAGCCGCCGTCGCAATGACTGCGGCCGGCAGCGTGGCCCAAGACCCGCAAACCGCTTACTGCAATTACGAAGATGGCAATCAGGTGAGCATTCAATACCGCACAACCGTTAAAGAGGTGCCGAAGAACGGCCGGGTCTGGTCTCCCGGTATGACCCTCTACGTCCAAGTTCCCCTGAAGCTTGGGAATTCTGAGATCCCTCTGGGCGCGTACACCGTGTATCTGATCCCCGGCGGCAAAAGCTGGACCCTGATCGTCAACCGCAACGTATCCGCCGGCGCTCCTTACAATTCAGCACAAGACGTAGCCCATGCCTCCATGGAGATCGGCGAAATTCCCGATCCCACCAAGGAACTGGAACTTTCTTTCGCCCACATGAGCGCGAAGCAATGCAGCCTCCGCGTTTACTACCAGAAGACCGGAGCCTTCACCGATTTTCTGGAAAAAAACTAAGACTTGATGGTCAACGACGAAAGTGTCAGCGACGAATGACCACTGCCCAATGACCAACGACTGCTCTGTCCCATGATCGATTCCACCA
>WNGK01001157.1_pt1 | contig 35565 bp, 31 predicted proteins | sample 5400601 | NCBI WGS metagenome assembly WNGK01 (sample SAMN13153376, study PRJNA577476) | soil metagenome | isolation source: 60 cm soil or saprolite under Garry oak tree replicate 1 | place: USA:California | collected 2016-06-15 | reverse complement strand
TTCATGTGGAATGGGGAGTCAATCCGCGAGTCCACAAAACAGGGCAACGATCGCAAGGCCCGCAACATCGAGTCGGCCCATCGCGCATCATTAGCCAACGGGCTGGTGGGGATCCGGGACCGAAAACCCGTTCCCACATTGGCCGACTTTCTCAAGAACGATTTCTTGCCATTTGCGGAAACCAAGCACGCCGCAAAGCCGCTGACCTTTCGGTACTACAAACAGGGCGGGACATGCTTATTGAATCCGCTCTCGGCGCCCTGCGCCTTAATGAGATTACCAACCAGCAGGCGCAAGAATTCGCCTGCCAACGTTCGGAGCTTTCCCCGAGCGGAATCAACCGCGGATTGCGGACGCTGCGCCGCGCCCTCAATCTTGCCTTCGTTTGGGGAAAACTGGAGAAACCCTGCAAACTCACACTCGCCGCGGGCGAGCACCAGAGGGATCGCGTCCCGACTGAAAAGGAAATTGAGAAGTATTTAGAGGCATGTCCGCAACCGTGGAAAGATTGCGCCGTGCTCATCTTGGATGAAGGGTTTCGGCCCGCAGAAGTTTTTGCTCTTCAATGGCCCCATGTTTCCTTTGAGAAAATTGCAATTCAGATCGCGGACGGGAAATCGCGGGCTGCACGGCGCGGGCGCTCGAGGGGTCCGGGGTCACAGCCTTTGTGCCCTGCACCCTCCGCCATACCTCCCTAACTCGCCTCGGAGAAAAGGGCGGCGGGGATATCGTGCTCGCGCGGATTGCTGGACACAGCACGATTTCAGCAACTCAACGTTACATCCACCCCCAGGCGGACGCGATCAACCGGGTTTTCGCCGCATCGTTCCCACGGGTAGGCACAAAATTGGGCACAGCAAGAACATCAAGCAAACTGGAAACGCTGCGAGCGGAAAAGCAGAGGGCTCGCAAGTCCGCATAATAATTGTGTTTAGCTGGTGCCGGGAGGGGGAATCGAACCCCCACAGTCCTTTCGGACCTGCGGATTTTAAGTCCGCTGCGTCTGCCAATTTCGCCATCCCGGCTCCCGTTCATTCTAGCGTAGGGCACGGCGCCGGGCGATTGTCTTGATCGAGGAAACGCGGGCTTGCAGGCCTAGACGTGAGCGGCAGCCGATGCGCTGCCTGCGTCCGTGGGCGGTGTGGCTCGCTGTTTGTGCATCGCCTCATGGAATTGTTCTGCCGTGAGCGACTCGCCATAGAACAACTGCAGTAATGGATCGTCCGCGTCCGCGGGCGGTTTGCTCGTGCCGGGTTCGGATTCCAAGCCCTCGGGTTCGACCAGCAACTCGGGCAACAGCGTTCGGTTGTTGGTGAGCACTCCCAGGAATTTTTCCACGGCGGCGCGATGTTCCGGCGTCGCCTGCGTGAATTCCACGCCCATGCCCTTGTCCGGATGCATGATCCGCACCACTCCGTGAGCGCGCACTTCAACCGTGCCCGCCTTCATCGACAGGGTCACGCGACTCGATGCAGGGAAAGGCGATGAGATCTCCAGATAGCATCCCCCTAAGCTAAGGTCGGTAAGCTGGCAACGGATCGGCGGATCGTCCGGCTCGGTATCGGGAGAATTCTGTTTCAGCCACTCCTGTAACTGGCGCGTAGCTTCTGGAGAAATCTGCTGAAAGCGAAGACCCGCTTGTGCGCGGGCCCCTTCCCAGGCAAACTCAGCAGGAAGTTCGAGAGAAGTCTCCGTTCCGGGCAACGTGAATGCAATCTGCCACCGCCCCGTGGGACGCCGCCGGTTCGGCATGCTGACCGCCATTCCTCCTTCGCTCAGGTCGATGGTCGTCACCCTCATACTGCCGTCCAGTCCGGGGCTTCGCAGGACAACCGGAATCTGCACCGCCACGCGCGCGTTGCGGCGACGCTCACTCTTCATCAAAGCCCGTGCAGCCCGGAAGCTCGATTTGGCGCGCTCACTGGATACCGGCTTGTAGAGGACGAAGTGCGCTCCGAGACTGAACACGGCCTTCAGGCCAACCATCGGCTCGACGATGGCGACCGCGACCGCCTGCTTGTTACAGGGAGCGCTGCGCGCACTGCGCAGCACATCGGACGCGCCTTTGTCGGCGCAGTCGACGATAATCGCTTCGAACCGCTGCCGGGTCAGCTTGCGCAAGGCGCTGTCAGAGTCAGCGCACAACTCGACTGCGATATCCAGATCGCCCAGCACACGCCGCAATACCCGCACGATTTTTTCGTCCGAACACAGCGCCAACGTTTTCAGGCTCATGACGGGGCCTATTCCTAAGCGAAACTCTGGGATCCGATAAACAAGATATTTCCCGCGGCGCTCACAGCAGCCTGGAAACCGCGCTACGGAACTCCCTGTCTGACACTCTATGTCCATCGAACGCAGCGATCAATCTTCTCCTGCTGCAGCTGGTTACGCCCGTAATCTGCAAGCACTTGCGGGCCCATCGGGCAGATTTCGCTGGAAGCGCGCAGTAATCGAGCAAGACTGGAAAGGGCGCGCGTTCCTTCATTCGAGATTCGAATTCCCACTATCCGAGAACCCGACGGATCAGGCATAACTACCTTATTTACATAGGATTGAATCAGATCAGTTGATGGTTTTGGCAGGAAATTTTCGTTGACTTTCAAGCGAAATTGACTGTAAGATGTTGAATCTCCGATTAGCTTTAGGTGCGGATTAGTCTAGGTTCTAGCTTTGTCTACAGTGAGCCTACGTTCCAGCTTGAATCCTGAAGCTGAATCCCGAAGACGGCTCGGAGAATCATATACATAGGTAAGTTTAAGTGTACGAGTTTGTAAGTTTTATCCCCTTAAGTGGAAAGGCACTTTTCATGGCCAAGCGTCGCGGAAATCCGAACTGGGGCAAGCCCGAGCCGATCGGACCGATCACCCCAACCATCACCGAATTTGAACAGGTTGTGCGCGAGTACAAGCTCTCCCCCGACCAGTATTTGCGGTCGACTCGCCTGCGCGAGTGGGCCCGCCGCAACAAGAACTCCAAGTACATCCCCGAGCCTCTTCTGGAAGCCTGGGGTTTCGAGATCGAGTCCACACTGTAACCGCTGAATAGACAATGTTTTGAGGGTCGCTCCTTAAAGGAGCGACCCTTCTTATTTGCACTCATGTGTGAGTCGTGTCTCGGATTCATGTGGGGACAGCCGCCCTCGGCTGTCCAGCCGGGCAATGCCCGGCAGCCGCGCCACTGCTCACGCCCGCCTGAAATCCCTCCCCAGCCGCTTTCGACGCGTTATCATCTGCGCTGAATCCCGCTCAACCCGATGCCCAACGTCCTGCAAATCCCGCCCGCTGAACTCTTCTCTCTGCTGGCAGCAATCGGCTTTGCCGCGGGCCTGAATCTCTACGCGACGGTGGGCGTGCTCGGACTGCTGGCGCGCTTCGGCCATCTTCCGCTTCCTCCAGGACTGCAACTGCTCGCAGGCTGGCCGGTGATTGGCGCCAGCATCGCACTCTTCGCAATCGAATTCTTCGCCGACAAAATCCCCGCCTTCGACCTGATCTGGAATGCCCTGCACACTTTCATCCGCGTGCCCGTCGCTGGACTGCTGGCCTACCAAGCCACGAGCCAGCTTTCTCCCGAATACCAACTGCTGGCCACACTACTTGGAGCCGCCGTCGCTCTGGCCGCCCATGGAGGCAAAACCGCCGCACGCGCCGCCGTGACGCCTTCACCCGAACCGTTCTCGAACATCACGCTGAGCCTGGGAGAAGACATTCTCGCCATCGCCCTGACCTGGCTGGCCACGCGGCACCCGTATGTGGCGGGCGTGCTAGCAACAATCTTCGTCGTGATCATCGTGCTGCTGACGCGCTGGGTAATCCGCGCTATGCGCGCCCTGCTCCGTGGCGCCGAGCACGAACTGGCCCAACTAGACTAGGAACGGCAAGTGTTGCCCATTCGCATGAAACCTTGCTACGCTCCGTGCGCGGCCATGCTTCGCATCGGTACGGTTCGCACCGGTTCGGCGGGCGGCGGCCCGGTCGCTTCAAGCACATCGTCCCAAAACGAGGAGTTCGCATCGACCGCAGACAGCCCGAGTTGACCCGACGTCGGTGTGTCCTTCGCTCCCACCCATGCGACGCGAAACTCATCCCTCTTATTCAGCCGACTGAGAGAGACAATCTTGCCCATCCGAATCGTTCCGCGGAAACCCTGCACCAGTGCTCCCTGGCGGCTGATATCGATGGTAGTCAATTTCTGTTCTTGGGAAGGGCCCTTGGCCTCACTCACGGTCAGCAACACCGGCACCGCCACCTCGACCGGCGAAATCATGCCGCTTGATCTTGAACTGCGCCATCAGTCCACTCAATAGCTTCGCTACCTCGGCTAACTCCTGTGCCGCGGTTTGCGACTCTTGTGCGAGAGTCGACGTCCCATCCGCGACCCGCGCCACTCCGCCGATGCTGAAGGATATCTCCCCCGCTCCCGTTGCCGCTTCGTCGACGTTGCGCTTCATCTCGTTGGTAGTCGCACTCTCTCTTCCACGGCTGCGGCGATCGTGCAGGAGATATCGTTGATCTGGTCGATCACTCCGGCAATGGTTCCGATGGCCTCCACCGCGCCCTTGGTGCCGGACTGAATCGCCGCGATCTTTCGGCTGATGTCGCCGCTGGACTTGGCGGTTTGCTTGGCCAATTCCTTGACTTCGTTGGCGACGACGGCAAAGCCTTTCCCTGCCTCGCCCGCGCGAGCCGCTTCGATGGTGGCATTGAGGGCGAGCAAGTTGGTCTGCTGCGCGATGGCTGAGATGACTTTGATCACTTCGCCAATCTCGGCGCTGGAATTACCTAACTTCGCGACCGTAGCGTTAGCCGCCCGCGCCGTTTGCACAGCGTTGCCGGCGACGCTGGCCGCCTCATGGGCATGGCTGGCAATGCTCTGGATAGTCGACGCCATCTCTTCCGCGCCGGTGGAAACGGTTTGCAGGTTATGGCTGACACGCTGCGCGGCCTCAGACACGATGTTCGCCTGAGCGGAGGTTTCCACGGAATTCGCCGTAATCTGCTGTCTGGCCGCGGAGAGTTCGTCGCTGGCGCTGGCCACGCGCCTGGCAGTGTCGGTAATCAACTGGATCACGTCGGCCAGGCTGTTTTTCATGGTATTCAGCGCGAGGCAGGCACGACCGATCTCGTCGTCGGAATCGACCTGCACATCGGCGATCTCCAGATTCTTGGCGGCGATCTCCTGCATCTGCACTAGCATTCTGCCCGTCGCAACCGATTGAGCACGCCCAATGGCGGTCGACATGGCAAACCCAGTCACGACGGCGCAAACCAGTACACCGATGATCCAATACAGCGACGACGAGTACACTTGCGCGCCCTGCGCGGCAAACACCGCCGCAGTTCGGTCGTCGAGCACAACTTCATCCTGCAGGATCTTGGCGCCCGCTTCGAATGCGTCACTCCCCTCGGATTGCGCCAGCAGATTCGCCTCGTACTCATTTTCCCGGGCCAGGTTCATGACCTGCGCATGCACCGCCAGATATTTTTCCAACGCCTTGCGAAACTCCTGGTCAAGCGCGCGTTCCTCGTCGGAAGTAATAAGTGGCTCGTATTGCTTTTCGTGCTCCTCTACGTCCCTCAGAGCCTGCTTCAGGGATGCATCCCACTTTTCTTTGTGCTGATAGGCAAGCAGGTAGCTGAGTTCCGAGCGGCGCATGGCGGAAGCGTCATACCTGAGGGCTCCCAGCACTCTCACCGACGGCATTTGGCCGGAGACAACCTGCACGGTCGTGCCGTTCACCTCGGACAGTTGCTCCAGCCCGAAGATGCCGAGCCCGATCATCAGGACTTCAAGGAATCCGAATGCCACGGCCAACTGCTTGCCGATATTCAGATTGCGAAACCAACCCATGCGACAGCCCTTCCAGCCTGCATCCAGCTCTCCCACGTACGCCGATTCTCGCGCTCCACGGGATAAGCGTTTCATCGGCACGATCAGCCCAGTGCATTAGGGGTTTTTGAGAGCCCCAGCTAGACGGAAACCGGCGAGGGGCGGAACACCGTTGGTGAGTGTGGGACGGATACTCCTGTCCGTCGCCTTTGATCTTGTCGTTGGTCTTGTTGTTGAATCTGATTTTGGCGAGGGAAAAAGAAAGTAGTGCCCCAGCCAACTTCGTTGTCATTCGCCAATGCTCTGAAAGCACTCAAGCCTTCAACCCCAGAAAAAACCACACCCTCTCCATTTCCACCTCAAGCTCCCTCTCAAACAAATCATCCACCGGACGCGATTCCACAAACCCAAACTCCGCGTGAAGCACGCCATTCTTGACTGCCAGATTCCCCCAGCCGATCACGCGGTCGCGCCAGATTAGCGGCAGAGCGTAGTATCCGCGCTGGCGTTTTGCCACCGGGGTGTAAGCTTCGAAGCGATATACCCATCCCCAGAGCAGCTCGAAACGCCAGCGGTCCCAAACCACGGGATCAAACGGAGCCAGCAACCGCACACCCTCATGCGTCTTGCTTCGCGCTGGATTCTCGTCGGCCGGCCAGTACCAGTCAACGCCATCAATTCGTTCATGCGCCAGGCGTTCTTTCGCACGCTTCAACGCCCCCGTGATCTCGGTTTGCCACTGCGGCGTAGCGAACCGCAGGCGCCGGATAACAAAAGACAAACTTTTGCCCGGAAGCGGAGCGTAGATGCGAACGGCGATATCGACCAGCGCATCGATCCGCCGCTGGCGCTCGACCTTGTCGGATGTTCCAGGGCCATGTTCATGCGCCGCATAAATTCTGATTCCAGCCTGGCGCCGCACAATGCGAAGCAGTCCCTGATAATGCATCGCATCGAGCAGATGCGTGGTGGCGTTCGATGAGCCTCCCCAATAGTTCTTCACCCTGCCATGCGCGAAGTGGTTGTCGACCTCACGCGGGTGCACAAAGCCGCGCTCGCGTACGAATGAAAGAACTAGCTCCGCCCGCTTTCTGCGGCCCGCGGGCCATGGCAAGCGGCCTTCTGCAGGAACGCGAGAGTTCGACCGCGGATGCATGAGCGCCTGCACCTCCCGCGTCACAAAGCCGTAGTTGATGAAGAAATCTTCTTCGATGCCGAGCTGAGCGTAGCGCCGTTCCAGGTCACCAGCGCGATAGTCTTTCACGCGATGGCGCAGGATGAGGTCCTGAGCGCGCGCGGGAGCGCGAATTGGATCAGCTTGCACAAAACCGAGCTTGTGCAGCACTCGCTTGAGCGTCGTTGGAGGGAAAAGGCTGTTCGCCACCGCAAAGCGCCGCAAGTGCTCAAGCGTCACAGGCACGCCTAAGATGTTAACAAGCACGATTTAACCAGGTGCACCATCCTCATCTAGGCACCGACAATCTGGCAGGGCAATCCGTCCTATTGTTACAATCGCCTCAATATGAGCCCTCAGCCCCCATTCACCGAAGTCCCTGACGCGATTGAGGAGATCCGCGCCGGCCGTATGATCGTCGTCGTCGACGACCCTCGCCGCCGAGAAGGTCACGCCCGAAGCCATCAACTTCATGGCCAAGTACGGACGCGGCCTGATCTGCCTGGCGATGACCGAAGAGCGCCTCGAACACCTCAACATCGGTCCCATGACCTCGGAGAATACGTCGCAGTTCGGAACTGCATTTTGTGAAGCCATCGACGCGCGCACTGGCGTGACGACCGGCATCTCAGCGTACGATCGCGCCCGCACGATCCAGGTGGCGATCGATCCCGCCACCAAGCCGAGTGATCTCGCGCGTCCCGGACACGTCTTTCCCCTGCGTGCACGCAAAGGCGGAGTGCTGGTGCGCGCAGGACAGACCGAGGCCTCGGTCGATCTGGCGCGGCTCGCGGGCATGGTCCCCGCAGGAATCATCTGCGAAATCATGAAAGATGACGGCAGTATGGCGCGCGTGCCGGACTTGATCGAATTCTGCCGCGAGCACCAGATGAAGATGCTCACCGTCGCCGAACTGATCCGCTACCGCATGGCGCACGAGCGCTACGTGCATCGCGTGGGCGAGGCTCTGGTCGACACGTGCTTCGGGGAATTCCGCCTCATCGCCTACGAAAGCGAAGTCGACGGTGGCGAGTCACACGTGGCATTGGTTCGTGGAGACATTGAGCACAGCAAAGCGCCGGTGCTGGTCCGCATGCACGCGCATTGCCTGATGGGCGACGTATTCGGCGCGACCGGCTGCGAGTGCCACGCCACACTGCAAGGCGCTCTCCGCCGCATTTCCCAGGAAGGCTGCGGCGCGCTGATCTACCTGCACCAGACTTCGCAGGGGTTTTCGGTCGAAAAGATCGGCGACCGCAACGCGCTCGGCTTCCATCGTGGGCAGCGGCTTCCAGCGCTATACGACAACGAAAGACAGATTCAGCGCGAGGTCGGAATCGGCGCTCAGATTCTGTCGGACCTCAACCTGCACCGCATCCGTCTGCTAACAAACCGTCCGAAGAAGGTCGCGGCGTTAGAGGGATTTGGAATTGAGATCGTCGAGCAGGTTCCCGTCGCACTGACCGCAGCGAGCGCCGGGAAGAGGTGACTTTAGGCTTGTTTCTCATAAATGGTTTGGGAAGGGCACGGCTTCCCGAGTTGCGGAGAAAACTCTGCTCGTGTATTTCTTGAAAAGGCGCGGCTCTATGGGTGCGGAAAGGCTCTGCTCGTGCTGTTTTGAAAGGGCGCGGCTTCCAGCCGCGCCGTCAGAGCCGGGATTAAATCCGGGCTTTAGCCCTACGCTGGCTTGTCCCCGCAAACCTTTATGGGACAGCTTCTAGTTGGTGGCGACATCCGATATCGTGCAGCGTGGTGAAATCGCGATGACAACCTATCTGGCATCACTCGAAAAACCTCAACAGCAACGCAACATTCCCGCGGGCCTCATCGACGAGGCTCGCAAACACGTCTACGAAGCTGCCATCCGCACGCCCTTGGTGCGTTTGAATTATGACGGACCTGCGGAGATCTATCTGAAGCTGGAGTGCCTGCAACCCATCGGCTCATTCAAGATTCGTGGTGCGTATAACGCGGTGCGCCTGCTGCCGGAAGAACAGCGGCGGCGCGGCGTCTGGACCGTCAGCGCCGGCAACGCCGCCCAGGGAGTGGCGCTGGCGGCTCGCAAGGCATGTGTCCCGTGCAAGGTGCTCGTCATGGATACCGCTCCCGCGGCCAAGCTCGATGCCGTGCGCCGTCTGGGAGGAGAGGTCGTGCAGGCCACGTTCGACCAGTGCTGGCAGGCGCTGGCGGATCGCACGCATCCGGCGATGAACGGGGCGTTCGTGCATCCCTTCGAAGATGACGAATTCATTGCGGGTAACGCCTCTGCCGGACTTGAGATTCTGGAGGATCTGCCGGACGTCGATTCGGTAGTGGCTGCGTTCGGTGGTGGAGGTTTGTCGTGCGGGATCGCCGCCGCCATGAAAGAGCGCGGACGCAAGGTGAAAGTGTTCGCCGCCGAACCCGAAACGGCGGCTCCTTTGGCGCGGTCGCTGGCGGCGGGGTCAGCGCAGAACTTTCCCGACTGGAAGGCGAGCTGGGTAGACGGTTGTGGCGGCAAGTCCGTGTTTCCCCGTATGTGGGATCTGGCCCATCATCTGCTGGCCGGGTCGATCGTCTGCACACTGGAAGAGGTCCGGCAAGCCATGCGCATCGTGGCCGAGCGCAATCGCGTCATCAGTGAGGGAGCAGGCGCCTGCGCGGTGGCCGCCGGCCTCAGCGGGAAATGCGGATCAGGAAAAGTAGTTTGCGTAGTGAGCGGGGGGAATATCGATCTTTCGGTGTTCTCACAATTGGTGAGTGGGGCAGACTTAAAGCAGTAGATCTAACCCGCGCCTCCAACTTTGGAGGCGTGCGGCTTAGAAGGGTTTGCGCACGACCACTTCCGCGTCGCGGATGAAGAACTGCGCCGAGCAGTTGTCCGAGCCGCAAATAACGGGCAGGAATCCGTTGATCTGTTTGCGCGTGATCAGGCCCAGCATCCCGCATGAGGGACAGGCCAGCACAGCCCAGTAGGGATCTTCCTTCTCGCCGATCTCCCCGGCATTTTCCAGCACGAAGACGGTGCCCGGCTGCATCTGTTCGGGTATCCACTCATTGAGAAGGTCCAGTTCACCGACCATGTCTTCCTCCGTGTGTCCCTGGGTGGGTTCCTGCAATGTCACTAAGTTCGTTGCCGTTTTTGCGACTTTTGCCTACGAAACTTTTTTAACACGCTTACGGTAATCCGGCGACGTTACTGAAGTATTCGCCTTTCCGGAGATGACCCCAGCCCGCACCTGCCGCACCGCATCGCTCAGGCAGACTCCCAAAATGGGCTGGTCCGAATTCTTCAGAATGTCGACGATCTGGCGCGCCGAAGTCTCCAGATATAGATGCCTTCCGTCGGTCAGGAGGTGACATTCCGAGTTGCGACCGACAATCTCCGCCAATCCCTTGCCGAATTCGCGGTCCAGAAAGCGCATGACCTTGCGCACCCCCTGCAGCGAAAATCCCTTGCGCCGCAGTTCGCAGATGACCGCCACTGCGGTGAGGTGATCCATCGAGTACAAACGGCGATGCCCTTCCCGCTCCGGCTTCACCACGCCGCGCTCATCCCACCACTGTAGTTGGCGAGGCGTGATTCCCGTCAAAGCAATCACCTGTTGCGATGTGAAGCGATCTTGCATGGTCGCCTAAAGTGATCCCCCAGATATGTTTGAAACAATCATCAAGTCGAATGTTTTAAACATTTTAGGCATGGAAGCGCGAAGGTCAAGCAGAGAATCGGTGGAAAAAGGGTGACTAAAGGAGTTCCTGTACGGGGTTGCCGCCCGAACCGCCGCCTACGAAATGCACGATCTCGAGCCGATCCCCATCGTTGAGCTGAGTCTCAGCCCAGCGATCGCGAGGCACGATGTCGCGATTGAGCTCGACAGCCACGCGGTCGGCCTTCATTCCGAGGATTTCCAACAGCGCCGCGAGAGTGAAGGGAGCGGGGGAGCCGCCGAAATCGCGCTCTTCCCCATTGATCTGAAGCTTCATTTGAATATGAGTTTTATTGGTGCGATTCTTCGGCACCTGCAGTCTTGCCGAAGACGAACCCAGCCCGCGCGAGATCCCTCGCTCCGCCTGAAAAACAGCTACGCTCAGGATGACGCCGACGTGATGACCATAGACGCGATGACGTAAAGGATCACAGTCCTACTAACCGCTAAGTCCTACCAGCCGCTACTCCGCTTTTCGCAGCACGAACTTGCGCGTCGCCGTCCGCCCCTCGAAGTTGGCCTGCACCAGGAGCGACAAATCCGGCAACTCCGCCTCTGCGACTTCAATCTGGATCTCCGCCGCGCCACCGGAATCGGCTACGGCCTGGGTATAAAACGGCGCGCCACCGGGACGGGCAAAACGAAAGGTCAGGCGCGCACCCGGTGCCGCGGCGCCTCCCTCGGTCACGCGCAACTGCATGGTCAGGTTGCGATCGGCGTGAATCGACTCGGAGTTCAGCCACTGCAGGTCCAGTTCCTTAACCGTAGCTAGGGCCTCCGGTTCAGGATGGTCCAGAACGTTGTCCAGCTTGCCTTCGCGGATCGCGTCGAGCACCAGGCGGTGTTGCTCGCGCAGCAACTGTTCTTTCTGGGCGTCCCCGATCTGCACCTCGCTGGTCTTGCTGCCATAGGAAGTGGCTTTTTTTCCCACGCAGCGCCCGCGCACGAAGACTTGAGTCTGCAGAAGGAGTTCGCCTTCACGCGCTTCGCTCTGCACGTGGTAGATGGTGTCGCCGTGCTTCACGTCGGTATTGAAGCCGAAAATCATAGGGGATTGGGTGATCTGGTAATCGTGTAATTGAGTAACTGAAGGTCTGGAATCGCGGATGTCGACTGCCACTCCGCGTCGCCTTTCAATTCCTCAATTACCAAATTACACAATTACGCAATTTGCCGCTCGCTCGCTTGACACTCTTGAGTGTAAGCCCATAATCTAGAACGTTTAAGCAACGCTTGGCGCGAATTATATCTATCTCCTCCTATGCCCGACAATTACTTCGCTCGCTACCTCCCGTTTTTGATCCATATTCTTATGGCGGGCGGGATTGCGGCTGCGATTGTCACCCTTTCCTGGCTAATCGGCGTAAGAAAGCCCACTCGGGCCAAACTCTCCCCCTATGAATGCGGCATGACCCCGGTAGGCGACTCCCGGCAGCGTTTCTCGGTGAAGTTCTACCTGGTCGCCATGCTGTTCATTCTGTTCGATGTTGAAGCCGTTTTCATCTATCCCTGGGCTGTCATTCTACGCAAACTCAAGGCCGACGGTCAGGGGCATTTCGGCCTCTGGGAGATGCTGATATACATCGGCATTTTCCTCGTCGGCTTCTTCTACGTCTGGAAGAAGGGCGTTCTGGACTGGGGCGAAACCTCCGCCAAACGGGGGAATTTCTAATGCCGTTGGCCCCGGCCATCACCGATCTGGAGCAACTGAAGAACCATCCGGCCGTCGCCCGCCTTGTGGGCTGGAACGCCGAGGCGATCACGGGCGTGAAGTTCGATCGCGACGAAATGACGATTTACGTCGATCGCGACTATATTCGCGAGGCCTGCGTCCTCCTGAAGGACGATCCCGCATGCCCATTTAATTTCCTTTCCGACGTTACTTGTGTGGACTGGTATCCGGCCGAGCCCAGGTTTGAAGTCATCTATCACCTGCTGTCGATCCCGAACAAAGAGCGCATTCGGCTGAAAGTTCGTCTGAACAGCGCCAGCCCGGCGGTCGAGTCGCTCACTTCCGTATGGCCCGGCGCCAACTACTTTGAGCGTGAGGTCTTCGATCTGTTCGGGGTTCGTTTTACCGGGCACCCTTATCTGCGCCGCATTCTGATGCCCGAGGACTGGGAAGGCCACCCTCTCCGCAAGGATTATCCCGTGGAGGGCTACCGCTGAGGTTGAGATTGGGTTTGAGATAAAGATTTAAAGGTAAAGATTTAAAGATAAGCATGGCCCACCTGAATCCCACTCCCGTGCTCGAACCCGGCCAGGATCGCACCATGATCCTGAACATGGGCCCGCAACATCCGTCGACCCACGGCGTGCTGCGCGTCCTGCTTGAGATCGATGGCGAAACCGTCGTGCGCATGATGCCCGACATCGGCTTCCTGCACACCGGCATTGAGAAGACCTGCGAAGCCAAGTTTTACCAGCAAGTAGTCCCGCTGACCGACCGCATCGACTACCTCTGCCCCATGACCAACAACCTCTGCTACGTGCTGGCAGTGGAAAAATTGCTGGGGCTGGAAATCCCGCCGAAGGCGCAGTGGCTGCGCGTGCTGCTCAACGAACTGACGCGCATCAACTCGCATCTGGTGTGGCTGGGCACGCACGCCATGGACATCGGCGCGCTCACCGTTTTCCTATATTGCTTCCGCGAGCGTGAAGAAATTCTCAAGATTTTCGAGATGGTCAGCGGGCAGCGCATGATGACCTCCTACTTCCGCGTGGGCGGAATCGCACTGGAACCGCCGCTCGGATTCTTCGATCGCGTCCGTGACTTTGCCGGATACTTTCCCGAGAGGATCGATCAGTACGAGAATTTGCTGACCGGCAATCCCATCTGGACGATGCGGACGAAGGGCGTGGCCAGGATGACCTCGGAAGACGCGATCGCCCTGGGCGCGACGGGCCCCACGCTGCGCGGCAGCGGCGTTGACTTCGATCTCCGCCGCGACATGCCGTATTCGAGCTACGACAAGTTCCAGTTCAAAGTCCCGGTTTCGCATGAAGGCGACGTCTTCGCCCGTTACATGTGCCGGGTGCAGGAACTGCGCGAGTCAACCGAGATCGTCAGACAAGCCCTGGACGGCATGCCCGAAGGCCCTATCAAAGCCGACGCTCCCGGCATCGTCCTGCCCGACCGCGAAAAGATGAAGACGCAGATGGAATCGCTCATCTACCACTTCAAAATCATCACCGAAGGATTTGCGGTACCGGCGGGCGAAGTCTATCAGGCAGTCGAATCGCCCCGCGGCGAAATGGGCTACTACATCGTCAGCGACGGCACAGCCAAGCCCTACCGCGTGCACATGCGGTCAGCCTGCTTCGCGAACTTGCAGACGCTCCCGAAGATGTGCGAAGGACGATTGCTGGCGGACGTGGTGGCGGCAATTGGATCGATTGATATTGTGCTGGGGGAGATCGACCGATAGGGACGGCATGTGCCGCAGCCCCGAAGGGGCGGAATATGTTAGCCCAGGGCGTAAGCCCTGGGTAGTCGGAAAAGAACGGGAACAAGCCCCGTCGGGGCGACAGAAACAATGAAGTTTTCCGAAGAATTCGAAACCCGGTTCGCGGAGATGGTCCCGCATTATCCGACCAAGCGCTCCGCGCTTGTCCCGACGCTTTTATACGCGCAGGACGAAGTCGGCTATCTGTCCGACGAAGTCATCGCGGAACTCGCCTCCCGCCTCGACCTGACCGAACTCGAAGTGCGCAACGTGATCAGCTACTACTCCATGCTGACCACCAAGCCGCGCGGCAAGTTCAACGTCCAGGTATGCACCAACATCAGCTGCATGGTGCGCGGCGGCGAAGAAATTCTGCAACACTGCGCCAAGAAACTCCGCGTCGGCCACAAACAAACCACGCCCGACGGCCTGTTTACGCTGGAAGAAGTGGAGTGCATCGGCGCCTGCAGCTGGGCCCCGGCGGCGCAGGTGAATTACGATTTCCACGAGAACCTGACCACGGAAAAGATGGACAAGATTCTGGACGAGTATCAGAAGAAGGCAACGCAATAAAAGCAACTGCTGATTTCTGATTGTTGATTGCTGATTGAACACATGATTCGCGCGATTTTCAATCAACAATCAGAAATCAACAATCAACAATTCTTGCAATGGCTGATTTAGTCTCCCATCCCGACGAGGTAAGAGTCGTCTCCCGGCGCTTTGGCCAGGGTGTGGCCAATCTCGACCGCTATCTCGAACTGGACGGCTACAAGGCCGTGCAGAAGGCGCTCGCCATGGAACCGGACGCCATCATCAACGAGGTCAAGAATTCCGGCCTGCGCGGCCGCGGCGGCGCAGGATTCTCAACCGGCATGAAGTGGTCGTTCGTACCCAAGCAGTCGTCCAAGCCCAAATACGTTCTGTGCAACGGCGACGAAAGCGAGCCCGGCACCTGCAAAGACCGCTTGATCTTTGAGCACGATCCGCACTCAGTGATCGAGGGCGTCATGATCGGCGCCTTGGCCGTGGGCGCACGCAGCGGCTACATCTACATTCGCGGTGAGTACCGCTATCTCTTGGACATCATGCAGAAGGCGATCCGCGACGCCTATGCCAGGGGCTTCATTGGCAAAAATATTTTCGGCAGCGGACGCGACTTGGACATTTACTGGCACGGTGGCGCAGGCGCCTATGAAGTGGGCGAAGAATCGGCGCTGATGGAATCGCTCGAAGGCAAGCGCGGCATCCCCCGCATCCGGCCTCCGTTCCCCGCGGTTGTCGGTCTCTGGGGCGGGCCCACAGTCATTAACAATGCCGAGACGCTGGCCAACGTGCCCCACATTATTCTTGGCGGCGCGGATTGGTACGCCAAGCTGGGCACGCCAAAAAACGGCGGCACGCGCCTGTTCTGCCTGAGCGGCAATATCGCCAAACCCGGCGTCTACGAGTTGCCCATGGGCTACAACCTGAAGAAGATGGTCTACGAAGTCGGCGGCGGCATTCCCAACGGACGCCAGTTGAAGGCGGTTGTACCTGGCGGAGCTTCCTGCCCCTGTCTCACCACGGATGAGATCGACGTCGCCATGGATTTCGATTCGGTCGCAAAAGCCGGTTCCATGCTGGGTTCGGGCGGCGTGGTCGTAGTTGACGACGCGCAGTGCATCGTGAAATTCGCCCTGCGCACCATGAAATTTTATCAGCACGAAAGCTGCGGATGGTGCATCCCCTGCCGCGAAGGCACAGACTGGCTGAAGAAGACGCTGGTGCGCTTTCACTCCGGCGGGGGACAGAAGAAAGACATCGACAATATGCAGTACCTGGCGGAAAACATGCTCGGACGAACGTTCTGTCCGCTGGGTGATGCCGCCGCGATGCCGACCATCGCCTTCGTAAAGAAGTTCCGCAAAGAATTTGAAGATCACCTGGAAGGCCGGCCGTGCCCGTATGAGAAGGTCGGCACGGCGGAGCCGGTGCTGGCGTAGCGCCGGCGTCTCGCCGGCCCGAGTGCGGGCGAGTGCCCGCTGGATTTTGATTTGCTGATGGCAGCGAGGGCGTGACGCCCTCGCGACAGCCGGCGGGACGCCGGCGCTACAAATTGCGGCTCTACAAATATGGCTGACGTAACGCTCACTGTCGACGACAAGAAGCTCACGGCTCCCGCAGGCACGCTCCTCATCGAGGCCTGCAAGACCGTGGGCATCGAAGTGCCCTCGTTTTGCTACTACCCCAACCTCTCTCTGCAGGGCGCTTGCCGCATGTGCCTGGTCAAAGTCGAGAAGATGCCGAAACTCCAGACCGCCTGCACCACGGTGATCAGCGAGGGCATGATCGTCTCGACCGACAGCGACGAGATCAAGCAAGCCCGCAAATCGATGCTCGAAATGCTGCTCGGCAACCATCCGCTGGATTGTCCGGTCTGCGATGCCGGCGGCGAGTGCGAACTGCAGGACATGACGTTCTCTTACGGCGCCGCCGAATCGAAATTCATGGAGGCGAAGAATCACAAAGACGAGCAGCAGTGGTCGCCGGTGGTGTTCTTCGACCGCCCGCGCTGCATTCTGTGCTACCGCTGCGTGCGCGTGTGCGGCGAGGGCATGGACGTGTGGGCTCTCGGCGTGCAGAACCGCGGCGTGAGTTCGATCATCGCTCCGAATAAAGAAGATCATCTGGAATGCGAAGAGTGCGGCATGTGCATCGATATCTGCCCTGTGGGCGCGCTCACCTCCGGCGCATATCGCTACAAGACGCGCCCTTGGGAGATGAAGCACATCGGCACCATCTGCACGCACTGCGGCGACGGCTGCAAGACCACGCTGGGTGTGCGCCGGTCTGACACCGGCATGGAGATCGTCCGCGGCGATAACCGCGACAAGAGCGGCACCAACGGAGACTTCCTCTGCATCAAGGGACGTTACGCCTTCGATTTCGCCAATCACGAAGAACGCCTGACTCAACCCCTCATTCGCAAAGATGGCAAGCTGACGCCCGCAACGTGGGAAGAGGCGTTCGAGCTGGTGGGGAAAACGTTTGCCGAAGTCCGCGATAAAGACGGCGGTTCGGCGATCGGAGTCATCGGCTCAACGCGTACCACGAACGAAGAAGCGTATCTTCTCTCGAAATTCGCGCGCGTGGTGCTGAAGACGAACAACATCGATCACCACCGCACCGCCGACTTCCCTGCCCTTTCGGCGGCGCTGCGTGGTAAGCCCGACGCTACTGCCAGCATGGCCGACGTCTACAACGCGCCCGCGATTCTGCTGATCGGCAACGATCCCAGCGAGCAGCATCCGCTGCTGGCATGGCAAATTCGAAACAACGTGCGTCTGCATCGAGCCAAGCTTTACCTGGTGAATTCGCGCCCCGTTAAGCTGAGTCGCCAGGCTACAACTTTCACCCAGATCCCGGCAGGCTCAGAAGGAAAAGTCGCGACTTTTCTGGCGGGGAACGACGCAGCCCTTGACGCCATCACAGCCCGTGTGGGCGCGGGCGACTCGCCCGCGCAGATGTTGACCAAGCAAGACTGGACCGCTCTCCGCGACAAGCTCCGCGGCGAACAAAATCTCATCATCATCTTCGGCTCGGAAATTCGCGGCAGAGACATAGCCAGCCTAGTCGCCTTCGGCTCTGGTGTTGAAGGCGCCAAGTTCATCTGCCTCGCCGACTACGCCAACTCCCGCGGCGCGGCGGACATGGGCGTCTATCCCGACCTGCTCCCCGGTTATCACCCGACCGCGGGAATCAGCGACTTTCATCAAGAGTGGGCGATGCCACAAACCGCCGGCCTCGATCTCACCGGCATGGTGGAAGCTGGCAAGAGTGGCAAGCTGAAAGCGCTCTACGTGGTCGGATCGAATCCCATCAGTCGCCTCGACATCGATCCCTTCGCGTTCTCGAAGAGCTTTGTCGTCGTGCAGGACATGTTCCTCACCGAGACCGCAGTGATGGCTGATGTTGTTCTGCCCGCAGCCAATGCGTACGAAAAGGCCGGCACGATGACCAATACCTGCGGCGACGTGCAATTGGTAAAAAAGGCAGGCGACATTTCTGGTACGAAAGCCGATTTTGAAATGATCGTCCGCATCGCCGACGCCATGGGCTTTGACGTTCGCAAACTGGTTCCATTCGGTGGCGGCACGCGGGCCGACATGGGTCAGTCGCGTGGAGCTCAGTCTGGCGAGGCCGACCGTCACGCCGTGTGGCTTGAGATGCAAGGGCTGGAGACGAAACTTAGTCCGCTCGATCCGATGGCAATTTTCGACGAGATCCAGCGCCTGGTTCCCGGCTACGATGTCTCGCGCATGAATCTTCTGGCGGGAAACACCGAGCACACGTCGCTCACCAAGAGCGGCCCGGGCGCAGCGCACCAGCCGGAATCGATTTCCCCGGCCAACGACGGCCTGTTCACTTCAGGCACGCTGGGACGCTACTCGCGCACCTTGAAGTCAGTGATGGAGAGTCACGAAGTTAAACCCGCGGAAGTCGCCGCAGACTGAACATCTAGAGCACGGCGGTCTGAGTCGCCGTGAGGTCATTCCAAGTCGCACTTGGGTCGTCCTGACAAGTCGCACTTGGGTTGTCCTGATAAGTCGCAGTTGGTTTGTTCTGATAAGTCGCAGTTGGTTTGTTCTGATAAGAGAGGAAGCAAGGCGTGGCGTTGCCCATCTGGCTATTCATCATCGCGTCGGTGATCAAGTCCGCGGTCGTTCTCGGCGTACTGCTCACCGCAGTCGCGTACACGGTTTGGCTCGAACGCAAGGTCGTGGGCCACATGCAGAATCGCTGGGGACCCACGCGGGTCGGCCCGTTTGGCCTGCTGCAGCCTGCAGCCGACGGCATCAAGTTTCTGTTCAAGGAAGACCTGACTCCGCCGCACGTCTACAAGCCTCTCTTCCTCGCGGCACCGTTGATCGCCGTCATCTTCGCGTTGACCTCGATCTCGGTCATTCCATTCGGCAACGCGATCACGATCCGCGGCTACAGCATCCCTCTTCAGATCACCGATGTGAACACGGGACTGCTGCTGATTCTCGGAGTCACGTCGATCGGCGTCTACGGTGTCGCACTCGCCGGGTGGTCGTCGAACAACAAATATTCCCTGCTCGGCGGCTTGCGCGCCAGTGCACAGATGGTGAGCTACGAGATCTCGCTCGGCCTCTCACTGGTGGGCGTGCTGATCATGTCCGGCAGTTTCAGCCTGCGCGACATTGTGAATTCGCAAGCCGGACATTTCCTGGGATTTATCCCGCGCTGGAATATCTTCCTTCAGCCCGTTGGCTTCTTCTGTTATCTGATGGCGGCCTACGCGGAAACGAACCGCATCCCGTTCGATCTGCCCGAAGCCGAAACCGAACTGGTGGCGGGCTATCACACTGAGTACAGTGCCATGAAGTTTGCCATGTTCTTCATGGCCGAATACGCCAATATGATCACGGTGGCCTGCCTCGCCACGCTTTTGTTTTTTGGCGGCTGGCATGGGCCGATCTTCGGGCCCCCGATCCTGCAGGCGATCTTGCCTGTGTTCTGGTTCGCCGCAAAGATTTTCGCATTTCTCTTTTTGTATATCTGGGTGCGCGGCACGTTGCCGCGCTTCCGTTATGACCAGTTGATGGCGTTCGGCTGGAAGTTCCTGCTGCCGCTGTCGCTGATGAATCTGATCGCCACCGCGATCGCAGTGGCCTGGTAGGAAGCTCTCAGTTCTCTGTTCTCAGTTCTCAGTTAGAGCGAACAAGCTGCCAGCTGAGAAGTCCGCACAGCGGGTTTGACTGAGAACAGACAACTGAGAACTGAGAACTGATTTCATGAGCGTTCATCTAATCCTGTTTCTGGCCTTCGGGGCCGTCTGCGTGGCGGGCGCGGTCAACCTGCTGGCGCAGACTCATCCCATCAACAGCGCGCTCTCGCTGATCGCGGTGATGGCCGCGCTCGCGGGCGAATACCTACTGCTGGGTGCGGAATTCGTCGCCGCCGTGCAGGTCATCGTCTACGCCGGCGCCATCATGGTGCTGTTCGTCTTCACCATCATGCTCTTGAATGCCGGAGTGGAAGAGCGCACCCAGGGCAGCCGCGTCGCCATTTTGTTCGGCATCCCCGGCATGTTGCTGGGAAGCATCTTGGTGGCATGGGTCGTTCTACGGCATTCGGGAACCGAGGCCGTCGTGATAGGCGTGCTACCGGGCCAAACAAAGGGGTGGGGAGACCCGGCAACCCTGGGGCAATTGCTCTTTCACGATTTCTTGCTGCCGTTTGAAATCACTTCCGTCCTGATCCTGATTGCCATCATGGGCGCTGTAGTGCTGGCCAGCAAGCCGCCAACCGCGCCCGCAAGGAAGGTGGACTGATGGTCCCTCTCTCCTACTACCTGGTGCTCAGCGGATTCCTGTTCGCCTGCGGCGTCGCCGGATTCCTCATCAAGCGCAACATCATTACGATCTTCATGTCGATTGAGCTCATGCTCAACGGCGTGAATCTTTCTTTCGTCGCCTTCGCCGCGCACTGGCACGCACTCGCCGGACAGATTTTCGTTTTCTTCGTCATGGTCGTGGCGGCCGCCGAAGCCGCCGTGGGCCTGGCTATCATCATCGCCGTCTACCGCACCCGCGAGACTCTGAACGTGGATCAGGTGAACCTGCTCAAACTATGACGTCATCTCTCAATCTCTGGCTGATCCCGATCCTCCCGCTGGCGGGCGCCGCGATCAATGGTTTCCTCGGGAGGAAGTCGTCCACCACCGCGGTCAGCACGATCGGGCTGGTATTCTCCGGCGCAGCTTTCGCGTGGGCGTTGTCAGTCGCGCTGCGCGTTTCGTCCGACTCCCTTCCCTACCAGGAATACGTAGCTCACTGGATCCGCTCCGGCAGCTTCAGCGCCGACTTCGCCCTGTATCTCGATCAACTCTCTTTGGTCATGCTGCTCGTCGTCACCGGAGTCGGATTCCTCATCCACATCTACTCCGTCGGCTACATGTGGGACGATCCCAGCTACTACCGCTTCTTCGCCTACCTGAACCTGTTCATGTTTTTCATGCTGACGCTGATCCTGGCCAACAACTACCTGCTGATGTTCATCGGCTGGGAGGGCGTGGGCCTCGCATCGTATCTGCTGATCGGGTTCTGGTTCACGAAAGATTCAGCGGCGACGGCCGGGAAGAAAGCATTCATCGTCAACCGCATCGGCGATTTTGGATTCCTCATCGGCCTATTCCTGATCATTCAGAACTTCAAGTCGCTGGACTTCACGAAAGTTTTTGCGCAAGTCCAGCCCATCGCCCCGGAGACCGCCGGCGCCGGACTGCTCACTGCCATCGGAATTCTCTTGATGGTGGGTGCGTGCGGCAAGTCGGCCCAGATCCCGCTCTACGTCTGGCTCCCCGACGCCATGGAAGGTCCCACGCCAGTCTCCGCACTGATCCATGCGGCAACCATGGTAACGGCGGGAGTGTACATGGTCTCGCGTTCGCACATGATTTTTGAGCGCGCGCCGATGGCCCTGATGGTGGTCGCCGTCATCGGAACCCTCACCGCGCTATTCGCCGCGACGATCGGCATCACGCAAACCGATATTAAGAAAGTCCTCGCCTACTCCACAGTTTCGCAGCTCGGCTACATGTTCATGGCTTGCGGCGTGGGAGCGTTCTCCGCCGGAATCTTCCACCTCATGACTCACGCCTTCTTCAAAGGCCTGCTCTTCTTGGCCGCGGGCTCAGTGATCCACGCCGTCGGCGGCGAGCAGGACATGCGCAAGATGGGCGGCCTCCGCTCCTACATCCCGGTGACATTTGGGACCATGTTCATCGCCACGCTGGCCATCGCCGGAATCCCGCCCTTCGCGGGCTTCTGGAGCAAGGACGAAATTTTGTGGCAAGCCTATTCCAGCCCGCACGGACGTTGGGTGTTCTGGCTGATCGGTGTCATCACCGCTTTCATCACTTCGTTCTACATGTTCCGGCTGCTCTTCATGACATTTTTCGGAGATTATCACGGCACCCAAGTGGACGCTCACGGGCATGGCACTCACTCCGACGGCCACGATGATCACGGCCATGACGAGCCGCACGAGAGCCCGATGGTGATGCTGGTTCCGCTGATGATCCTCGCGCTGCTTTCCGTTGTCGGCGGACTGGTCGGAATCGGCAACCGCTTCGAGCATTTCCTCGAGCCTGTGTTCGGCCTGGGGGCGGCCGCAGATGCCGCTGGAGAAGCCGCCAACCACGGCACAGAACTCCTTCTGATGGGTGTTTCGGTAACGGTCGCGGTTCTAGGCTTCATCTTCGCGTACGTGCTGTACGTCAGCAAGCCCTATCTCCCGCAGAAAATCGCGGATGGGCTGAATGGCTTCTACACCGCAGTCCTGAACAAGTACTACGTGGACGAACTGTATGCAAAGTTGTTCGTCAAGCCGCTGGTCGACGGATCGACCAGCATCCTGTGGCAGGGCGTCGACCGCAAAGTGATCGACGACACGGTCAACAACGCCGCCGACGGCGCGCGCGACATTTCCGATAATGTGCGGCACATGCAGTCCGGCAACCTCCGCTCCTACGCGGGCTGGATCGCCGCCGGCTCCGCCGTCGTGATCGCTTACATGATCTGGATGGGGGTGAAATGAGCACCGATAGCTGGAGCCCTTACATCCTTACGTTCGTGACCTTTGCCCCTCTCGTGGGAGCTCTGCTGCTGGTCCTGTTTCCCCGCCGCGATCGCGACATCCGCATCTTCGCTTTGGTGTTTTCCCTGCTGACCTTTCTTCTTTCGCTGCACTTGCCGGTTTACTTCCACCGCAGCGCGGCAGGATTTCAATACGAAACCAACCGCCCGTGGATCTCCACCCCCAACATCCACTACCACATGGGCATGGACGGCATCTCCCTGTGGCTGGTGGTGCTGACCACGTTCCTCACGCCGCTGTGCGTGCTGATTTCCTGGAAGTCGGTGCACGACCGGGTGAAGGAGTTTTTCATTCTCCTGCTGATCATGGAGACTGCTCTGATCGGCGTCTTCACTTCCCTCGACCTCTTCCTCTTCTATTTCTTCTGGGAGGCCACGCTGATCCCCATGGCCCTGCTGATTGGCGTCTTCGGGCACGAGCGCAAGGTCTACGCCGCGGTGAAGTTTTTCATGTACACCATGATCGCCTCGGTGTTCATGCTGGCGGCGATTCTGTGGCTCTACGCGCATACCGGCAGTTTCGATTTCGTCACGATTCGCGATCTGATCGCACGCGGGGCAGTGCCAGCCTTCCCAGCCGCCGCCCAATGGCTCTTTCTCGGCTTCTTCCTGGCGTTCGCAGTGAAGGTTCCATTGTTCCCGTTCCACACGTGGTTGCCCGACGCCCACGTCGAAGCCCCCACCGCCGGATCGGTGCTGCTGGCCGGTGTGCTGCTGAAAATGGGCACCTACGGCATGCTGCGCTTCAACCTCGGCCTGTTCCCCGAGCAAGCCCGCGCTAACGCCCCATGGATCATGACGCTCGCGCTGATCGGCATCATCTACGGCGCGCTCGTGGCCATGGTCCAGCCCAACATGAAGAAACTGATCGCCTACTCGTCGGTCAGTCACCTGGGCTTTGTGGTGCTGGGAATCTTCAGCTTCACGACCGCGGGATTAAACGGCGCGATGTTCGTGATGCTGGCTCACGGCGTCTCCACTGGGGCGCTCTTCATGCTGGCGGGAATTCTCCACGAACGCCGCCACACCTACGAGATCTCGGAGTTCGGCGGCCTCGCCTCTCCCATGCCCGTCTACGCGGCCTCGTATCTGTTCATCGTGCTCGCCTCGGTCGGCCTGCCTTTGCTCAACGGATTCATCGGGGAGTTCCTGGTGCTGAGTGGCGCGTTTCAGGCCCGAGCAATCTACGGAGTGCTCGCGGCCACCGGCGTGATCTGGAGTGCAGGTTATTTGTTGTGGATGTACCAGCGGGTCTTTTACGGGAAAGTGACGAATCCCGTGAACAACTCGCTGCACGATCTTTTCGTCTTTGAAAAAGCTGCCCTCTGGCCATGCGCGGTTGCGGCCCTGGTGATGGGCGTGGCTCCGATTCTGTGGCTCGGCGCGATTGACCCTGCAGTGCAGGCCGCGCTCACTTCGATTCCGCAAGTGCTCAGCAAGGTGGTGGGCCAATGATTCACCTCCCAGCCGCCTTCTTGCAGACCATCTCGCAGACGATTCCTCAAGGCGCCGATTACGTGCGCATCTTGCCCGAACTGATCCTGTCTGCCTTCGGCATCGTGATCATGCTGCTCGACCCTCTGGTAGATGAGGAAAAGAGCCAGAAACTCCTTGGCTTCATCGCTCTCGGCGGCACCGTCGCCGGACTTCTAGCTACTTCCTGTATGGCACATTCCCCCGGCCCTGCCTTCTCGAACATGGTGAAGGTCGACGGCTTCAGCGTGTTCTTCCATTTTCTCGTCATCGCCATCGCCGCAGTCGTGATCCTCAGTTCGTTCGAGTACATGGCGGTTCAGCGCATTCGCGCCGGCGAATACTACGCGCTGATTCTTTTTGGTGTCGTCGGCATGGCCCTGATGTCCTCAGCCGTCGAACTAGTCTTGATTTTTATCGCCCTCGAAATCTCGTCGATCTCCACCTATATCCTGACGGGATTCCGCCGCAACGAGGCGTCGAGCAGCGAGTCGTCGCTGAAGTATTTCCTGCTGGGCTCCTTCGCCACCGCATTTTTCCTCTACGGCGTGGCAATGATGTTCGGCGCGACGGGATCCACCAACATCGCTCTCATCAGTCAGAAATTGCAGACCGGTCCGGTGGAGTTGCTGGTGTACGTCGCCATGGCCCTGATGTTCGTTGGCCTCGGATTCAAAGTCGCCGCCGCCCCCTTCCATATTTGGACGCCCGACGTCTACGAAGGCGCCCCCGCCCCAATCGTCGGCTTTATGTCGACCGCACCAAAAGCCGCGGCGTTCGCCGTACTCCTGCGAGTCGTATTCACCATCAATGCACCCGGGCGCTTCTGGCTCCTCTGGATGGCGGCGGCCCTCTCCATGACCTTGGGCAACGTCGGCGCTCTGGTGCAGACCAACATCAAGCGCCTGCTGGCCTACTCTTCCATCGCCCACGCCGGATATCTGCTAGTGGCCTTCGCCATGACCACCTCCGACAACTCGGTCGCCGGCATTTCCGCCGCCATGTTCTACACCGCGGCCTACGCGGCCATGAACGTGGGCGTCTTCGCCGTGGTCAGCCACTTCGCCAACGCCGGCGAGCGTTACGTAACCCTCGAAGACTACGAAGGGCTCGGCCGTGCTTCTCCACTGTTGGCAGCGACACTCACCATTTTCCTGCTCTCGCTGATCGGCATCCCCATGACGGGCGGCTTCTTCGCCAAGTTCTACGTCTTCAGCGCCGCAGTGAAGGCGAACCTGATCTGGCTCACGCTCATCGGCGTGGTCAACAGCGCCGTCGGCGCCTACTACTATCTCCGCATCGTGGTCGTTATGTACATGCGCGAATCGCGCAAGCCGGTCCCCGTCACTCCGGTCCCGTTTGGATTGGGCCTCGCGCTTGCGGTCAGCATCGTGGCCACCCTGTATCTCGGCATCCTTCCCAACCCCGTCCTGCAATATGCCCAGCAGTCCGCTCAGGAATTGCTCCCCCGGCAGGCGTCCCCAGTGTCCGCCGACACCGCGCAAACCCGGCCCCCGGCGCCCATTTCGCCACCTTGATTTTCCGGTGAAAAATCCCCGAACGCACATTGACAAGAGCCTCTGTCCGCGTGCATCATGTCTGCACCAAGTTTAAGTTCAGTCCTTCCTTCTCAAGGAACTGACAGCGGCCTGGAGGAGAGCACATGTCCAAATTGATGCATCGGCTTTGGTCGGAAGATGCGGGACAAGACATCGCCGAATACGCGGTGATGTTGGCAGTCATTCTGGTTCTGGTGGTGGGAACGGTTCGCTTGATCGGATCGAATGCCAACAATGCATTCTCAAGTGTAGCCAGTTCGCTCCAGTAGATGGCAGTTCCACCGTTTTCCAGCCCACCTCGTCTAATTTGTATTTGGAAATGAAGACTTGTATGACACGATTTACTCAAGGTGCCGCATTCACCGCTTACTTCTGGTTTCCAGAAGCTGCGGCTGCGGAGCAGCTTGGGGTGAGGATGAGCCACTAACGGCCACCTAAACTAAACAAGCTTCCACCGCAAGCCGCGATCCCGAGATCGCGGCTTTTGTTTTCTTGGCGAACGAGTACGACCAACGAGTACGGCGAACTTACACAAGGAGAACCAGCCCCATGATTGTCAACATGTCCGAGAAAGCCACCGAGCAGGAAATCAACCATGTCATTGAACGCATCCGCGAGGCCGGATATCAGCCTCATGTCACACGCGGCACCGAGCGTACCATCGTCGCGGCTGTAGGCAGCGGACGCCGTCACGAGATCGAAGCGCTTCAGGTCGCTCCCGGAGTGGACAATGTCGTCGCGATCGCCCAACCCTTCAAGCTGGTCAGCCGGCAAGTGAAGCCAGAGCGCACCGTCGTGAAGGTCAACGGAGTCGCAATCGGTGGTCCCGACGTCGTAGTCATCGCGGGCCCTTGTTCCGTCGAGTCGCGCACGCAGTTGCTCGACACCGCCCACGCCGTCAAACGCGCCGGCGCCGCCATGCTGCGCGGCGGAGCCTACAAGCCACGCACCTCCCCCTATGACTTTCAGGGCCTGGGTCTGGAGGCGCTCAAGATTCTGCGCGAAGCGCGTGAAGAAACCGGTCTCCCCGTGGTCACCGAAGTGATGAGCACCGAGGATGTAGACGTCATCTGCGAGCACGTGGACATGCTGCAAGTCGGCGCGCGCAACATGCAGAATTTCGCCCTGCTACGCCGTCTCGCGACCGTCAACAAGCCGATTCTGCTGAAGCGCGGCCCATCCGCGACGGTCAAAGAGTGGCTGCTCGCCGCCGAATACCTGCTCTCTGGAGGCAACCAGCAAGTCGTGCTGTGCGAGCGCGGCATCAAGACTTTTGAAACCGAAATGCGCAACACCATTGACCTGGCTGCCGTCGCTCTGGCGCGCGATCTGTCGCACTTGCCTGTGATCGCCGATCCTTCCCACGGAACCGGCAAGCAGAGCCTGATTGCGGCCGTGTCCCGCGCAGCAGTGGCCGTTGGGGCCGATGGTCTGATCATCGAGGTGCATCCATGTCCCGAGCGCGCTCTCTCGGATGGTCCTCAGTCGCTCGACTTCGCCGGATTCGGCAAGGTCATGCGGGCGCTGGCAGAACCACTCAGGCAGACGGCGAGCCTGCCCGCAGCGGTGCCGGTGGCGTCCTAGGAATGAAACCGTTATCGCTTCGTTCGACTCGCGCTTGACGAATCTGGAGAAGGCTGCGCGAGCGGGACATAGATCGAACCCAAGTTGCCATTGGCGGCGTCGCGGACGACAATGCAAACGTGCGCGGCATGGGGCAGGACGCGCACTTGGCGAGTATCGCTGATGCCGCTCCGCAGGGCTCGCTCAAAAGTTGTGGCGTCGAACTCCGGGTAGAACGTTCGGTCATCGGCTTGAAGAACATGACCCGCATTGTCGAGCTGCAGGAAAACGGATTGCACCGTGCCAGTCCAGCGGCCGCCCTTGTGCTGCATCTCAATCTCGTGCAAATCGAGACGGACATCAGCCGTTAGAATTGGGTAGCCCGAGTCCGTTGAAGATGATTGTCGGACGCTCGCGTGCAACCCGATTCCGGTGGCCGGAAGCCGGCTGGCCGCCAGTTGCGAGATCAGCGACCGACTATTCTTCTGCTGCGGCACCGGCGAATCGGGAAATGCGAAATAGCCCGTACGGGTGCGCACTTCGGCTCCCGGCGCTGCGACCTTCACTTTGATTTCGTGGAAGCTGCCGTCCCATTTCACGGCAGCCGGATAGTATCCCAATGTGTAGGTCACGCGGGCGTCGTTGCTTGTTAGTATAACCACGAGCGGAACGAGCAGCGTGCCTCATCTGAAGCGGTTCTACAAGGAGTCTCTATTTGCCATGAAGAAAAGTGTCTGGAGAGCGGTGATTGAGGTAGCCTTTATCATCTTCTTGTTTTATTCCAATCTCTTGATGGGGGAATTTGAGCGCTCGGGGATGGGCCGGAAGAGGGGTATCGCCTGGGCTATCGGAAATATTCTTACCGCCGCCAATTTCGAAATCGCGATGATCGCCGCGCTCATCGGCTATGTCTTTTTTGAATTTCTTCGCAAGAAATTCTAGGCAAACGAGGCTCTGATTCTTGGCCGAAAGAGAAACAGCAATAGTGCACCTGCGATAACGACGCCAATCCCGCCGCCCAGCCAGTCGCCTCTGACGAGGTTAACGACATCCCCCAGAACCTGGGTAGAGATGATTCCAGCCGCGAGCCTCCATCCCCAAAGGTGACGCCCGAACCACCCGATCCCCGCCGTGATAAGGGCCGCGCCGAGCGCCAGGAAGAAAACCCCAACCAAACCGCCCAGAGGCGCGACCTGTTTGTATGCAGTCGGATTCAGAGCCCAGACACAATCAAGAGCCGTGCCTCGCCAGAGCAAAGTAGTCGCGGCGAGCCCTGCCATGACCGCACCGAAGAACAAGAAAACGCCCACTGCAATGAATCCTGGCGTTTCAGGCCCGAGAGCGAGATTGAGGCCAGCGCGATGCTTGTCCGGCATCTGCTGACTATAATCCAACGCCGGAGCCCCTGATCGAATAGCAGATAGAATCTACGATTCCACCGAGCGCTGCAATTACCCCAGTTACTTGGCTTTCTGTCCGCAACCCAACACAATGCAGCATATGAGTTCGGTATTGGCGATGTTTCGTATTGAAGGCGCCAGCCGCAGACAAGTCTTTGTCCGTGGCGTGTTCTTTTGGCTAGCCGCGCCGCATCTCTTCCAGGTGGTCAACATGGCGAACCACCGCTGGCCGCACATTTTCGTCGACTGGACCCTGCTCACCGGCGCCACTGTCGCGCTCACCGCAGAACTGCTCGCCCTGCGCAACCTTCAACGCTCCTACGGCGGATTCAACTGGATGTCGGCCGCCTGCGTCCCCTTCGGCCTTAGCGCCATGATCTATGGGATGTTTATGGCCGGCATCATCCTGGCGGTACTCTACGACCACATGACCAACCGCTACGACACACTGTCGATGGTCGTCGCGGTTCTACTGGGGATCGCCGTTCTGCGCGGCATCTTCGGTGTGCGTTGGCAGAAAAGGAAGTATACGCGCATGGAGATCGCTGCTCTCTGCGTCTTCGTTCCCGGCACGGTGGTGGTCTTCGCTGTAACCCTCTGCTTTGTCTTCCGTGAAATATTTCCCAAGTAAGGATGTGACGCCTCATCCATAGCAGTGTACGTCCTCATCGTCCTGTCGTATTCGCAGAAAGCCGCTTCACCTGCATCGCGGGATCGCCGAACAGGACGAATGTCCTGCGCACGTCGGGATCGCTGATCTTCGACTTCGCTTTCACAATCGCATCACCCAACGTCGTTTCCTTTGCGGAGATAGCATTTTGCACGACTAGCGCGTCGACGTTGGTTTGCGGTAGTGGCTGGTTCAATCCGCTCGAGGCCAGTACCGCCACGGCGCCGCCATTCTGCGCCAGCATCAGTGTCACGCCCAGTGGCTGCGAATACACATCCTGGAAGAATCCATTCAGACAGTCCATGATCAGGAAGACCGGAAGCTGCGATCCATTGGTCAAAGAACTCACCGAAGTGGTGTCGAATATGTCTGACCCTGACCACTGCTCTTCGGAGCCGTGTCCGAGGTAGTTGACGAGCACTTGGCCCGAGTTGATCGCGTTAAGGATGTCCGCACGTGCCGTTGTAGTACCGACTGTATCGACGAATACGTCCGTGACTTGCATGGTCGCAGGCAGGTTCGCCTGCACCGTCTGGCTGTCCTGTGTGAAGTTTTCCGTGTCGCTCTTGTCGGCAACCATGAGCGCGTTCGCGGTCCATGAACCGTTGGTCGACTGCCCTTCATAAGTGGCGATCTTCCCCACCACGGTTGCGGCTTCGTCCAAGGTGGCAACGGGCAAGCGGCCGGTGGCGATGGTAGGCATGCCAGAGCCGGTGAAGTCCGAGAACCAATCGTCTGACGCCGTCATCAGACTGGCCGAGGGCACTATGCGTGTCGGGACGAGATCCAGGTTGCCGAAGCCCAGGTAGTTGCGTGGGTCGAGCGAAGCCCGCCCGTTCAACAGCAGGTAAGTCGGTGACTTCTTCCAGTTCTGTTTCGCGGTCTGCAGGAACTGCCGGATCGCGTCCGGACTCCGCTCACCGAAGTTGAATTCGTCATACAAGTCGTTGACAGGCACCACGGCAGACGATTTCCCCTCCGCCTGGTGTGCACTCACCAGCGGCCCCAGCGTTCCCGAGAACGCCCAGTGAGTGACCATGGCAATGTCAGCCCCAGCCTGCGGACTGTGCCAATGCGACGGATGGTTCGCCCACACCCCGGAAGCGGCTGCAACTCGATCATCGGCCACCGCCAGCAACGTATGCCGCACCGGCGATGCCAGATTCGTAGTGGTAAAGGGCACCTGCACGGCAATCCCATACTTGCCGTTTATGGAAATGACCTGCGGCGTCAACTGCACTGGACGATTCGGATCCGTAATATCGAGAACCGTGGGAGCGCTATCGAAATTACCGACAGTGACTTCGTCGCCGGCCCGTCCCGTGAACTTCAGCTGATCGGAGTCCGCGACATATGAATGCGGGTACGTAATGCGGATGAAGTCGACCAGGCTGGTATCGTAGTCGCCGTTTTGCGCGGTGAGAGTAACCGTGTTGCTCCAGGGTTGCAGTACCCCGGGCGGAATACTGACGCTCAGCGTGCCTTTGTCCTGGCCGGTGAAAATCACTTCACCCAGCGCGGTTCCATTGACAACAACCGTCACATCATGCGGGAAGGCCGTGATCACACCCTGCAGCACCACTTCAAGACGCGCTGCCTGCGAAGAAGTGGCGCTGAGGTGCGGCACCTCGAGCACCTGCTCCACCGGCGTAGGCGAGACCAGAGCGCCGAAGAAGTTTTCCCCGTTCGATGTCAGGAGTGCCGCAAAGTAGATGGTGTGCTCTTGTAGCTCAACAGTTGCGGAATAGCTGGCCGGAGGCTGGTTCGAGCCCGATGAGATGGGCAACCGCGGAATGCGCGCGCCTCGTCCTTGGCCCGCCACGAGCCAGTAGACTCGGGTGCCGGAGAAAACTGTATTGATCCCCGTCCCGTAGAAATTGATCGCCGCCTGCGGACCGAAGCCGCCCGGGCCTGGCGTCGCGCCCGTGATCTGCAATGGCTGCTCGGTCGCTTCGGCATACAGATGCAGCAGCAATGGATCAACGTGCGGATCGAGCCCGGCTTTCACCAGGTCCGGTTGCGATACGCGATACCAGCCCTCGCGACGCACGTAAATCTTGACTGCCGGATGCGCCGCCAGTTCAAACTGTTTCTGAATCTGGTTCGGGGTCGGCGCGGACGCCAACGGTACAGTCTCGATGACATGGCTTTCCTGGCTCCCGGGCGTCGGGGGCATCGCCTGATTCATCTGGCTCAACATCCGGGTCTCGGACGCTGTTGCATCGCTCCCCGCCGATACTCCCGCCGCTACGGAGACCGGCCCGTGCATGGTGCGCGTGCCGTTCACGTCAATGTCTTCCAGCCAGTAGGACGTCCCCGCAGCTCCCGCCGCAGAATCGATCCAGGCATAACTGCGGCCGGCATGCTTAGGCAGCGCGCCGCTCATGAGCAGCGCCGAACCACCAATGACCGACGGATTCATACGCACGCGGTTTCCGTTCTGCTCGTGGTAGACATTGAATCCCAGATTGTGCGCTTCGCCGCCGCTCTTCCACGTCAGCATCACGCGGTTGGCGCCGTTCCTGTCTGTGCCCGAGTGCGCCGAGAACGACTGCAGCGTGATTCTCGTCGGAGCCGTAATCGTTTCTGTCTGCGTAGACGTGTTGTTCACCAGGTTCGGGTCCGTCTGGTCCGCCGACACGGTCGCCGTATTGGAGACCACTCCCGGCGTGTTTGGGAGCGTCAAGATCGAAATCGTCGCCGTGCCCGCGTTCGCCATCGTGCCCAGCAGGCAGGTTACGGTTCCACCCGCCTCCGAGCATGATCCTTGTGTCGTGCTCGTCGAGAGGTACGTCACCACCGAAGGCAGAGTGTCGGTCACCGTCACATTCGTCGCGGACGCAGGTCCGTTATTGGTCACGGTCAGCGTATAGGTAAGCGGCGTGCCTTCTGTCACAGGATTTGGAGTTCCCGTCTTCACGATCGCCATATCCGCGCTGTTGGCATTAGCAACAACCACGGTCGCGCTGGCTGTGTTTGTCGTGATGCCGGGCACCATGTTGGCCGCAGTAGCTGTCACCGTGTCCGTAATGTTCGTTCCCGACGGCGTTCCTGCATTCACCTGCAACACCAGCGTAAAGCTTGCGGTGCCGTTGACGGCGAGCGTGCCACTGTCGGTGCAAGTAATGGTGCCGGTGCCGCCGACCGGTGGTAGAGTCCCGCAAGTCCATCCCGCCGGAGGAGTCATGGACTGAAAGTTCGTGTTCGGCGGCGTGGTCTGCGTGAAGGTCATCCCCGCAGTCGTAGCAGCGGGACCATTGTTCGTGACGGTCTGCGTATACACGACATTGCTTCCCGCCGCAACCGAAGTGGGAGACGCAGAATTCGTCGCGATCAGATCCGCTTGCGTCGCAAGGGCAACCACATCAGCAGCTGTGGCGCTGTTGTTCGCAAGGTTGGGATCCACAATCGCGGAACTGACGCTCACCGTTTCGTTGACTGCGGTCCCGGCAGCCGTGCCCGCATTCACCTTCACCACGAACGTAATGGTCGCCGGCGCCCCGGGAGCGAGACTCGGGTCGGTGCAGATGAATGTCGCCAGGGTACAAGTCCATCCGGCCGGCCCGGTGAGCGATACTGCGGTGGTGTTCGCCGGGAGCGCGTCGGTCAGTGTTACGGACGTCGCCGTGCTCGGCCCACTGTTGGTCACAACCTGCGTGTAAGTAATGTTGTTCCCGGCCTGCACCGGGACCGGGCTGGCGGTATTTGTCACCGAAAGATCGGCCGAATCCGCGACCTGGATGTTCACCGTAGCGCTGTTGTTACCGCCGTTCGGATCGATGGTGGTCGAGGAAACCGAATCGGTTTGCGTGATGGTTGTTCCCGACGCCACGTTTGTGTTCACCTTCACCACGAAAGTAAAGTTCGCCGTGGTGCTGGCGGCCATTGTCGTCGTCTCGGTGCAAGTGAGCGTGCCCAACACGCAGTTCCATCCCGCGGGTCCAGTCAGGGACACAGCCGTCGTATTGGCTGGAAGAGTTTCGCTGAACACGGGAGCATTCGCCGTCGCCGGACCGCCGTTGGTCACGCTCTGGGTATAAGTGATGTTGCTGCCGGCCGTCACCGGATTCGGACTCCCGGAATTGGTCACGCTCAAATCGGCCTGCGTGCCCGACGCGACTGCGATATTCACGGTCGCGGAGTTGTCCAACGGATTCGTGTCGCGCGTCGTGGTAGCGCCTGTGTCGGTGTCGGTAATAATTGTTCCTGCCGCCGTTCCCGCATTCACCTTATAGATAGCTGTGATCGTCCCTGTCGAACCCGGGGGCACGCTTGGGTTGGTGCAATTAACCGGCGCTGTGTTCGGACACGTCCACGTTCCTCCACCCGTGGTCACAACCGCCACCGACACAAATGTGGTGTTCAGCGGAGTCGATTCGGTCAACGATGCCGTGCTGCAATTGCTGGGACCATGATTGAACACGGTCTGTGTGTAGGTGATGTTCGAACCGGCGGTCACCGGACTGGGGCTCCCACTGTTCGTCACCGTCAAGTCGCAGGCAATGTTTACGTTAGTAATAACGGTGGTGGTATTGTTGGCTGCGTTGGGATCGGAGGTGGTCGCCGACACAGTTGAAGTCGCCGTGATCGTGGGCGCCACGACGGTGGGCGCAACATTCACCACAACAATAATGTCGGCCGACGCTCCCGCCGCGAGGGTCGGATCGGTACAGGTAACATTTCCCGTACTGCCGACAGCCGGCGTCGTGCAAGTCCACCCTGCCGGCGCCAGGACAGACTGATAGGTGGTGTTCGGCGGCGTCGCCTCGGTGAAATTCGCAACCAGTGCCGCCGCCGGACCGTTGTTCGTCACCGTTTGCGTATACGTGATGTCGTTCCCCGCTAGCACAAAGGCCGGCGCCCCGGCCGTGGTCAGCGCCAGGTCCGCCTGCACCGCGGTTGCGACTACGTCGGTCGCCGTCGCAGAGTTGGCTCCAAACGACTGGTTCGTTGCATTCACGGTCACCGTATCCGTGATTACCGTTCCGTTGGCCGTTCCCGCGTTCACTGTGAAGAGGACCGTAAATGTTCCCGAGACGCCTGCTCCCACACTCGGGTTCGAGCAGGGGACCGCCGGGAATCCCACGCAACTCCACCCTGCCGGGGGCATGATCGAAACGAAAGTCGTATTCGCAGGCGTCGCCTCGGTAAACGAACCGCCGGTTGCAGCCGACGACCCGGTATTCGTCACCACCTGCGTATAGGTAATGTTGTTCCCTGCCTGCACCGGATTCGGCGACGCGACATTCGTCACCGTCAGGTTCGGCCCTGTAGAGCCCACGATCGTGCTGACGGTCGCCGTATTGTTCGAGGAATTCGGATCGATGGCCGATGAACCTACCGACACTGTCCCGGTGATGACGGTTCCGTTTGCGGTTCCGCTGGTCACTTTCACGACAAGAGTGAACGTGCCTGACGTCAATCCCGGCATGTTAGCGTTGGTACAAACCACGTTGCCCGTCGCTCCGAGGGAGGTGTTCAGGCAACTCCATCCCGCTGGCGCGGCGATCGATACCAGAGTCGTATTCGAAGGAATCGCCGCTACAACCGTCGCGTTGTCAGCGGCGCTCGGCCCGCTGTTGGTAACGAATTGCGTGTAAGTAATATTGGCCCCGGCAGCGACCGGGTTGGGAGATCCCGCATCGGTCACGCCCATGTCGGCGGTCGAAACCACGTTGGCAGTGTCGGTCGCCATATCGTTGAGCAGATTGGCGTCGCCTCCGCCGCCCACCACAGCCGTGTTCGTCACCGTCGCCGGAGCCGACTGCGAAACGCTGACATTCAGCGTGATCGACGGATAAGTGCCGCCGACGGCAAGCGAGTCCGAGCGCACGCAACTGACCGTCTGCCCCGTAACCGAGCACGACCATCCCGTTCCCGATGCACTCGTCGGAGTAAGGCCAATCGGCAGAGTGTCGTTCACGGTGACCACCCCGCTGGTGGCGCTCAGGAGACTAACGTTCGAAACCGGAATCGTAAAGTTGGCGTTCGAGCCCCGCGTGAAATTGCCCACATGGCTCTTGCTGAGCGTCAGATCTGCAGCACACAGCGCCGCCGACTGGATCCCGGTCACCTGCGACAGCCTGGCGTTGGTCG
>WNGK01000659.1_pt1 | contig 35573 bp, 28 predicted proteins | sample 5400601 | NCBI WGS metagenome assembly WNGK01 (sample SAMN13153376, study PRJNA577476) | soil metagenome | isolation source: 60 cm soil or saprolite under Garry oak tree replicate 1 | place: USA:California | collected 2016-06-15 | reverse complement strand
GTCATACTGGTTATGTGTCCTCCTTCTCTGGAAACAGATAGATTGGTCTATTTCCTTACAAGGAGACACATTCCTTCGATCTTTCGCCAGTCCTCCTTTTTACTGCTCAGTTACCTAATCTCGTTGCGCATCTCGTGGGCTGTGGAAGCTGCGCCTGCCCCCGCCACCGAGCCTGCGTCCCCGGTAGCCTATAGCCCCCCGAAATTCGCCCAGCGGTCCTTTACAGGAGGCTTTCCGGGGTCGGCTTTTCCGCTTCAACCCGATGGAAGCTTACGCTGTCCCGCCAACCATCCTCTCTATCCGCAAGAACGCCGACCAGAGCGCGATGGCTCGTATCGTTTGTTGTACGCGGCCCGCATCGGCGATTGCCGCCGATGCGAGTGGCGTGCCCAGTGTCAAGCAGGGCCCACGCTCCTGCCGCCACGCGTGGCGGCAGGCGTCAATCTGTACCAGCATCCCTTCCTGCGGGTAGCGCTCGCGTCTGCGTCGATGCAGGCGCCGTTGGTGTGGCCGTGACGCAGCCAGTCCTGCTCGCTCCACGATCCGTCGCACCGACGACCGCGAGAGCGTGATGCCCTCGCGTTCTTGCAACAGATCGCGCAGATGTTGCTGGTTACAGCCTTGATACTTGCTGCGAGCCAAGTCCACCACTTGGGCTCGCACGGCTTCACTGATGCGATGAGCGGGCTGGCGACCTCGGTTGCCATGGGCGAGTGCGGCGGGCCCCTCCTTTTCATAGGCCGCCAAGATGCGTCGCACGTGTCGGGCTGACAGGTCTAAGACCTCTGCCGCTTCAGCGACACTCAGTTGCCCAGCTTGAACCCGATTCAAAACCATCGCTCGTTTCTGTTCCTGTGTGTTCAAGGTGATTGTCTCTTCCCTCATAGTAGGACAATTTCACTGAACACCTAGCCCTTGACAAGATCATAGAACATTAACATATAAGGCATTTAGAGTTGACTTTCAAGTGTAGTGCGCTCCAGGGCTGGACAGGGCGATAAGACAAACACGCACTGCTCACGTAGCGGCGTCAGACGCACTTCGAGCACGGGCAGGAGGACTTGCTTCTCGTCTGGCCATCTTCTTGCTCCTGTGTTCAGATCCGTCGGTTTTCTCCCTCTAGCGTAAGTTTTGTGCAATCAGAGGCCGAATCATGAAAAACGGCCTCAAACAGCAAGATTTTTCGTACCTTACCAACTGAATGTGGATGCTGTATGCTCATGAATATGCCCATAGAAGCAAGGAACGGTCATGAGCATCAGCGAAACACACCGACAAGACACGCAGCACGCCTTTCTGGTGGCGTGGGGCTGGTTTGCCGAACACCTCGGCTTGACCCAGCAGCTTCAGGCTCTGTCCCTCAAGCAAAAGCACTATCATCACCGGCCTCAGACCAAGGTGCTGGAATTTCTGGTGGCCATCCTGGCCGGGCTGCAGCACTTGCAGGAGATCAGCCTGGCCGCCCATCCCTTGGATAAGGATCAGGCAGTGGCGCAAGCCTGGGGGCAACCAGCCTGGGCGGATTACAGCGGCGTGAGCCGGACATTGAGCGGACTGAGCTGGGAGGAGGTCACGCGGATCGTCCAGGTGTTGGAACAGGTCAGCCAACCCTACCTCACTGCTGAGTTGCAGGTGCTGCGCTCGCAGGGGAACCGGGTATGCATGGATGGCGATCTGACGGGCATTCCCGTGTCCAATACCAGCCAGACCTATCCCCATGCCGCCTTTGGGCATATGGATGATCAAATTCGGCTGGGCTACCAGGCGGGCGTCGTCAGCTTGGCAAGCCCGACGTATGGGCGGTTGTGGCTGTCGGTGGCCCATCACCCAGGGGATACGGTTTCTTGCACGCAGGCTGAAGCGCTCGTGCTGGCCGCCGAAGCTCGCACGAGACTGCGACCTCGTCGGCGCACCGAGTTGCTCCGCCAACGCGGAACCGGTCGAAGCAGAGTTTCGGCTGGATGCAGGCTTCGGCACGTATGCGAACGTGGCGCTGCTCATCGAGATGGGCTACGACCTCTACACCAAACCCCACAGCCACCAGATCGTGACCTATCTCAAGGGACTGGTAGATGACACCACTGCTTGGACACCAGTGGGCGCCAATGCCGAACTGGTTGCCTGGTCCAAGCTTCAACTCACGAACTGCCCCTACCCCTTAGATGTGGCTCTGGAGCGCTTCTACACCGGCAAAGCCCTGAAGCAGAGCGCCTTGTTTCATTTCGGTTCGCACCCGGTGACAGAGCATTTGTCGGGGTGGTTCCAGCAGTACAACGGTAGGCAGACGATTGAAGCTGGCATTAAAGAGAGCAAGCAGGTGTTCTACTTGCACCATCACAAAGTGCGTTGCGAACCGGCCATCGCTCTTCAGGAGGCGTTCGTCCTGTTCGCGGCCAATTTCATTCGCTGGGCTGCTCGACTTTTTGCAAGCCCAGGCGCAACCGGTCGAAAACGCGCTCAACGTGCGCAAGCTGGGCGTCAAACGCCAGGCGCATGTCTCGGCGCAAGTCATCCAGGATTCAGGAGGCAAGTGCTTACAGTTCACTGAGCAGAGCGCCTTTGCGGGCCAAGTGCTCAGAGTCGCGGGCGATCATCTATCGCCACAGCAAGCAAAATGTTGAAAGTTGATGCCATTTTTCATCGAATCGCATCTGATTGCACAACCGTTACGCTAGTATCCTCGCGTCAAGAAGGGCTTGCCATCCTGGGAAGGCCACGCATTATTGGCGTAGTGGGCGGTCGTGCGTGGCCCAGGGCCACGCACGACCGCTTGATTTAGCCGCCAAAGTAGCCGATGATATCGGAGCCACCCTGGGTAGCGGCAGCGTTCCAGTACATGGGACGCTCTGCCAGGAAGGGACCACCCTGTGTAGTGGTGGTCTGCACCGTCATAGATACCTCGTAGCCCTTGAAGCCATCTCCACTGTGGTAGAGATTATGGATCACCCATCCCGTAATGTCCTCGGTGGCACGCGACTGAGCGGGAACGCTCACCGAGGCGGTGTAGGTATGCCCCAGCGCATTGTAGAGCGTGATCCAGATGGTCTCCGTGCTCGTTGTCGGGTTCTGCAACGTCAACCACTCGTCATAGCCAGTGTTGACGTAGCCCTCGGCGAAGCTATAGAGGGACTGGGCTGACGGTCCGACCAGACCCAGCACGTCGGTGCCGCCCGTTGACGACAGGGAACGCCCGTTGGCGTTGTGGAGATAGCGGAAGAACATTTCGCGTTCCACCACAATCCTCGCACCCGTCGAGCTGATATCGGCAGAGAGCGACTGGCCTGGGAGCAGAGAGAGCGTATTGACGTTCCAGATCGTCTGACTCAAGGTCGGTACCGTGATATTGAACGTGCTGACAGCGCCACCGTTCTGTGGCTCCAGTTTGATCGTCACGGCCGCTGGCGCATTGGCGGTCGTGTCCAGGTTGGCGATGACAAATTGTTCCTGGAACTGGCCACCGGTGTAGCCCTCGGCGAAGAGCCAGTCGTTGGAGAGCGACTGCACCGCGATGACATCTGCTCCGCCAGAGACGGTGCCGGCGTTGCCGCCGTTGATGTTGCTGAAGTAGGTGGGCCGTTCGACCGCTACTGGCTGCGTAGAGGTGACAACCACCGAGACGTGCGCTGGCAGAGCCGGAGTGTGGCTGTTGGGAAAGATCGTGCCGCGCGTGCCTACCGGCACCTGGGTTGAATCGGTGCCAACCAGCAGTCCAACCGAGTAGTAATTGGCGGTGACGGTCGCTGTTCCTGCGCCGCTGGGCGGGTTCAGGATGGGGATAAACGAAGAGTAGCTGCCGCCGCCAGCCTGAGCGCCGGTTGCCACATCGGCAATGTAGAAGGTGGTGCCGAGATGGGTAACCCCCAGCACGTCGCTGCCGCTATTGGTTCCCAGGGCGTTGAAGTACATGGGGCGTTCCGCCACGATTCCTGCGCAATTCGGGGTCACCACGTTGTCTACCGTGACAATGGCCGAGTCTGTGATGCCAGGGCCATTGGGAGAAGTCCCCAGGTCGCCATCCACGCCCTCTTCGTAGCGCGTATTCGCGGGGATGTCCACCACTACTTGCTTGGTCAGCGGTGTGCCGCGATCGGGCGTGTAGAGGTACTCAATATCGACCTGGCAAGCATTGGGCGTGGGGTTGTCCATCGAGAGGTACTCGGTGAACCCGGCGCCGACGCGCCCTTCGGCAAAGTACCACGTCTTATTGACCGGCCCGGATTGCAAAGTCGGCGGGGGCGTGCCGGTGGCCGTCGGGCTGGGTGATGGTGTGGTACTGCCTGTCGGCGTGGGGGAAGGCGGAAGGCTCGCTACGATCTCCGCCAGTTTATGGGCGAACTTTTCTGTGACCCAGACCGTATTGGCGCCATCGACGATGAGCCCTAGCGAGGGCGAGGAGACGGTGGCCTGCACAGTGATGGCCTTGCTGACCGGATCGAGGAACCCCACGCTGCCGCTTGTGCCCTCGTCAAACCAGACGAGTCCATGGCCATCCACAGCAATGCCGCCGACATACATGCCACTTGGGCAGGGTGGTGTCGGGCAAAGGACTGAAGCGAGCGAAAAATCCGTGTGGGCGTGGGTCGTCGGGTTGTATTCGCCAACGGCTACGTGTCTCCCCTCGCTGTACCAGATGTTGCCCTGTGCATCCAGGGCCAACATCTGGAGATTCACTTGTCCGACCTTCGCGCGGTTCACCGTAATTGTCCCATTCGTAGTCGGAGTGAAGCTATCCAGCGTGCCCGAGTTGTCCTCGGCGAACCACATCGTTCCTGTGGGGTCGGCCAGCATGCCATCGGGATCGCTGCCGGCCTTGAAAGTGGTTTCGACCGCTTGATGTGTGCTAGTATTAAAAAATCCGATGGCATCGCGGTTGCCCTCGGTAAACCAGATATTGCCGTTCTTATCAAAGGCCAGATTATATGGAGCAGAGCCGGCCGTGATGCCGGTTGCCCACTGATTCCAGGTGCCTCCTCCTGTTGGGGTCAACTCACCGATGGCATCGGTGGTCGGCTCGGTGAACCAGATATTGCCATAGCCATCAAGCGCCAGAAAGCCCGGACTGGAGAAGTCGGCCGGCTCCGTGAAATCGGTATGAGTGCTGGGGTTGGCGAGTGAGTACCGGCCGATGATGCCCGGAAAAGCGCTACTACAGGTCGAAGCGATGTCTAAATCGCAACCGGGCTCTGCCACCCAGACATTGGTACCATCCTGAACCACGCCCATCGGTTCTTTCGTGGTGGCTACCTGCGTGAGTGTAGCAGCCTGTGCGTGTTGTGGGATGTGTAGCAATAGCCAGGTGAGTGCTGCCCCGCCGAAGGTGACCAGCACCATCAACCCTAGACGCACGATCATTCCCTTACGCACACCCCGTGATCGTGCCATTCCGATCCTATGTTCACTCATAGTACACCTTTGATACTCCTCTAATTTACGTTTTTCAATATAGACTTCTCGATAAACGGACGGTGATGCAGCGTAATGCTCGCGACATCATCGCCCTCCTTGACATCGATCGATCACCAACACATCACGTTCATCGGCCAAGACGTCTTGCCAGATCGTTTGTTGTCACCAGTATCAAAGACGGGGAATAACCCAGGCCGTAACTTTAGTGCCAATCGCTGGATAAAAGTTCTCATTACGTTTTCCATTTGGGCTATCGGGACACTATTTGCGAATGACTGTTATAGTGCAGGCGTTTAGCTGGCAGCTTCCTGCTGTGGGACGGTGCGACAGCGGTGAGCCACCTAGGCGCAAGGCAAGCGACGCGGATGTGTTGGCCCTACTCCCATTCCGTCCAGCTCTGACTCAGCTTGCCTTGCGGACACGTCACGCGGTGCTTATAAAACCGGCCCTGGTCATGTCCCTGGCCCGCGCCTGCCGACTGCTGTCGGGGGAGGCCGAACCCAGCAGACGAATGCCATACTCAATGACCCCCGCCATTTCTACATCCGGGGTCGTCGCTCCGGCGGTGGAGATAAGCACCACCAGATGGGACCGCAGCGGTCAAGACGAAATAGTCGTTTTGTCTTACTTGTATCGCTTGTACCAGTGGGTCACGCCACATTTGAGTAGCCATTGCGATACGGCTTGTCAGGCGCAGGAACGGTAGTTTCAACACCTGTTTAATTTCTGCCCTGTTATTCTTTCCTGTCCGATTCAGGCACCCTTATGGATTCTAGTTATATAGAAAGGGCCAAGTCGACACATTTCGAAACCCAACCGCAAAGTAGCGGTGTCGAAACTGAGTACGGTCTGTCGAAAAAATGGCAAAGCTGGGAAAAAATGTACACAATGCACAAGCTCCGTTCAGTTCATCTGCGCGATTCCTCCAGAGGTAAGACTATTTCCTGGTTCCCTCTGGCAACTACGATGATAGTTTTGTGCGTCGTAGTAGTGTTTACAACATCATTTTGGGGCGGTCTGCCGCCTTTCTCGAAACCTTCGGCACAGGCGGCAGCACCTTTCACTCGACGGGTCAATGTCCCGTATTTTGGTAGTAACACCGTACCTTTTAATCAAACTGCGCTCTTTTGGTTCGGTGCTGTTACTTCAGCCGACACCTATACCGACGTCCGCATAGGATATAATAAAACCGAGCTGTTTATCGATTTGCACACCGTTGACCGCTACCTCTGGTACGACACCGATACCTCCGCACCGAACCTCTCAAAAGATGATAACGCGTCCGTTTACCTGAATACGACAAGCACTGGGAGCGGTAATTCCTACAAGTTTCAAACAGGAGTTAATGGGTATAAAAAACGGACTAATTACCAACAAGCCTATACCGGAAGCGGGACTATGTGGACTCCGGCAACTATCCCGTTTACTGCGGTCTATGGATGGCAGGGTCATGGTTTTAATGGCCCAGAGGATTCCGGATGGTCAATGACGTATCATATCCCCTTTTCTTCGCTCGGATTGGCAGGCCCGCCATCTCAGGGCACAGCTTGGAAGCTGGCAGTCCAAGTCCAGAACCGAGATACTGGGACAGCCACAACGCTCTCTGAGAAATGGTGGCCCGAATCAGCAAATGAAATGACTACTCCATCAAGTTGGGGACAATTGGTATTTGGAATTCCCACGTACCAACCACCCCACACATCCGGTACGGCCATTTACAGCGTTCGTAACAAACTGAATAATCAGGTCGTGACCGATGGGATGGTTGGCGGCTCACTTTCCTGTGGCAATCTAGGACTCAATCGTTGGACGCAATGGGGGACCCAAGGTTATCCAGGAGCCAGCCGTGTCAATATTCAGAATGAGACCTATATATCTGATTGGAATTGTTTTTCCAAATTCTACATTACCTTCCCCTTAAGCTCGCTCCCGTCAGGCAAAGGTGTGGTAAAAGCAACAGTCACGCTCTATGAATATGCAAACGCCGGGGTCCAAGGGCAACCCAATCCCACCTATATTCAGGTGGCAACGGTGAATGAAGATTGGAATCCGGCAACACTTTCCTGGAATAATGCGCCCTGGGTACAGGAAAACATCAACACGCTGCTCGTGAATACGAAGACGACGCGTGTGGTACCTTTGCCCGGATTAGCCATCACATGGGATGTGAGCAGAGCCGTTGCCCAAGCCTATGCAACGGGCCAGCCTCTGCGGTTAGTCTTCTACACCCCGGCTGATCAACATGATAGTGGCAAGTACTTTTTCTCTTCCTCCATTGGTGATTGGAATGCCGCAGGCAGACCGACATTGCAAGTGACGCTTGGAGCCTAGCGGTCTGCGGTAGCGGGCCTTGAGGAGTAAGGGAGTGCATGGGTAGAAGAGGCAGGATGAACTGTCTCTTTCGCCCGTAGGGGAGAAGTGAGAGAGTTAACCGAACGGGAAAATCCCTTGTATTATCTCCGTCGATGTCTTTTCCCTTTTGGTTTGATGCCATGTAGCAATTTGATGTGCCGTTTGATAGGCGTTTGTGTTGCGCGGAAGAGTCGGACTGTTTCGAGTACTCCGTCCCGTCCGATCACGACACCGGAAAAGACCCAATTGCGCCTTCATGGGCATGGAAGTACTTGTCCTTGACCCATCGTCGCGGTTTGTTGTTGTGTCTCTTCCTGGCCCATTGCCATAACATCTCGAAGATGGCACTATCGACATCCTGAAAGACTCCCTTGCTCACCACATGCTGGTGATAGCGCGCCCACCCTCGAATGAGAGGATTGAGCAACAAGATCAGGTTCCCAGCCGTGGCTCCCTGGTGCTCCTTCACGATTTTGCGGACTTTGTCCAGAAATGCTTTCACGTTTTTCTTCGACGGCTTGATCATGAGCTTCCCGTTGTACTTGCGTACATTTTGCCCAAGAAAGTCAAAACCATCTGCAATCTGCGTGCGGAGCGCCCGTGGCCGAGAGCCCTTTTTTGCTGGTCGTGCAGACCGCCATCCGGCGCTGCCTCATCGGTGCTCGAGAGTCTCTTCATCGATAGCCATGATGCCCCGTTCGCTCGCACGCTCTTGGAGTGGGCCACGCATCTCTGGTGCCAGGTCTCTCCAGGCTCGTCACTCACTCTGGAGAACTGGCGGGTTAAGGAATCACGACCCGTCTGTCTCTCTTGCAATCTGATCTTAACCAAGAGAGCACTTTTTCCTCATGCGGTATGGTATATACTTGCGGTGTTCTGTGAAGTTCATCCGTCCGATAAACATCGGCAGTACCGTGAAAACATCGGCGTAACCCGGCTCAGGCATCAAGCTCAGCATGAAGAGCGAGGGGAGAGAGTCACCTGGATGGAGAGCGGCCTTGTGATGCCTGAGCTTGAGTGCACTCTTGCATAACGCGAGAAAGGTTTCTCTGACGATGCCATCAGTCATCAACACCCGGCCGAAAAGCAGGATACCGCGTCTGCACCCGCTGTTCCCTTTCGCCAGCGTGGTACTGCTCGCGCTGCTGGGAGCCGGCACCTGTGGTGCGCTGGCCCACATTGATAGAAGAACGGTGGCTCACGCCGCGGCGAGTTTTACCTTTACCGCCGCGGGTGATTATGCGCAGACGCGCTATACCAACGCGAACCTGACCTACATGCAAACGTCGGGTGCCGCCTTTAACCTCCTGGCCCTGGGCGATTTCAGCTACGCGTCCCCCGTCACCGGCAGCGTCGCGGATGCGTGGAGTTCGTATGTCGTCGGGAAGGTGGGAGCGGGCTTTCCCTTTGAAATTATTCCGGGGGAGCACGATGCGGGTGCGCTGTCGAACTACGCGGCTGATCTGCCCGATCAGATGGGCTCCAGCGGTACCTACGCCCAACAATACTCTTTTGATTACCCAGGCGCGAGCCCGCTCGCCCGTTTCATCATGATTGCCCCCGGCCAGATCCCCGGCTATTATTACACCAGGGGCAGCGCCGGTTACCGCTGGGTCTCCTCCGCCGTCGACGGCGCGCGAGCGGCGGGCATGCGCTGGGTCATTGTGGGCATGTATGATGATTGCTTCAGCCTCGGCAGCCAGCACTGCTCGAAGGACGACCTGCTCAATCTGTTGGTCAGCAAAAAGGCACGGTCATCGTGATTACCGGCACCGGGGGAGCCACTCCGCAAGTCTCCATCGACCCCTCCGACCCGGCGCTCCCCTACTTTCGAGCCTCTAACGGGGCTGGTTCCAATGCCACGTGGGGAGTCACCCAAATCACGATCAGCCAGACCCAATTGACCGACCAATTCGTTGCCGTGGCGGGAGTCAAGGGGTCGGGTAGCTTTACCGATACCTTTACCATTCTGGCGAGTTAGCGCGCCAACGCCCATCGTGAGTTGGGAAATGCTCTCAGATTACTGGCTAACAGCGTTGGTCGTGAAAGCTCAACAGGTTGAAAGATTGCACCGTATTACGTAATACTCAACCTTATTTCAACTCAACCACAATGAGTTATGCATTGAAATATGCCATAATCGAGGCATTGGAGTGCTACTCCGCTTGGAAAGGGATATAGAGATATGGGAAGTGTTCCACCTAAGGCTAAACTCTGCTGGACGCCGTTGGCCGCGTTGCTTCTGCTACTTGCCATGGTGCTACTGGTGGCAGGGGTGGTGGAGTTTCCCAGGCAGCCCGCGCATGCTGCCAGCGTGGATTGGCCTACTTTTCTTGGCAATAATGCGCGCACAGGCTTCAATGGGCAAGAGACAGCCATCAATCCGACGACAGCGCCCAGTTTGAAGTTGCTCTGGACGGACCAAACCCAGGGGCATGTGAGTAGTGAACCGCTCATAGTCAATGGAGTCATCTACTGGGGATCGTGGGACGGTTTGTTTCACGCGACCGATCCAGCGACCGGGAAGGACATCTGGGCCAAGAATTTGGGGCAGAAGCCGGGTTCCTGCGGCCAGAACTATGGTTTCGTCGGTACAGCGACGGTGGCTTCTCTAACGTTGAATGGAGTTCCGACTCAGGCAGTCTTCGTAGCCGGAGGCCAGGACAACGTCACCGCGCTCGATACCAGCAATGGAAATATTATCTGGCAGACCAACCTCGGAACTAACAAAGCAGAGTACCTCTACGGCGCGACGTCTGTATACAACGGCAGCGTTTATGTAGGTGTGTCTTCATTTGGTGACTGTCCGCTGACGCAAGGGCAAGTGGTCCAGTTAAATGCCGCGTCCGGGGCGATACAGCATATATTAAACATTGTCCCCAACGGCTGTGTTGGGGGAGCAGTGTGGGGTTCGCTCACGATCGATGAGACGTCTGGTATGCTGTATTTCGGCACGGGCAACGGAAGCCCGAACGCCTGCCTCAACAATGAGCGGCTGGCGAGCGCAATAGTTGAAGTAAATGCGTCGGATCTCTCGCCGGTCAGTTCGTGGCAGCTGACTACAAATCCATCCCTTGACTTTGATATTGGAAGTACTCCGACCCTCTTCAAAGCAGCCGTCAAAGGCGTCTCCCATGCGATGGTGGGGGTCGTTAGCAAGGATGGGAACTACTATGCCTTCGACCGCACCAACATTAGCGCCGGACCGCTCTGGAAATCCGCTATCTCGGTAGGCGGTTCAAGTCCAGAGACAGGGAATGGTAGCATTTCAGCAGGCTCCTATGATGGCACCTACCTGTACCAGGCGGGGGGTATCACGACGATTAATAGTCAAAAGTGCATGGGTAGTTTACGCGCAATGGACCCGAATACGGGGAATTTCATCTGGCAGCTGTGCCTGAGCAGCCCCGTATTGGACCCCGTGGTATCCGTGCCAGGATTGGTCGTAGTGGGCTGGTCCAATAATTTGTACGTGGTTGACTCCGCCACTGGACAGAAACTCTTTAGCTATGTGGATACGTCGAGCAATGCGAAGTTCTGGGGCGCAGCGATGATCTCTTCCGGCGTGCTGTACGATGGAAGTAGAAGTGGCAAGCTATTTGCTTTCGGGCTGCTGCATACGCCGCCGACGCCATCTCCCAGCGTGTCGCCCTCGGGCACCCCGGGCACCACGCTGGCGCAGGACACCTTCGCACGCAGTGCGCAGAGCCTGTGGGGAACCGCCTCCGACGGGCAGACCTGGGGGGCCGACGCCAATACGCTGAGCAACTTTAGCAGCGGCAGCGGACGAGTCAGCGGCAGCACCACCAGCGCCAGGAGTTACACGGCCGTGCTGGGGCCAGGCGCCGCTAACGCGCAAGTGCTCTTCAGCGGCTCGCTCAGCAGCCTTGGCAGCAACACCCTGGGAGCGGTGGTACGCTGGAGCGATGGCAACAATTTCTACAAGGCCTACATCAATGGCGGCAGCCTGCTCATCAGCAAGAAGGTGAACGGATCGATCACCAAGCTGGGGAGCGTCGCCTTCAGCGCGACGGCTGGCGTCTCATACACGCTGCTGTTCAACGTCTCCGGCAGCGCCCTGGCTGCCAGTGTCTGGCCCAGCGGCGGCAGTCGGCCCGCTTCCTGGATGCTGATGTTCCTGGTCAACGGAGTCGGCGCCGACATCACCTCCTTCCAGGCAACTTCCGTTTCGTGAACCGAATCAGCCCAATAGCAGTTTATCAAGTTTCCGCCGCGCCAGCCCGCCGCTTGCAGCATTCCCCGCTGCCCGGCCGTCCTCCACGAACAACTCATCCAGCACGCGACCATCGAAGGTGGTGGGGAATGGGAGTCCCATACTGCGCAGCACCGTCGGGACAAGATCAAATATTTCCGCGTTAGGGGCTCTGAAACCATGCTTGAAGCCGCCGCCGTAAGCATACAGCACACCATCTTTCTGGTGGGTACCACGTAGCACATTTGGCTCATCCCACCATTGCTTGTTACCAAGTGTGACACGAAAAGTGATGCCATCGGACGGCAATACGATCAGGTGCGGCTCACTCGGAGCATACGGCCCCGTACCGTAGACCTCGGTAGTGTAAAGAGCATCGACGAGCGGTTTCCCGGTCTTTGGGTCTACCTGCCGCTCGAGATCTGCGCACAGTTCAGCCAGCGCCTCAGCACTCAGGGCACCGCTCAAAAAGATATCTGCATATCCTCCTCCGAAGCCAGAGTGCGAGGGCACGCAGGCCAGAGTCCGCTCCCAATCGATAATCGACAGCGCAGAGTAATGGTGCATATCCTGAGCAGCCGTCCTCCCAATACCGGCGCGACCTAGCGTCTTTTTTGTACCGCGAGCCAGCGAAAGTAGTCCTACCCGCTCCAGCGCGCGTTTGAGAGTAGCGGAGCTGCGCGCGCTCTTATACTGGTAGCTGGAGTTGGGCGCAAGCAATCCTTTGCTGAACAAATACTCATTGATATCAAAGAGGCGGGGGGCGCCTTGAAATCCGTGATCAGAAACAACAAAGAGGCTATCGTCCGGGCCGAGCTGATCTAGAATCAGGCCGAGACCATGGTCGAGCAGGCGGAAATACTCAGTTGCCCGCCTTTCAAGTACGCTGATTTGCTGCCATAGAGGATGCTGCAGGCGATCGGGGCCAACAAAGACAACATAACAAAAATCCCAGGGCTTCTCTTTCAACAGGTGCGTGGTTAGCTCGATGCGCCGCTCGGTCATACGTAACGTTGCATCGATGAGTAGTTCGCGCATTTTCGGCCTCGGATGATGCCAGATATTGCCATATTCCAGGTCGATTTTGTAGTCGGGCACCACGCGGTAGAGTTCTTCCTTAAAAGAACTCGGATAGGTAAAATCTGTATCACTGCTGGGGGTCATATATCCGCTGACCATGATCCCGTTGACGGCCTCGGGAGGGTAGGTCATGGGGACATTGATCACCAGGACCTGCTTGCCGAATTCGCTCAGGATGTTCCAGATGGCCTTCCCGCCCCTGCGCCTCGTTTGCACGTGGGCCCTGCGAGTGGCGCCGCCTGCTTGCTGCTCGTCGTATGACCAGAAATCATAGACACCATGACGCGCAGGCTTTAACCCCGTCGACAGCGAAGTCCACGCCGGCGGTGTTAGAGGGGGGTATTTCGATTCGAGTACCGCCTCGCAGCCCCCCTTCTGCAGCCGCTGGAAATTGGGGAGTTCTCCCCGCTCCATCATTGGGTGCAGAACGCGAAACGTTAACCCATCAACACCAAAGACGACTGTACGCATACATCTACCTCCTCTTATTTTTTTCCCCTTTGCCACGCCTGAACTTCTTGCGCAGCATATTCAACACAATTTTATCTTCGGGGCTGGTTTGAAAAAGCACCAGCAGCCCGACATAGCTGACTATGAAAACGGGTATCAGTAAAAGCTCGAAAGATACATGGAAGCGGGAAATTTGCAGGTACAGATGCGCCTGACCGAGCAGGTAGAGTAATGCACCTGTGAACAGGGCGCTGATAAACGACGCAACCAGCGGCTTCAGCACGTCCCAGCGATACGGCTGCATCTTCACCAGGACGCGTACTTGGAGCAATCTCATCAGGTTCACTACCGACACCGCCAGACCCGTGGCGACAGCCACGCCCATCGCACCGTAGCGCGGAGCCAGAATCATCCCGACAGCAATATTCACGATGACGGCCGTAAGCGAGTTGAGAAAAGAGGTCTTTGTGTGTCCGGTCATCAGCAGTACATAGCCAACCGAGCCGGTGCCAACGTTAATCATGCTGCCCAAGCTGAACGCGATGACCAGTGGCCAGGCCGCGGTAAACTGCGAACCAGATATACCGAGCAGGAACACCGAGAAGAGAGTGGCAATCCAGAAAATTGGCAGGCTAAAAGTAATAGACCACTTCGTCACAACTTGAAACATGGCCGCCAGCTTTTGATGCTCCCCCTGGTTGTGCAGTTCGGCAATTGTCGGAGCAAACATGGCGTTAAAAGAAGCCAGCGGCATCGCGATAAAGCTGCTTATCTTGATGGCGGCTGCATATAGTCCAAGCTCCACATTTGATATCGCAAAAAACGCGAGCAGCAAGGTATCGGTCGATTCGAGTACCGTATCAACGATGGAAGTCAGGAAGTTTGGCGCGGCGAAGCCAACCCAGTCGCGTAGTTCGTACTCTTCAGGCCCAGATCTCGGCGCGCGAGCAATCTTGAGAAATAAAAAGTAGAAGCTCAATACCGCCCCGATCACTCCATAAATGACAGTGGCTATGATAATTGCAGTTAGATTATGGAAGAAAATGACGACCACGAGTAACAGCAGGATCAATATGATAGGCATGAATATGCGCTGTAACAGCACACGCCATTTGAAGTCCTTGAATCCCTGCAAGCCGCTGAGCCAGATTGTCTGCATACACGTGAGCGGTGCCAGAGGTGATATCAGCACTAAGAGCGGAGTCAATTCGGGCGCGTGCTTGACGCCAGCCAGGAAAGGAGCTGTAAACAGCATGAAAAAGGCTCCTATTATACCAGACAAGCCGGCCAGGGCAGTACAAAAAATCGCCAGGCCCCGCAATGAAGCAGTCTTCCGTTTGGCCCGGTAAATCGATGCATAGCGAACCATGGCATCATCCAGGCCGAGGTTGAAGATGGCAGTAACTAACGTCACCACCGACATACTGAGCGTGTAGAGTCCAAAGGTGGCTGCGCCGAAGCTTCTTTGAATTAGAACGTTGCTGCTATATTTGAGAATACTACCTCCTATATTACCAGCGCTGACATAGGCCGCGCTGCCCGCCGCCTCTGTAATATCCGAACTGAATACGGGCTGTGGCGAAGCTTGCTGCTTTGATATGTTGCTCAGCACCACCACAGGGATCGTGGCAAATTTGTCGAGTTCAGCACCATATTCCCCGATCCCTATCTTTTCTTGCTGTCCAGGGCGATCCGCCGCCGCTGTCGAGCCTCCCCACACCTGTGCCACCCCATTAGGGGATACCCCCTTCATGGTAGCATGCTGCGCTAGCCGCCTTTTCTCCTGCTCCCCCACACCGCCAGGCGCCACCAATCTCAGTGTGGCTTGCCGCGCCAGCCATCTCTTCTCCTCCCACTCCCTCTGGCTACCGTACGACGCCACTTTCATCCTGGCCTGTTGAGCTTTCGATTCTTTCCCCTGCTTCTCCACGCCCTCAGGCGTCGCCACTTTCGCAGTCGGCTGCGTCTTGAGTGCCTCTTCGAGAGGAAAGAACTTTAATCGGTGAAAGCGCGGTTCTGAGCGATACCACGAAAGCTGCTCAAAGAGTTCTTCCATACAGTGTTGCTGCCTTCAAAGGGAGGGGGGATGTCCGTGTTAAACATACCCTAGATCGCGTAAGCGGTTGATAACAAGCTCCTCATCCTCCTCAGAAAGCTCCTGGTTCTCCGCCCGTGTCCGGATTGGATGAGCTTCCAGATAGGAGGGCAAGAAAAGCGCACCCACAGCAGGGCTATCCATACCGGCGTATGCAATTCCAAGCGCGTGCAACAAGCTGGGAACAACGGCGGTGAGCGGGACGCGTTCAAGCACCGCTGCCCCCGGCAACAGCACGGGAGCGCTGGCGAGCAGAAACCCGCTCACCATGGAGGGATGGATACCCGCCATACTCGTCGTGCCGGCGCCTGGTACGGTGCATATTGCCTCGTCGAAGCCCAAACGCGTGCTTTGAGGCGATGGGGCGTATCCTGGTTTAAAAACAATCACCAGGTCCGGTGCGCAGAAGAGATACTCGTCGGCATAGAGTTCTTCCTTGCGATACACACGCTCGATCACCTGTACGCCGGTCCTGCCGTCGCGCAATTTGGCCGGCAGCGTTTTGATAAGCGTAGCACAGACCTCCTCATATTCGCCCTGCGGGTGTACTGCCCCCTGTGGGTCACGCCCGAGCAGGTTCACCCACAGTTGCCCGTGACCGCAAAAGTAAGCCAGCGAATTGGGCCAGTTGATCGAGCCATGCTGCTCGTCGCGCTCTATCAGTCCCATCTCCGCCAGAAAGTTATTGACATTGACAAAGCAGTCTACCGGAGCCGCTTGAATATCGGAGAGCAATGCCAGCAGCCCGGTCTCCCCAGCCCAGGAGCGCGCCACGCGTATCGCCTCTGCGATAGCCGCAGCATAAGCGCTGAACTCTGCGCCCGCTACTGCCAACTTACACCGAACAATCGCGCAGGTCTCTATAGTTTCCGCTCGTGTCAGATCCCATACGCAACCAGGCAGCTCAGCGGGCGAGGTCTCCCTGTACTCTACCGCCCAGCCCGCCGCGCGCAGCAGATCCGGCAACATCTTAGGAGCGGCATCCCTCCCACTATGCTCCTCCACGACGGTATAGCCATTCCTGGCTTGCCGCGGGCGCGGAAGGTGGCAAAGAGGCATGAGTGTATCGAAAAAGCCAAAATGTGCAGGCGATTGCCCACTGAAGATCTGGTAATGCTGTGCTCGCGGCCCCGTGATCGGCGGCGGCTCAAGTTCAACCAGGGCGCCGTGCTCTGCAAGGCTTTTCACTTCAGCGAGTGAACGTAAATCTGCCAGGCGTACGCCACTCAACCAGAGTACGAACGCTTTCCGTAATCCTCTATCGCTTTCGCTCATTCTTTCGCTCTACCTTTCAATTTAAAGCGTTTTACCGCTTCGTTTCAATCCTCGACCTCCAGCGGAACGGGCCATCCTCCACAGTTGGTCCTTATACATGACACAGCCGTAAATAATCCATGTGGACAGCACCTGCGTGAGACTGCCAGAACTACCGATCTGGCGGGGCTGCAAGAACATGGCCCCTGAAGTAAAATCGCCCAATGCCGATCCGCACACCAGGCCCAGGCCCACCAGCCCCAGCATACGCTCGCCGCGCTTCTCCGGCGTATTCGAGCGGCGGAAGAGCCGCGTTGCCATGATTATCATGACAGCTAAAAATCCCAGATAGAAGAGCAGGCCGACCAGGCCAAGTTCTCCCAGGATCTGCAGGTACCCATTGTGGGCTACGCCCAGGCCCGTCTTGGAGAAGTCCCGCAAATAGAGCGGTAATTGCGTGAAACGCGTGTCGAAGGCCCAGAAATTGCCCGGGCCGACCCCCAGCAGAGGACTCTTGCTCCAAACCCGCAGGGCATCCTGCCAGATGATGAAGCGATAGAAATCAGCCGACTTAACGGTTGACAGTTTGTCGATTTCTGCCTTCACCAGCGGCAAGAGCGGAAGACAAGCAAGGCATAAATACACGAATATGCGGCGTGAGTATGCAAAGGTCATCACTATAAGAGCAATGCCAACCTCCAGCCACCAGCTATTTTGCAGGCAGAAATAGACTCCCAGCAGGCATAACAGTGTAGCGGCCCCGTAGACGATGCGCACACGCCAACGAGTTGCATAGAGCAACCGTGCATAGCCGATCATAACGCCCAGGGCAAGTAACTGCGATATTGCTTTTAAGGTCATCCAGCCGAGTTTTGGGTCGCTGAAACGGAAGGTGTAAATGCTGGCGCCGATGCGCTTAAATTGAATGATGACGACGAGCGAGAGGAAAGCGGCGATAGCCAGGAAGGCAGTTTGAATGTAGCCGATCCACTGGTCCTTATTGGTGAGCGCCGCTGTCGTAGCTGCGACGGTAAGCAGAGGAAAGAGAAACAGTACAATGCCATAGACCTCGTCCAGTATAATGGGCGAGCTGCCTATTTTGTGCGCCACGCCATAGGTCCACGTGAGCTGAATCATGATATTGGAGAGAATGGCCAGGCAGAGCAGCCCAAGCAGCGGCCAGATAGCCCAGAATGAGGGCAAGACGGGTCTGCTTAGACGAAAAGCTGCCTGTACCGACAACACGAAAAAGAGCCATATCAACAAGGGTATCGCGGGGTAGATTGACAGCGCTTTCACCGTAAACGCTTGTGGGAACAGGGCCGTTGAGCTGATAGCCACCAGCAGCAGACCCAATTGAACGTGCCTGGTAATCAGAAACAGGATCACCAGCGCGAAAATGGGTGCAAGGATAAAGATCGGGTAACTGAGCATGAACTGACCGGTGATTCCTGCTGCCAGGCCGCCCAGAGCAATCAGCACGATACGCGGCCACCACAGCCCCGTCGTGCGTCGCAATAAGATTCGCCGGTGGTAGGTCCTCTGCTGCCGCAGCTGACCGTCGATATCGGGTGCGCCCACCTGTTGTGAAGGGGGAAACGCACTATTATTAGGAAATTTATTAGCAATTTGCATAGCAGTCTCACTCATCCATTCCAGGAACGCGGCGGCATCGGAGGAGTCATGATTCCAGCATTGGGCGCAGGGCGTGGAGATGGTGCAGGAGCATTCTGCTGCATTTTCGCGATGTCATTTAAAGGCTGCGGGACTATCCCCGGCAACGATGGAAGCGCGGGACGATTTGGCGAGAAGATACCCGACGGACCGGGTAACGGCTGCATGTTCGATTGAGCAGGCAACATCGGCGTATTCGGTGAAGGAACCGGTGCTATATCGAAAACTGGATCGGCGTGTCTGATGCCAGCTCCATTGCTCACGTGCGCCTGAATCGGTATCCACCTCTCAGCCGCTGCATCGCCGAGATAAGCAGATGCATAGTAGTGGCTGCCCCGTTTGGTGGCGAGACGGTTCATGATGATGCCGGCAGGTGTATGTGTCAAAGAGCTCAGCAGTTCTTTAGCGCGCAACAAGAGCGGGAGTTTCTCGTGCCTGGCATCGATAACTAGAGCTATACCATCCGACATGGTCGCTAGCAGGCTAGCGTCAGCGCCACTCAAGAGGGCCGGGCCATCGATAATGACTATATCGGCTCCCTTGCGCAACTGCGCTAATATTCCAGGCAACCTCTGTCCCAGCAATAGCGTGGTATCCTCCACGGCAGGTCCCGCAGGTAACAGCCAGACACCGGGCACGCTGGAGCGTACTACGGCATCGTGAGCGCTCTCCGTACCCGTCCCTTTGAGCAGGCCGCTCAATCCGGGTCCGGCGCCATTCACCTTGAAGGCAAGGTGAGTGGAAGGTCGCCGCAGATTGCCATCTATGACGAGCACCGAAGCGCCTCCCCGGGCTAGCGCCGCTGATAACACAGCGGCCAGGGTGGTTTTGCCTTCGGCGGCCCGGGGGCTGGTAATCAGCAAGACCACGCCTCGCGGAGCTTGCCACGGGCCAGGTAAGACACTGGTAAGGTGTAGATTCGTGCCTATATCCGAGATTTCGTGCAGCAGATCGCCCTTAACACGCACTGGCGCTTCTTTGACTTGATTATTATTGGAGAGGCCCCCAAGGTAGGCCATGCCAAGCTTCTCTTTCACCTGCTCATCGCTGCGCAGCCGGTTATCCAGGAAGATCAGCAGCAACATGATCAGAAAACCAACCAGTAGACCTACTCCCGCAGTAACACCTATGATGACGTAGCCTTTGTTGGAGGCCGTCACATCCCCCGAGGTAGCCAATTGTATCACGAAGGCATCGCCTTTAACCGTGGCCGGCAATTGCTGGAGCTGCGTCTTCAACGCATCCAGCGTGCGCGTGGCGTCTGCAAGCTCACTGCTGTAAACAGCGTATTGCCCTGTTGTGGTACTGGGGAGGGCCGCGATCTTTGCTTCCCAACCCGCCTGGACTTGCTGCTCAGAGTTTATCTGGGCCTTCAGACTGGCGGTCGTCGCATTCAGTTGGTTCTGCACCTGGGAAGTGATATAGGCCGCAAAGCCGTTTGCAACATCATTGGCGAGTAAGACCGCATCGGCTGGATGTCTAGCCGTGGCAAGCAATGTAATGGTGGCGGCGGTTGTCGATGTGTTTGGAACGACGTCCGCGATGAGATCATTCGCTGTATAGCCGCGTTGCTGCAGCTGGGGATCAAAATTAATAACGTACTGCATGATCGAAGTGGTCTGTAACTCCGCCGAATAGTTAAGGGCCCGGGCGAGGCTATCTGTAGCAGTCCCTCCAACAGGGCCACCGGGATAAGTAGTACCAGACGCCGATAAGTTTACAAGCACCACCGACGATGCCTGGTATAATGATAGTTGCGCTCTCGAAGTTAGGAATCCTACGGCTGAAGCAACGATGACGCAGGCTAATAATATCCAACTATACTGTCTAACGCTCGGAAAGTAACGTTTCAAAGGGCACCCCTTCCTCAAAGATATGCCTTATCTTCATTTTAGAGCCTTTTTCAGAAACTTGATTCGCACCCGCAATCTACCTGGGACCACCCGGACACTTCCATTTAGGGCTGCAATACTTTTCGTATTGTATCTGGCCTTGATTGCTATCTATCCGAGCATAAGGTTACGCTTCGGTAGCGATTGGTGACGCCTGGTTAAGATCTCCCAACCGAGTTGTACCAGCACGTCAGGCGCTCAAAAAGACTTTGACCAGTATCGCCTGGTTGCTCAACGAAATGTTGCTCTGACTGGTCGGAAAGAAAGCAACAACTCCTTCCTGCAGTCCAGGAGCCAGGCGGTAGCTGATCGAGGCCGTGAAACCGACGTAACCACTCGAAGCGGGGCCGTGAATCGCGCCAGAACTACCCACCACGGTATAGGTGTCATCGTAGAGCACAGCCTGCCCCAGAATGCTGCCATTGGCTACAGAGCTACCGCTGACTCTAACCGGGCTGGTAAGCCGCGAATACGCAACCGGGCTGCTCAGGCCTGCGCTGCCATCGATCGAGTTGATCTGCTCGATTTCAAAAATGTTGCCAGGAATTTCATTTAAATGATGGACTACGGCGGTAAAGCCTCCTCCTCCAGCTGCCAGATTGGTCACCGTAACGGGCAGAATGGTCAACTTTCCGCTATGAGGTGGCAGTGACACCGAAAAATTCGCCCAGTGAAAGATATTCCTCGCCAGCCGCGTTACCAGCGAACCCGACGCTAATCTCCAGGCATCGGCTATCTGCGCCTGCGACTGTCCAGGCTGCAGCGCTGCAATCTCCGAGCCGACCTGATCTTGAGCTTGTTCGGCTTGGTAACGTGTAACATCCGGATACATCCCGGGAAAGAGGACCTGCCCGAAAGTTGCACCGTTCCACTGGTACTCCTTAAAGAGGTCCACCAGCCCCTTGATGGCGTCGTCAGGATTAATCTCTGCTGTCACAATTGTGCCAACCGAGCTGATCAGCGCATCACCATCGAGCAATCCCTGCATACCAAAACGCCTGGAAGGGGTCCCACCCAGGTTATTGTAGACGTAGTAATCCAGCCTGGCATCGGGTGAATAATAGCGTACCCCGACCAGCGCGTCCAAGGTACCGGCGCCTTCCAGGTCACCGCAGATCACTTTTTGCACTTTATTGACATTCGCACGTGTCCCGATCAGGCTATCCCAGTTGATTGAAAGGGCAGGGCATCCGATAACTTGTAGCGTAATCGTGGGGAGCACAGGTTTGGCTGTAGGCGAGGTCGCAGCCGTCGCAGTAGCAGTAGCACCCGTCAGGCCGGTTGTAGGCGTTCCACTCTGGGTCGGGGTCGAAAAAAAGCTGGCGCAGGCGCTGAGCAGCGGCAGCAACAGGCTGCAAAATAAAATGAACGCTCCAATAGATGACCAACCAGGACGCGGCAATCGCCACCTCCCCTGCCGGTCTCCCCATTGTCTACGCACCACCATCGATAGCATTTTCATAGCTCGTATCTCCCTACACTGTTGCTCTATGCGACCCCATGAAAGAACGGCTGTACAATTTCTCGCGTTCTCATTTCTCTGGCACCTTGCAACTACTCGCTGCTGGGTCAGAGCCTAAAATTACGTTTCTTCTATGGATAATCTATCGGCAAGCCTATAAACAGGCGTAGAGCTGGATAACCTACTGCTCATTCACCGCTTATAAAAACGGCACACCCCGCACCGCCTAACATAGGCGATCATCGATAGTACCCCCTACCTAGAGAGAAACGAGAAAGCGCATACCTGGTAACATTGCTACCAATTGGTACACTTCCTACCGACCCTACATCCCGGTAGGGTTATCGTTTCATAACTTTAATTCCATGATAACAACCAATCCATAACCCCCTATGCATTTACATATTCACACCAGTAAACTATAATGCGGTTGCTATTATGGCAGCGCTGGTCCAGCGCCTTAACAATGGGCCTTTATGGTCCCGAGGAGCGTGCAACGATATGAATGTTCTTAATGCTGCGAAGTCTTCTACCAGAACTTCATTAAATTTTTCCTTACACCTTTATAGAGGCATGACCCATCAACTGCGGCTGTTGCCAGATTTTTTAATCATTGGTGGCCAGCGCTGTGGAACCTCTTCACTCTATTACTATTTGACAGAACACCCCAGTATCGTCCCCGCCTTTACCAAAGAGCCGCATTTTTTCGATGAACATTTCGCAAAAGGCCCGGCCTGGTACAGAACACAATTCCCAACAGCTCTGCAAAGACGGTATGTCAAAAGTGTTTCAGGGAAAGATTTACTGACGGGAGAAGGGACGCCCTATTACATGTTGTATCCGCATGCCCCCAGAAGGGCTTTCGAGGTTGTGCCGCACGTGAAGCTCATCGCTCTCTTGCGCAACCCTGTTGATAGAGCTTTCTCACAGTACTGGATAGAGAAGCAGGCTGGCTTTGAAACGTGGTCGTTTGAGGATGCTATAAATGGGGAGCAGGAAAGACTGGCTGGCGAGCTTGAAAGAATGCTGCAAGACGAAAACTACTACAGTCACAGATTCCGGCATTTCTCCTACCTTACGCGCGGCATCTATGTCGACCAATTACAAAACTGGATGTGCTACTACCCACGTGAGCAAGTGCTGGTTCTAAAAAGTGAAGATCTCTACAGCGACCCGGCAGCGGTTGTAAGGCAGGCGCTAGAGTTTCTCGGTGTGACGGTAGGAGAACTCAACAAAGAGTTCAAGAATTACCGAAGACCAAGTAAAAAAGGTTACAGAAACAAGGTCGTACCGCCAAAGCTGGACCCGGCAATGAAAAACTACCTGGTTGAGTACTTCAAGCCGCACAACGCACGCCTCTACGACTTCCTGGGCGCCGATTTCGGCTGGGACAAATGATGATGAACACTTTTTCTGATACCAACGCTTCCCCAAAGGTTCAAGTCAGCGGCGGCAAGCCCGCGGATCACGGCCTGCTCGATCCTCTTACTATGAGGGCGCGCAAAATCGGCCGGGTTTCCCTGCTCGATAAACTCTACCGAGGAATGACCGGTCCGCTTCGGCTCTTGCCCGATTTTTTATTGATCGGCACGCAACGCGGAGGTACCAATGCTCTCTACCACTACTTACAAACCCACCCACGCATCAAGCCCGCCACTACCCCGGATACGCACTTTTTTGATAAGAAGTTCAATAAAGGCCTGGCCTGGTATCGCGGACACTTCCCTACCTGGCTCGAAAGATACTATGCGCAGCACCTGCGTCAAGAAGCCTTTTTAACCGGCGAAGCTTGCTCCTCGTACCTGTTTTACCCGCGTGCACCCCTCCGGGTGGCAGAGGCCCTGCCTCATGTCAAACTCATCATCCTGTTACGCAACCCTGTAGACCGCGCCTACTCCCAGTACTTTCACGCCGTCGAACTCGGGCACGAAACGTTGCCCTTTGAAGAGGCCATCCGGGATGAGGAAGAACGAACAGCCCGCGAGCGCGCGAAAATCATGCAAAACGCGAACTACTACAGCGATATCTACACGCATCGCAGCTATCTGAGCCGCGGCGTCTATGTCGAACAGTTGCGAGCCTGGATGGGTCTGTTCCCCCGCGAGCAGTTCTTGATCCTCAAGAGCGAGGATTTCTATGCCGACCCCGTCACGGCTTTCAAGCAGGTGTCGACTTTCTTGAATCTGATCGAGGCCGAACCTCAGCTGAGAAAGCGAGACTACAAGCAGTACAGCCACAATAGATACTTCTCCGCCATGGAACCGGCGCTGCGGAAGCGTTTGATCGCGCACTTCGAGCCGCACAACGCACGCCTCTCCGATTTCCTGGGTGTCGATTTCGGCTGGGATAAGTGATCCTGTGGATATAATTTGAGCAGACACTATACATTCTGAAGCGAAATGGAACAGGTCGGCTGAAGAAACCTTAACCAGTTTGAGCAAAATATTATCATATCTTAACCGCTCCACTACCTATAACTTTAGCCACCTCGGTTACACTTAAGCAGGAAACGGGGGAATGGGATAAAGAGGAGGACATCGAATCGGTACTATAATGTTGTTCGCTAAGATGATAACAAAACGAAAGGAGCAGCGGCGCATCCTCTCTCTATCCCGCGTTATCAAAGAGAGTCGGCGTCGCATATCACCCTCATGAACACGTTTACGCATGACATTAACACTCATGCAGTGGATGCCCGGCCCGCTGGAGGCACGACATCCTCTGATCAGGGATTGCGAGATTCCGCTACTGCGCGGACAGGGATGCGACAGGTTGACCAGACCCCCCTGTTCGAGAAACTTTATAGGGGGATGACCAGCCCGCTGCGGCTGCTGCCCGATTTCCTCATCATTGGCACGCAGAGGGGCGGCACAACCTCTCTCTATAACTACTTACAAACGCACCCCTGCATCGAGCCGAGCAGTACCAAAGAAATCCATTTTTTTGATCGAAGATTTAACAGAGGACTGGCCTGGTATCGTGGACATTTTCCCAGCAGGGTCGAAAAATATTACGCACAGCGCCTCGGTAGGCGAGCTTTTGTGACAGGGGAAGCCAGCCCCTCCTACCTGTTTCACCCGCATGTCCCCAGACGGGTAGCAGAGGCGCTGCCCCAAGCCAGGCTCATCATCCTGTTGCGCAACCCCGTAGACCGCGCCTACTCCCAGTACTATCATGCTATTGAACATGGCTTTGAAACGCTGCCCTTTGAAGAGGCCATCAAAGATGAAGTGGAACGCACGGCTGCGGAACGAGAAAAAATCCTGCGAGACGAGCACTACGAGAGCTACGTATATAGGCATCGCAGCTACCTGAGCCGCGGCATCTATGTCGAGCAATTGCAAACCTGGATGGGTCTGTTCCCGCGAGAGCAGTTCTTGATCCTCAGGAGCGAGGATTTCTACGCCTCTCCTGCCGCCAGCATCAAACAGGTACTGGCCTTCCTCGCCCTGCCCCAGGAGGAATCGCAGCTGACAGGGCAAGTCTATAAACAGTATAACAACACCACGTACTCCAGGATGGATGCCGCGCTGCGAAAACGGCTGATCCAGTTTTTCGAGCCGCACAATGCTCGCCTCTACGAGTTCCTGGGTAGCAATTTTGGCTGGGACAAGTGACTCTCTTACACCTCGAATATACGAGCAGGCACCTGAAATAAGGCGGCCGGAAGAAACTTTAACCGGTATAGTAAATTTACTACCGTATCTTAACTGCTCTATATACCGATAACCGCAGCCATCTCGTTTACATTCGGTGCATGCTGGGGTTGGCGGGTTGGCCAGAAGTGTACCAAACCAAGCGAAGCCATACCGGCATAGCATTTGTTCAAGTGACAGTCAAACGAAAGGAGCAGTAGCGCATCCTCTTAGTGTTCAGATTTGACACAGAGCCTCCGCGTTACACATTACCCGGGATGAAGTCTTTTCTTGACACCACCAGGTCAACTGACGCGCGCCCTTCCAGAGGCGCTGCGCCCTCGGCAGGAAATTTATCTGATTCCTCTGCCAGGGAGATTAACACCAGCGTTCCGATCCCCCTGCCAGGGAAGTTCTTTAGAGGAATAACCAATCCGATCAGGCTGCTGCCCGATTTCTTGATCATTGGCACGCAGCGTGGTGGTACCACCTCTCTTTTCCATTACTTAGAGGCGCACCCCTGCATCAGGTCCGCCGTAAACAAGGATTTGCATTTTTTTGATAGGAAGTATAACAAAGGCCTGGCGTGGTATCGCGGCCACTTTCCGACCGGGATCGAAAAATACTATGCGCAAAAAATCCGCGGACATGCTTTTCTCACAGGGGAAGCCAGCCCCTCCTACCTGTTTCATCCGCACGCCCCCGGGCGGGTGGCTAAGGCCGTGCCCCATGTCAAGCTCATCGTCCTGTTACGCAATCCTGTGAGCCGGGCCTACTCCCAATATCATCATGCCGTCGAACTCGGGCATGAAACGTTGTCTTTTGAAGAGGCCATCCAGGGTGAGGAAGAACGCACGGCCGGGGAACAGAAGAAGATGCTTCAAGATGAGCACTACTACAGCGAAGAATTTAAGCATCGCAGCTACCTCACCAAGGGCATTTACGTCGAGCAGCTGCAGGCCTGGATGGCTCTGTTTCCCCGCGAGCAGTTCTTGATCCTCAAGAGCGAAGAGTTCTATGCCGATCCGGCTGCCGCTTTCAAGCAGACCCTGACCTTCCTGAACATTCCCGAGATGGAATTGACGTTGGAAAAGCAAACATTCAAGCCATACAACAATAATGTCTACCCCTCCAAGTTGGATGCTGCAATGCGCAAGCGTTTGATCGAGTACTTCGAGCCGCACAACGCACGCCTCTACGACTTCCTGGGCGTCAATTTCGATTGGGATAAGTGAATGGGAGTCACGGGCATGTTCTGGCCTACAGAAGCGCAGATTGACAGTGAGCGCCAGCACTACCTTACCTGTCGTCGCGCCGTCACGGCGCATATCGAGTCTGGTGTCTATCCCTTCAAAGATGTCAAGCTGAGCCGTGCTGATATCGAGTGGCTGCTGGCAACGCGTGAAGATGTGCTCGAGCCAGTAGAACGTGGGGGGGATGAACGCCAGGGCGCATACGCGGGGCTAGACCTGCGCGGCGCCCTGCTCCAACAAGCAGATCTGAGCAATCTGCCCCTGGCACATATGCTGGGTGGAAGAAGTTGGCTGGTATGCCCCTCTTTGACCGAAGAACAACGCGATCTGGCGAGCGCGCAGATGGAAAGGGCAGATCTCGGCGGCGCCCACCTGGAGCGATCCTTCCTGGGAGGCGCCCGTATGGAAGAGTGTTTCCTGGGGGGGGCGCACCTGGAGGGAGCCTATCTGGAAGGCGCGCACCTGGAGGGCGCCAATCTCGAGGGCGCCAGCCTCCGCGGCGCGCACCTCCGCGGCGCGCACCTGGAGGGCGCCAATCTCGAGGGCGCGCACCTGGAGGGCGCCAATCTCGAGGGCGCGCACCTGGAGGGCGCCAATCTCGCCAGGGCGCATTTGGAGGGCGCCAATCTCGCCGGCGCATCTCTAGGGGGTATGCCTGTCCCCGCCGATTTTCTCAAGCGTGTGCGCCATTGGGATAAGCATGTTTTAACGCCTGCTAATCTGCAAGGCGCTTTCTTCAATGACGCTACTACCCTTGAAGATGCCGTACTGGGGGACGAGCAGTTTGGCTTCGTCTCACTGGCCGACGTGCATTGGGGAGGAGTGAACCTCTCGGTAGTGGAGTGGGAGGTTGTTACCATGCTGGGGGACGAGCGGAGAGCGCGCCAGACGACATGGCTCTATAACTACCAGGCGGCGCTTCGCGCCTATCGCCAGCTTGCAGGTGCGTTGCGGGAGCGAGGATTAAATGAGGTGGCGCTACATTTTGCCTATCGCGCTCAAGTAGTCCAGCGGCGCGTGCTCTGGAGGCAAATGCTGCAACTGAGGCGACAAGGCCGCAAGGGGGTAGGGCGACTGGCGCATCGGGTGATGAACTATCTCTGCTCGTGGCTACTCGACCTGTTGGCCGGTTATGGATATAAGCCTTTACGCAGCTTCATCGCCTATCTGTTCCTGGTCGGCGCTTTCACGATGATCTATTTTACGCAGGGCATGGCCTATGGCCCTCACCTCTCGTGGATACAATCGTTAATACTGAGCATGACAGCATTTCACGGGCGAGCCTTCTTCCCCGCACATGTCGAGCCAGGTGGAGCGCAAGCTTCCACCTGTGCTATCGAGAGTTTTGTAGGACTTATTATCGAGATCAGCCTGGTCGCGACATTTGCCCAGCGTTTCTTTAGAAAGTGACGCAGGAGGAAAAGGCATCGTGTTTCATCGGCATAGCCCTCGTGAACGCCGGCAAAGAGACTTTACGCCCAGGCACTCACTCTCTATAGCGCAGATCATCGCGCTGCGCAGCGTGGATGCAGAGACAGCGGCCCTCACCTGGATGATGCTAGAGCATGGAGCCTCGCTCACCGTAGCCGGCCCAACCGAACCGCGACCCGGCGCGGGCAAATCCACCACGCTGCACGCGCTGCTACAGTTTCTACCCGAAAGCTCAGGCCTGGCCATCATGTCCGGCAAATACGAGACATTTGCCTTCACCCGCCTGCCCGATGTTGATCCCGCCACCACCTATGCCGTGTGCAATGAGGTAAGTGATCATCAATCCACCTACATGTGGGGAGCAGCAGCCCGGCGTTACTTGACCTTACCCGCCCAGGGATACCGCGTTGTTACCAGCGTCCATGCCGATAGTATCGATGATGTGCTTCACCTCTATCGACACGACCTGCTCCTGCGCGACGAGGATCTTCGCCGCTTAGGACTCGCCGTAAACATTGGATCGATGGGACGGGGAAGATCGCAGTACCGCCGCTGGCTTACGGTCTATTTTTTGCGACCCTGGCCCGACCCGCAGCGCCCGCAAGCTCCCATGCCGTTACTGCTCTCTAGCTGGAACGCATCTAATGACACCTTCAAACACGCAGATCAGTCCGCGCTCGGCGAGCTGGCAGGCTGGACAGAGCTCACACCGCGGGATTTTATGGCCGCTCTCGCGCAGCGAACCGATCTCCTACGAGAGCTGGCCAGGGGAGAGGGCGCAGACCAGAACCAGGTGCATGCCGCAATCAGCGAGATGCGCAAGCACGAAATGCGGGGCGGCCGCGAGGGTCGCGCGTGACTCTGGCAAGCGTTTCCATCCAAGGTGCCATTCGCCGACAGATTTTTGTAGCTCAGCCCCATTGCGGTTTCTGGCGTACCGTGGCCTGAAATGTGTAGAAGGCCTGCAATGGACCGGTAGTCGGATAGATGCTATCGCTCTGGTGGCCGTAGTTAATAGTGAACCAGAAGACTTTCCGAACAACTCCGGATTTTGCGGATTCGTTCAGGACGTACTGCATGAACTGGGACTGCGTTTGTGGGCTCACGATGGTGCTTGCGCCAGAGCTAGCGGTAGTAGGCCATCCTACTTCGGTGACCCAGATGGGTTGGTTGGCAAATCCATATTTTGCCGCTATGGTATGCATGGTTTGCCACTCGAGGTCGAATGAGGGATCATCCCCATTTGATGTCGAGGGATCTCCACCACTGTGGTAATAGTGGAAGTTCATGTAATCCATATATGGCCCGTAGCCATTGGAAAACAGGTACGTCATAAAATCTTGAATGTGCGGCTCATAGTGCCACCACAAGCCAAACATGCCGACAAGAGCCTGGGGGCTTGCTGCTTTAATGGCCTGGTAGCCGGCCTTGAGGACCGGCCCGTAGTAGCTGGCGCTGCGACACGGCTGGTTATTTCTCAGGCCTTGAACGTAATGGGCATCGTATTCCTCATTGCCAATTTCGTAGGAGTCAATGTAGCCATGCCCATGTCTGCCGTCGTAACGTGTCGCGAGTACGGTGGCAAACGTCGTCATCTGAGCGGGACCTGGCAGGAAATGCTGACCGTCAGCGGAGCAGACCTGGGTTAAATCCCATGATGGGCCGTACTGGATAGCAAAATCTATGTGAATTTTGGCCGCGTTCATTGTCGCAACAGCAGCATCGACCGGGCCCCAGTCGTATACCCCTGCTGAAGTCTCGATCTTACTCCAATGGTATTGATAGCGTACCCAGCACACATCGAGTTGTTTGTACACACTAACGAGTTGAGTATCCGCATGTATCGTCGTGAAACCGTAGGGACTATTAGAGGTGCAGGGTCCGCCGGTACCTGCAGGTGGGCTGCCGGTTACGATGGGAGTGGGTGTTGAACTTGTATCTGACCGCTTGAAGACAGCAAAAAAGAAAATTGAGAATACCAGCACGCCCACGAGCAATCCGATAGCAAGTATGAGTAGCATCGGCCTCCACGACGAAGCTGATCCAGTTTGTCTGTTATTTTGCATATCTCAGCAATTCCTCCTACTATTTGTTTGTATGATTTGTATCTCTTCTCTAAGCGCTACCTACGGCCCGCAGTAGATGCTGCTCAACTCGCCTGACGTTCTCTTCAATCGTGAAGCGTTCCTGTACCGTCACGCGGGCCGCCCGGGCAAGTTGTGTCCGTTTATGTGAGTTCTGCGACAATCGTGTAATTGCCGACGCAAGGGCCTGTGCATCTCCAGGTTCGATCAACAGACCGTTCACATCGTGCGTCAAGATTTCCGCTGGGCCACCTATATTAGATGCGATTACGGGCAGGCCTCGCGCCATGGCCTCCGCGATTACAAGGCCAAAGGGCTCTTGCCAGAGCGAAGGCACAAGCATAATATCGGAGCAATCGTAGTATCTTATTAGCTCATCTTGGGAAACCTTGCCATGGAAGGTAACGGTGTCTGTCAGACACTTCTCACGTAGAAAGATCTCCAGTTCTCCGACATACGTCTTATCACCGGTACCAAAAACATCTAGGTACAGGCGAGGTTTTTCAGTTTCCTCCCTGCTTTGCTCGTTCAGAAGCAAGTCAAGCGCTTTAAGAATGACAAGAATACCTTTTTCGTCGCGCAGGCGTCCAACGAAGAGCAGGTGGACGCACTCGTTGACGACATCTTTGTGCGCCATATCCCTGGTCCGCGGCAAGCTCAAAAAGCGCGGGTCTATGCCGTTGTAAATAACCTCAATGCGTTCGGGATCGAAGCCTGCCTGCACATACTGCTGTTTGACAGCGGCGCTGACAGCGATGAGTGAAGTCCAGGTGAATGAAGGAACCGGGCCGATCAGGCATTGTTTGAGCCAGCGTACGCGCAAATGTGACTGCTCGCTATCTGGCGAACGGGCGTAGAGCAGTACATAGCTGCCCAGGTGAAAGACGATTGGTAGGTTTATGCCTGCTAGAGCTTTGAGCAGTGAATTTACACCCAGACCTGCGATCTCCCAAATATAGAGTGCGTCAGGTCGAGTTGTGGCAACCACACGGCGCAATTCATCGGCGTTGGCTGGACAGTGGTAACGTCGGTAGTAGTTATACGGTTGGTCGAGTTGCCGCCAAAGTGGACGCTGCCGGTCAAAATGAGCAGGTGGAGCAAGGCGCAATGTGCGCCAGATGCCTCCATTCTGCTCCGCTCTGCTAAGGCCAAACGAACTTGCCAGCACCAGGACTCGGTGTCCGAGGCGTTCCAGCCCTGCAGCCACATCTCCTGCCAGGATTTCCGCTCCTCCTTCTACATAAGGTGGATAGAGATTGCTAAGTAATAAGATACGCACAAATGCACCTTTATCTAATCTTGATAACCGCCGAAGATACTAGTATAGTACTACTTTGCTAGTTCCTCATGGGGTGCACGGGCGCTGCCCCTGCAGGAGCGTGGGGTGTCCTCGCAAAACCCAAACTAACAAAGAAGCCAGAGAATTTGTCAAGCCCCTGCTCCGCGAGAAAACTCCCCCCACGGAGCAGCTCACAGCGAGCAGGCCAAAAAAGCCCTCCTTCGCGCTTGAGAACCCGGCCCTCAAGCACCCCACAAACAGAGCCGCGAGTGAGTAGCCAGCGGCGCCGCTGGCTACTCACTTTGGTGGGATCATACGACCCCTCGGTTTTGATCAAGCGAACCGCCACAATCAGCATTTTCCTCATGACCGCCATCAAGGCCTTGCCCTTTTTCATCCCACGTGCCACCAGACGGTGATAATAGGCCCCAAAGGCCGATCCTTCCAAACGGACGCTGCGGAGCGAGGCCCGGGTACAAGATGCGGCGGAGCCGTCCGCTGCCTCGCTTGGAAAGCTTGGTTTGTCCCCTCCACTTGCCGCTCTCTTTGACTTCCAGGTCCAGCCCCGCATACGCTACCGCTTGATCGACGCGACTAAAGCGATCCACGTCCCCCAGTTCTGCGCGTAACACCGCCACGGTCTTGACCCCAAATTCCTGCACGCGAGGCCTCCCCTTCGCTTTTGGGTCGCTGCTGATCAATTGCTCAATCTCTTTTGCTAAAGTCGCCAGGTTCGCCTGCGTGTGTGCGAGCTGATCACACAGGATCCGGACACTACTGGAGCGTGCAGAGACGGCCAGTCCGCTGCTCACCGAGTGCTGGGCCACGGCTACCAATTGCTCGGCCGTGGCGCGTCCATAATGCGAAGGGGATAATTCATGGAACAGTTTCGCGAGCGTTTCCACTCCTGCCTTCAGCATCGCCTGCGGGCTGGGATAGCGTTTGAGCACAGCCAGAGCTGTCGGTCGACAAGGGTCCGCGAAGACCTGGCTGAACTCGGGGAACTGCACGACCAGCAGCGCGTGTATTTCGTTTTGGTAGCGTGCCGCTTCATCACTTAACTGGCTGTGTAAGCGGACCAACTCCCGATAGGCCGCCACCAACTCGGTTGGGACGTAGCCCTAGCGAGCTTCTCCAGCAGGACAGCAAACCCTCCAGCGGTATTCGCAAAATCGGTCGGTTTGAGAACCATCTGCTTGTCCGGTTTGAGCGTACAAAAACTACACGACTGACTTCCAATATCGATCCCGACCACATAGCGAAATGGTGCGGGATCGAGCGGGTTTGAAGATGATGGCTGCGTCATAGCTCACATCCCTGTCTTGTGTGTTGGTCAACTCTGCCCATGCAAACTCTTCTGGCGACGGGAATACCGCCCAAGCCGAGCCAGCGTCAACTCATACGGGATCGGCAGTCCTGGCTCTCGCTTCTGACTGAAGCAGAGAACGAAGCTGCAACAAGCCTTATGGCCGCTTGTAACCCTGCTGGACGGGGAGTCGTCTTTGTTGGGCGGTCATGACTTCTTTCGAAGCACGCCGCAAATACCGACCTCGACCCTCCCGTTGCTTCCATCAGTGTAGCAGATCGCTTCAAGCTCTCTGCTACATACCAATTAGTATATGAGTAGTACTAGGATAGTGAGTTGGCCTTTATCTCCGCCCTAGTGTACCTAACCAACCTAAAATGTGCAAGTCAATAGGAAATGTGGTGACGCTCCCATCCCTTTTGAAGGGATGGGCTTCCAGGCGACTCCGCTCGCGTCGTGACCATTCCCCACGGGGGACCAGCAGGGCTGGTGGCTGAGACACTGCGCACACCTGAACAACTCTGGTGCGAGCGGGTTGCCCCTCCCAGAGGCCCACGTCCGGGCGACAGCTCTTTAGCCTGCCGCCTGTTCCGCAGGGGGCCGGGCCGTCGATAGGTAAGCGAAGTCGGATAGCCAATCCGCGAACCAAAGGCGAGGGGATGCATGTTCATGCTCCCCACGATATCTCGGTGGCCCACAAAGCCACAGCGCCGACAGGTCCAATTGCGCCCTTTCGGCTTCTTCTTCCAGTCACAGCGTGGACAGCGGCTGCTGGTTCCTCGCTCACTGCCGCTGCAGCACACGATGCCGACCCGTTCATACTTCACCTGGAGGTACTGCTTATCCTTGCCGTACTCCCACTGGCTCATGCGCTGGTTGTGATGGCGTCCCTTGCTCTGGTTGCGCACCCCCCGTGCGGATCACCCACGTAGAGCGTCTGCACCCCTGCGGCACGGCAGAAGTCCACCACCTGCCGCGTGCCCTTGTGCCCAATACATTTCAAATAAGAGGAAAGGAGGGGAAGAGAAGACAAAGGGGGAGCCTTTCTGACATACTGTAGAGAGAGTAAATCCAGACAGTAGCAGAAAGGAAGAACCCACGATGTATAAAGTACGGTACTTAGAGCAAAATGACAAGATGAGCCAGCAGGTACGCCTGAGCATGTTTGAGCAAGTCTATCCGCGCGAACTGCTGCAGGCGTGCGCCCAGCAGAGTGTGATGACCTCGCCCAAAGCGCGGCGGGTCCGGCATTTCACGGCACTCTCAGTGCTGTGGTTTGTGCTGGCGATGGTGCTGTGGAGCCGCCTGGCGCAAGGGCGAGTCTGGGATAAGCTGACGCATTGGCTCCAGGATCGCGACCCGGCTCGGCCGCAAGAGCCAGCGGGGGCTTCGGCGCTGTCGTATCAGCGCGAGCGGCTGGGAGTGGAACCAGTCAAGCAGTTGTTTGAGCAGGGCACGCATGTGCGGTGTGAGCAGCAGACGCCTGGGGCGTGGTATCGGGGCCATCGGCTGATGGCCTTGGATGGCAGCCTGTTCAATCTACCCGATACAGAGGCCAACGAGCAGGCCTTTGGGCGTAGCAGCAATCAGTATGGCAAAGGGGCCTATCCCCAGGCGCGGGCGGTGTTCCTGACCGAATGTGGCAGCCATGCCACTATCGGGCTGCATGTGGGCAGGTATGACGAGGCTGAACTGCACGGGGCCTATGCCCTGCTGCCGCAGTTGTCGCGAGGCATGTTGCTGATGCACGATGCCAACTTCTTTGGCGGAGCCTATCTGGAAGCGCTCAACGCCAAGGGGGTCTTGGCGCTGTTCGCCCTGCCCAGCACGGTCGGGGTGCAGCGGGTGCGCAATCTGCCCGATGGCAGTTACCTGGCGCTGCTCAAGCCCAATGCGCGGGCGGTCTATCCCATGCAGCACGTGGTGTGGGTGCGTATCATCGAATATCGCCTCACCGATGAGCGCTTGGGCGAACCGGGGCAGGTGTATCGGCTGGCCACCACCTGGCTCAACCCGCGCACCGCCCCGGCCACCGAGTTAATCGTGCTCTATCATGAACGCTGGGAGATCGAGTTGGTGGTGGACGAGATCAAAACGCACCTGCGCGTGCAGCTGAGGGTGTTGCGCTCTCACACTGCCGATGGGGTGCGCCAAGAACTCTACGCACTGTTCGTGGTGCATTTTGCCATCCGCGCCCTGATGTATCGCTGCGCGCTACAGGCCGAGCTAGACCCGGATCGCTTGAGTTTCACCGAGGCCGTCTTTCAAATCTGTGAAGCGGTGGCCGATCAGCGGGGCGACGAGCCGCCGGTCATGCAGCAGTGGCGCACCCAGCGACTCTCGCAGCGCCTGCGACGCCACCTGCTGCCCCAGCGGTGCTTGCGCATCAACCGCCGGGAACTCAAGCAGGTCTACCACAAGTACAAGCCCAAGAAGCGCCAGGTGCCCCCGCCCAAACCCTTTGAGCCAGAGGAACGCTTTGAAGATTTTGTGGTCGTAGTCGTCCGACCTCAAGGCTCCAAACACTTGGCGGAGGCAATACCCATGGCCCTTATTTGAAATGTATTGAGCACAAGGCCCCCTCCCCTCTTCACCACAGCCCCTTGTCCCTACACACCCCATACCCCATCGCAATTTTACACCACGCTGCACACCATCCCCATCGCCATCGAGCATATCAATGACATCCCCCCATAGCCCATCGCAA
>WNGK01000832.1_pt1 | contig 35585 bp, 37 predicted proteins | sample 5400601 | NCBI WGS metagenome assembly WNGK01 (sample SAMN13153376, study PRJNA577476) | soil metagenome | isolation source: 60 cm soil or saprolite under Garry oak tree replicate 1 | place: USA:California | collected 2016-06-15 | reverse complement strand
AGTCGAGCGAGTGCTGGACCGTGATAATGTCTAATCCCGCCAGATATTGAAGATCAAGCAAGGTCTTCAGATCCTCAGTCTTCGTAACAGCCGCCCCGCCCTTGAACGCAAGGTACAACATCCGAATAGCATCAGGCGCGGTCTCCTTCGACAGGAATCGAGCCATCGATTTCAGCGCGTCCTCTTGAGTCAGAATCTTCTTCACCGTCTCCGGCGGCGCCAGACGAGCAAGAACAGCAACCTCGCCCGGCAGAGGGTCCTTGACACCCGCGGGCTTCAGAGCGTTACGCTCTGGACTAATCGGGAACCTGTTGGGCAGCGGTATTCTGTGCTGGCCGATTCTCAGCTCTGACTGGCTCGCGCTGGTCTTCTCGTCGGTCTTGATCTGCGCAAGCTGGACTGTCGACATAACGTTCTGGAAGAGGTAAGAGTGGTAGAAGAATCTTCTACGACAGAACCGAAAGTACTAGTTCGAAGACTCGGAGTCCGCGCCAGTATCCTGGTCTGACCGTTCCATGTTCTCGACACCCGACGCAGATTGATCATCTTGAGACTCGCCGGACGCTTGATTCGCAGGTTCACTCTCTATAGGTTGAGAGCCGCTCAATTCTTCAGCCGTTGGAGAGACTACGTTCGCCTCCTCCGTAGTAGGTGCGGATGCCACGCCCAGCAATGCACTGCTCGGAATCTTGAGATGACTTCTGAGCAACAGCATGAGCGTCAATGTCCCGACCGCAAACACGATACCGTTGACGATTACTGAGAGTCCGGCTCTTGTGAAGGATCCTTGAAGGATGAAGTAGAACTGGGAGACGGCGTAGACGGATCCGAAGGAGAAGACGAGGAAGGGAAGCACTTGGCTCCACCGACGGTTGGCACGGTTGACCGTTTTCCGAGCAAACGTCTGCATAGCGCCGAGAATTGAGACAACCATCAACCCAGCATCGATGATCGCGTTGGACGGTTCATTCTGCGAGACAAGACCCATCAGTAACGTCGTGGCTCGGTAGAGAAGATATCCCCACACGACTAGGAATGTCCCACCTGCGAAGATGGCTGCTTGGGGTCTGCCGTTCTTGATGTTTTTCCATCCCCACATGACCGTCAAGAAATACGTGGCGACTAGCGCGAGCGTCACGACCATCGTCCATAAGAGAATGTCAGTGCCCGCTCCTCTAACATTCGTGTAGTTCTGGTTCGCCCAAGACGAAACCTCCCAGACACCAGCCGCCAGCGGCGCTATTGGTAGGAAGAGAACCGTCATTCCCAGCGATCGCATCATTCTCTTGACGAAGCCCTTTCCGACAACACTCTCTTCGAACTTGAGCATCGCGTGAGTAACCGGATTCGCGATGAAGTAAGCTTGAGACAGAATCCACGCATAGAATATCGCAATGAAGTACGGAAAGACAGGCAAGGCTTCGACGGATCCCGCCTGGTAAATCCAGTAAGAAATTCCCGCAACAACCGGACCGAACACTAATGAAAGAATGATGACTCGTCGCTTCATATTCGTGAACAGAATCGAGGTTCTGAACTTTTCAGACAGCGCTAGCGGTGCTAGGACAAGATATGTTGCTGAGGCACTTGCACCGATAACAAAGACAACAGTCCACGTGCTAGCAAGCCCAAGGAGCCGGCCGACGTATGAGGCTGCAAACAGGAAACTCAGAACACCCATAAAGAGCAGCGTATGCCCGCGGATTCCGGGAGCTAGAAGCAGTTGAAGAGAGCTCGGCAAGTGAAATCTAGAATGTCTCTCCGTCGGAGAAATTGCCAGCTCTTTCACCTAACCACGTCGATCGGCGCAGAGTTCAGCCTCACACTAGAGCTAATGACATGAGCGATACCATAATCGCGCAGGCGTCGTTACTCGCAATCGACTACCACAAGTCAAATGAGCTTATAACAAGGAGGATCAACCGGAGCGTAATTCGAAGCTGATCCCGATGGAGCACTATCATCCGAAAGATGAGATGAAGAGGTACGTCCGAGCCTTCATCTATTTAGCGACAAAGCTCGGCAAAGAAAAGTCGGTCGCAGAAGATCTGTGGGGAATCCCAGAGATCAAGGAGGTTCACATTATCCCAGGCAAGTATGACATCCTAGCCGTGGCCGAAGTGGAGCGGAAGTTCCTCGAGCCCGACTCGCACAACATCTACTGGTTCCTCTTGTCTCGTATCGAGGGTATTGCGGGAATAGAGGATACTTCGACGATTATTCCCGTAATCTCAATGTCCCACTGGTCCCACTAGAATACTGTCCAGCAGAGAATCGGATTCACAGAGCCGCTACCCGACTCCGGTTCTCGATGAGTCTAACGCATCATTTGCCCACTATCGAATCTCCGATGGTTAGCCCACTCTCGGGAAAAGCAGCGCGACACTCCGGGTCGTTTGGCCGGAGAAACGTTCGTTTTCTTAGCGGAGCCAGAGCAGCATAATCCTGTGTTTCAGGATTGCTTCGAACATTGAGTCCCGTGCGGTCCGTAACGGCAGTGGACGAGGTCGGGAGACACGTCTCCTACTCCCTTCCATAACATATCCAGACAAACTGCACATCCGACCGGATAAAAGAGTAGTCAACCAGCATTACTCTATTACCTCTCATTACTCACACCGTTTCTGTGGATACCACAAGATATTCTGTTAATTACAAGACCTGGAATCATCCTGTCTTGTGGGATCGGCGGCTCAGCTGGTGAAATTGTCAGTGGAGATGCATTTCTTCATCTGGGCGAGGTGGCCCTCTGTGCAGGTCAGTCCACATCATAGGCGTTCAACCAGCCCGTAGGCTCTCGGAACGCCACCCGAAACATCTAGGATTCCATTATATTGGCTTGACTCTCCAAGAAGGTGATTCGAAAATCACAGCGAACGGTCATCTCTCAAGAAGCTTAATGGGACACGGAAGTTTTCGTCCGACACCAGGTCCTCGAAACGTCGAATCCCAAATACGAAGCTCCCGGCTGGGACCAGATCTATCAGATGCTACTCGATCTAGCTCAACAGATCAGGAGAGACGGGTACAAACCGGAAGTTATCGTCGGCGTCTCGCGCGGAGGCTGGCCCCCCGCCCGAGTAATGAGCGACCTACTACAGAACCCGAACCTAGCGAATATGAAGGTTGAATTCTACAAAGACATCGGAGTTCGAAACAAGAAGCCGCGGATTACACAACCAGCAACAATGGAAGTCGTAGGAAAGCGAGTACTCGTCGTCGACGACGTCTCTGACACCGGCCACAGCCTCAGAGTTGTAGCAAATCACCTGCGCCGAAAACCGGTCAAAGAACTCCGAGTCTGTACCATCTACATGAAGCCCCAGAGCATCTACCGACCTGACTATTACTCGCGAACTACTCGCAAATGGATCATCTTCCCATGGGAACGACTTGAAGCGGTTCGTCTGATCGCGAAGCGTTTCAAAGACAAACGGGCAAGAGTCTCATTCACAATCCGGGCACTCAAAGACAGCGGGTTCAGCGCTAGTCTCGTAAGACAGCTCTTGAAGTTCGATGCTCTTGATAGAAGAGATTGACAGCTATTACCTTCTAAGCCTCGCGTTCTCCGACGCCAGAATCTCGGACCCAGAACAGACACTAAAGCAACTACGATCCATCAACAAACAATCCGAGGTGCAGCTGGTGAAAGCGGATCTGATTGCGGGAGCTGAACACTTGAAGTTTGCCGCTCGGAACGCACTCTCATCATTCAAAGGACCGCGGCGTAGGTCGAAGAGCCTTGCTGTAGAACTCTTACTCTACATCAGCTGCCAACGGCAGATTGCGAAAGCCATCAAAATACTGGGAGTCGATTCAGAGGATTCTCGAATCGTCCTCGTCGCGTTGTCCGATTCAAAGGATGCGATACAAGACCTAGATCGCCAGGCGAGGTCGGTCGTCGGCGGCAACGAAAACGAGGATCTGATTGAGATCGGGTCAAAACAAAAGATGGCTAGGCTAAAACGTTCCTATGGGGTTGCTGGTACGGAAATGGAAGCGGCTAGGCTTGAGGGAGAGACCGATTCGTCGGTTCTGAAACGGTTGATGGTCGAACGTTCAGCCTTGCTGGACATCCAAGACTAGAGACGCCTCTTCTCCTTCTCAATACCCAGAATCCCACTCGGCGAAATGACCGATACTCCCGCGACATCTCCTATCACTTCAATCAAGACTATCTTGTCCGGATTCCGCAGCTCAACCTTCCGAGGAACCTTCGACGCGACCGCATCAATGATCTCTTTCGATGATACCCGGCTCCGGCGCTTCTCTAGCGAGACCCTAAACGTCTCATCAACGCCCACCTTCCCCGCCCGATTCACCACCGCTGCGCCGATACTTGGAATGTCGCAAGGGACCACTTCCTCCACCGGCTTGACTTTCAGAATGTATCTGAACTGCCAAGGCCGATACTTGAGAACCGGCCGGAGCTTCGAGACTACCTTCACCGGATCCAGCGACGTCTTCGCGACTGTAAGGCCACTCACAAGCGCAAAGTCAGTCTTAGGAGAAGTGTCGCCAAGCTCCCTCAGCAGATAGCGGATCTCGTGGTTTGCCTCCCTCTCATTGCCTCGAGCGCTAGATAGTAATAGATTAAAATCGTGAATCAAGAGTCCCGAGAGCCTAAGAAGCTCGCGTTGCGGGTAGCGCCTTAAGAATATCATCCCAAGAAATCGCAGCTTCCCTAAGCAGCACAATCTCGTCTCCTACTATTCTCACAACGGTCGATTCTCTACCCAACATCGTATGACCTCCATCAAGGACAAGATCTATCCGTCCTCCCAATTCTCTGAGTACTTCCTGTGCAGTACTCAGTGATCGTTGTCCCGAGATGTTTGCGCTCGTCCCAACGATCGCTCCGCCAGATTCCAGAATCAGTCTCCTTGCGGCTTCGTGGTTCGGGATTCTCAGTCCCACCAGTTGAGAATTGTCTGTGACCTTCGCTGGGAGGTTGCTTTTTGTCTGCACGACCAGCGTCAACGGTCCCGGCCAGAACCTGCTCGCCAGTGCCGCTGACTTGTCGTTAATCTCTCCTATTCTTTCCGCTTCGGCGAAAGAGCTTACGAGAATCGGGAGCGAGCCTTTGACGCGCGATTTGGCCTTTACAAGTCGATCCACTGCATCTACATCGAACGGGTTGCAGCCGAGCCCGTAGACCGTGTCGGTTGGATAGGCGATGAGCCCTCCTTCTAGAACGAGTCTCGCTGCGTTTCTGATGTCGTCTACACTCGTTCCGATGAGTCTCGTCATAAGCACGTGTTCCCCTTTGGCGAGAGGACGCTTATATCCAATCGATCAACGTCGCCGCGTGATCGTGCGATCTTCAAAGCCGATAATCATAGTTCATGGAGGAGCTGGGGATTGGCCTTCGAACCTTCACAAGCGAGGATTGAGAGGAGTAAGGATTGCGGCTGATCGCGCCTTTCGTATATTGTCCAAGGGACGCTCTGCACTCGACGCCGTCGAGGCCGGGATTATTGCGATGGAAGACAATCAGGTGTTCAATGCTGGGAGAGGCTCGACACTCACTCTGGTGGGTGAGATCGAGACTGATGCGGCGATCATGGATGGCAAGACGCTCAAAGGAGGGGGCGTCGCTCTTCTCAGAGATATCAGGAATCCGATCAAGGCAGCGAGAATTGTCATGGATAAGACCGATCACGTTCTCATCGCTGGCGAAGCGGCTAGAAAGCTAGCACTGGCGAATGGACTAGCGAAGTCGGACCTGCGCGTTCCAAACAGGGTGAAGGCTTGGAAGGAAGGATTGCTCAAACTGAGGAGCAAGAGGTTTTCGTACTTGTCGGGAACGAGTCCAGAAATCCTCCAACACTTTCTCGCCCAGACTTCTGACACTGTCGGCGCCCTCGCTCGTGATAATAGTGGAAACTTGGCCGCAGCCTGTTCCACCGGCGGAGTCTCACTCAAGCTTCCCGGAAGAATCGGCGACAGCGCGATACTCGGCGCGGGGCTCTACGCAGACAACAAGTCCGGAGCAGCAACGGCGACGGGAATCGGAGAGCAAGCGATGAGGCTGGTCGTCTCGAAAGCGGCGTGCGATCTGATGAGACATGCAGATGCTGTCTCGGCTGCGACGAAGATCATCCGTTATTCAACCGGGGCGTTAGGCCTGGGAACTGGTCTGATCGCTCTTGATCGCTCAGGTCGCTATACTGTCGCGCATAACACTCGTAACTTGTGTTGGGCAGCCAGAACGGTTGATGGATCGACGGCGAAAATGTTCGGGACAAGAGTGAGGAGCTAGCTTCTGGGAAGGCTTTTAAGCAGCCAAGGTTTCGCGCGAACCCAGTTTTCACATGACCAATATCTACTGGCCCATTACTGCGAGCGAGGAATGGGGTGAAGACGAGGACTGGGGTGGCGAAGACGAATGGGGCGAGGATGACGATTGGGGTGGCGGGGACGACGGCGGCGGGGAAGACAACTAACGCTCGCATAATGAGTGATTAGACAAGCAAATCTCGAAAGCTAGCTCGGTTCTTACGCTAGTCATGTTTCTTGAATGTTGCAGGCTGGGTTACGCGAGTTCTATGTTCGGCTTGTTGAGTGGGGGCTTTATACAGGATGAAAAATGACCGAATTCAATCTTCGAAGGTTCAGAGCACTCTCCCTACTCGTCCTAGGAGCTTTGATGATCGCTACATTTGTTCCCAAGAACACCTACGCCGCCACAAGTCTTCAAGGAACTGATTTCCAGGCCCAGAGCTTCTCGAAAACCGTCGACTATTATGACTACGTTCGTCAATATGCGACTGCTAATGGTGCAAACCTAACGTTGATTCAGAACCAACACGCGTACATCTACACGACCTACATCAACGTCGGAGGTTTCCAGCTATTCTACGCGGGTCTCCTCAACGCAACCCACAACAACATGAACGTCACCATCCCCACCCAGACAGTCTTCGAACACTTCAAGACCCCTCAGGGGAAGGACGCCATAACCGCCTCCTCGTTCCTATCATTGGTCGCCTTTAGGGAGAACGGCACTTCGGACATATTTCCAAACTCTCCCGATCGAAACGATACGGTCTTCGCGTCGTTCAGCCTCGGGTACGCTCTCTCTGCCTTTGGGACTCATCCCGTTCCAACTTACGTTGCTAACAGCCAGATTATTCCATTAGCCTCGACAGACAGCAACCACTGGACTTGGGGCCTCAACTACACTAATCTCAACGCTATCTGGTGGAGAATCTACCCAAATCCTCTACTCCCAACCTGGGACTCATCCACCCCCAGAGCATTTGCCCAGTATTCGCAGCTGTCATTCACGTATGACTTGGCAATTGATCCCTCTGCTAAGACCGCGACCTTAACCACGAGCTACACTGTGGGAAGGATGACAGATCTCTATCTCTTGACTGCTACTCCTCGAGTCTTGCATTTGAACGCGACAGGAACTTACGACCTCAATGGGATATTGCGCGGTGCGCAGACAATCTACCAGTACTTAGTGCAGAACGGATACAAGTTGTCCATCATTCAATCTCACATGGCTGTTCTCGCGAGTACTACCACTAACGACACGACTGATTCTGGTTCAAGCGTAGATAGCAACAATGAATCCGACGTTACCCATACTGGCGTTAACACAGTCGCAAGTGACAATGAAAAGGTCTTCAGAACCGACTTCGGTGTCAAATCAAGCTACCAATTGTACAACTACACGAGTGGAACCCAGACTAACTACAATGTGACCGCGAGAACTGCTAATCGGCCCGCTTGGGGAGGCAACCCGGTGTACGGGATCCAGAATGCCTTCATGGGTTTCCTACCACTGTTCGTCTACCACGTCGACCCCACGCTTTTCCAAGCAGCTAGAACCGGCATGGCACGTTTCACGCTCGCCAATTACCTGTACATCATCAGCTACCCAACTTGGGGCGGATACAAGATCGTTAACGACCCCGAATATACCGCGTACTACCAGCCAGCTAGCAACGTCGGGTTCCTGACAGCCATATTCATCGCAGTCGCAGTCGCCGCTGGCGTTGGGGGAGTCTTCGCGTTCCTCTTCAGACGCAGACGCCAAGCCGGTATTTCGATGATTGGAACAGCCGGCCCAGCACCTACGCAGCCGCCTGGACCAGTTACTGGTCCACCGGGCCCGACAGAATAGACCGCCAGTCCCCTTCCCCTTCTTTTTCCCCTTTTTCCCCGAGTCCGGAGACAACACGCTAAACTTCCCCACAATGACTCTGAAACGTGGGAACATGGATTCTCCTGGCCCGGCAATAGAAGCGGAGCATCTTAGCAAGTTCTACGGACAAGTTCTAGGCCTCAACGATCTCTCACTAACTGTAGGAACGGGAGAGGTTCGAGGTCTCTTAGGCCAGAATGGGTCCGGAAAATCGACGCTGCTGAAATCTCTGCTCGGTCTCATCCATCCATCATCAGGACATGTGAGAGTTCTCGGCGTTGATGTGCAGAAGGCTCCCATGGAGATACGGCGTCTTGTCGGATATGTTCCGGAATCGCCGAGGCTCTACGAGTTCCTGACCGCGACAGAATACCTAGATTTTGTTGCAGACGTTAGAGGAATTGGTTATCAAGAGAAGAAGGAGCGGATTACTCGACTCATCGAGTCGCTCGATTTAGAGGGTAAGCAAGGCGAGACGATCACAGGCTACTCGCAAGGCATGAAGCAGAAAGTCGCTATCATGGGCGCTATTCTTCACCACCCTAAAATACTGTTGATGGACGAGCCGCTGAACGGGCTTGACCCTAAATCTGCGCGAGTTGTCAAAGAGCTTATTCACAGTCTTGCGCGAGATGGGGTCACAACAGTCTTCAGCACCCACGTGCTTGAGATCGCAGAGGCTATCTGTGACCGTCTCACAATCCTACAGAACGGCCGCGTCCTCGCGGAGGGCACCGCACAAGAACTGCGAGAAAAGGCCGGTCTTTCCAATTCCGGGCTCGAGGATGTCTTTCTCAAACTAACCGGAACCAAGGGAGTCGAAGATATTGTTGAGGCCCTGCGGAGATGAGAATCCGTGTACTGCTCAAGTTTGCGAAGATTCTAATGCTCTCACGCCTCCGCAACACCCGACAGAGTTTTCTCTCGAACAGCATAACCAACCGGCCGATTCTTATCGCGCTAATCGGCTCGATAATGTTCGCCGCCGGGGTTGGGTTTGGAACTGCCACGGTCTCCTTCCTCAGAGGTGCAGGTGCAAGCCCCGCGGACATTGGCCAGATTGTTGAGACGATATTCGGCGGAATCCCGATCTTTCTCATCGGATTCTTCTTCACGATGGGTCTCCTCTGGGAGCTTAACGCCTCCTCGGAGTCCGAGTCGGCTGATTCGATAAACTGGCTGCCTATTTCGCCATCGGAATACGTCTTCGCTTCTACACTCTCAACGAGCTACACCTACTCTCCTCTTGTACTAGTCACCATCGGCTACAGTCTACCCATCGGAATTCTTACCGGGAACACGTCAGCGTTCTTGGTACTCCTAGTCGCAAGCGTTGTTGCAGCGTTCATCGGCTCGGTCACGGTCGAAATTCTAAGATCTCTCCTCGCCCGTGCTAGTACGGCTTTCAACAAGGTCGGCGGACGCTCAATGATCATCCTACGAATCCTCGGAGTGCTACTGATCCTGCTCTTTACTCAGACTCTGTTCAGCGGCTTCCTTATCATTCGAATCATCAATTCTGTCTCAAGCGCAAATGCCGCAACTGTTCTCGTGCCGCTGCTTTGGCCAACCCTTAGTATTACGAGCATTCTAAGGTCCAATCTGCTGAGTTCAGCTTACTTCCTACTGCTAAGTTTGGGATTTCTTGCAGTCCTCGCGTCCGCCGCGCTCGCCCTTCGCTCAAAGTTCTGGGTTGCCACTCCCCCATCGTTTCATTTCTCGAACACCGGAACGATATCTGGCGTCAGCAGGCTGAGAAAAATCGGAGTCAGTGTAATCTCGCTTGCGCTTGTAAGGCGTGAGATTCGTTCGGCCACAAGGAGAAAGGAGGTGGTCCGGCTAATGGCTATTCCAATTATCCTCCCGGTAATGATCTCTTTCCCGGCACTCTTCTCCCCTGCACCGACTACCAGCGTAGCGTCAGGCTTGATCAGCCCATTATTCCTGGCTGTTCCACTTCTCTTCGGCGTGGGTCTCGGTACGCTGTTTCTCGGAATGACTTCGATAGGTCAAGAAGGGAAGAGATTGTGGAACTTGAGCTCTTTGCCTCTTGAGGCTGAGACGATTGTAACGAGCAAGATTCTCTTCACATCGCTCATCTCGACAATCGGGCTCGTCCTCGGGCTAGGGCTTACAGTCTTTTTCTTTCAGGTCTCGATTCTAGATGCGCTGACGTTCATCGCTGTAGGCATTACGCTGGTGTTAGCAGAAGCGAGTCTCGGCGTTGCGATCGGAAGTCGCTATCCTGATTTTTCAGACGGACCACGGCCACGGTTTGTGACGATAATGGGGTCGGTCTTAGGATCGTTTCTCGGAGTCGTAATGATGCTGTTGATGTCTCTGCCGCTTCTCTTCCTGCTTCTTGCTAGAGTTTTTCTCCTGCTGCCCTTCTCTCTCCAAATATCGTTCTTTCTGGGCGGAATGCTAGGTCTGATTTTTGCGCGGATCAGCTACTCGTTGTCCATCCGTTCGGTTGATGGCATTTTGCGGGAGCTTCCAAACTAGAACGCGATTTGTCTATGTGATTGTCACAGCAACTGTTGTGTTCTTGTTCTGGGATCTTTGAGCCGAAGGTTTCACCAAACGTTAATATTGACTCTTGAGTGGATTCTTAACGCGATCAATTGCAGGTCGGTTCTAGGCGTTCTTAGTCCCGGTTGCGATGGGTCGCGACCCGAAAAAAGAGAGTGTGAAACAAAAAATGGAATTGTCGGATGAACCAAAGTCGTGGGTTGAAGAAGCCCGTAATAGAGTGAAACGGATATCTGACCTAGATCCGCGGGACAGGTTAGACATCGTGTATGGTATCGGTCTCTGCTGCTCTACTCTAGCGAAGAGTATGCAAGGATGGATGCAATGGATCGGGAACCTTTCGCTGAAGGATTTTGAGCAGCGGGAGCTAGAGGAGATCTTCGGAATAATCAAAAAGGCGACGGTGCAGCTGATGGAGCTTGATATCGACAAGACCTCGAAGTATGAAGAGTCTCATGGTCTGCGGCAGAAGCCGGGCGTTAGAGAGAACCGGCTGGTCAGCTAGTCCGTAAAGACTAAACCTTCCTCCGTTGCTTATCGGTTTTCTGTGCAGCCGAAGGCAAAGAGACGGATTGTTCTGGTCGCTGAGTTCAGCATTCATCCTATAGGAGTGGGGACGAGTGTCGGCCGGTATGTTAAAGCCGCGGTACGGGCGATGTCGAAGATTCCCGGATTGACAGTTGATGTTACTCCCATGTCGAGTGTTTTAGAAGCTGCGAGTATCGGGACCATACTGGAGGCGGTTGAGGTTTCACACCGCGCACTGCGTTCAATGGGCGCAAGACGGATCTCATCTAGTCTCCGAATAGATGAACGTCTAGATAAGAGGCGGACGATGAGTGATAAGGTTAGAGGATTGAAACGCTCGACAAGCCCCAAATCCTAACCGAGTTGCTTCAAGAGACCGCTTCTGCGTCGTGAGAAAAAAATCCTACCCCCTTTTTTTTCTGGGTGTTCTCGCCAGTTTAAGCTCATAGGGGCGTGTCTTCTGATTTACGGCTTGGAACTGGCGGGTCGACTGTTTTTCCAGAGTGGAAATCGAGCCTATGGCTCTTCGTGAGAGTCTCTTGATCTAGAAACGCCTGCCCAGATTTCCGATCTAAGCTTATTCTGCGATTGACCAGTTTCAAACGGTACAGTCCGAGGACTTTTTTTTCTCTGAAAGGCCGCCGGACAGCGGAGAGATTACTGTTTGTTAATTCCCTCCCAGAATCGAGTTCTGTGTCGTGAGGAGCAACTGCTTTTGACATTTTTCAGAGTGGGGTCTCGCTAGTTGAAACTGATCCGGGCGAGTCTCGCGTTTTGAGGCGCAGAATCGAACAGTCGACCGTTTCTCTGATAGCAGATTAAGCGTGGAGATCACAGTGAAGTTCCTGCGATCTCAAATCGCCTGCCCGGATTCGGGATCGGGGCTTGTTCCGGGCGATTTTTCCCTCGCGAAATGTCTTTCGCAGAACAGAGAGGAACATTTTCTCAGTCAGCTTACCAGTCTGAGTATTCCGTGGACTAGGATGATAGGAGCAAATGATGGCAGGGATTCCTTCGCCAAGCCTCAACACTCTTCCGTGGCCGAATTTTGCAGACAATGCCGTGAGATTGTATTTGCTCCGAATCATTCTCATGACAGCGTTGAAGGCGAACTGTCCAAGGCAGAGAACTGCCTTCAGATCTATTAGCGAGTCTATTTCGCTGGCGAGATATCCGGAGCAGTTCGTTGTCTCTTGTGTCGTAGGTTTGTTGTCGGGCGGCGCGCACTTTACCGCGGCTGTCACAAACGCGCCGTTTAATTTCAGCCCATCCTCTAAGTTCTGTGACGTGGGCTGATTTGCGAGACCCATCTTGTAGAGCGCTTTGTAGAGAAAGTCGCCGCTTCGATCTCCCGTGAAGACCCGGCCCGTCCGGTTTCCACCGTGCGCGGCAGGAGCCAGACCTACAATCAACAACGAAGCGTCCGGGTCCCCGAACCCGGGAACAGGCCTCCCCCAATACTGCCAATGTAAGAATTCCTTTCTCTTGTTCCGAGCGACCTCTTCTCTATACTCGACCAAGCGCGAGCAGCGTCGACAGCTGACCACTTGGGTTCGGACTTTGAGTAGTAGACTGGCGGAGGACAGCCTAGGACCCGCTACTTTTTTGGCTGCTGGAATTTCCAAGTTTCAAGATTCTCGTGAATAGCTGAGACCCACGCCAAGGCTACCTGTTCGGGTATGGTCAGAAGAACCTTTCCGATATGCTTGCACAACTGGCGGGTCTCAACAGCGCGTTCCCAATCACCGCAATCGTGAATGATCGTCTTTGAAACCATGTCCATTTTGAGGGTATAGTCTCTGATCTTAGCGTCGATGGTTTTCAAGCTGGCTTCTTTGATCTTCACATCTTCATCTGGAATCGTAAAAGATCTAGCGAGTCGTGTCTCACCCATCACTTCTCCTAGAAGGTCTACAAGCTTTGCTCGATCTTCGCCTCCCCTAGTAAACTCTCCCAGCCCTACTGGTTTTTCCTTAGCCCGCTTCAGATGGGTTCTCGCATGCTTGAGTGCCTCCTCCTGCCCTGGAGTGAGTTTGTCAAGCATTTTCAGGATACTGAGCGCGTTCTCTACTGCATATCCGTGAAAGTGGTTGTTGAAGTAGCCGTACGTGATGTTGACCGAGCCTTCGACTTCTTTCACCTTGGGCAGCCAATCGGCCAATTCTTTCTCGGTGTAATGGTAGTCGTACCAGGGTCTCTGGCCACGGCCATGCCAACGAAGGTAGGCAAAGTCGGCAGTCACGTGCACCTCGGGCGGTAGAAGTGGTTCGTCTACGATTGTGTAGGCGACGTTGTATTTGGAAAGAATCTTCCAAGTTTCATCTCGAAGCCAGGATTTGTGCCGGAACTCTATCGCGTATTTGAAGCTGTGAGGCAAGAGTGAGAGGAATTCTTCGAGATGGTTAGAGTCATACTTGTATCTCGGAGGTAGTTGGATGAGCAGGCAGCCGAGCTTGCCACTATTGTTCAGTGGAAGCATGAGACTGGCAAATTTGTCTAGTTCTTCTTCGATCGGCTTTCCGAGTGCTTCCAGTCTCTCATGGGTTATAGTCTGCGGAAGTTTGGCGTTGAATACGAAGCTGCGTGGGGAGTATCTATCCCATCCTATGACCATGCCCTCTTTCGGAAAAGCGTAGAAGGTGGAATCTATCTCGACCGTCGGGAATATTTTGCTGTAGAATCCGAGCTTACTCTCGGTTGAGGTAGGGTAGAATACGGCGACCCATTCCGAATATGACCAGCCGGAGGTCCCGAGGAGGAATCGGCCCGTGTTCGCCAACCTCTATCCTTAGTAACCAGGATCGGAATGGATTCTTGAAGATATGTCTCAGCTACTCGTTGGAGCAGGAGGCTGGGCCTACTTCCAGGTCCCTGGAACAGATAGCCTCGAAGCGTATTCTCAAGCCTTCGACTTTGTCGAACTGAACAGCAGCTATTACCAACTGCCGGCCATTTCCTCAGCCTCTGACTGGCGAAAGCGAGTCCCAGACGACTTCCGTTTCTCGGTGCGATGTCCCAGGATCATTGTTGACAATTACGGCCTAAACCTCCTGCCAGGAGCTCGTTCGCTCCTAGAGAGACTCGGAGAAGTTTGCAACCAGCTTGAAGCAGTAGCCATGACAGTTCTCATCAACGCGGGATCACAGATCAAAGAAAGTGAGCTCGCTGCTAGGTTGAGCGATTTTCTTGGGGCATTCAACTCGGATAAGACAGTTGTAGCGGTTGAATTCAGAGGAGTGAAACCCTCAGCGGAGGTTTTCGACATTATGAGAGAGTCTGAAGCGATTGACTCCGTCGATCTCTCGAATAGTGATCCTCGTTATGAAGGGAAAATGTTGTACAGTCGGTTGTTCGGAAAGGGAGAGGAGAACATTTACGAATTTGACGACGGAGAGCTGAAAGAGATTGCCAAGAAAGCTTCTGCCCCAAAGTTCGAGAAGAGTATTCTCGCCTTCCACGGGGTCCGAATGTACCGGGACGCGGGACGAGTCAAGTCATTCATCGAGAAAGGATACTTCCCCAAGATAACAAGTGGCATCGGGACAGAATCGATCCGAGAGGTGTTGAGCGAAGATGCCCGATTTCCGACCACAAAATCGCGTCTCTTGAAGGATCAGGGATGGAAAGTCTTCCAAGATACCGACGAGGTGAGGAAGATCTCAACTGTTCTAGAGAAGCTACCAGAGGGAGAATTCAACAGCTTAAACGATCTGATGGCTGAACTTCGAAGCCACTAGGGTTCATCTGCCGAGAGTCAAGGGTCTCATTTCTCCACGGGAAGACTCTTTCGACTAGACCATTCGTGCCATGATCCAACATAGTTCCTGACCTTTCCATATCCCAGTGATCGAAGAGCATAGTATGCGGCTGCGGCTCGAGCTCCGCGATGACAGTAAGTAACTACCACCGCCGATCGATTCTTGTTCAATCCTCTCTCCTCCAGAACGCTTGCTATCTCGGATCTTGTCTTGAACCTCTTTCCACCATCGATGAAGTTTGTCCACTCAAGCCATCGAGCACGAGGGATTCGCCCTCGGCGTTTGTCGCAGGTTCGTCCGTTCTTGCCTGTGAACTCTCCTTCGCTGCGCACGTCCAAGACTTGCGCCGACTTGTCTGAGCGAATTTCATCAGCAGTGGCGAGGAGTCTTGAGACGGGTCTGATTCTGAAGGTCCTCTGTTCTGGTCTCACAACCTTGTTTTCGACAGGGAGATGCGACTTACGCCACGCTTGGAATCCTCCTTCAAGAAGGTACACCTTGCGCGCACCTGCGTATTCGACCATCCACCCAACTCTTGAGGCTCGCATCCCGAAACCGGACTCATAGACGACTATCGTCTCCTTCCCTGTTAGTCCCATGTTTCCAAGTAGCCTAGAGAGATCGTCCTGGAATATCCGAAGGCCTTTGCGGTCAGTTCCGGGGACGAAGTAGTGGAATAGGTCCGCATGTATCGCACCTGGAATGTGCGATTTGACGTAGGATTGTCGTGATCTAGCGTCTAGGATTGCTATGTTTTTCGAGCGTCTGTGAATGTTCAGCCAGTTTGTGGTGACGCTGACTTTCAGTGTCTTCGCTGGTCCTTGACTATTCAGGCTTCAGGATCTGGACTTCTACTGTCGCGAGCTGTTTGAACTTCTGTGCGTCCTGTTCTGATCCCACTATTACTCCATAGTGCATTGGTATTGCCAGTTTAGGCTCTACCATTTTCGCCGCTTGGGCTGCTTCTTCCGCAGTCATGACGTAGGTCCCGCTCACTGGGAGAAACGCCACATCCGCCTTCAGACCTTTCATCTCCGGAATTGCATCAGTATCGCCCGCATGGTAAACTCTGACACCTTTGATTCCAATAATGTAGCCTGCTTTCCCATCCTCCTTTGGATGGAAGACCTTTCCGGGCTCTCGGAACTTGTTCAGATTGTACGCGGGTACGACGTCAATTAAGATGTCTCCGAGTTTGAGCTTGTCCCCAGGCTTCACCGCCTTCACTTCTTTGACTTTGAGAGTGGACAGTTCTTTCTTGACTGCTGGAATGGTTACGATGGTCGTGTTCTCGTTGACGACCTTCTTGATGTCATCCATTGAGAAATGGTCAAAGTGTTCATGAGTAATTAGTAGAATATCGGCTTTTTCAGACGTCGGGCGGATTTTGAAAGGGTCTATGACTATGGTCTTTCCGTTCTTGATACGGAAAGAGTCGTGTCCGAGCCAGCTTATCTTTAGGCCCTGATATTGGTACAAGACAGTACGATCTCATCGATCCAACGGCTCTCGATAATTAAGTCTTGCAAGATACGTTCTGGCTTTCATCTTCTGTTCAAGAATACGCATAAATCGCTCCGAGTCCGCTAATCTAGTAATCGTTCATGCACGACGTAATAATTATCGGTTCGGGGTCCGCGGGATATACTGCAGCCATCTACGCTTGCAGAGCTGGACGAAAGACGCTGATCCTAGCCGGTTCTATTCCAGGCGGCCAACTGATGATAACCTCAGACGTTGAGAACTTCCCCGGCTTTCCGGAGGGAGTGCTGGGCCCCGAACTGATGGAGAAGCTGCGACGGCAGGCGGAGAAATTCGGACCTGAAATAATCTACGATGACGTATCATTCGTGGACTTTTCATCTAGGCCTTTCAAGATAGTGGCCGGTGGGAAGTCGTACGAGGGGAAGAGCGTAGTCATCGCCACCGGCGCGAACGCCAAGTGGCTTGGACTGCCATCGGAGACCAAGTTTAGAGGAAAGGGAGTCTCCAGTTGCGCGACCTGTGACGGATTCTTCTTCAAAGGAAAAGACGTTGTGACAGTAGGGGGTGGTGACACTGCGATGGAGGAAGCGAACTTTCTAGCGAACATCACGAACAGCGTGACTGTCGTCCACCGGAGGGACACGTTGCGAGCTAGCAAGATAATGCAGGAGAGGGCTACGGCGAATCCAAAGATTCATTTCGTATGGGATTCAGCGGTCAAGGAAATTACTGGTGACGACAAAGTGACAGGCGTCCAGTTGCACAATCTAAAGAGCGGAAAAGAGAGTCATGTTAAGGCTGAGGGAGTTTTCGTAGCAATAGGCTACGAACCAAACACGGAATTCCTAAAGGGCAAAGTCGACCTAGACCCTCAAGGATATGTCGTGACGAGAAAGGACACTGAGACTAGCGTTCCGGGAGTCTTCGCCGCAGGCGACGTACGGGACCACAAATACAGGCAAGCAGTCACCGCTGCGGCCGATGGTTGCAAGGCCGCCATCGATGCAGACCGATTCCTAGCAGAACACCACAAGAATTAGAGTAGTTGTAACCTCTTGAAGTGTACGAAATGCGATCTACAGCTTGACTTCGTGGGTCGGTACATTGTTCGAGAGGACTTCGAAGCCGGAGCCCCTGCGCAGATTCGTGACATGGAAGTCTGGCAGTGCGATGTTTGCAAGACTTACTATGAGGCGAGTATGAGCGGTAAGCCTGTTCCGATAAGATTCATGCAGAGCCTTTTCAAACGATTAGAGTGAGATTCCTTCTAGCTCTACTTCCTTTCCAACATATTCTCGAGTTTTCATCTCGGCCTGTTTCAGGAGCTCTATCAGGCGTTTATTCACCCCCTCTGTCATGGAGGTAGCCGAATTCATCTTCTCCTGAAGCTCTATTTCCTCTCTCCTCGTCTCTTCTATCTTAGACAGCAACCCCTTCCGTCGATCGTACATGTCTTTACATTCCGCGTTCCGTAGGAGCTCTCGTCTCCGCGTCAGCAATCGTCTCCCTTTCTGTCGCTTCTCTGCCAAGTGGGTTGTCCCGATTAACTGGTTCAACTGGACTGAAACTCTGCCAGTCTTCTTTGGCTTGAATTCCATCTTGCCGGAATCGATCGCCTTCTTCATGCTCTCCAAGATCCTTGACAAGTATTCTCCCGACGATTTGGAAAGGAAACTCTTGTAAGGAGATTTGACGAATGCAGACAGGGCTTCTCGCTCATCGGAGCCCAGTGGGTACTCGCCACGCTGAGATAGATCTGCGAGCCTTCGAAGGGGTCTCTGTAGGTGGGCTAGGGTCTCAGCGCGAAAGGCGCGGCTCTCTTTACGAAGCTCTCTCTCGATTTCCAGGACTTCTCGAAGGTTAGCGTTTGCTTCTAACTGGTCAACCTTGGAGGTCAGATCTGATTCGGAACGAACCAGTCCCTCTACGTCTCTCTTCACTCCGCCCAGCTCCCGGGCCTTCTCTTCGAGTTCATTTCTAGTTATCTTGATGCTCTCAACAATTCCTGTCATCGTTCTTGCCCTCTGGAGTTTTGAGCCCTCGCCTTCCAGAAATGAGGCGAGCCTCTCGCCGCTCTTCGCTATCCGATCCAGTGTTCCGCCGAACGAGCGCATGTCAAGAATGTAAAAACCGGAAAGTTCTCGGGCTGTGGAGTCCCGGAGGTCCCGAACCGACCTACTCGCCACTGAGAGACCGTCCTTGACGATTTTCAAGGACTCCCAGCTGGTCTCGGATGGAATTACGATATCCCGGACCCGTGCTGCCGCTTCGTGGGCTCCATGGGCGATTACTCGTGCTGCCCTGTAGGAGGCAGCATCCTTTTTCGTCGCCATGTCCCTGTCGCCTTTCTTGCCCAAATCCTCATAGAAACTCTGTCCCTCGCTAACGGCTCGCTTCGCTTCGTCGACGAGTTTGGCGGCCTTGGATCTAGTGGATCGTAGTTGGCCGTCTAATTGGTTAGAAATCCAGGGCCCGTATTCTTCGATCGTCAGTCTCAATTTGACTTGACCGGAGGAGTCTACCTGATCTCCTCTCGTAGGTTAATGATTATCGTGTCTATAGTCTGTTCCGCTTTCTGTTTGCGGCGTATGAGGTCGGCGTTTAGAGATTCGTAGAGGTCTCTGGAGATCTTGCCGCTCCGATTCTGGTTTCGTAAATCATTGGCTGTCGTTTTTATGACGTTAAGTTCCACTTCAGCTCTTTCAATCCGCTTTATCATGTCTGAGTATCTCCCTTGGGCCGCAGACAACTGCTCTTCGACAGGTGCTAGTGTCCGGTCGATCTCGGTCATCCGACGATCCAGCATTCTTCTCCGTTGCTTGTAATCGTATCTGTTCAGCGCGCCTCTGGCGAGGTCTTCCTCCATCTTGTCGGATTCAAGTCTCATCGACGATTTCTCGTCATACAACTCTACGAACTTAGTGATGAGTTGAGATGGAGCCCCAGTTAGTACTCCTTCAGCGCTAGGTCTACTCAAAACTGCCAAAGAGCCGGCAGCGAGGGCGGCTTCTACCAGGCCGACCCAGCTTAGTGGGCTTAGGCTCGACCAGAAAGGATCCAGTTGGTACGTCATGGAAAAGCCTAGGCTGCTGACGGGAGTGACGGGTGTGGCTAAGAGGGAGATCTGGTTGCCAGAAATCTGAGGCACCTGTCCAGTAAGCGAGTTTAGTCTGAAACCCGAGGGGGTGACAATCTTTGTCAGAAGAGTGGGCGCATAGAACTGGACGTTGTTGAACAAGGCAAAGTTTACCGTGAAGATTCCTAGAGAACTAGTAAAGATGTACGTGTTGGGGGATAGCGCATAGAATATCTTAGCCCTAAACGATTGGTTGAACGGAACAGAGCCGAAGAAAGGAGAGAACGTCACGGTGCTCGTGCCATCAGAGTTCGCCGTAATCGTGGGACTCGTCGCGGGCTGCTCAATTTGGAGACCGAGGACGTACCTCTCAGTGATGCTCGATACTCCTTTGGGCACCTTAAAGGCCACCGAGGATAGAGTTGGGCCTAAGTTTGTGATGTTGTAGCTGTCAGTCACCTGCAGGGAGCCTGACTGGGAAATCTGAATTAACCTACCCGCGGAGACAGTGAACACGTTCTGAGTTGCTGACGAGCCGAAGGTGACTCGCCAGACTGTCGAGTTGAAAGAGTCGAGCTTATCGGAATTTAGACAATTGTCGGAGCCCGTACTGGGCAGTGTGCACGTGAAGGTTCCACCAGTAATGGTCTGGTTGACAGGGGGCGGAATCTTGGGGTTCGTCCAGTCGCCTGTCTGAATAGTCACTTTCGCGCTAGTAACGTTGTAAGTGCCATCGACGAGTGGAAAGGGGTTCGCTTCGAATGTGAAGCTGTTTGAACCTGGGCTGAATGATAAGAGGCTAGCGAAGACTGTCGTTACGTTGAAAGTGTACTTTGTCTCGCTCGCCGGAAATTGAACGTTGAGGATAGTGTAGTTTTGGCTCGGTGTTGGGTTTTGTCTGGAGACTTGAAGGTTGACTCCTTGAGCTGTCGCAATTGTGAGTCGAAGATCATCGCTGATACTGGCGGGTATTCCGAACGTGAGGTGGGTAACCCCAGGAAGCGTACTGTTTAGGCTCACGTAGTCATTGACGGTTGTGACGCCCCAGCTGTTGGTTGAGATAGTTCGCTGGAATGATGCGGAGCAGGTTGCCCTCTGACAGTCTGTTGCCGCGGTAGCAGGGTGAGGTAGAAAAACGACGGTCAAAGCGAGTAGCAAAAGTACAGCGAAGAGCACTCTCATCAGTTGAGACCATTAGCCGAACTCGAATTTGGAGTGCGACGCATGACTTCCCTACTTATTAGTTGCTCCGATAGTTGAACGACTTCTCAAGGTCTGCAAATGAAAAGCATACTGGTCACTGGAGCTGGGGGAAGTGCGGGCCACAACGTGTGTTGGAGTCTGAGAGTCAGCGAGGACGGACGATCTCTAGTACTGACGGGTGGCGATGTGGATAGGACGAGTCTAGAACTAAACATGTGGTTGGATTACTCGTTCCATCTTCCCGGTGCTCATGACCGTGGATACGTTGCTGCGTTGAACAAGGTCGTTGAAAATGAGAAGGTTGAGCTCGTCATCCCACAGCCCGACCCGGAGGTCGAGCGAGTTTCAGTTGAGCGTTCAAGAATACATGCGCGGATATTTCTTCCCAACTCTGAAACGGTTTCTACATGTCTCGACAAATTCGCAGCACTATCTCGATGGCACGAGTCAGGTCTCCGAAAGAAACCGATCCCCATCTCCCACGAAGATTCTTCCAACATACAGAAGCTCCGCCTACTCGATTATCCATGTTGGATTCGTGCTCGAGAAGGAGCGGGCGGCCTAATGAGCTGTAAAGCCACTAGCCCGAGCATCGCGGAACATTGGGTCAAGTTCCATTGGGATCAAGGAATAAAAGCGAACTTCGTCGCGGAGGAATATCTCCCCGGAAGGGACTATTGCTTCATGTCTCTCTGGAATAACGGCGGCCTGGTCACTTCTATGATTCGCGAGAGGCTGAGCTGGGTAGGCCACCGTATTGTAGGCTCCGGAGGCACGTCGAAGCTCAACCGCGTTGTCCACTCGGATATAGTCAACAAGAAAGCAATGGAAGCGATAAGGGCCGTTTCCAAGAAACCTCACGGGATTTTCTGTGTCGACCTAAAAGAAGATGCAGAGGGTGTCCCGCGTCCGACTGAAATCAATTGTCGGTTCACTACCAATGTCCACTACCTCTCGCTTGCGTCAATAAAACTTGGACATCCCGAATGGAATTTCCCCTGGCTCGCAGCCAGACTAGCACTGGAAGAGGAGATACCCGACTGCGCGAAGACGAATGCTCTACCAGATGATTTGTGGTTCACGAAGAACACAGACATGGGCTTTACAATGGTTCGAGGAAATCATTGGAAGGCCGCAGAAGTCTTCTGAGGGCCGAATCTATTTTCCTCGTCGACGAAAATAGAATCTTACCTGACGATCCCAAATGAAAAGCCACGTCGCAGAGAGAACGAGAGCAATCAGCGCCTTTGCTGCTGCGTCGAAGTACAGGCCAAGATACAAGCTCGGGCTCAGAAAGCTCAACGGTGCAACGAATTTCGTGAGAATACCAAATCCGAGGAGCATAAGGCCCCACTCCGTCGCAAAGACTACTAGTTCGTAGCCAACCGCTGGTTTGTTCATGCCATTACCCCGGTGAGTAGCAGAGTGATTACAGCAAGGCTCGTTGAAGTTAGGAAGAGCATCCATATCGTGGAGACGATTTCATTCTCAGCGGCCGGACGACCTATGAGGAGCGCTCTGACCAAAGTCAACGGGGCGCGCGGATCCTCTGAATCAGCGAGCCTCCCGTCTGGTAGGAGCTTTGTCGGTTTTGCCGTCAATTCCCTGTGTTCGGTGAAGCGTCGAATCCTAGAGAGGAAGAAGAAGGAATTCTGGATGTTGGGGAAGATTGCAACTATGCTTGCGATCTCAGTTCTTCCCAGAATTGCCAGTGCCCCTATAGACGCGCCAATAGACAATTGACCGACATTTCCCGCAAATGCCCGTGCGGGAAAGCGGTTGTAATATAGGAATCCTAAAAGTGAGAACATCAAGCTGGCATAGAGAAAGATTGGCATAGAACCCGCTCCCACCAATAGTGAGCCAATGAGCAGGCCTCCAGCAACTATCGATATTCCTCCAGCCATCGAACCGTTGAGAGGGTCCAGCATGTTGACGGTGTTCGATGTCACAGAGACTGCGACTAGTATTGTGAGAGGATAGATTACTGGAAGATGGTAACCCCCGAACAAAGGGACATGGAGGGTTGAGGTGTAGACTTGACCTGGAAACGCTAGTCCCAGAATCAAGATGGGCAAGCCGCAGAGAAGAGTGAGGAGCGGCTTGAAGATTCCCCTCAGCTTGAGGCGATCATCGACCGCGCCTACAAGTGCAGCAAGTCCAACGACGAGAGCATAGGCTAGGAGAGGTATCGAACTTGATCCGCCGACCATCGCGTAGATTGCGGCGAAGAAGACGAGGGTGATCGGAACCGCCACTCCGACCATCTCCGGGACTTTAGGTCGGTTCAGTTTGTGGACGTCGATCCCGATTATTCCACGTTTAGCATTCCAGTACATGAAGAATCTGGTTAGAGCCAATGATACGGGGAACGAGCCTAGGGCGATTAGGATTGCGACCGTGTTCGCCCCGAGCGATGCCATGGCGGAAACCAGCGAGGACGTGTGGAGTATAAAGCAACAGTGTGCTGAAGGAAGGGTTATCAGTAGTTTTGAACCGGCGCACCGCAGGTAGTCTTGGCTCAAACCAGCCACCCCTTCATTCCCAACTCGAGTGATCAGCTTCAAACGAGCATGTTGAAGACGATTGGAATCAGCTCGCTCGACGAACTCTATTCCGACATTCCGCGGGACGTACGGTTAGACCGGCCCTTGAAGGTGGATGGATTCTCTTCCGAACAAGAAGTCCGCTCAAACGTTGAACAACTTCTCAAGGAAAACAAGTCTGGCTCGGATTACAATTCCTTCCTCGGAGCAGGAATCTACAACCATTACATTCCAGCAGCAGTCAAAGCGATAGTCTCAAGAACAGAATTTCAGACCTCGTACACACCTTACCAGGCGGAAATCTCCCAGGGCCTCCTACAATCGCTCTTTGAATTCGAATCCATGATCCGCGACTTGACCGCCGTAGACGCGGTAAACTCGTCCCTCTACGATGGGTCGACCGCGCTTGGGGAGGCCGCGAGAATGGCGGTTCGCGCGACAGGAAAATACAAGATTATCGTTCCAAAAAGTCTCCACCCTGATAAGCTATCGGTACTTCGAAACTACACGGAGCCAGTTGGGATAAGAATCGAGGCCTTCGGGTACGACAAGGAGACAGGAGGTCCGGCCATCGAGGATCTCCAGACAAAACTTGATCATGAGACAGCGGCAGTCTACTGTGAAGTGCCTTCATTTTTCGGAACGTTGGACGCCGATGCCGTGAGGGTCCCTTCCCTGTGCCATGAGAAGGGAGCACTCTCGATAATTGGTTTCGACCCGATCTCGCTCGGGGGACTCAAGCCACCAGGCGAATACGGCGCTGACATTGTCGTCGCAGAAGGTCAGTCTATTTCATCAGAGATGAACTTTGGAGGTCCAGGACTTGGAATAATCGGTTGCAGAGGAGAGAATCTTCTGCGGCAGATTCCAGGTCGACTCATCGGCATGACAACCACGATCGATGGAACAGACAAGGCATTCAGTATGGTTCTTCAAACGAGAGAACAACATATCCGACGAGAGAGAGCTACCTCAAACATCTGTACGAACGAGGCTCTCCTCGGCATTGGAGCAGCCGCATATCTCTCCCTCCTCGGACCCAAGGGATTACACGACTTGTTCGAATCGATCCTAGTAAAGACGAGGTACACGATCAAGAGACTCCAGGAAATACCAAAAGCCTCCGTCCCGAGGTTTGACGCACAACATTACCAAGAGTTTGTCGTAACATTCAAACGGGCTCGAGGCATTACATCGAGAATTAATCGCAAACTCCTCTTAGCCGGGATGCATGGAGGTAAGAGCCTCGTCAAGGATTTCCCTGAACTTGGCGAAAGCTCTCTCCTCTGCGTAACAGAAACTCAGAGCGGCGAAGCTATCGATCGATTCTCGGGTCTCATGACGAAACTCTTGAGAGGTTAGAGACCATGTACCACCAAGCCACTTGGGACGAGCCTCTCATTATCGAGAAGTCCCAACCCGGTAAGAGAGGGCACAGCCCGACGAGACCCAGCGATATTGAGAGGAAGATTGCTGGGGATCTCGGGGACGCTGTCCCACGCTCTCTGCGAAGAAACGGTCTCCCGCCCCTTCCTGAGGTCTCTGAGCCGGAAGTTATTCGACATTTTGTACGGCTATCTCAAGAGAACTATTCTCCTGACCTAGGCATCTATCCGTTGGGTAGTTGTACGATGAAGTATAATCCAAAATCCGCTGAACTGGCGGTCCAGACTCACAAGCTGGAGAAGCTTCATCCTGAACAAGACGAGTCGACGGTCCAGGGAATGCTCGCTCTCCTCTATCGTTTAGATAGAATTTTAGCGGAGATTACGGGGATGAGCCGTATGTCCCTTCAGCCCGCGGCTGGAGCTCACGGGGAGTACTTGGGTTGCCTCATCATCCGTTCGCATCATCGATCAAGGGGGGAACTGGAGAAGAGAACGGAGATGATAGTGCCGGACTCGTCTCACGGCACCAACCCTGCAAGCGCCGCCATGGCAGGGTTCAAAGTGATGGTCGTCCCGTCGAACTCTGAAGGAATGGTTGACCTCGACGGACTGAAGAAGTTAGCGGGTCCGAACACGGCTGGACTGATGATTACGAATCCTAACACTCTGGGAATATTCGAGAAGAACATTCTCGAAATCGCAAAGATCGTGCACGAAGCAGGAGGCTTGCTGTACTATGACGGAGCAAACTTCAATCCTTTGCTCGGAAAGGTCAGACCCGGCGACATGGGCTTCGACATTGTCCACCTGAATCTTCACAAGACTTTCGCGACTCCCCACGGGGGTGGAGGCCCTGGCGCGGGTCCTGTGGGCGTAACGAAAGAGTTGGAACGCTACTTGCCGGTTCCCCTGATAGGGTTTGATGGAAAGAAGTACTTCTACGATTACAACGTTCCGGATACGGTCGGAAAGATCAGAGCTTTCCACGGCAATATTGGAATTCTCGTCCGCGCGTATGCATACATTATGAGCCTGGGTGCGGAGGGACTCAAGACGGTTGCCGAGACTGCCGTTCTCAACACGAACTACATCTTGTCCCGGATCCTAGCGAGCGGCACATACGATCTGCCGTTCGCCCGAGCTAGGAAGCACGAGTTTGTTCTAAGCGCAAAGAAGCTCTACGATTCGACGGGGGTCCGGGCGATGGACCTTGCTAAGCGCATGCTGGATAAAGGAGTCCATGCTCCGACGACATATTTTCCACAGATCGTAGACGAGGCTTTGATGGTGGAAGTTCCCGAGACCGAGAGTCTTGCGGACTTGGACCAACTAGTCGAGGCTCTTCTAGGAGTCTATCGTGAAGCTCAGACTAATCCAGAACTAGTGAAGGATGCGCCGCACTATGCGTCCGTCAGGCGGATCGATGATGTGAAAGCATCGCATCCGAAGACTCTGACACTTCACTGGAACAATCCATCCTTACCGAAGAATCGCGAAGTCTCGAACGAAGAGATATCTCCACAAGAATCGAAGTCGGGATTGACATCCCCGCCTAGCAGATAGCGAACGCGATAGTCTTCTGTTTGGACAAGTGCATGCTTCGCACGACCCGACTATTTTATAAATACACACGCGGCTTGAGCTATTTCGTATTCATATCGTCATACCTCTGTTTAGGATTCGTATATATCACAATCAGTAGTTTCACTACCCTATCTTGTCTACTGAAGAAATAGTCTCTCATCAATCAATCCCCTCCCACGCCTCTCAAGTGGCTATTGTTGGAATAGGTGGGGCGGGCAATAATCTTCTGAGCCAGGCAATCGATGGGGGAATCAGTCCGAGAAACTGTGTAGCAGTGAACACTGATCGCGGCCAGTTATCAGAATCGAGAGCACTGAACAAAGTCCTGCTGGCCCACTCAATTGACACTAACTCTCCTTTGACGAGGCAGCGAGGTGGACAAGGTCAACTGTTAGCTTACAGAGTATCCCCGTTTACCCAGGAGTCTGATTTCACAATTCTACTGACGGGTCTTGGAGGAGCGACCGGGACGAAGGCGGCTCCTCTGATCGCGCAGTGGCACCGTGACCGAGTCAGACCTATAGTTTCAGTTGTAGCCTTGCCTTTCATCCATGAGCGAGAGAGACGCTTCGTGGCGCTTCGCGGTTTGAAGAAGATGGTCGAAGCATGCGATTGCACGGTCATTGTCGACAATTCTGTCGAAAAGCCGGCTCTCCTGGATTCGAAAAGGGTTGCAGATGAAACAGCAGCACTTGCCGTGCGTGGTCTTTCAGAAGTAGTCGCTTCGAGCGACCAGATGATTAGTCATCAGATCCTGAACATCCTCTCATTAGGATCGGTTGCGACTGTGTGCATTGGTCCAGTGGAATCGAAAGAGAGAGTCCAGTCAGCAGTCTCGGACGCCCTAACGACCCCATCTGCGAGTCTCCCGTTGACGAAAGCCAAAGGAGCCGTTCTCCTATTCCGAGGAATCGAGCCACTCAATAATGGTCAAGCGGCCCAAGCCTACGAAGCGATCTCATCTCTGGTGGGTCATGACGTGGATTTCGTCCATGTGAGTACTAGATGTCAAGCACGATCAAGCTTGTCGATATTCCTCTCGGGATACACCTATGACATGGCACTCGGAACCGTTGACGATCTGATTGAAGACTTGTACGATATGGAATATGGACTCGAACCTAAAGCGACTAGAGTCGGGGTCCGTATGCCCCTGTATGAGATGGAGCTGGCCTAGGCCGGACTCTCATCTGATGATTTTTCTAATTCTATCACTGAAATGATATGGTCGTCCTTCAGGAGCCACTTGTCCGTTTCTTATCGCGTTTAGAACTGATGCCACGTCTCTCGATTCGACGTCAACGATCGTGTAGGCCTTTCCTATTGTCTCTGGAATATGCGAATCGCTGCCGGCGGTTTGTGGCAGTCTTCTTTTCTCAGCGAAGGTTCTCGCTCGTTTCCAAGTGATGGAGTGGAGCATGCTAGCGGAGTTGATCACTTCGATCGCGTCAGGAATGGTCGTTAGAATTTCTGGGTTTAAGGCCGAGCGAAGAAAGTCATAGGGATGTGCTACTATCGAGACGCCTCCTAGCCGTTTGATTTGTAGGATTGTTTCATCGGCAGACAATCCTCTCGGGACCGCGTCTGATACGCCTAGGCCGATGATGTGTCCATCACGGCTGGAGACTTCTATTCCGGGAATGATCAGTGAGTCTGAAGGAAGGTTTCTTGCTAACATGTTATGATCGGTTATCGCAAGACCGTCGAGGCCTCTCTCCTTACACCGTGGAACGAGTTCGTCTGGTCGAGTATGAGCATCTGAAGATGCAGTCGTGTGGACGTGGAAGTCAAGCTTCAGCTTCAGTAATTGTCCCGCTCCGTATCTCTTCGAGTCCGGTTCGGAGATTCTGAGCTGACACTTTGTGGAACAGTGGTTGCATTGGCTTGATCCTAGCTCCAGGTTTCGCACTGATCCCACCAGCGAGTTTCCAAGTTGGCTTTCCTTGGAAGAGGCTTCGATGAATTCGTGACGCGGTTATTGGGAGAAATGGTTGGAGCTGTATTCCAATCGTTCCGACGATCTGTGCGGCTACACCTAGGGTTTGTCCCGCCTCCGCCGGGTCAGTCTTGAACGAGTGCCATGGTGCGCTCTCGTTCAGATACCGGTTGCCTTCTCTTGCTAATTGGACTACTTGCTCGAGGCCTTCTTTCAATCGGAAGCGTTCAAGCTTCTCGTCGAGACGTTTTGGTGACTCTTGAAGAATCTTGATGATATCTTGGTCTCTTTCTTTGCCGGTAGTGAACTTCGGGATTTTATTCTTGAATCTGGTGCTGATGAAAGTGATGGTCCGATGGATGAAATTGCCTACGACATCGTTGAGTTCCGTGTTGATCTTCCGCTCGAACTCTTCCCACGTGAAGTTGGTGTCTCTCTGTTCGGGGCGGAGGCTGATGAGTGCGTAACGCCAGTATTCAGCGTCTTCAAGTTCGAGCGCTTCGTCTATCCAGACGCCTATCTTCTGGCTCTTGGAGAAGCGTTGTCCTTCGAACTGGATGTATTCTGTGCTGGCTACTTCCCATGGTAGGTTGTAGCCTTCGTGGCTGGCGAGTAGTAGGCCTGGGAAGACGATGACGTGAAATGGGATGTTGTCTTTGCCTATGAAGTGGATGTTGCGGCTCGCGGGGTCGAGCCAATACTTCTTCCACTGGCTGGGACGCTTGTTCTTCTCTGCCCATTCTTTGACTGCGCTGATGTAGCCGAGGACCGCCTCCATCCAGACATAGATGGTCTTGTCCTGCGCGCCCTTGAAAGGCGCAGGGATGCCCCAGGCGAGGTCGCGAGTTAGCGAGCGTGGTTTCAGTCCGTCTCTTATCCAGCTCAGGCTGAAGTTTCTAGCATTCTCGGGAAGGTTCGGGTTCTCCTCAACGTACTTTTTCAGCTGATCTGACAGTTTTGGGAGATCGAAGAACCAGGAGGCTGACTCCTTCATTATCGGCGTGCTGTGGTCGAGGACGCAGTATGGATTGATCAGGTCCTTCGGGTCGAGTACTCGGCCACAGTTATCACACTGGTCCCCACGGGCCGGGATATAGTGGCAGTAGGGACACTCTCCCTCCACGAACCTGTCTGGGAGGAACCGCTTGTCACTCTCACAATATGGCAGGATTATGTTCTGTTTGAAGACATATCCGTTCTTGTCTAGGGTCCGGTAGAATTCTTGGACGAACTTCTTGTGGACTGGACTCTCAGTGCGTGTGTAATTGTCGAATAGGATGTTGAAGGATTTGATGCTGCGGGTGAAGACTCGATGATACTGGTTGGTTAACTGTCGGGGTGTGATCTTGCGTTTTATCGCTTCAACTTCGATCGGGGCGCCATGTTCGTCGCTGCCAGATACCATGACGACGTCTTCACCTTTCAAGCGAAGGTAGCGCGCGTAGACGTCGGCGGAGAGTAGGTGTGTGAAGGTTCCTAGATGGGGTCTGTCGTTGACGTATGGCCAGGCGCTGCAGACTACCCATCTTCCCAGTCGATTGTCCTCCAATATGGTCCGGTTGTCTGGGTTTTGGATAAGCGTTTGCGACCGGAATATCGTTGAAATAGGCCAACCGACTATTACTAGTCATGACGCTATCGATGAACGACTATGATGCGCTGCTGGATCGGGCATTATCGAAGATTACACAATCCACTGGCACCGGGGAGCGTTTCGAGCTGCCAATTGCTATGGTACAGATAATCGGGCAGAGGACGATTGTTGTGAATTTCTCTGATGTTGTTGATCGGTTGAACCGTGATCCTCATCATGTGCTGAAGTATTTGGCGAAGGAGATGGCTACCGCGGGGTCGTATGAGGGCGGTCGCGGCTACTTCCAGGGCAGGTTTTCGCGTGAGACGATTAACCGACTCATCAATGTCTACTCGAACAGGTTTGTTATCTGTCCCGTCTGTCACAGACCAGATACTCGGGTTGTCCGGGATGGGCGGTTGTCCTTCCTGGTCTGTGAAGCGTGTGGCGCGCGATCGTCAATACTGACGACATAAGGAGTGCTTCTTGGACCTCGTCTACGCCACGTCCTACAAGACGGAGAAGGGCTTGCTGGTGGCGTGCTGCGACGAGGAGTGTATGGGTCGCATCTTCCGCGAGGGACGACTCAAACTAGCGCCTGAATCCAAATTCTACGGGAGCGCAGTTGTAGGACTGACGGAGGCGGTTGTCTTGATGGTCGGCGCTGATATGCTGAATCTTGTTGGTAGAAAGATAGTGGATGCGGCCATCAATAATGGACTGGTACATCCGGACGCGGTCATCACCATAGCCGGAGTCCCACACGTCCAAGTCATGAAGCTGTGAGCTGTTCCTGGCTAGATTGGCACGTCTGGCGCGGAAGCTGGCCGGCGAGGTTTCCTTTCTTTTTTCCCTTGTCTGGGGCGTATGCCCCTACCCCCCTTCCTGAACGATTTCCACGAAGGAAGGTTCACTTTCCTAGGGGAAACTGTTCGTTTCGTGCATGTTTGAGCCGGGTTTTGGATCCCCTGTAAGGGTGTTCTGCCTCTTCTCCCATCTGTAGAATTCATTCCCGGCTATGGCAAAGGCCGCGTAGAAGATCGTGTCAAATAGGAACGAGAACGTAGCGAACACTCCCCAAGGACGGTCAATGAAGAGTGGGCACGGCGGGTAAGGGCCGCGTCCCGTGTAGAGAATGAAGGTCAGGTACCATGGCAAGGGGAAGCCGCCTCCCGAGACTCCCGGAGCACATGGTGCCGCTACCATGAGAAGTGTAGTATGGAAAGCAGTTCCCAGAGTAGTCACGATTCCAATAGAGAGCAACAAGAATAGTTTCCTCGTTTGGACCTGGCCGGAGTAGGCGTAGTACCACTCGAGAGTTGCCAGCGGCACAACAAGAAAAGCGTGACCTGGAAGAAGAGGGACGACGGGTAGAAGGAGTAACTGAGAGGATCCTTGAAATCGATTAGAGTTCCTGCTACCACCGGGACCAGGAGAATCAGTATCCATCGAAAGTGTGTTCCTGGGGAAGGTTGCACTGGGGACTCTCTACGACCACACCCCATTCATCGTCGATTAACGAATTAATTCCAACCTTTAGAACAACGAGTCCAGAGAACAGAACAGACCGTTCTCCACTCCCAACAGGACGAACACGGATCCCGGTTGCCTTGAACGGCGTGATATTCGGTCAGACTGGCATCTCCTGCTTCGAATTCCCCGTTGTGCGACTGCTGGAACTTCCGAACGAATCTTAAAGACGCTACGGCCCTCAAAGGCTAAGAGTCTATGAGAGGGAGGCCTGACGTTGCGATCCGCCCGTACTCGGAAGGCGACCTACCATTGTTGGAGAGGACGTTAGGAGACCCGAGAATGACAATACATCTTGGCGGACCGGAAAGCGCGGAAAAGCTTCGAGACCGCCACAAGAAATTCGCCGCTATGTCTGAAGACTCTAGTGCGGGCTGCATATTCGTCATTACAACAGCCTCCGAAAAAGCCTTGGCGGGCACGGTTGGATACTGGGAAAAAGATTGGAACGGACAGAAAGTGTGGGAGACTGGTTGGAGCGTTCTGCCAGAGTTCCAAGGGCAGGGGATCGCTAGCGCTGCAACTACACTAATCGTAGAGCTGCTTACCAAGCTTCGGCGCCACAGATATCTCCTCGCTTTTCCCTCCGTGGACAATCACCCGTCCAATGCCATCTGCAGAAAATTGAGCTTCACTCTCTTAGGAGAAACCGAATACGAGTATCCTAAAGGCAGTTTCATGCGCTGCAACAATTGGCGACTGGACCTCTTTAGGAGCATGAACGAGGAGTCAAGGAGCGGGCGGACCTAACATTCTATAGACCCGGGTCTCTTGTAGCCCGGTGGTGTAGTGGACTAGCAAGGGTCGAAAACAATGACCCGGCCAATGATGGGCTTTGGACTCCCTAAACCAGGAAGAGACCCATCGACGGGAGTTCGAATCTCCCCCGGGCTACCAAACAAACCAGTAGAAACGGGCGCTATCTTATCGGCGTAGAGGCAATCGACGAAGGCTCGCGTTAGCGCTCGCATTTCCCGCTCTGTCCTCTCTGGTGTTTCGATCCTGTGATATTCACTGCGCCTTCAAGGAATGCCCTTCTAGTATTTCTTAGAAGGGTCGAGTCCGCGTCTTCAGGATCAGTCGTGCTCTGAAGGACCATCTTCTTAGACTGTTAAACCTAAGTCCGTGTCGTTTCTCATGGACGCGGATACCCGCGAGCCGGGCAGTCTGGCACCTTTCTGCGATGCGTTATTTGACCAGGGCAACGCGACGATTCGACTAGAATGGTGCATATCTTGTAAAGACAAGATTTACAACATAGATGCCGGAACCTGTTTCTCCCTGCGGTCCTAGAAGGACAAAGGTCGTACGGGTGAGTCCAAAGAATATCTTGCACGTCAGCGATGATGCACCAAGATTGCTCTTAACGGTCGCTGAGGCGGCCACCACTGAACCCCAGTCAGAAACCTCTGTCTTATTGATTATACCCGGATCGGTGAAATGTGTCGCACCGTCAAAGAAGGGCATCACCTCGACATTGCTAACAATGTAAGAGCAGGAACCGTCATTTCTATTCAAGAAATCTATTCTCGCGACGATCTGAGATTCTGTTGATGATCTCCAGACCTCATAGGCACCTAGAGATGATCCCAAAGACAATGTTAAGATCAAGACTACGATAGGCGTCTTATGCCGGCCTAAGCCCGTTTTCATCTCTGTCTAAGACCTCGACGGCTGTCACATGGAAGGTACCATATTATTCACTCATTTGCTTCACATTTACTTGAACTTGTCGAACAATTGCATTCAAGATCAGACGCTTACGACGAAGTTCAGTCATGTCGGGGCCGCGAGCTCTTAGCAGATTCTCACTTGCTAGGAGCGAGCCTTGTTTTTGAGAAGCGATCTGAAGCGGGACGAGCAATTCCATTCGTGACAAAGTAGAAGGTTGTCCCGCCCACCCCACCAATGATGGGCGACTCCCTAACCGAGAAGAAACCCTCGATGGGAGTTCGAATCTCCCCGGGTATGCCATAGACTCAGGATAGCAGGTTTAGGCCTTCGTGGAGCTACCGGCCTTCAGACCCCTTCGGGTAAGCTCGGACGCCACTCGCGAAAGAAGTATGCGATCTCCATCATTCCATTCCTCACCTAGGCGAAGCTTGGACTCTAAATTCCGGTACTTGACTAGTAGGTCCTCGTCTGTAAGCTTTAGAGGAGCAAGCTCACTCAGTTGTTCGAGCAGTTCTCCTCTCTGCCCATTCACCCACTCGCCAACAAAATAGCCCAGTGGCGATAGTGCGATTCCGACGAGGACAACGGCGATCGCCCAACCTGCAATGAACTCTTCAATTCCTGAAATCGCCTGAGTCATGGTCCCACCTCCCCGCACAGCCATCATGGCTTGTTCAACAAGTACAGGAGGGTAGATGAAGAACGGGACTGTGGACACTATAAACGCCACCACCTGCGCCAAGGTGAATATCTTGATAGCCCTACCAGCATCCTTCGTTGCAAAGCCGACGATGAAAGCGCAGAGCGCGAGAAGCCCCATCACAATACTCGAGAATCTTACGGGTCCATGATCCGCCCACACCACATAATCGTAGGAAAAGAAATAAGCGATAAGCAGAGGAATCTCAAGAAGGCTTAGTACCAGAGCCGGACGAACTGTTCCTCGGACCATCAAATAGTTCATTGTCCGCGTATGCCCCTAGACCATTAATCATCAATAATCGCGGAACAATTACTAATCTTTTGCTCTCTCGCCCGCAATCAGGCACGAAAGAGATGATCAGGGTCCTCTTCGTGAGAGCTGAGAAATCAGCACTTGATTCGGCTTGGCTCTCTCTGGGCGCTGATGGCTGTTCGAGTTTTGCTCAACAGTTTCTTGCAAAAGAAATAAGCAACTACATTCGGTCACAGAGTAATTGAAGCGCTCCGCGTGATTCGTTGCTGGTAAGGCAGAGCAGCTGGCGATGCGTGAAACTGTGAATGTCATTCTGGACTCGTAAGTGAATTCAGTTTACACTAGGCACAGCAACGTCACATCCGACTGGATTCCCACGCGAGTCCAGCACTGGGGGCTGAGAATGATCGGTATATGGTAGCTCGATACCGTTCAGAGTTATCTTGTACGCCGGGCTGCTTGTAGAGAGTGCATGTGTACCCGAATTATGATCTAAAATCCACGTAATTAAGATGGTTTGATTGGACTGAGGCATAGGCGGGTAGAAGTAGACGGATGCGCTCAAGGTCGAACTGGTCACCACGATGGAGCCCGCTACAAAGGTCATAGCGAATGGTGCGCTTACTCCAACAGCGACAATGACCATTAAAAGGAGACTCGTTTGGCGTTGCGCTTAGCACTTCGTATCGCAATTGCCCGACGCACCTTACGCTCTACAACTGAGCGCTCCGCTCGGGCGATGGTCCACGAGGTGTCGCGACTGGCCAAAGGAGAGAGCTGCACGCCTCACAAAAGAAACCACCGGTGAGATTCTCATAACCGCAAGAAGGACTGGAGGACGCCCTAGGAGTTGCGGACGGAAGAGCTGGAGTTCTTTTGGATAACCGCTCCGCTTCAGGCTCAAGCCAATACTCTCGACTTCGAACATCGCGATGGTCCAACCCAACAATTAACGACCCGACGATGAATGAGAATAGACCTGACACCATTGCTAGCGGTCCCGAGATCGTTGATCTGTAGCGCCACCCCGGCCGTGTAATCGAACATGAAGATCCATGCACCGCCAATCAAGACAAACAAGCCACCGACCCGAAGGAAGGGCCCAATAATCTCAGAGACTGTGAAACTTGGAATCTCGCTATACACCAATGCTGCAAGGACACTAGATCCTACCGATGCCGGCCGGATCGACGTTTGGTCCAATTGTGGTCTCGTCGCCCGGTTTGATGCCGTCGTTTATTGGGAGAATTCACTGCAACGATATCGAACAGTATGCGTCTGTAGTTTATTGTCAGAGCCCTTGCATAGAAGGGTCCTGGAATGGTCATCTCCTGGAACTCGTGACCTTTCTTTTCGTGTGGGCCGAATCTTTCGAATGACAAGCAGTTTTCAAGATATATCCTTAGCTTACCGAGATCAGCATCTACCACGACTTCCTTTGGTATGGGTTTCTTTGACTCGCGGAGCAGGTCGTTCAGTGCTTCTCTGGCTGCTTCATGGTTCTTCCATGCTTCCTCAACATACACGGGGAATAGGCCGTTCGCTTCCATCTTTGAGATGAATGAGCCGTTGTTGTCTTCTGCGTAGCTTTTGAGGAGGTGTGCTTTGATGTTGAGTTCGTTTGTTCTGTCGAAGCTGTACAGGAAGCGGCGGGCGTTG
>WNGK01003146.1_pt1 | contig 35599 bp, 33 predicted proteins | sample 5400601 | NCBI WGS metagenome assembly WNGK01 (sample SAMN13153376, study PRJNA577476) | soil metagenome | isolation source: 60 cm soil or saprolite under Garry oak tree replicate 1 | place: USA:California | collected 2016-06-15 | reverse complement strand
CGCGCGTTGCTTGTGCGGTTCGGAGAGGCTCCTGGGGCGCACGTTGAGCTCCCTTAGTCTGCGGACCAGCTTGCGACTGGGAGTACAGCCATCCAGCAGAAGCGTATACCAACGTCAAAAGGAACAGACACCTCCGGAGTTTGAGCAACCCAGTGAGATAGGTTCCCATGTGTCTATTCTCAGTTATGCTTGCCCAGCCTTTCCCAGTTCATCGACGGCCAGCTAGCTTAGCTTAGCTAAGCTAGGAAGCTTCGACTATTTCGCTGTGACCTTCATGTCATGGAAATAGGTAACGGAATCGGCACGTCGGACAGAAGATTATCTCAGCAAGATGAACATTTGCTGAAAGTTCTGGTTTTCGTCAGAATTTCAGGTTGAAACTCTAAGATCGGCCAGGCTGACGGTTCTTATGCGGGTATCGACTATCGAAGACGAAAGGAACATGGCATGAACAAGGTAGCGGCGTTTATGGTGGCAAAGACGCTGGAAAAGACTACGGAGAAGTCGGAATCATCGATGCCCAGAGACAAGATAGTCGGTGACATGTTGGACCGCGATTGCAAAAAAGCTATCAAGGAAGGCCGATCCGCCTGAGCAACTGAGAAAAACGCGAGTCGGGGCGCAAGGAGTCAAAATTGGGATCGAGTTTGAGATCGAGCAAATTGCGGGAACGCTCGTTGTAGGCGCGATCCAACCATTCGAATGCGGCATTGGGGTTCCCAATCTGGGCGTAAAGTTGGACGAAGGCCATCGGCGAGATATAGTTTTGCCCGGCGGCGCGGTCGAACCGTTGCAATTGTCGCTGCCAAACAGCTTTCAGCGCTCCGCCGACGCTTGACGGGCTTTGAGCAGCACCTTCCGGAGTTCCTGATCCTCGTCGAGCGTTAACGCAGTGTTGAGTTGCTGAAAAGCGCCCGCAATCGCAGACTTCAGTGACTGGCGAAGTGCATGTGGACGGTTCGAGTTGTTTTGATCAGCAGACTCCCGTCGCAATGACCGGTACCTTGACTAACGGCAATATCTCCCTGACCTCCACGGCGGTTAATGGGCAGGTCATTACTCTCACTGGTAGTATCACCGAGAAAATCGGCTTTCCGGATTCCCTGATCGGGACGTATGCAATCAATGGTGGCTGCGCAGATGGCGACCAAGGAAACAGCACCGGCTATAACGTGATTTCACTCGCAGGCTACTGGGCCGGAAACTTGACGAGTGCTGGGGGACAAACCGTCCACTGGGATATCCAACTGAATCAGAACGGCCCCACTGCGGAGGGCAGCTTTGGTCTCAGCGGAGCTTTCACCTTCGATGGCTGCTTTGCGTCGGGGACGGCCACGTCGGAAACGTTCCCCTCTGCCAGCTACATCATGGGCACGTCTGTGGCCCTTGACATCAAAACTTCCAATGGCACAATGGCTTTCCTTGGGACAATGGAACCGTACGGTTTGATTGAGGGGAGCTACACCGTTAGCGGTGGCAGTTGCGATTCTACGGGCACCGGATACTTGTCGCCATGGGAGTATTGACGCCGGTGTAGGGTTTGTGCGGGCACTCATTCCAATTTGGTATGTGGATCAGTACCGAGAGTCGGTTTGTGGAACGTGATTGGGCGGTTTCGACGGTTGCGGCGGGGGGTGGCGCATCCACGCGGGTCAAAAAAATCACCTGTGATCCTCACCTGTGCCTCCTGCTGCCTAAGCAGCCTATTTTCGAAGCCGTGAGTGGTTAGCTTGCGAATTGCCGACGGTCCGGGAGTTGAAGGGTTCGGTCAACACCAGGGCGTTTTGTCGGTACTTATCCGCTTTCCCTGGCGACCAACTTGTTTTGACTGTAATCCAGGACCTATCCAGGAGCTTCCCTTCCTGATCCGTTCCGAAAGCGACTGGCTAGCGGATCAACGGGCTCTCCCAGACGCGCGATAGTAGCTCTTTGAGCTGGGCGAAGTCCTTGGGCCCAAGCTCAGCGCTCCATTCGCGCTCGATGTCGCGAAGTATGTCATGGACTTTTGCATAGGCGGCGCGTCCGCGTTTGGTGAGGCGGATAATTCGTGCGCGGCCCTCGTCGGGTACGTCGGACCGGGCGATGTAACCAAGGCCTTCAAGGCTCCGGAGTAGCTGGTTCATAGCCTGCTTGCTCATACCGGCGCGCTCGGCAAGAGTGCCTGGGCGAACCCCATCCGGACCAGGAAACTGCAACACCGCCATATGCGGTACGCGCACCTCCTTAAAACCGGCCCCATTGAGTTCGTTGATAATACGGCGGTGGATCGCCTGAGCCGGAACGCGCAGCAATGCCCCAATGAGCATATCCCCAGTTTTGGTTGAGCTCGACATTTTCAGCTTGACATCCTTAGTAAATGGCGTTTACAGTGTAGCACAGTAAATGGAATTTACTATAAGAGAGAGAAGCACATGACACAACAAACCATCGATCTCCACATCAACCCTTCCGATGAGGCGATCCACTTGGGGCCGCTCACGGTTCGTTTCCTAATCACCGGAGAAAACTCGAGTGGCAGCATAGCGGCATTTGAGCTCATTGTCCCGGGCGCGCAGCGCCTGGCGGCTCCGGCCCATAGGCACGACCATTACGAAGAGACCATCTACGGCATCGAGGGGGTGTCGACCTGGACTGTCGACGGAAAACAAATCGACGTCGGCCCAGCACAGGCACTATGCATTCCGCGCGGTGCCATTCACCGGTTCGATAACAATGGAATCCATGAGGTGAAAGCGCTCTGCGTGATCACGCCAGCGGCGATAGGGCCGCAGTATTTCCGCGAGTCTGCCGAGGTAATCAACGCGACGGCCGGTGGTCCGTCCGACCGAGCAAAGTTGGCGGAAATCATGCGTCGCCACGGCCTCACGCCGGCTCCGCCCGCAGGAGGTTTCTAATAGGATGAACAGACTTGGAAAGACGTTGGGGTGGGTGTTCGCCGCGCTGGCGGTCGTTTTGGCGGCGGGGATCACCTTCACCATCGGATGGCGTCCATTCCTCGGACCACGGACGCGCGCTCTCACGGCGCGGAAGTTCGAGAGCACGCCGACACGCCTGGCGCGGGGCGAGTACCTGGTCCGGAACGTAACTGACTGCATGGGTTGCCATGCAGAGCACGATTGGACGGCGCGCGACGCGCCCGTACTGTCGAAGACGCTGGGTGCGGGGCAGGACATGAATATCCTTAAGGGTTTCCCCGGAAAGGTGTATGCACCGAATATCACTCCGGATGCGGAAACGGGCGCGGGAAGCTGGAGCGACGATCAACTGGCGCGCGCCATCCGCGAGGGCGTCAGTCACGATGGGCGGGCGCTGTTCCCGTTCATGCCGTACCCGGATTTCCGGGCCATGTCCGACGAAGACCTGGCGTCGATCATCGTGTACTTGCGGTCGCTGCCGCCGGTGCGCAAGCAGCAGCCGACGACCACCCTGATTTTCCCGGTGAAATACCTAATCCGCAACGTGCCGCAGCGACTGGACGCGCCCGTGCCTGAACCCGATGTTTCGACTCCCGAAAAGCGCGGGAAATACTTGGTGACAATTGCTGGATGCGCGGATTGCCACACGCCGCAGGACGCACATGGGCAACCGTTGCCGGCTATGGACTTTGCCGGCGGGTTCATTCTTGATGGACCCTGGGGCCGCGTGGCGAGCACCAATATCACTCCCGACCCTTCGGGGATTTCTTATTACGACCAAGGCATGTTTACTCAGGTGATCCGCACGGGATTTGTCAGGGCAAGGAAGCTCAACCAGATCATGCCTTGGCACACCTACCGAGGGATGACGGACGAGGATATTGTCGCGATGTTTGCCTATATTAGGACGTTCAAACCGCTGCGGCATCACGTGGACAACACAGAGCCGCCGACGTTTTGCAAGGTCTGCCGTCAAACCCACGGGGGCGGAAACCAGAACGTGGGGGCAACCGCAGTCGTGGCGGGATCGATTCCAGAAACATCGAAGGGCCCTTCGATGCTCCCGCATAAGACCATGTGGCAGTTGAAGCGTTCCAGCGGTGTAGTAGCGAGCCACTTTCAAGATAACCGACCCACCGCCAGCTGCGGACGCCGCGTTGATCGCGGCTTGAATCGCCGCGGTGTCGTCGGTGTGGCCATCGCCTTTGGCCGAATATCTCCACTGGAAAAGCGTCGGCGAGGGCGCTGATGTTAATCGAATGCGTGCTTCCCGCGATGGGAGCACTCGCGACGTCGGTCGCCGTGATCGTTTGCCCGCCGGCACTCGTGAGCAACGCCGAGAAATTTTTGCTGCCCGATACTAGCGTCGAATCGCTGGGAATCTGCGCGTGGGGTCGGTGGTGGTGAAGTGCACTGTTCCGGAATAGTTCGTCACCGGATTGTTCGACGCATCGAGGGCGGTCACGGTCAGCTTGAACGAGATTGCCGATGGGATGTTGGCCGGTGCGCTCACGGAGAAATGGGTGGCCGGTCCTCCCACCGGCGGAACGCCACCATCTCCTCCTCCGCCGCCACACGCAACGAGCAGGCTCAAACTGGAAGCGAGGAGTAGAACCATCGGGACTTTCTTCATTCCTTTTCCTTCCCGTTAGCACGTTCCTGCGAATGTGCGGTTGCGGGATGCTGTCGAAGGTCGGAGCCGAACTGCGTTTGGGAAGTTGCATGCAACGCCGATGCTGCGCGGTAACGAAAACCCGGCGAACCAGGAAGCTCTGAAATCAGGGCGTGAAGCAGCACTGATCGATCGTCAGTGGATTTAGAATAATTTGTATACCGGCTACACAGCAGCCTAATCTAAAGTGGCTTCCTAGTCATGGAAGCCACACCTCAGCCCGCTCTGAGAGGTTTTCCGGATGGCAACAACTCGGCAGCTCAATGTCAATGGACGCACCTACAACGTCGATGCGGAGTCAGATGCCAGTCTGCTGATGGTATTGCGAGATCATCTCGATCTGACGGGCAGCAAGTACGGCTGCGGCGAAGGCCAGTGCGGTGCGTGTACTGTTCTGATCGATGGCAAGTCTCGGCGATCCTGTATTACCCACGTGGGTGATGTTGCCCAGAAGAAAATTACGACCATCGAGGGCCTCGCCCAAGGCGACCGCTTGCATCCCGTGCAGCAGGCATTTCTGGATGAGGGCGCCATGCAATGCGCCTACTGCACTTCTGGAATGATCATGACGGCGGTATCGCTCTTGAATACGAGGCGCGATTCGAGTGCCGCTGAAATTGCCCGCGCGATGGAAGGCAACATCTGCCGCTGTGGAACCCAGCCTCGTATTGTGTCAGCGATACAAAGGGCCGCAAAAGCCATGAACGAGTCTAGATCATGAATCACGAATTAGATTTGTCGAGTCCTCTGGAACCGGAACGCTACGAACTCAAGGCACCGCCTATCTACCACTTCGAGGTGGATCGGCGAGAGTTTTTTAAATTTTTGGCCGCCGGCGTTTTGATTGTTTGCGTGCTGAAGGATTCGCAGGCGGAGGAATCGGTCAGCGACAAACCAGCCCAGAGCGTATCCCTGCCCAAGGAGGTCGCGGCGTGGCTCCACATCGGCGAAGACGGAGGCGTAACCGTTTATACGGGCAAGGTGGAAATGGGGCAGAACATCCGAACTTCTCTTACCCAGGCCGTAGCTGAAGAACTGCGCGTGCCGGTCGAAAAAATTCAGATGGTCATGGGCGATACTCAGTTGACTCCTTATGACCGCGGAACCTTCGGCAGTCGGACCACCCCCGAAATGAACTTGCAGTTGCGTAAAGTTGCGTCTGCCGCGCGCGTCACTTTGATTGGTTTGGCGGCGGCTCAATGGCAAGTTGACCGCAAGCGACTCGGCGCCGCCGACGGGAAGATTTCGGACACCGAGAGCAAACGCACCGTTGAGTACGCGGCGCTGGTAAAGGGGAGGCAACTCACCGAGACCATTCCGGCTGATGAGGCGCTGATTCCTGCGACGCAGTGGACGGTCGCTGGCCAAGCGTTGCCCAAAGTCAACGGACGGGACTTCGTTACGGGTAAGCATCGTTATCCATGCGATCAGAAGTTGCCGGACATGCTCTACGGCAAGATTGTGCGCCCTGATTCCTTTGGCGCCACACTGGCATCGCTCGACACCCATGATGCGGAACAAATTCCTGGCGTAACGGTTGTGCACGATCGCGACTTTGTTGGAGTCGCGGCGTCAAGTCCTGAGGCGGCTTCCCGTGCGGCGTCCGCAATTCGAGCGGAGTGGAAACGTCAGCCACAGATTTCGAACAAAGAACTCTTCGACTATCTGAAGAAAAATCCGGTGGAAGGCAGCGGGCCGTTGGAGTCACCATTCCGGCGCGAGACAGGCTCGGTCGCGGGCTGCACTGGCACAGTGGTCAGGTGACAGTCTGACCGTGTGGACCGGCACCCAGCGTCCGTTCGGCGTGCGCAGTGAACTTGCGGAGGCCTTTCGTATGCCGGAAGAACGCGTTAGAGTGCTGATGCCTGACACGGGCTCTGGCTACGGAGGCAAGCACACAGGCGAAACCGCCATTGAGGCTGCCCGGCTGGCGCGGGCGGCGAAGCGGCCGGTCAAAATAATGTGGACTCGCGAAGAGGAATTCACCTGGGCTTATTTTCGGCCAGCGGGCGTGATCGACGTAAGCAGCGCCGTGCGCAACGATGGCAAAATGGTGAGCTGGGAATACCACAATTACAATTCCGGCGCGGCTGGCATCGCAACGGTTTACAACGTTGAGAATCAGCGAATCCAGTTTCATCCCGTGCGCGCGCTTTTGCGTCAGGGCTCCTATCGCGCTCTCGCGGCCACGGCCAACCATTTCGCCCGCGAGTCACATATGGATGAACTGGCCCATCTGGTGAACAAGGACCCGCTGGAATTTCGCCTGAAGAATTTAACGAATGACCGCCTGCGCACTGTTTTTGAAGCAGCTGCAAAGAAGTTCGGGTGGGGACAAACGAGAGCACCGGGGCATGGCTTCGGCATGGGAGGTGGATTTGAGAAGGGCGGTAATGTCGCCACCTTTGTCGAAGTCGCGGTGGACCGGACCTCCGGCGATGTCAAGGTGGTGCGCATGGTCACCGCTTTCGAATGCGGCACGATCGTTAATCCGGACGGTCTGCGCAATCAACTGGAAGGCGCCAATATTATGGCCCTCGGCGGCGCGCTGTTTGAGGCGATTGAATTTGAAAATGGAAGGATTCTCAACGGGCGGTTCTCGGATTATCGACTGCCGCGGTTCAGCGATGTTCCGGTGTTAGAAACCGTACTGATTGATCGCAAGGACATCCCTTCAGCCGGTGCGGGTGAGAGTTCGCTGGTAGGTGTAGCGCCGGCTATCGCCAACGCTATTTTCGATGCGACCGGTACGCGACTGCGTTCGCTGCCGCTGGTTCCGAATGGGCTGAAGGCCGCCTGATGTTGGGCGGCAGCACTTTCACAATGCGGGGCGACGAACTGACGCACTCCGGCTCCTCGCGGAATTGAAAAGGCGCAAGCAGGCTGGTTATGTTCCTGCTGGTGCCTTTGTAAACGCTTATTTAGGACTCGGCGAAGACGATCAGGCATTGGCCTGGCTCGAGCAGGCCTACAAGGAACAGTCAAATATTTTGCAATTCGTTAGAGTGCATCCCTTTTTTGATCCCCTGCGCGACGATCCTCGTTTTGCGGACTTAGTCCGCCCGCGTCGGGGTGGGCTAGGCCCCGAAGCTGGATGTCAACCCCTGTACGTGGCGGAGACTGATCGGATCGCTGGGGAGCGCAAGATCGACGTCGTCTCGGGCCACGTGGACTGGTTGGAATGCCGACTCATACGGTACTCTCCACGCCAGCGTTTTGATGGGTAGTTTCCACGACCATCGCCAAGGCCGAGAGGACGATCACGGAGTGGTTTCCAAATCCCTTTCCGGCACAGGCAAGGGATCGATTGAAATCGATGTCGTCAGGGGCAGCGTAGACCCCAAAGACTGGGACTGACTACGTCTACACAACCGAGAGTGAACTGATGTGTGCCCGTCTCTGCGGACCAGTTCAAGTTGGGAGAAAAAGCTATTAAGTCAGACATTTTTAACCCTGGCCATGCTTGTGGCGGTCAGCATTCCCCTGCCAGCGCGAGAACCGCCAAGTATCAAACGACTGGACCGCAGCACAATCACGTCGGCGGAAGTCGACGAAACTGTGTCACGGCTGATGAAGGCTGCGGAAGTCACGGGTGTGGGAATCGCGATCTTCATGACGGAAAAGTAGCATTCTCGAAGGCCTACGGCTTCCGGGACAAGGATCAAAATCTGCCGCTGACGGTCGCCTCGGTAGTGTCTGCGTTACACGCGCAGAATCATGACCTCGGTGGCCTTGATGAGAGCGGCCGCAGCCTGACCGGGTTTGAGTTGCATTTCTCGGGCCGACCTGGCAGTTATGATTGATGTGATCTGCTGGTTCCCAATCGAAAGCGTTACTTCGGCCATGAGTCCGCTGATCCGCACATCTTCGATTCGGCCGACGAGTTGATTGCGTCCACTGACGCGGCGGATGAGGTCCTGGCGCTCAGGGGCAGTTTTTGCTCGTGTCCGGAATAGGAATCGATCCACCTCGCTCCGTGGGATTCGATGGTGGCCGCCCGGAGTCGTCACGCTGCGGATTTTCCGCGCGTAAATCCACTGCTTAATGGTAGGAAAGCTAATTCTCAGCTGTAGCGCGGCTTCACGCGGCCTTAACAGCCCTTCGTGCTCGTGTTGCTGTTCCGAAGACTTGTTTTTCATAAGGGTTCCCGGCGGAATCGTATAGTGCACGCTCGGCCTTGGTCAAAAGTTGATTGAGCCTGATTGGCGACCCTAGCGCCTCTCGGATTCTTGACGAAGACGCAACTGCGGCCACGTCGGCCGTGGCTTCACACCCAGCACAAAAAAATAGAACCGTATAGAATCGTATATTATTTTCGATTGTATTAAATCTGCATGTACAGTAAACATCTTTCAAGCAAACTTGTCTTTGGAGGTTGAATGCGAAAGGTTGTTCTGTTGTGTGCGCTCGCCGTACTGTGTCTGGTTCCGACATTGACATCTGCGCAGGATGGATATTTTGCCGACTGGTTTGCCCGTGTGGACAAAACCAAGGATGAGCAACCTCACTGGGTCACGCCCCTGGCGACGACCACCCCTCGCCTCGAAGAGGAATATCGCTACGAGCAATTGTGGCAAACAAATGCCAAGGGGATTACCACCGACAACTTCGATGGTGGAAAAGGGCTGGAATTAATTCCTTTCGAGAAGGTCGAGGCTATTTTCAACGTGCCTCCCTATCTCGTGCACAACGATCCCACGGTGCCCGATGGATTCGGCGACGTTGCATTCCTCGTCAAATACAGATTGATTTCGGCAAACGAAGAACATGGCAATTACATTCTGACAGCGTTTGTGAGCTGGAGCCTCCCGACCGGTGACCACAAGAACGGAGCTCTACACGCGGTGATTACCCCGACGATCGCGTATGGCAAGGGGTTCGGCAACTTCGACCTGCAAGGTACATTCGGGGTTGGACTTCCCACAGTAGACACGACGCTCGTGGGACGAAACTACGCCTGGAATAACACTTTCCAATACCGTGTGTTCCGGAAGTTCTGGCCCGAAGTGGAGCTTAACTCAACATTCTTTCAGGATGGAAAGAATGATGGCCAAAAGCAAAATTTCGTGACACCGGGTTTGGTGATGGGCCGATTTCGCCTGTGGGGCAGAGTTGGCTTTACGGCTGGCGGCGGATACCAGATCGCCACGACTCACTTTCATACAAGCAACCACAACGCGATTCTTTCGATTCGCTTCCCGTTCTAGAGTAAGACGCAGGAGCGCGGGAGCGCGCCGACTTCCTCAAGCGATGGGGCCTTGTCTCCTGGATCTAGTCGGCTCACGAATGCGTTCCATTGTTGTCCCTTCTGCGGATCGTTTAGGAAGTCCCCGGTTTAGGGCGAATGGGACAGCCGTGGGAATCGCTGAAGTCCATTGCCGTTGGCGTACCTTTGGTGAGCAGAGAGGCCCATGCCTCTAATATTTGGATCAGGCCAGCAGCGGAGCAGCGGTCAAGGACGCGCGTTTTATACGCGCCGAGTCAGCGGTCGTGACACCTGACGGCTGGGGGAGAGAAGGCCAGACCCCGGTTTCGGTTTCCGATTTAAGGCTTTCGATCTGCGAGATCAGCTCGGATCACCTTCAAATAGTCGCGGGCGGATTCGAGCGCTTGTCAATTACCTGCGCTTCGACGGGGGTCCCGAAGACGCCGACCCTCTCTATGGCCTGGCCGGAGATTAAGACGTCACCGCAACTGGGTGGCGCCCCCCGTGGCGTCGATCACCGTACCGCCCTTGAAGACAATACTGTCCACGTAAATCTGATTCCAATCTAACCACGATTGAGTCCGTCGGGTTCCCGTAGTGTTAGTGCTTGACGATTCCCGTCCCCTCCTTCACTGACACGATCTGATTAGGCGGAAGGTCCTCCAACTTCTCCAGCAATCCACTGGGCCATCGAATTTCCAATACATCAATTTTCGTCGCGGAGCCGAGGCCAAAATGCAACCGGAAATCACTTTGTGAGATGTAGCCGCCGCCGCTGCGGACTTCTTGCAATTGTTGGTGGCCGCCCGTCCACACCCGCACTTGGGCGCCGATGGCGTCACGATTAGACTTCGTCCCCACGAGCTTGACCAGCACCCAGTTACCATGTTTGTCGTAATTCTTCAGCAGGCTCGGCGGATCATGGCTGTTGTTCACCAAGAGTTCCACCATACCGTCATTGTCGAAGTCGGCGGCAGCCACACCGTGGCTGTTAAAAGGCTTGGTGATACCCGGACCGGCATTGAGCGAGATATCCTTGAACTTGCCATCATGCCGATTCCAGTAGAGCAACTTGCGCTCCCGGAAAGTACTACCCATGGCCTTTCGATCTAGTTCAGGATAGACGTGTCCATTTGCCATAAACAGGTCGGGCCATCCGTCATTATCAATATCCACAAAAAGCGTGCCCCAGCCCAGGAATTGTGTGTTGCCACCAAGACCCGCCTCGTAGGTAGCGTCGGTGAAGGTTCCGTCTTGATTGTTGCGGTAGAGGCTGGCCGTTTGGTCAGAAAAGTTCGTCTTGATGATATCTAACCAGCCGTCGCCGTCGTAGTCCGCGGCATCGGCGCCCATACCGGCTTGTTCATGGCCGTCCTCGTTGTAGGCGACACCAGCGCGAGCGCCAATCTCGCTGAATGTCCCGTCGTGATTGTTGTGGAACAGAATGCTGGGGGTGGAATCGCAGGCTACATAGATGTCAGGCCAACCGTCGTTGTCGAAATCTCCGGCGAGGGCCGTGAAGCAGTAATATGGTCCGGCTCTGGCCACTCCGGATTTATCGCTGGCGTCGCTAAACGTCCCGTCGCCGTTATTGTGGTAGAGTTGGTTTCTTGTGCCCTTCAAACCGCGGGGGCCGCACATGACAGGAATCCCCTTCCAACGGCAGAAACTGCTCTGCCCCGGAATGGGCGTCTTTGCGGGATCAAAATCGATGTACTGGGAGACGAACAGGTCCAGGCGGCCGTCACGGTCATAGTCGACGAAGGCGCATCCGGTGCTCCAGCGCAAATCGTCATGCCACAGTCCAGATTTCCTTGTGATGTCAATAAAGGTCCCGTCACCATTGTTGTGTAGCAGCACGTTGTGGCCCCAGAAAGTGATGAACAAGTCCACCCACCCGTCGTTGTCGTAATCGCCTGCGCAGACTCCTTGGCCCCAGCCCGCCAGTGCGACATGAGCTTTTTGAGTCACATCGGTGAAGGTCCCATCGCGATTATTGTGATAGAGGTGGCTGGTGGGCGCCGTGTCCTTCCGAAAGCCCTCCAGAGTAGTCCCGTTGACCAGAAAAATGTCCGGCCACCCATCATTGTCGTAGTCGAAGAACGCCGCGCCGCTGCCGGTGGTTTCGATGATGTATTTTTTCGTCCTCTCGCCGCCATCCTCCGTCCTGGCCGTCAATCCGGCACGAGCCGCGATATCTACAAAATGGACACTCGGCGGAGTGGCTGAGAAACCTTGGGGAGCGATTGTCGCCGTGGGCCAGATCACAGAGGTTGAGAAAGCGAGCAGAAGGCACCAAAACATGAATCCAGCGACTGAAAAATGTGACGCCTTCACATCAGACCTTTTCGTCGATACGTCATTAGTGCTCCAGCTTTATCCCCCAGCTCCGATCATTGAGCAGGTTGGACAGCATCCAAGGTTTGCAGAAAGTTCTCGCGTAGCATCTGAATCTCCCGTCCTTCCTTATTAGCCTTGAGTTCTTGGAACTGATCTTGCGCCCGCGATGCGTCGGCGCTGCGGCCCACACGGCGATACAGAGAAGCTAGGCGATACCAAGCTTCGGGAAAGGTCGGATCCAAGCGAGTGGCAATTTCGAGATCAGCAATGGCCGCTTCGAAGTTCCCTTGCGCCTGATGTGCTTTGCTCCCCGTGAAGTAGCACAGACTGCAGGAGGAAATCTTACTTTGGGCAATGCTCAGTTCCTCGAAGATCCGTTTGTACTGCCGCGATTGAAGCTTCACCAGAATAGAAGCGTCAAGGTAATACAAATAGGGAGATGCACGAGTAGAGTTCAGGCCCTGACGCGCAACCTTTTCGGCATCCTCCAGCTTTCCCTGCGCAGACAAGACAAAGGTCATGAGAACTTGGGCGGGAGCGAAATCCGGCTGCATAGAAAGAAGCTTCTTTAAGGTCGCTATCGATTGCTCATGTTGCCCCGCAAGGAATCGGGAGAGGGAGAGTCCGAGAAGAAGAAATGACGAACGGGAATTAAGCCCAGCGGCGCGTTCAAACACTGTGGCCGCCTGGAGGTACGCACGCTCGTGGATGTAAAACAGGCCAAGGTCCATGGCGTAGGTTGGATTCTGCGGCGCACCCGCAAACGCGTCCGAAAGATCGCGCTCAGCTTCGCGGGTTTTTCCCTGCGAATCTTCTACCTTACCGCGTAGATACGAACAGGCCAAGACCTCAGCTCTCGATTCCTGCGGCGCTCGCTCTACGATCGCAAGGGCTTCATCCCACTTCTGCCCGGCAATGTCCGCCAAAGCAAGGTTGTAATAGGCCTCAAAAATCTCAGGATGCTCCTGAATGCAGCGTTGGAAGGCCTCGCCTGCCTCCCCATACAGTTCTCGTTGGGCGAATTGTATTCCCACTCGTAATAGAAAATCAGAGGTGAGATGGGGACGTTTCAAGATCTGGACTAACAGATCATGGGCTTTTTCGGTCTTCCCATCGGATAAGGCTCTTGCAAGCGACTCAACCACCGCATCGGACGAGGATTCCGTCACTTGTTCGCTTTGTGTCGGAAGCAATGTTTGCAGGATTGCCGCGCGTGGAGAACAGAGTGGTGAGTGCGAGTCCCCACCCTCGCCAGTTCTGATGCTTGCGGGCCCAACCGCAGTCGTACCAACCAGAAGTGTGACCACTAGAAGAGCCGCATCACGTCTTGGGCCAGTCCATATCAATACCCGTCCAGCCCTGCATGGCATTGTGGCTATCAAGATACAAACAGTCTCCCCCCTGCACTCTGCTACCCTGTGCTCCGCCGTTCGAGACCCTGCTTCCGAGCTTCACGTTGTTTGTCGGAGGCTGTTCTTTCGACTGTGCCGCCAATACAACTCCCATTCTTCTCAGGATATTTCCGAGCCAGAGCCCTGACGTCATAACTGAATTTCAAGAAACGCTTTTCCCACCTTCTCGCCTGGGCGGGCGTGTAATCGTAAAAGCCTCTGGCGTTCGCAACGCCTTGGGCCCCGGACTCGACAAGTCTCGTCATCAGGGGTGGAACCTGCTGGCTACAGTCGAGCTCCGGCAGAAGATCGCGCATGACCGCACAATAGGCAGGGATTCCGGTAAGATCCATGAAGCGGAATGGTCCGGCAAAAGTGATCCAATAGCCCAGATCGTTCCGTAATGATCGGTCCACGTCGGCGATTGAAGCTACTCCAGACTCGACCAGGTGAAATGCCTCGCGCAGCATCGCATACATAATTCGATTGGTGATGAACCCGCGCACATCTTTGCGCAGAAGCGACGGCTCTTTGCCCAATTGCCGCGCCAATGCGAAAGCGCGCTCAGCATAAACTGGCAGCGTGCCCTCTCCGCAAATGATTTCCATAAAGCGCGTTATGTGGGCGGGTTCCGCCCAATGAATACCCAAAATCCGCTCAGGATGAAGCGCATCTTGTTGAAGCGCGGTGGGTGGAATCGCAGAAGTATTACTTCCGATGACGGTGCCGGGAGACACTGCCTGCTCGATCCTCCGGATCACCTCCCTTTTGACATTAAGATCCTCGGTGACGCATTCGACGACTATCTGGCTTTGCCGCAGGGCGGAATAGTCCTGAGAAATGGTCAGCCTTCTCATAATCCTTCGCGGGTCTGATCTTAATAAACGTTCTTCTCTTAGACCCTTAAGAAGTGACAGCACTTGACGGGGAGCTTTTCTGACTCTGACTGGATCTGCCTCCACTGCAACCACAGTGTGTCCGGCGGCGAGCAGGCAAGCAACGATACTGCTCCCCATCAGCCCCATTCCAACAACGCCGGCATTGCCGCAGATAAGAGTTTGCGGCCCAGTCGGGTTGCGCCCTGCGCCGGATTTGCCTGAACGATTGCTTTTTCGACTCCGCGTCATCTTGTCCTGTCCGAATCGAGATCCTGATCCGCTCTCACTCTGAGGCTGGCACTGCGTTGTATCTCCTTGACGCCTCTCTGTTTTCCCAGACGGTGATCAGTAGTGTACTACCCAAAATCAAGACTCCCCCGATAACCGCCAGTGACGTTAACTTCTCTTTTAGCCAGATGGCCGCAATGGGGACCCCAAAAAACGTAATTAAGTAGTTCGACAGTGCGGCTTGGATCGCATCGAGCTGTTTAAGAGCCTTGAGAAACAGAACCATTGACAGATAATTATGGAAGAAAGTGAGCAGGGCCAGTCCGATCCAGGTTCTGAGGGAGAAATGAGGAATTGCAGCGAACACTCCAGGTTCCTGGGCCAGGGTCAATGGAGTCATGATGACAAACATCGCCAGGTAAGTGAAAAATAACATTTCCGTCGGCGAGTAGCGTTCCAGTATCTTTTTGCCGTAGGAGTTGTAAAAGGCGCTACCCAGCGTGCCTATGAAAATCAGGGCATTCCCGTAGAGATAGCCTTTGCCAAAGTTCAGAGTTCGAAAATTGATATCGGAGCACATAAGGACGCCGATTATTGCCAGTCCAAAACTGACCCACCTTACAGGTGTCATTTTTTCATGCAAAAACATAAATGCCAGGAACGCAGTGGACACCGGCAACGTCAACATGAGTAGGGCAGCATTGCTGGCTAGCGACATGCGAGTGCCCCAGGTGATGAGCACTTGTCCGGGAAACACTCCCGCTATGGCGAGTAAAAGGAAAATTAGAATGTCGCTGATTCGCCTGTCCTTGTTTTCCGCACTTTTCGCTTCCAACCTAACCAACGGATATAGCATTACGGTGGCCAGAGTCATTGGACCCCAGACGGTAAACAGGGAACCAACCTGATCCTGAACCAATTTGATACACGTAAACTGCAACGCCCACATAAAGTTGCAGCTAAATAGAAGCAGCCAGGAGCGCATGAGATTCCTCACCTCAACATTTCACTTAACTGATTTTGGATTTGCTCCAACGTGACTTCGATGTCTTCTTCCGTGTGTGCGAAAGATATAGAACATTGCTTCGTCGCTGCCGGAAAAAAGTAAGTACCACAGCCGATCAAACTTCCGCGCAACTGCTGATCCAGGCCAAAGTCGTGACAGGTCGCCAAGTCGTGCCAGTCCTTTGGGCAATGATCCATGAAATAGATACAGAAAGCTGAACCTTGCCTGGCGACTACTGCCTCGAAACTCAGGTTGTTAATGATTCTTTCTAAGCCTTCCTGCATCTTCTGCCCTAAGAATTCGACATGGCGGTAGACTTCTCCATCGTTCATGAGCAGGCGTTCTATTGTGGCAATTGCGGCCGCGGTTGGGACCGGATGCGCATTGTAAGTGCCGGCCAACAGCACTCGTTTCGAAGGTTCAGGGTGGACGAACCAATCCATCAGCTCCTTCTTGCCACCCAGTGCGGCAATGGGATAGCCATTTGCCAGAGCCTTGCCATAAACGGCGAGATCCGGCATCACACCCGCAATCTTTGCATAGCCGGCAATCCCGTGGCGAAACCCGGTCTTGACCTCATCAAAAATGAGGATAAAGCCGTGCTGGTCGGCCAATCGACGGAGTCCGTCCAGATATCCAACCTCAGGCTTGATGATCCCGAGATTTTGGAGAATCGGCTCCGTGATCAGTGCCGCTGTGGAATACTTCTGACAGACATACTCTACTGACCTAAGATCGTTGAAGTTAACCGGGTGAACGAGTTTTTGATGCTCGCGGGGAATTCCCGCGCTAATCGGAATATAAGGGTATTCACCCGGAGAAACCCTTGGGCCGATCACATCAAGGGGCGTCATCAAATTACAGGAAACGTCGTCATGCCACCCGTTGTAGCCACCCTGCATGACGATGATGTGATCCCTTTGGGTGACCGCCCGGGCTAAACGAATTGCTTGGTAAGTAGCTTCGCTGCCAGTGTTCAAGAATTGAACAGATTCTACTGCTGGTATATGTCGGCAGATGAGTTCCGCCAGCTGCCCTTCCAGCTCGGTCGTTCCTGAGCCGTAAAGACTGGCTCCTTTTTCCAGCACGGAGATGACTGCGTCAGTGACATATGGATCGTTGTGTCCTAAGAAGTGCGGAGCAAACGCTGCATGATAATCAATGTACTGATTTCCGTCTGCGTCCCATATGTGCGCGCCTTGACCTTTGATGAAGACGATCTCCGGTTGAACGGCCCGGTTCACTGAGACGACGCCGCCGGGTATGAAGCGCCGATTATGACTGAAAATTTCCGCGGATTTCGGATAGGCAGCAGAGGCGTCCGTGTCCACGGCGGCGGCGTGACGAAACTTGTCCGGAGCCGGTGGACTAGCGGAAGCGACTTGGCCGTCGAGCGCTTTGTTACTATTCTGCGTAGTCATTGTTACTCCTAAGCGAGCTTCTCCAGCGGCGCCAGGACGTCTCCTTCGTGTGAGTGGTCCGAAAATTGCTGCAATCGCTTTTGGAATTCGCCAATACTCCTATTCACCATTCCGTCTCCGCAATGCCAAAGCGAGCCGGTAGGAAGAATATTCGTCCAACCAAGCGGCGTAAGTCTGGGCATCCTGCTCTTCATGATCATAATTCCCCGTATAACATTCGCGGGTTTTCGGGCCGGGCGAAATCAAGACCTTCGCTGTCAAAGAGTCCATCGACAAAACAACTTTGCCTGATACGGTTTGTATTCCCGCCCCGACCGCGGGGTTGCGGCAGACCTCTTCAGGCCTTAACGAAAATCTTCCGTTTGTACATCCAGAACAGGATGACCCATTCGACTGCAAGAATTGCGACCTGTTGGAAGAGTAGTCCGGAATTGGGCCAAAGCTTCACCATGGGCCGAGTAAAGACGCCGACCATCGGATCAAGGTGAATAAGGCTCGTAAACATGTAAATGAAAATGGCGTTCATCCCGATGACGCTCAAAGGAAACGCCCACTTTCGGTACCCTCGGATGTCAATGAACCAATAAAAAAACAGAAGCAAGAGGGACGCCCACCCAGCAGACAAGAGACCGTAGGAAGTAGTCCACATCTTCATGACCACCGGCACAAAAAAGCTTGTTCCATAGCCAATCGCCAAGCACCCCAATCCTATACCACCAATGAACTTGGCCTTGATTCCCTTCGAGCGTGCGCTCATCAGCAATTCGCCAATCAGTAGGCCGAGCAGCGTGGTTGAGATGGTTGGAATCATGCTCAACACGGTCCCCCAGCCTTCGTCTGCATAAGGCCAGCGGTCCCAGTGAGCTTGGCCGAGCAAAGCAATATCGACCCAGTGAACTAGGTTGTGATTAAACTCATAGCTACCCGCCGATATGCCTGGAGCCCGGATGAACGCTAAGACAAGCGCATAGCCAGCGAGGATCCCAGCGCCCAGCAGAGCCTGAAAACGCCAGGACTTGCGGACTACCAAAACAGCGACGAAATAAGCAATAGCAATGGGCTGCAAGGCGCTGCTCAATTCGATCAGGTACGGCGAACCAAGCGAAACCGATTCGCGCACCGAGCCGAGCAAGAAAAGGACTATCGCGCGCTTTGCGGCGTGAACCAACTGCTGATGATAGGTCTGAGCAAGGGAGCGCTTTGCAAACGAGAGGGGCACCGAGACTCCGACCATCAGCATGAAGCACGGCCAGATACAGTCGTAAAAGCGCAGCCCCTGCCAAGGACTGTGGCTGAGCTCGTAAACGATCGTGTCGATGACGCGATTGTGTCCCAGGGCCGCTAAGCCTACCATCAACCCCTCGCCGCCGATAATCCAAAGCATCACGAAACCGCGGAAGGCGTCGAGCGAACCTAGGCGCTCGGGGGCTGCAGGGACAGCCATTCGCTTACTCTCAGGCTCAGCGGCCAGGGAGCTCGTGGCGTTTACAACGGGAGGCGAAACAAGGTTTGCCATTTCTGTCTCCAGTCAGGGGGCGCAATTGCTGGCGGCGATCTGACTTCCCAATTGCTCGCGAACTGATTCCAACAAGCTATCGTCTCTGGTCCAGTGGGTCCAGTATCGCCGGATCAATGAACGGCACCAGAGGGTCCGGAAAAGTGTTCTGGTTAGTTATTGGGAGATTGGGCGGGCCGCCGCCGGAATTGGTTGGACTGTGCTGCTGGACCGTTATGTATTGTTCTCGGTACCTGATCAAATCCGTGCTGGGAATTGACGCACCACCAGGTCCCGTTAAACTCGAAGCGCCAAAGTTGATGTTAGTAAGCCCGCCCGCAGGGGCGTGTGTGGCCACCTGAAAAGCGCAGTATTCTCCGCGGGCACAGTTGATCGTTGCCGTCGTGCCGCTACCCGGAGCGTCCGTTGGGTACACTCGCACCAAAGAACTCGGGACAATCCAGACGATCGGTACCGCGCCAAAAGTCGCGCAGCAAGTTATTAAGAGCCACGCGATGATGAACGGTGTCTTTGTCAATTTTTTCGCTCTTCGCCTCATTCCGCTTCCACACTCTTCAACCGGGCAGCTCGAACCGCATCAATGCGCTAAGGGAACACGGTGAACAGCTCACTTCTTCTTCTTAAGTGGTAGGAAGAAATCGCCCAGATCATTTGTGCCCGGGTTAGCGGCGCCTCCCAGCAGCGGCGTAACGCCGAAGATTTCCTGGAACGTTTTCAGCATAGAGCTATGGTCGTAGTGAATGGTATTCTGATAATTTGTCTTGGCAAACGGTGAAAGCACGAACATGCCAATCGGGCCGTCGCTAAAGGTGCCGCCGTCTTCAGCTTCATCCCAGAGGATGAACAAGGCTCCATCGGTCGTGTAGACGCTGGAGCCGGTGATGGCGGGTACACCGATATTCTTAAGCCATGTATCGCCGCGCAGCGTGTTATCTGTAGGATCATTAGGATCGCAAGAAGTAATGTTCTCGTGCCCGTCATGACACAGGTTTGGCGTAATGAAGTTATATTGTGCGTAACACGGGGTCCCAGAGTTGATGAGCGCAGGCGTGCAAGCCGTTCCGGAGGCCAAATCCGTCGCCAGATGGGAATATGGCCTGACATGCGCGATACAATTGGGGGAGGACGAACTGAAGCCGTTTGTGGTATCCGAGAAGTAGACAAACGCCACATGGTTCACGTCGACTTCGCTGAAGTTTAGCGGGCAGTCGGTAAAATCGGGGTTGGGAAAGTCGGGTTCAGCGTAAGCCTTCCAGGTGACGGCCGGAAGGTGATTCACCAACTGGGTCACCAGATGCGCGGTTGTGGTTTGACCGTTGAGAGGATGCCCATTTTTCCGTGTGGGAAGGTTGTCATTAAGGATACCGAAATTTGTCCCTGCTTCGAGCCACAGGTAATTAGGCAAACTAGGATGGTTCCCCGGAGGGTTAAAGTATTGCTCCGCATGCGCCCGCAACGGTATCAAGCTGTTGATATATGGCGCCAACGGGCTGGCTTTGATGTCTGGGGCACCAAATGAAGCACCGCTGTTGTCGCCGGTCCAGTTGTGATTTTCCATCAGTATGATAAAGACATGTTTTACATTGCCCATTTGTGTTTGTGCTTGAGTCGCGATGGGTCTAGCAAAAAGCAGCGACAGCACGGTTACACTGAGCGTCAGGATCTTCGGCAAATGTTTCATAGCACCCTCCATAAAGTTTGGTTCTAACTACGGCCTAAGCTTTGAATCATTGATTGAAAATGTTCAGAAATCGATTCTTTGCGTTGCTCCAGTTCCGTGTAACAGCAAAATCATTCGAGTTCCCGCGAGTTATGATGTTCGCTATCTCGCCTCAATCACCAGACGAACTTCAGAGCGAAAGTCATGTTTCTCGGGTCGGTTTGGACGCCGGTAATACGGCCGAACGTACATCCGTCTTGATGGACCCGGTCGGGTATGCCGTCCGGTCCGAGCGGTAAGCAGAATGTTGTGTTGGGAAGTGCTAGATTCTGATGGTTAAGGGTATTGAACACTTCCCAGCGGAATTCGACATACCTCTCCTCGGCAAGGTGGAAATCCTTCATCAACGATGAATCCAGGTTCCAGAAACCAGGACCACGAATGGCATCCGTCCGCGGCTTCATATTTCCGAACGTCCACGCCCGAGGATCGGTTGGATCATAGTTCGCCCAGAAGTTCGGGTCGCTTCCAAAAGCGGGCTCGAAAGCCGCGGGATTGATCCAATCCGCGATTTGCTGGGATTTGGAGCGGTGCCCAGTGAAATGAGGATCACCAATGAGATTGCATCGCCCTCCTGATACATCGGAAACAACACCCTGATTCGGAAAAACTGTTTCTTGCAGCGTGCTGGCCGGGCATGAAATGGGCAGCGGCAGGCCTCTCTGGGCGTTGAAGTTGCCGCTTAGCTTCCAACCTCCGAGAATGCTACCTAATTTGCCTTTTCGGTTCAGAAGGGCTTTGCCGCTGCCTAACGGGAGTTCGTAAGTGGCGCCGATGTTGAGCATCTGGGGTATGTCATCGACCGCTATGGCGCGATCAGCATTCCTGTTGTCCGGATCCTGAAATGTCTCCGGGCCACCGAAGGTGCTCTCCAATTGGCCGCCGCGGCCGCCGATAAGCCCGGTCCGCGTGAAATGAATCGGATCTACTGCTTCCACGCCTGCTCCGCCCACGGACCAGTTATCCATCTGCTTGGAGACCGTATAAGCAGCGATGAAGTCTAGGCCGTGAGAAGCCCGTTTTTCTACCTTCAGGTTCATCGCGTTATAAGTGCTTGTGCCGGTGTACGTGCCGTTCGTCGGAACCGACGGGAAGAAAGGGTAAGGAAGCAACAGAGTTGTTAGTTGCAGACTGCTCACAGGTCCATTAACCGGATCTCCATACAGTAAACCCAACTGTGTGGCGGTCTGGCCGGAATAAAACTGCGAAATAGGGTAATTATTGAAAAGTTGGGATTGGTACTTGAGCGCGTTCTGGGTTGAGACATAGTTGAACCAGTTCCCCGGCCCGCTTCCCGCCAAGTGAGATCCGTGAGTGCCTACATATGCCAGCGAGACCGCCAGTTTGCCAGGAAGCTCCTGTTGAATTTCGAAGGTATAGCTTTGCACCATGGGATCACGATTCGGTTTGATAAAAGCGTAAGTGCCGCCAAGGAAATTTGCGCGAGTTTGTGCCGGGAACGACCCTGTTATGGACGGGAAGAGCAGGCTCGTCTTGTCGCTGGTCGTGTCGCCTAAAGAGAAGGCCACGCAAGGTCCGTTGAATGCGATGCATTGCGGAAAGAAACTCTTACTCCAATCTCCACTTAGGCCCCAACCAGCTCCGTTGACGACTGACTGGCCAGGTGCGTTAATGTTTTCAATCGCATCGCTATAGAAAATATCGTATCCGCCGCGAATGACGGTCTTGCGATTGGTGAAGGGCGACCAAGCAAAGTTGAAGCGCGGCGCAATGCTGGTATGGTTGGCCGGTAGGATATCGCCCTTAGGGAATCCCGGGTCGCCTTCATAAATGTTTTGTCCTTTCAGGCCGGTCAACGGATTGAGGCAAGTGAAACAGAAGTTCCCCATTGGATAATAACGAGCTTTGAAGTAACCATTAAGGTCGTAGCGCAGTCCCAAATTCCAGGTGAAGTTGGGCCTCACGTGAAAGTCGTCTTGTATATAGAAGCCCCAGCCGCGCCAGCGTATATAGGGCGGCTGCAAACGCCCGGCAAAGCCGCTGCCGTCCGCTGGGACCGCTCCTAACATGAATTGCGCTAGGCCATTGCCCCCGTTGCCAGTATTCGGATCCTGAGTCAATGAACCGCTGAAGTCGAGAGTGGTGGGATCGCCGCTGATATAACTGGCATGGTTTAGACGATAAATAAAGCCCGTTTTCAGGGTGTGCTTCCCAATAATTCTGGTTACGTTGTCGAGAATGTTATAAGCTTCCGTTCCCGTCGCTATATTGACCCAAGCTGTGGGACCGAAGTCAATGAATCCGCCTCCCGGCGTGCTGTCGATCTCAAAATTCGGGGTGGGAAAGAAAGGATTAGTGGGCAGAAGGCTCGCCGCTAGTTTCTGCTCCACCGCCGACTGAGATGTAACCCGGTCTGGGTAAGGGTGCTTCAGAGTCGTGAGGAATTGTCGGGTGAAGCTGGCGCGAAATTCATTGATGAGTTTAGCGCTGAAAGTGTAGGTGTGACCCAACGCAATAATTTGGCTGCGAATGCCGAAATTATAATTCGATCCAAACCCGATGAGTTCTTGAGGAAGCGTGGGACCGGTCCAGGGCACAGCGTAATTGCGATATTGGGTAGGGCTAAATAGCCACTCAAAGAAATACTTCCCCTTGCCGGTTTGATGGTCAACCTTGATCGAGAGATTAATGGGGTCCTGGCTGCTTCCCGTCCTGCCCACGTAGTTGTTGCAGATACTGTACGGACCGTTGCTGGAAAGCGGGCAGCCCCCCAAGGTGTCAATGTGATTCGGCAAGGGAAAGGAATTCATGAAGAACATTGCCGTGGGGTCCAGCCTGACGGTCGGAATTTGGGTGCTGAAACTGCACGTTTGCACCGGTACTGGTTGCGCCGCTCCCGCCTCTACCGACGTATTCAAACAGCCCGGCCCGTAAGTATTGTTGACGGGTGTCCCGAAGGCGGTGCGCTGGAAGGTGCCATCCGATTGCGGTCCCGCCGTGGTAACAGGGTCCCAGATCCCGTTACTAACGACGCTTGGGTCTTCGCTGAAGTCTCCCTGGCGCATTAACGGGGTTGGAACGGTAAAAGCGTTGTTGCCGCTCTGGTGAAGAATCTGTGCGTCAAAGGAAAAAAAGAAGAAAGTCCGGTTCTTGCCATTGTAGACATGAGGAATCGTGACTGGCCCCCCAAAGGTCCCGCCAAAATTGTTAAACTGCACCAGGTTCTTGCCAAACCCTCCCTGGGAGCTGAACGGGTTGGTGGCATTGGTTGCGCTGTTGCGAAGATATTCGTAAACGCTTCCATGGAAATTGTTCGTGCCTGACTTCAGGACGGTGCTAAAGACGGCCCCCCCGGTGTGCGAGTACTCGGCGGAAAACGCGTTGGTGATAGCCTGGAACTCCGAGACGGCGTCCGGAGAGGGGTTAACCACTATGTTTTCCCCGAAACTGGAAATGTTTAGATTGCCATCGAGGTACCAGGCGTTCGCCCCGCCTTGTCCGCCGTTCACAGCAATCGCCGAACCCATGAGGTGGGTCGGATCCGGAAAGGTTCCGAATGAGCTGTCAAAACCAAAATTACTTCCTGGAGGACCACCCACATTGTTCACTCCCGGAAGCAAGAAGGTTAACTGCTGCAAATCCCGGCCTGCCAAGGGGACGTTCTGGATGATGTCGGTTTGCAACGTACTGCTGGAATTACTGGCATCCGTCTCAAGCAATGGCAGGTCGGCCTTGACCTCTACCTTTTGGTTAATCGATCCAACTTTCAGCTTGGTATTTACGCGGATTACTTGCGCAGCAGGCACCTCGATGGCTGTTACGTCAAGAGAAGCAAATCCCTTTGCTCCGAAATGGGCACGGTAGGTGCCTGGTACTAAAGCCTCCGCTCGATAGTAGCCGGAAAGGAAAGACAACCGAGGGAGAGCCATGCCAACCTCCGTTCATCCCAGTCCAGGGATTCCCGCTGGCCTCTTCAAGTCGCCGGCTCAGGACACGCAGCCGACGTTAGACCCAAAAAGAACTAGTTCCCCTTAGCCTGGGCTGTCAACCGATTTCGCAGCCGAGGAGTCTTTTTCGTACAATCGGCTGGACGATGAATTCTCGGTACTTCCGGATGTTATGTGCCCCGACCACCCCGGCAATGATTGCAGTAGGCGGTACACCCGGTCCTTGCTGAAACGCAAAGGTTTACCAGGATCGAAGACGTCATCACCCTCTTCATAATCATCCAGCAAAGCGGCATGATCTGGTTTAAATAAATTGATCTGTCAATGACATTTCTGCTAACGTTTTTCTGGTCTGTCCAACTGGTTGGACGCATTTGCCCTGTTTACAATTGAGGTCTGCCATGCCCCAACCCAAGGAATATTCCGTACCGTCGATCGAACGGGCACTTTCGGTACTCCAATGTCTCGGCCTTTCGAAGCGCGGCTTCTCTATTTCCGAAATTGGTCGAAGGCTTAAGATTCCGAAGAGCTCGGCTCATCTGATCCTAACAACTCTCGAACGAAGGGGATTCCTTCAGAGGAATACGCAAACTGGCAGATACCATTTTGGTTTACAGTTGGTTAGCCTGAGCAGGAGCGCGCTCGAAAACCTCGATCTGCGCGAAGAAGCCAAACCCTTCTTGCGCTCCCTGATGCAAGAAAGCGGGCTCACCGTGCACATGGCGGTGCTGGAACGCGATGAAGCGGTAATCATTGAAAAGGTCGAGGCCCCAGGATTGGTCAGGCTGGCATCATGGATCGGCCGCAGACTCGATCTAAATTGTACGGGAGTTGGGAAGGTTCTTCTGGCTTTTCTCCGGGATGATGAACTCAATCAGCTCCTGGAGACCGCTGTCTTCGCCCGACACAATAGCCGCACGATCATTTCCAAGAGTGCTTTGAGGCGAGAGCTTACCCTCGTCAAGCAGTCGGGGTACGCTTTGGATAATGAAGAGGACGAACCCGGAGTACGCTGTATTGGAGCCCCCGTGTTCGACGAGAATGGCACAGTGGTTGCCGCAATCAGCGTGGCAGGAACTACAAGCCAAATTGGAATCGATCGCGTCCCGATACTAGCGCGCCAGGTAACGCAGGTTGCGCGAGAAATTTCGTCACGTCTAGGCTACATAGTGCAAGATGTTGACGTTGCTTAAGAAAAGCCATCAACTCAAGATGGGCTTCTCCACTGGACGTTACCGCAATCGATCCACTTCACTGCCTGCGCTGAGATAGGCCCCGGTACCCCAGGTTTGAGTGCCAACCTCGATTTTTTTGTAGACTTCGACAGGATGTGGATCGGTGCTGCCAGAAACTCCCGTGACCACGCCATCCTTTATATAGTTCGCGTTGATTGCGGACCATGCCCGGAGCGCGACTTTCTTATACGTCGGCGGGAGAACCTTAAGCCGCACCAGCTTTAGCAGCCCATATACGTACATGGAAGAAGCGGAGCATTCGGTATAGCTAGTGGGATCATTCAACACCGTATGCCAAAGTCCGTCACGATCCTGGACAGTTCGCAGGCCGCGCGCCAGGCGCAACGCAATTTGCTGGAGCGCAGGAAAAGAGTTGTGGTTACGGTCCATCATTTCCATAGTGTCGGCAAGCGCCATAAGCACCCAGCCGTTTCCACGCCCCCACAACACTGGCGTCAACTGGCCGCTCCGCCAGTCCCACATGTGGTTAAACAGGCCTGTCTTCTCGTCTTGCAGGTGGCGGGCATGCAAGATAAACTGCTGTGCGGCGTCATCGACGTCAGCTGGCTTGTTTTCCATTTTGCCGAACCGGGCCAGCAACGGGCAGGCCATGTACAGCGTGTCAACCCAGTACTCGTGACTTCCGGTCCAGTGGTCGAGGCCGCCTTCGGGACTGCGCTCCGCTGATTCGCGGATGAAATCGGTTATCATTTGCACCATGCGCAGGTATTCATGCTTATGCTGCTCTTGGAAAAGAGAAAGCATCACCGCGCCTGGAACCCAACGGTTGCAGTCGCCGGGTATGGACCCAACTCCCTCCCCGCTCTCATCGCGATGGGAGCCGGATGCGTCCAGTTCGAGAAGTTCTTCTCGGCTCCTCGTCGTGTAGAGAGCAGCCCATTTCTCCGCATAGTCTATATATGCAACATTATGGGTTCGTTCGTAAGTTTTCAGCAGGCCGATGAACAATGTGGCCTCGCCCCAATCGTACGGGTAGTTCTCAGCTGGCGTTTGGATCAGGTGATCGGCTACGGCAATCCACTTTTTGCGGTTGAGCGACGCTTGTGGCGAGGCCGCTGTGGCAGTCAATGGGACAACCGCTAGGATCGCAATAGATAGGCTGAACGCCGCAAATTGGCGTAGCATTTTTTCGGGTGTCATCATGCGCTTTTCCTTCTGGTCCTTAGCCGGCAGCACCGAGCCAACAAGATCTCGCGCCATAATTTCAAAGCGGGCAATCGCGTCAAGCGTCGATTCAACGGTCCATTCGGCACTGCTAGTCCTGCCATCGCGGAGAGATCAATCATCTGCGATCAGTATCAGGTATTTGACGTTCTTGGTGGCACTGGTTCAGTCGACAAGCCGGTTTTCAAACTCTCCGCGCAATGGCGTCGATTTCGACTTTAATTCCGTTCCACAGAACCGACTGCACTGTGGTTCGTGCAGGCCGAACCCCAGAAAAGAATTTTGAGTACGCACGATCAAAGCCATCGAAATCCCGAATGTCAGCCAGGTGACAAGTACACTTCACCACATCGTCAAAACTGTACCCGGCTGTCTCAAGGATTTTCCCAATATGTGACAGCGTCAACTGGGTTTCGTCCTCTATCGAGCCTCTCACTACCTCACCGGTTCGCAAGTCCAAAGGACCCTGGCCGCTGATGAACAACCAACCATCTATCTGAATGCCAGCTGAATAAGATCCAGTGGAGACGAGTTTGTCTGGATGTTTTATTTCGCGCTTAGGCATTATGCATCAACCTTCTTTTCCCCTTCCCCTGAATGGGAGTGAAGAGTGCGCTACAGAAAAACATGAGCCGCGCCGAATCACGTTTCGCATTGGGCAAATCAAGCTACTGTGCCTTTCATGACTGCGCTCCCGGGAGCCACAGTTGCCTTCCTGACAGGATTTCGAGGAAGGCCAAAATGATCCAGTAGGTTGAGAATCTTCGTGTTAAGGAATCGAATGTGCCTTGCTTCATTCTCAAAAAGGGTGCGGGTTGCCTGCCGAACGACAGTCCCCGAAACTATGCCTCGGGCCTCGAGAAGCAGTTTCTCCGCGTGGTGGTAGAGTTCGAGGTTCTGCAGACAAAAAACAATCTGGGGAAGAACTCCCTGAAAAAGTTCGTAGGCATGATCGGAGTCGCCATCTTTCGCCAGACGAAATGCGCAGGCAAGGATATCGCTAATCCCAAGACCTGACATGACGCCGCAAATTCCGCAGGGGATCAGCTCCAGCATGAACATGCCGCCCCAGCCTTCTATTACACCTACGGCGCCGGAAGTCTCCTGCAAAATTGCTTCTACTCTTTTAGACATCAATGGTTCTTCCAATTTTACGTATCGAAAATGAGGATGAGTACGGTGAAGTTCAGCAACAAAGCGGGGGCTAACCGAGCTGCCGCCTGGGTTGAAGTCCTGGATAATCAATGGAATGTCGATAGCCTGCAGAACGCGATCGAAGTGCTTCAAAAGAGCACCCTCGTCCAGTGAAAACATTCTCGGTACAGCGCAGCATACTGCTGAAGCTCCGTCTTTTTGCGCCTCCCGGACTGAGCGAGCCGCCTGCAGGGTGGACGGGTAGTTCACTTGCGCGATAACCGGGGTTTTGCCCCTGACGTGGTCAACTGTGACAACGATGGCCTCTCTCCTCTCCGCTTCGGTCAGTTTATAGAATTCGCTGGCATAAGCAGGAAGGCAAACCGCGCCGACATCCGCACCCGCCGCAAAATCAAGTAGACTGCGAAGGGCTGCCCAGTCAATCTCCTCATCAGCATCAAAAGGCGTTGGAATGACCGGAACAATCCCGTCAATCTGGAATTTACTCAATCCGATATACCTCCATCCCCCTGATCGCGCTCTTGACAAAGGAGTGTGAGCTTCGCATGTGTGACGACTTGCGATGGTCATGCCAGCTTAATCTTCACACGAATTCGCTCTGAACGGACGAGTCCCTATTCCCGGTCAAGAATTGTGCCTCGCGATGGTTGGTAGAAGATAACAGCTTCTTCAGGGATTCGTAAATCCAAGATTGCAGTGTCTGCAAGCATCGTCCAGTTAATTGGTCAATATTTTGCTATCGAAAGGGATCTCACTTGACCGGCAAATAGCCATAAATGAAAATTGGCTGCCTTGTCCTACGTTCCAGAGGTTACCTGCAGAAGTTCGCGAGGAGGATTTGCGCTCGCCGCGACGAAATTGCAGGAGTGAACCGCGCTAGCCACAAGCAAATTCATCGTGCCACTCAGGTTAACTTTTAGACTCTAGCTGTACAGCGTGAAAGTCGTGAACAGTCAAATGATGAAAGCCAAGTATCCCGGCCGTCGCGAGTTCATTCTCGGCATCGCCGCGAGTTCAGCGGCCGTGCCCTCAGGAGCTGCCTCTGAGCATTGGCCATCTCTCGGACCTTCAACAGGTGTCCGCAAGGGTTCCGAGTCAAAACCTGCCAACCATCTGGTGAACGTTCTAGATTTCGGTGCGGTTGGTGACGGCCGGACGCTCTGCACAGCCGGTATTCAAGCTGCGATCAATGCATGTGCCGCCGCCGGTGGCGGCAAGGTCGTCGTTCCAGGGGGAACGTATCTGACCGGTCCAATTTTCCTGAAAAGCAATCTAGAGTTTGAAGTCTTGGCTGGCGCTACTCTGCTCGGGAGCGCCAATTTCGCCGACTATCCTACGATTCTGGGGTGGTGGGAAGGCCTGGAGCGCACGATTTATGCTTCCATGATTACTGGCATCGATCTTGAGAATGTAGCGGTCACTGGCCAGGGAACTCTCGACGGTCAGGGAGCTGTGTGGCTGGGCGCGTGGGGCAGAACCGAAGAATTGCGCAAGAAACTAGGACTGATAGGGAGAGAGCCTGAGAACCCTCCCGGTTCTCCGCTACCTTGGCCGCGCCCGCGAATGATCAATGTCTATCGCAGCCGCAAGGTGCTTATTAGGGGTCTGACCATTCGTAATTCTCCGTCATGGACAGTTCACCCGGTCTTGTGTGAAGACGTTTACATCGAAGGGCTCACGATTGTGAATCCGCCACACTCGTGGAACACAGACGGCATTGACCCGGAGTCCTGCCGTAACGTTCGCATCTCTGGCTGCTACATCAGCACAGGGGATGACTGCATCATGCTCAAATCCGGCTACAAGCAGATTCCCGGAAAACCGTTTCTGCCCTCGGAGAACATTGCCGTGACGAACTGCACGTTCAACGCCGGCGGGTGCGGGGTAGGAATCGGCAGCGAAACGGCTGGCGGAGTCCGTAACGTTGCCATCAGCAACTGCGTATGTGACGGAACGACCTGCGGGCTATATTTCAGGACTGCACGCGGTCGAGGCAATGTGGTGGAAAACGTGTCTGCGGTCAATGTGGTCATGCGAAATCTTGAAGATACGGGAATTATTTTCAGCATGTTCTACGAAGACGAAGATCGAAGCACTGTGCACCCAGTAGACATACGCACTCCCATCTTCCGCAATTTTCACTGCAGCGACATTCTTTTGGACGGAGCAAAGCTCGCGGTCGTCGTCGAAGGTCTGCCCGAGAGCCCGATTCAACGACTGTCGTTGGAGAATGTGTTCGTGAATGTTGCTGAAAAGGGTATTTCCTGTTACCAGGTGCGCGGACTCAGCGTGAGTAACGCTCTAGTGAATACCAATAGCGGTCCTCCGTTGCAGTGCAAGAATGTTCTTGATCTCGAACTGGTTCGTGTCCGGGCCCAGAAATCACAACCCAACGTGGCCGTCATTGCGCTCGAGAATGTGCATGAGGCAATGGTGCAGTCCTGCTCCGCTGCCGAGACCAGCCCTGCACTTGTTCAGCTCAGGGGAGACGGCAACCGGGACATTACTCTTGCCTTGAATCGCGTTTCGAAACAAACCCAAGAGGTAGTATTTGCAGATGGCGCATCAGAAAAAGCTGTGGTGAGGCGCATTTAATCCAGTGGAAGCGGATCGATCAAAATTGATCACCAGTCACTGTTCTTGTCGACACTTGCATCATCATTCTTCACACTCAGGCAGCTCGCTCGCGCCGACACAGACAGGACAGACACAATGGAGCACTGGGCAGCGGCTGCGGTATAACCTCGGCCGCCCGAATAAAGAATTCAGGGGCAAGTGTAAGCTCGGCGGCTTGTGCACGGGCTGGCCATACAAGTCCGACGAGCACTACAGCGCCTCAGACAAGGAGATTGCGTGAGCATCTTGCGACGGATGCCGTTCATTGTGGGCTGCACAATGCCTCTTGCTGCGTTCGTCGGTGCCAGCGCCCAAACTACAGCTCATTCAGTGGTGAGTGTGCTCGAAGAGCGCATCCAGCCCAATGCCGTAACTGCCTATCAGCTGCAAAGTTACTTGGCAAAACGTATTCCCAGCCTATCCCCTCCCATCAGCTCGGACAAGTGGTCTTCGGAAGAGGCAAGGATTCGCAACCATGTCCTTGAAGATGTAGCTTTCCATGGCTGGCCTCGTGAATGGATTGACGCTGCGCCCCGCTTTCACGAGACAGATGTCATTGAAAGTGACAAGGGGTACCGGCTGCGCAAGTTGCGGTATGAGATTGTGCCGGGTTTTGAGTCTGCGGCAATCCTGTACGAACCACAAAAGGTCAACGGAAAGGCACCAGCCATTCTCAATGTGATAGGCCACGAAGTTGCGGGGAATGCGGCGGAATACGAGCAAAAGCGTTGCATCAATTTTGCCAAGCGCGGGATTTTCGCGCTGAGCCTGTCTTGGCCGGGATTTGGCGAACTGGCGCAACCGGAAAATGGCCACGACTATGCGGCGCACCTCGATCTCGTCGGCGCCAATGCGCTTGGCTTCTTCTATCTTTCCATGCTTCGGGGGCTTGACTATCTGGCAAGTCTGCCGCAGGTCGATGCCCATCGGCTTGGGGTCACTGGCTTGTCGGGAGGCGGCTGGCAAACCACGTTGCTCGGTGCTCTCGACACGCGTGTTGCTGTGGCTGTGGAGGTGGCCGGCATTGGGGCGCTCGAGTCTAACCTCATTCGCCCTCTTGACACGGACGAAATCGAAGAAAACGCATCGGACCTCACTCAAAATGAGGATTATCCCTTCTTTGTGGCCATCCGCGCACCTCGTCCTACCTTGCTCATTCATAACGCAGAGGATGACTGCTGCTTTCGTGCCGCTCTGGTGAAGCCTTATATCTATGGTCGGGTTCGGCCCTTCTTCCGTTTGTTTGGCAAAGAGGACGATCTGGCTTGGCACGAGAACCGCGATCCTGGCACTCATAATTACCAGCTCGAGAACCGCGAACAAGCTTACGGTTTCTTCACCAAACACTTTGGCCTGCCCGTTACCCCAAATGAGATACCCAGCGATGATGAGATCAGACCGGCGAAGCAGCTCGCAGTGGATTTGCCGCAGCAGAACTTGACTATCGTGGGCCTTGCCAGAAAGTTGGCCGGTCAGATTGCTCAAACGCCGATTCCAACGGGCAGCGAGCGGGCTTTGTGGATCAAGTCTCAGCGAGAACACCTGAAGAATGTGATTCGTTATGCTCCAGTTTCGGTTGAGAATGCCTGGAGGACAAACAATACCAAGCATCCGGGATTGGAAACCCTGTCTTACCGTTTCGATTTGTCGAACGGACTCAGCGCGACAGGAATATGGCTCAAGGCCAGTTCGGCCTCGTCAGACAGTCCGGTTACCATCGTGCTCGCGGATGAAGGCTACAAGGCTGCAGGGGAAGTGGTTTCCGAACACATCAATCGTGGCGAACATGTGCTTGCCCTCGATTTGGTTTTCAATGGCGCCACTGCGCCAGAAAATCCCGCGGATTGGGAGATGCTGGTGGCCACGACCGGAGATCGCCCCCTTGGCCTGGAAGCGGCGCAACTATTGGCGATAGCCGCCTGGCTTCGGACTAAAGATGGTCACAGCGGCATTAGCGTTGTAACAGAGGGGATTCGTAACCAGGTGATTGCGGTCACGTCTGCCGCTCTAGAACCCGGTGCGTTTGCGCGGACTGAAAGTCATCAGTCGATGGGGGGCCTGGATTACCTACTCAAAAACTCGGTGCCGTTCCGCTCCGCGCCGGAACTTTTCTGTCTCGATCTTTATAGACACTTCGATCTGGACCGCCTTTCGTTAATGGCCGCCCCCACCGAAGTGAAGCGAATCGGAGGTGAAGCCGTTTCCGGAAAAGGAAATACCAAGAAATACGAGTAGAGGAGTGCTTCTGGCTTCTGAGAGAGGGAATCGAGTGCGTGCTATGCAGGGCTACAAGAGCAGAGCCGAGGCAAACTTCCGTTAAAGTGTCGAGTTCCTCATGACCATTCATGACCTGGACACGCCCGCTCTAATGATCGATGTGAAGGTGCTCGATGGCAACCTACGCAAAATGGCGACGTATTGCAATGATCATAAACTCGCGCTGCGGCCCCACACCAAGACGCACAAGATGCCTGAGATTGCGCGGCTCCAACTGCAGCACGGAGCAGCAGGGATAACCGTAGCCAAGCTGGGCGAGGCGGAAGTAATGGCAGATGCCGGAATTGAGGACATCTTGATCGTCTATCCATTGTGGGGGGAGAAAAAGTGGGCACGTCTGGCCGATCTTGCAGCTCGGGTGAGAATCACGGTGGCAATCGATTCCCTTGCGGTAGCTGCTGGCATTTCACGGGCGGCGACCGCGGCAGGCACAGAAATTGGAATTAGAGCGGAGTTCGACACCGGATTCCACCGATGCGGGTGGCCCATCGCGGCGTCATCGATGGATGAAATTCAGAAGATGATTGCGCTTCCTGGCCTGCGGTGGGATGGGATTCTGGTTTATCCGGGGCACATCATGGGTAATCAAACTATCCGTGAGCATGACATAGAGTGTGAGAATGAAACCATGGACGCATTGTTCGAGCTTCTCGGTTCTGCTTCGATTCCGTATCCGGTTGTGAGCGGGGGGAATACTCCGGCGGCTTTTGCGAGCCATCGCTTCCACGGGCTGACGGAAATTCGCCCCGGAACGTATGTATTTAATGATCGCAATACCGTGGACGCCGAATCGGCCGAGTTTGCTAACTGTGCCTTAACTGTGGTGGTCACGGTCATCAGCATAAGCGCTTCGCGACGTGCCATTATCGATTCAGGAAGTAAGACCCTGTCCTCGGATCCGTTGCTATCTGGTAACCGGCTGGGCTATGGCTATGTGCTGGGACACCCAGAATTCGAACTGCAAGAGCTCTCTGAGGAGCACGGGCACCTGACCATTCCAGGTAGTTCCACGATCAAGATTGGCGACCGGCTCAGGGTCATTCCGAATCACGTATGCACTTGTATTAACCTGCATGACCGCGTCTTCGTGGTGGAAGGAGAACAAGTGGTTGATCAGTGGAAAGTAGCAGCGCGTGGGAAAGTCGCGTGACAGTTCGCTATGGGCGCAGGTTGATTCACGCCGATAGAGTATGAAGCAACCAATCTGATGTCGAACCGTTTAGCGCGTTGCGGTCCCCTCTTAGACCGGTGCAGCGAGTCGACGAGCTAGCGACATCCGGAATCCAGGAACGGTCGGACCACCTGGCGATTTTTCATGGCTCCATCGGATGTCCGTATTCGCAACATTGAAAGGACGTGGAGATCTATCGCATGAGGCTATTCCGTTTTGGGCAACCAGGCCATGAAAAGCCGGGAGTGTTGCTAAACGGGAGGAGGTTGAATGTTTCCGAGTTTGGCGAGGATTACAACGAGGCGTTCTTTGCGGCGGACGGAGCGGCGCGCTTAAGAAAATGGTTATTGACACATGGCGTCGCTTGTCCTGCTGTGGACAAAGATGAGCGGGTTGCACCTTGTGTCGCAAGACCATCGAAGATCGTCTGCGTGGGGCTGAACTACCACGAGCACGCGTTGGAAAGCGGAATGGAGATTCCCAAGGAGCCAGTTCTTTTTCTCAAGGCTACGACGGCATTGGCGGGGGCGAACGATGATGTGGTCATACCGCACGGGTCTGAAAAGGTAGATTGGGAGGTGGAACTGGCGGTTGTGATCGGATGCCGTGCTTCGTATGTGTCCGTCCAAAGGGCGCTGGAGCACGTGGCTGGATATTGCCTTCACAACGACTACAGTGAGCGGGCCTATCAATTCGAGCGAGCTGGGCAGTGGGTGAAAGGCAAGAGTTGCGACACCTTCGCTCCGCTGGGCCCCGAATTGGTGCTTGCGGGCGAGGTGGATCCTCATAAGCTACGGTTGTGGCTCAAGGTGAACGGGAGGACGATGCAGGACTCGAACACATCGGACCTCATTTTCGGTGTGCCGTTCCTGATCAGCTACATTAGCGAGTTCATGACCCTCGTACCGGGGGATGTCATTTCTACAGGAACTCCGTCGGGGGTTGGATTGGGGTTCAAGCCCCCGCGATACCTGAAGTCTGGTGATGTAGTGGAATTCGGAATCGACGGACTTGGCCAGGGGCGGCAGCGCATTGTGGCTTATGTCGACCAACGTCGGGAGCGGTGAGGATGGGGCGCGGGCGCGTGAATTTCCCGAGGGGTTAAAAGCACAACCGTACCTTTTCTTGGCTAGATGAACTTCATCGAGGCCGCCTGTGAACCTGACTCTGGTGGACTGGATTGTCGTGCTCATTTACTTCGCATTTGTGTTGGGCATTGGTTTCTTGCGTAGGATGAATGCGAGCACCGATTTTTTTCCTGGCAGGACGCGCCATTCCAGGGTGTGTGGTTGGCGTTATCTCCGCCAATCTGGCCGCGCAGGAAGTCATCGGCCCGGCAGCTTGGGGTGCGAAATACGGCATTGCGACCAGCTACTTTTACTGGATGGGCGCGATCCCGGCTATGGTCTTCGTTGGACTCTTCATGATGCGCTTAGTGTGTTCACCGGGGACTCTTTAACGCTTCTGGTTGGAGGACTCGCCCTTGAGGACCTCGGCGTACGGTGCAGGCAAGCATTGCCCTGTCCAAAGCCTTGAGGCCGTGTCCGACTGGAGTCTACTGAAATCGAACCAGGAAGAAGGCGAAGTACACAATGCCCCTGCTTCATGAAGACCGACTCTTTCCCGCCGATCCATCTGCATGCGACATCGCCAAGCGGATTTATGAGAGCGTCCGCGGTTTACGTATCGTGAGTCCACACGGGCACACGCAGGCCGCATGGTTCGCCCAGAACCAGCCCTTCCCCAATCCGCCAAAGCT
>WNGK01001113.1_pt1 | contig 35666 bp, 35 predicted proteins | sample 5400601 | NCBI WGS metagenome assembly WNGK01 (sample SAMN13153376, study PRJNA577476) | soil metagenome | isolation source: 60 cm soil or saprolite under Garry oak tree replicate 1 | place: USA:California | collected 2016-06-15 | reverse complement strand
GTGAAGTAGCCAGGTAGAGGGAGGTCTTTGCCCCTTTTTCCGGGCTGGTGCCAAAGCGGAAGATGAGCTTTGTCGCGAGGCGAGCGGGGAGTACAAGGTCGCGCTGCGCGATGTTGGTCGCCACGAAGCCGGGGTGCAGGCAGTTGGCTGTTACTCCTGTTCCCTCCAGTCGCCGCGCAAGCTCATAGGTGAAAAGCACGACGGCGAGCTTCGACTGCGCGTACGCGCGCATGGGGCGGTAGCTTTTCTCTAACTGCAGATCATCCAGCTTCAAATGGTTTGCTTCCTGCTGATTCGAGCTGACATTCACGATACGCGCGGGTGCGCTGGCTTTGATCACGTCGAGCAGCAGGTTGGTGAGCAGGAAAGGCGCGAGCACGTTCACGGCAAAGCTCATCTCCAGCCCGTCTACCGTCTCGCGCCAGGTCAAAGCGAAGACCCCGGCATTATTGATCAGCACGTGCAACCGGGTGTACCGCTGTTTGAAATCTTCTACAAGTTGTCGTATGGACTGTTGCGAGGACAGGTCCGCAAGCAAGAGATCGATGGCATCGTTGCCACTTTTCGCCTTAATCTCTTTTTGGGCTTCCTCGCCCCTGGCGCGGTCCCGGCTTACCAGCACTACCGTCGCGCCCATCTGCGCGAGTCCGAGTGCGGTGGCTTTCCCAATCCCGGAGTTGGCCCCGGTTATCATGCAGATTTTCCCCTGCATCTGAGTATTTACTGGCATGATAGCATCCTAAAAGTCTCCTTGCTCGATCATTTCAATAAATCGCTGTTCCAGTTCGGTAGTACGCGGCCCTGGTTTGCCGTTGCCGATCACCAGGTAGTCGATCTTCACTACCGGGGTAATCTCTTTAGAGGACGAGGTGATAAATGCCTCGTCCGCCAATGGTATTTCTTCCAGGAGGATCGGGCGTTCCTCGACAGCAAAGCGGTCTTGCGCGAGTTGCAGCACAACATTGCGAGTGATGCCGTGCAATACGCCATCGCGGGGTGTGACCAGTTTATCGCCTCGAAATATGAAGAAGTTGCTGCGCGTCGCCTCCTGGACATGCCCCTGTTCATTGACGAAGAGGGCATCCGCAGCTCCGCGGTTCGCGGCCTCTTTCAGTGCTTGTACTGCTGCCATATAGTTGGTGGTCTTTGCCTCTGGCGCTTCACGCTGCAACCTGGTGATAATGAGCTTGATGCCCCTGGCAAATCGCTCCATATCGCGCTCTCCCAGGGGAGTGATCATCACTACTAATACCGGCTTACCGGATGGCGTGATGCCATCGTCGCTTTCTCCACCGGTCACCAGCAGGCGAATCGACGCATGTTTGTAGGTGTTGCGCGCTATCGTCTCGAGAATGGTATCCGCGATAAACCTGGATGACCAGGGTATCTCTAACCCGATCAATACGGCTGAATGGTAGAGGCGCTTCAGGTGTTCTTCGAGGTGGAATGGGCGGCGGTCGTAGGTGCGCAGTGACTCGAAGACGCTGTAGCCGCGCAGCACCGCGATGTCGTTGATCGAGAGCGTGGCTTCGTGGGGATGCACCCAGCGTCCGCCAACATACCAGGTTGCGCTGTTATCCATTGGGATCTCCTACAATGCCTTTTTCTCTTTGAGCCATGCCACGACTTTTTCGGGTACACTCATGGTCGAAAGGCGACCCTGGCGCACTAATGCCCAGTCGTCGAACAGGTGGCTCTCTTTGATTTCCCGCAGGGTGATGAGTTGCTCAAGGCGGCGGATGAACGCTAGATCAACTACCCAGCTTTTCGGGTCGTTGGGGTCTGGGCGGGGTTCTGAGACGACCCGCGCCAGCCCGACGATGGCGGCTTCTCCCTGGCTGTGGTAAATCAGCACTTCGTCATCGGGACGCATGGCGCGGATGGCAAGCAGCGCCGCGGCGTTGCGCACTCCATCCCAGACAGTGACCTTGTCCTGTTCCAGGTTGTCGATGGAGTAGTGTTCCGGGTCGGTTTTTGCTAAAAAATAGGCCATGACTAGCACCTTAAGCCGCCTGTAGAGCGACTTCACACCATCGGGCTTCATTACTTTCAGGCGTAGTAATGAAGCCTGAACTTGCACGAACGATATCCCTACTCCTCCCAATAACCTGAACCGAAAGTCTCTTTATTGCTCAGGTCTTTTGCTCGTAGGGGGAGTACCGCTCTTGCGAACGCTGTATATCTTCTGTCACAAGAGAAGCATACTGGTTGGTCATTGTCAAGGTTGTATGCCCCATTTGTCGCTGCACATAGAGCGGGCTTCTCCCCATTTTTAACTGCGTTGTTGCCATATAACGGTGGCAGTTATGGGCGGGGACACGCTTGCCCTCAATCGGGACGCGCATTCCTAGACTCCGGAAAAGCTTTGAGATGAGTTACTTCGTTCTGTCAGGCTCCTTCAGCAACAAACGGCAGGCATGTCCACTCATAGTGATCTGCGAATTAGCCCAAGAAGCTGATGGAATCTCAACAATGAGAAGAGACTTCTCTGGGCTTTTCCTGCAGCCTCTAGCTCGTTCACCTCGCTACATTTTTTTGTGCTTCGCAGTTCCTCATAGCTTAAGTTATACAAGCAATGCTGAAAGAGTGAAGAAATAGAGACATAAAGAGTCATATCATAACCTTACCTCAACCAAATCATCACTTGAACCTTCCTTTTAGGCTTTTATAGTGAGAGAGGACATTTCATCACTGAAACCACAAAGATGAGCTATTATGCGCTTGTGTGAGCAGACAAGATCAGGTTTGCCATGCAGCTAAGGCCACAAAGAGCATCACACCGTAGAGCAAGGCGACCTGCGAAACGATAGCTGATTAGCTCGAGAGGTGAGGCAGTGCAAGATGAAACAAGGAAGCAGCAGCAACTTAATCCTTGCTTAGAGCATTAGCCTCATCTGAAGTCAGTTTCCCCAACTTGTAAGAGTTGGTATCTATCCTCGACGTGCGTCATCTGGACGTCGTTCCTTTCGGAGGTTCATGGTATGGGAGATCAAGGGAGTTATGCTGGTACCAGTATCGGCAATTACCGCATCCTGGCACTCATCGGCAGCGGTGCATTTGGGAGTGTGTATCAGGGAGAGCATAGTATTCTGACGGAGCGGGTCGTCGCCATCAAGATACTCCACACCCATCTTGGTACTCCAGCGGAACGGAACCGCTTCTTAGAGGAAGCACGCCTGCTTGGGCATATCCACCACCCGCACATTCTCCAAATCTTTGATGCTGGATTAGAGAATGGCCTTCCCTATCTGGTCACTGAGTACGCGCCACATGGCTCGCTGCGGGATTTCCTCACCCGCTCCGCTCACACAATTCCGCCTGAAGAAGTCTCCTTCACCATCCTTTCACAAGTTGGGGAGGCACTGTACTATGCTCATCAACAGCACATTGTTCATCGTGACCTCAAACCTGAAAATATTCTTTTCAACGCGAATGATAGAGTACTTCTTGCAGATTTCGGTATTGCTACCACGTTGTCAACGAGCAGCGTCAAATATAGCTCAGTCATTGGCACGCCGTCTTATATGGCTCCAGAACAGTTTCAGGGCACCGTCTCTAAAGAAGGGGATCAATATGCTCTGGGCTGTATCGCCTATGAACTCTTCACTGGGCATGTGCCCTTTTCCGCCCCCGATTTCTTTGCGATGGGATTTAAGCATTTGACAGACCACCCTGTCGCTCCCACCCAACTCAATCCGGCGTTACCAATGTATCTCGAACAGGCTATTCTCAAAGCGATGGCAAAGCAGCGTGGGGAACGGCATACAGATGTTCGAGCCTTTCTTACAGCTTTACATGGCTCTGAGGACGCGCTAAGCTCATTTGGCTCCTCCAACGCATCTGTTTTCAGCCATGCTCAAAAACACATTGCCGATGAGGATTTAGTGACTCTGCCCACTGCCCATCTCGCAGAGAGTTCGACCTTTGTGCGAGGAAACAGGCTTCACTCCGACCAACAAAGCCACCAAGACGCGTTGCACCAGCTCTCAATGCCACTGCAAAACCTCGAAGAAAGACAAAAGGATGAGACCGGAGGAGTATTGCCCACTCAGCAAGTACCACCCTCTCTTGAAAGTGCTTGGAATAGGGTACCGCCGCATCAGCCGTATCACCCGCAACAACGCGAGTCGGGACGCAGATGGATGATCCTAGCAATCACCTGTGCAGCCGTTGCCATGACTCTTGTTGCCTCGCTCCTCTTTGTCGCTCGGCCCAATTTCTTACATGCCTATACCACCACCAAAACGGTCTCTGTACCCCTTACAACAACATCGGCTCGATCCACGAGCACTGCACATGTTAAACCGCTCTCTGGTCAGCCAACCCGCCCAATTGCCACCTCTACATCCATAGTTCTCCCTACCCCTACACCCGTGGTTCTCCCCACCTCTGTACCCACAGGCGTCCCAACACCAACCAGTGGACCAAAACCCACTCCTACTCCGATACCAAGCGTAACCATTGATGACAGTGTCACGGGAACAGGACAGAATCAGTGGAATTATGTAGGATCCGGCTGGAAATCTTGTACTAATTGTAATGGAACAAACCCAACAGTTATCTTCTACAATGCCTCCCAGCACTGGGATAAAGCGGCCAATGATACGGCAATGCTTATTTTTTCAGGCACCCAAATCAAATTCTACGGTGTCACTGCCTCTTGGCATGGTATTGGCGCAGTCTCAATTGATGGAGGAGCTGAAACAAATGTTGATTTCTACAGTGTCAATAAAACTGGTGATGTACTCCTGTGGACAAGCCCGGTGTTGGCAAACGGCATCCATACCTTCAAACTCAGAGTAATGGGAGCAGTCATTGTTGTTGACAGAGCGGATATACTGACTTCATCCTAATTCGCTAGAGGCTGTAGGAAAAGCCCAGAGAAGCCTCTTCTCATTTCAACAGAGGTGGGCTGCTTCTCCAAGCTAAAAAATGATGGCATTTGCTCTGCTTTGTTTGACAAAACGGCTTCCGGAACTTTTTTCCAACTTATTACGGCTCCTAATCGTAATAAGATTGTAGTCAAAATGCTGGATGCAGGACGACTGGCACATCACGAGATGCCTTGTGGAGCGTATCGCTGACGTTTCCATGCAAGCGACGATTTCAGAAAAATAAAGAAGGAGAAGAACAATCATGTCACAGAATAGTACAGACGGTGAGCAGAAACCCAATTACCAGACGTATACAGAGGAAATCCAGGTGATGGGTGAGCAACTGATCACAAAAGTGAAGGAACTGGTTCACGAGGGCAACGTGCGCCGCATCGTAATCAAACAGGAGGGACGCACCGTGGCGGAGTTTCCTCTCACCTTTGGTGTCGTTGGCGCGCTTCTGGCTCCCCCGTTGGCGGCTATTGGCGCTATCGGCGCGTTAATCGCCCAGTGTTCCATTGAGGTAGTGCGCACAGAGCAACCTACTCCCACTACCCCCGGCGCTGACGTACCGCCCAGCACCCTCTGGATTCACCTCCTCTCTATCGCGAAGGAGTATCACAATGCCAGTACCAACCTTTGAACAGATCGATGCCTACGAAGCTGCGCCCGCCCAGATTGCCAGCGCTACATCGGGATTGAGTGAACTGCAACTTCTGCACGTTCCCGCGCCGGGGGAATGGAGTATTCACGAGGTTCTGGTTCACCTGCCCGATAGTGAGATATTTGGCTTTGAGCGCATGCGCAGGATCATTGCCGAGGATAAGCCGGTATTGCGTGCCTATGATGAGGAGCTCTGGGCCAGAAATCTCGCCTATCGTACACAGGACCCGATGCGTGCTTTAGACCTGTTTAAGGCGTTACGCCGTTCCAATGCTGCTCTCTTGCGCCCGCTCTCTCCCGATGTATGGGAGCGTAAAGGGAGACATATGGAGCGAGGCGAAATGAGCCTGTACGATATTTTTCAAGTGTACCTGGAGCATGGGAAAATCCATCTGAGGCAGATTGAACAGGTGAAGCGGTCGCTTTAACCCGTTCTTTTTTAGTGAAAGAGGGAGCCATTCCGGCATGTCAAGAAAGTTCTCAGGCCACGCTGTTACACGCGCGAAGAATCTGTACCAGGCGTATGTATTGCTCCTGCTTGGCATCATCTTTTTGTTGCTGGCGTGGCTCCTGCATCCCTCGACCAGCGAGTATCCCATCGGCGTGATGATGTTGGGGATAGGGATGGCAATAGCCGCGCTGCTCAACCCCTATCGCCTGGTGATCGCGAGCTGGTTGACGACACTGCTAGGAATCGCGGTGTTCCTCTGCATCGCGTTGATGGGTCGGCGAGGCTACATTAAAGCTGGCGCGATAACTCCAGGTATAATAGTGCTGCTGGTCGGCATAATCGAGGCTTTATTGTTGGCGGGTCGCACACCCAACAATTTTGTACCCTTTATGCTCTCGCTCTGGCTGCCGGGTATAGGCTTATGCGTACTCGGATTGTTGTATATGGTGGCTAGCATAAGGGATTAGATGATTGTAATGAAAGAAGAATTAGGATTGGCTGAAGTGGAGCATAATCCGAAAAACAACCGCATGCGCGCAAAGTAACCTTTCATACAAAAGGGAGGCATCTGCTTCATGTTTAAACCAGTGCTTGCGACATTAGGCTATGTTTTATCGCCGGATAGAAGTCAGGTATTAATGATCCATCGGAATAAGAGGCCGCAGGAGGATATCCATTATGGCAAGTATAATGGGCTGGGAGGGCGATTGGAGGCGAACGAAGATATTGTGAATGGCATGCGCCGCGAAATCTTCGAGGAATCGGGCCTGACAGCCGAGCAACTCGTTTTACGCGGGACGATTTCCTGGCCGGGTTTTGGGAAGCATGGTGAAGACTGGTTTGGCTTCATCTTTCGTATTGAAAGCTGGCATGGGGAAGTGCATGCCGGTAATCACGAGGGGACGCTGGAGTGGGTGCCGCTTGCGTCTCTGCTTAGCCTGCCCCTGTGGCCCAGCGATCATCTCTTTTTGCCGATGGTCTTTGACGATGATCCCAGGCTCTTTCACGGGTATATGCCGTATCAGAATGGCGAGATGGTCAGCTGGAGCTATGAACGCCTGTGAATTCGATCGGTTCTCCTAAAACCAAGGCGTATTTGATTCCCTGTATCCAATCGGCATGACCTCGCGTGTACGCCCGATCTGGCACACTAACCATGTAAGATCATGGGTGCGTATTCCGGCCAGGGCCCATTGAAGTTCAAGCAACCCCGCATAGAAGCGTGCTCGATCCAATGCTTCTTCAATCGCAGGGTAAAATTTTGACATGCGCCGAAGGAAATTTTCGCCGTATGCATCTACAATCAGCGCGAAATCACCGGCGGGATCGTTAATCGAGGCTGTGCCGAAATCGATTACTCCTGAGATGCGCTGATCAGCTCTATTGAAGAGAATATGATAGGGTGCGATGTCATCATGGATCAAAGCAGGTGTATATTCCAGGCTGAGTGTCCCTGTAAGAACCGGCGCAAAATGCTGTCTGACCCAGTCCTTTGCCATCGTCATAAGGTAGGGAAAAAGCTCCTGTTCGACATCCTGGTAAAGATGTTTGCAGCGCGCAAGATTTTGTGCGGGGTCTGACTGGTGAATGGCATACGAATCAAACTCGTTTATGGGGATAGCGTGTAATTGGCGAAGAAAGGTTGCCAGCTGTTCAGCTACTCGATCCTGGATGGTTTCGTCCAGGCGAAGAATGTCGTTCCTGTAAAGTGGCTCACCCGGTATCATGCGATAGACAACGAAGTCGGGTTCGCTATGTTCGAAAAATGGAATGGGCATATCGAGATAGTTGCGTGCGAGATCGAGTACTTTGACCTCCACCGCGAGCGACTGCTGCGCCGCTTCATTTTTCGCGAAACGGAAAACGAACTCGTTGTTGACGATGTACACGTTATTGATGAGTCCATCGCTATCGACATGGAGAGACGAAATTGCGAGGTCTGGATAGAGGGCGCGAATGCGGCCAAGATACGGTTCTGGGATGTCCATTATGTTTGTGCCTTGAGAAATTGGCCGATCTCGCTTAACGCGGCCATCGCTCTACAGGTGATCTCGATGGATTCATAATAGGGGACTCCTTCTTCTCGTAAGAGGCGCAGCGCTGGGATATTGTGCCTGGCGTAAATGGTCTGCACAAGGACAGGTTTCTGATATTGCCTTGCCAGTTTGCCGAGTTCGTGGGCTGCGGCCTCTTCGCGCGGACCAAAATCTTCTGAGAGAAGCCAGCGATAGCCGCCGAAGAGTCCGGTGATGATGACGCCGTCTACCTGGGGGTCTTTCAGGCAGACTTCCGTCAACCAGGCGAACGCCAGGGGGTCTTCGTCGGCGGCTCCGGCGACATCCACGGGATTCGTCGAGGTGGCGCGTGCTGGCATGAGCTTGCTCAGGGCTTGCCGCGTTTCCGCACTCAGGATAGGTACTTCCAGACCGGCGCGTATTGCTGCATCGCCGGTGGCGACCACGCTGCCTCCACCATCGCCGATGATGGCGATACGGCGGCCTCCATTGGGCGTAGGTGGCTGCGTTGCCAGGGCCTGCGCGACGGGGAAGAGTTCATCTGAGCGCACGACACGCACGGCGCCGCTGCCGAGTAAACCGGTATCGTCATCGGGCCGCACGGTAGAAATCGTGCCGGTATGAGCAAGCGAGGCGCGCACTCCTACCTCGGTAGCGCCGCTCAGCAGGATGACGACGGGTTTATAGCAACCTTGTGCGTACATACTGTGGGTCACTTCGCGCAGTGTTTGTTCTTGAATAGCCTCGACGTAGCCGGCGATGACCCGCGTATCGGGATCATTGGCCAGGTATTGCATGCATTCGGGGAAAGTGACGTCGACAGTATTGCCCACGCTCAAAAAGGTGGTAAAGCCGAGACCATCCAGGTGCGCCTGCGCGTAAAAATACATGCCGAGATTGCCGCTCTGGGATACCAGTCCAATAGGGCCAGCAGGCAGTGGGAAGACCATACCGAGAGCGTTGAGTTGTGAGCGTTTGACGTAGATACCCATACAATTGCTGCCGAGCACGCGGATGCCGTGATCCCGACAGCGCGCTACCAGTTCTTGCTCTAACGCGTGGCCCTCTGGCCCGGTTTCGCTGAAACCGGCGGTGATGATGACAATGCCTTTCACGCCATGCGCAATACAATCATCGACGGCCCGGGGGACGTGTTGAAATGCCGTGGCAATAATGGCCAGGTCAACCTGAGAGGGCACATTGCGGAGAGTGGGGAATGTGGGACGGCCAAGCACTTCGGGAATCGAGGGGTTGATAAGATAGATATTGCCGGGAAAACCTCCGGCAATAAGCTGTTTAGCTGCGACATGACCCCATTTATGGGGAGCGCGAGATACGCCTAAAATGGCGACGGCACGAGGACTCAGAACCTCCTCGAGAGCATAAGGGGCACGGCTCATTCGTTCTCCTCGTCGGCATCAGGATTTTGCTGGTTATTCTCGCGTTCCTGGCGCAATAATTCTTCTACACTGCGAATCAGGCTATCCGCGCTTGGCAGTGGGCCTGTACTGACCGGTTTGTCGGGGTTAATATCGATCTGTTCTTCGTCGTCCTGTTCTTCATCGTCATCGTCGTCTAATATACTTTCGGACTGAGTTTCTAATTTGCGCACATACGCGCTTGCCTCCGGGTCGCGTGCGACGAGGGTAGAAATCTGCTCTTCGAAGCGAATGGCGTCGGCCTGGATGTCGCTCAGGTCAAGTTCAAAGGAGAGGAAGGTGTTCAGGTATGTCAGAAGCGCTGAAGTCACTTTGATGTTTGGTGTAGCGACAAGGTAATGCGGCGCGGCGGCGAACAGGAGCGTTACAGGAATATTCGCGCGCCGGAGGGCATCATGAAGTACACCTACGATACCCGTGGGGCCTTCGTAACGCGAACCACGTACATCGATCTCGCGCAGGCGTTCCAGCATCTCGTTGTTCGAGGAGAATCCAGATATAGGCACATCTATCGAGTGTGGGATGTTGGCGAGAAACGCGCCAAGCAATAGTATCTCAGAGGCATTAAAACGTTTGCAAACTTCCAGGAAAGTAGCAGTAAAGGTCTTCCATTTGAGTTGTGGCTCTACTCCCAGGTACAAAATAACATCGCGCTCCAGGGTCGGGTCCGTGTAGGCTAAGAATTGATTGGCAGGCCAGTTGATGGTACGCAGTTGACCTTTGCTGATCGAAACAGTGGGACGCGTTTCGGTAAAGACATAAAACTCTTCCGCTTCAATCTCAGCGAACTTGTCCGGCTTCCAACGGTCCATGAGAAATTTAATAGCCGTTGTCGCTGCCTCGGCTGCGTCATTCCACCCGGCAAATGCCGCCACGACCACTGGATTCCGTAACTCTGGCTTTTTTAAATAGTGTACGAAAGCCATCTTGACTCCTCTACAAATGCCTAGCTATTCCCCATTGGTCAAAATGATAATTTTTACTATTGTACCATGCCTGTCACCTGTACGTCTGGCTTTTTATGCTCGAAATAACGCTTTTTCATCTTATCTATCTGATCATACGCGTGGGCCAAAAGCTTTGAAGCGCCTTTTGTTGTGTAGCGGTTTTGAGGTTCAAAGCGTAATATGACAAGTATATTTCTCTTTCCCAGCATAGTGCTAGCCATCAGATCGCCCTGGAAGATGTTAACACTGAATGGCTCTAAGAGATGGCTGTTAACTATTGACCCGCACCCATATTCACCCTATACTCAGTGCATGACAGAAGCCAGAATACCCGTTATTTACCAAGATCATCACCTGCTGATTGTCAACAAACCGGCGGGGTTAGTTATTCATCCCACGTATAAACATGCGGATGGGACGATGTGGGATAGTATCCTCACGTACCTTGCGGAGCAGGGGGGCGATGATTGGCAGCCTGCCGATCTGCCAGACAAAGCTGAATGGGCGGGCGCACCCGAACATATACTGGTGATGTTGCGTGAGCAACAGGTCATGAAGGAGTGGAAAGAAGAGGGCTTATTACCCCGACCATGCTTGTTGCACCGCATTGACAAAGATACATCGGGTATCGTGGCGCTGGCACGCACCGAGCGCGCGCGGCGCCATGTCATTCGCCAGTTTCACGATCACAGCATCGTTAAGCGTTACCTGGCGGTCGTTTGCAAAGGTTCGCCTGAGTGGGCGCAGCCGCGCGTTCCTTTGAGTGTGATGCGCAGGGGTGTGGATGGTCAAGAAACCATGCTATCACCGGTTGATCTTTTATCCACAGACACAGGCGAGCTACTCCTCGATGGTCCTCTGCAGCGTGATCCAGGTGATCGACGACGTTGTATTGTTGGGCCAGGTGGTCAACCTGCTGCGACTGTGGTGAAGACTCTCGCGGTGCGAGGTACATATGCGCTGTTGGAAGCTCAGCCAATCACCGGGCGTACCCACCAGATTCGCGCTCATCTCGCAGCCGCGGGCTATGCAATTGTTGGGGATCAAACCTACGCGCCGCCTGCGCGGGTGGGAACTCCAGCAGCCGGACTGCGCAGGCAGTTTCTACACGCTTACAGCCTGGAACTGCGGCGCTATCCCGACAACGAACGGTGTACCTTTGTTGCGCCTCTGGCGGATGACCTGGTTGCGTGGTTGGAGGCATTTCTCCCCGAAGGATTGGAAGCGATAGATGCAGGGAAATCAGAGCATGCAGCAACCTCCTGATAGTGGGCCATATGCGAAACTGAGCGCGGAAGAGAAGAAAAAACGCCTGGATGCAATGGTGCGCATCTGGCAGAGCGATACGGAAAAACGTATCGAGCGTGAGGGGTATCGCGCTTTTATCAAAGCAACTGGGCTTGATGAGTATCGCTATTCTGTGTGGATGCGTTTCCCCGAATGGGATCGCTCGGCGGTGGTAGGGCAGGTGGTTACGCTGCGGCGTTCAGCGAGTGGGTCGCCGGAAGACCCGACTCTATTTAGCATCTGGCGGCACGATCCCCTATTGAAGTCGATGCCGGACTGGAAGATACAGCTCCCCAATGAGAACGTCTTCAACATCACGGTGCGCATTACTCCGGGAGGGTTAGGCGAAGGAGTCAAGTGGGCAGTAGTCATGCCCAGGGAAATGATTCCGCGCTATAAACCGGGATGGCCAGCACAAGAGGCGTGGGTGGCCTGGACGCGGTCGTTTGACTGGCTCTCGGTGGCGGTGATGTTTGTGCGTGCCATGCTGGATTCGCTAAATTAGTAAGATGTCTTAACCGATGATTTTTTAATGATACAGCTCTGTAAATCGCTACGGATTTCATACGATTCCTCTGCAATGGCGAGAATGGCTGTATCTACTTCTTGAACGAACATGGCTTCATCGTTGTGCATGACGATATCGAGCGGGCCTTTGAATGGGACGGTAACCTGAGATTGACCGATCAGGGTGCATTTATTTCCATCCACGATTGTCTTTCCGGCTGCGTTAGCGTAGACCAGCACGATCTCATGTTCAAATGCCCTGGCAATACATAGGGCATTGACAAGCATTACTTCGGCATGCGGGTTGAACTGCTGCCCATTTCTGGCATCCTCCAGGCACCAGTAGCTGGGGCAGATCACGATTTCTACGCCCTCTTTGACCATCGCCCGAAATATCTCAGGGAACATCAGATCCCAGCAGATAATCAGGCCAACTTTGCCGAAACGGGTAGCAAAGACGGTGATGTCATTGCCGGGAGTGACGTAGCTGCGTTCGGGCAGCCAAAGGTTGACCTTGCGGTATTTCCCCAGTATGTCGCCTGATCGGTCAATGTAGTAAGCGGTGTTGTACAGGCCGGATTCGTCGCCTTCGATGATCGAGCCTGGGACGATGTCAATGTGGTATTGCGAGGCGAGTTGCTGGAAGTGTTTCACGTACTGGGTATCGAAATCGGCCAGGTCGGCTCGCCCATTCAGTGGACCAACAAGAAAATCTTCGGGAAAGACGACGAGGTCTGCTGCCGATGCGACGGCCTGTTGAATAAATTGTTCGGCTTTCGTAAGATTTTCCTGTGGTGTAAACTGGCTGATTTCGAATTGCACAACTGCGACTTTTAGCTGCATAACTCTCCCCGCTTTTATCGTTTATCTGCTCTTCATTGTTGGGCTTTCGATAAAACATAATGCAAGTATACTATATGGTTCAATACCATATTAGCCCAATTGCCCGAGAATTTCAGGTAATGCAGCAAGTCTTCTAATGTGTAGCATCGCCCTTGTCTCAAAATGTGGGAAGTCACTGATGAGGATGGTTTTTGTGCCGACCTGAGTTGCGTTTTCCCTACTTACTGCTTCGCCCAATCGCTCAACAGCGCCTTTGCGGCGTTATGACCGGGTGCGCCCATTACGCCGCCGCCGGGGTGCACACCCGACCCACATAGATAGAGACCCTCGACTGGCGTGCGATAGCGGGCGCATTCGGGCGTGGGACGCAGAGAGAAGAGTTGATCGGGAGTGATTTCGCCGTGAAAGATGTTGCCGTTGGGCATGCCGTAGCGCTGCTCGATGTCTACCGGGCTGAGTACCTGGCGGTGGACGATGGCATCCGCGAAGTTGGGGGCGAACTCGGTCACGGTGGCGATGATGCGGTCAGCCATCTCGTTTTTCACGTCTTCCGACCACTCACGCCCATGCAGGTGATAGGGGGCGTACTGGCAGAACATCGAGATGGTGTGGTAGCCCGCGGGCGCGACACTTGGATCGGTCGCCGATTGCATGTACGCCTCGATGTAGGGCTTTTGCGAGAGGCCACCATGCATGGCATCTTCATAGGCATTCTGTACCCAATCGGGCGTTGGACTGATATCGAGTGAACCAGCATGTTGCAACCCTGGAGTTGTACCGGGGAGACAATTGAAACTGGGCAGCTCTTTCAGCGCGATATTGAGCTTAATTACAGCGCTCTCGGTCTTGAAACGTGAGATGCGTTTGAGGAAGCCTTTGTTCAGGTCGGCATCCGCGCAGAATTGCAGGAAAGTGCGTTTGGGGTCGGCGTTGGAGAGAACGGCGCTGGCGCGCAATTCTTCACCGTTTTCCAGGCGCACCCCTTCGACTCTGCCGTTATGCACGAGGATTTTGGCGACGCGCGCATCCGTGCGAATAACCGCGCCGTGCGCCTCGGCTGATGAAGCCATGGCGAAGCTTATGCGGCCCATACCGCCGCGCACATAGCCCCACATGCCGTGTTGGCCGTTGACTTCACCAAACATATGATGCCAGGCGACGTAAACTGAGCCAGGCGTCTTGGGACCTATAAAGGAGCCAATTACGCCCTGACCTGCCCAGGCAGCACGCAAATAGTCAGACTCGAAATTATCTGCCAGCATATCATAGAGGTTGCCAAACATCAGATAGCGATAGATTTCTTCATCCTCGCCTCTAAAACGCCCTGCTAGATCAGCAACAGAGGGGGGTTCTTCCAGCAAAATAGGGTTGAGTATCTCTGAGGCGCGCTCGAAAAAGGCCAAAAACTTCGGATACGCCTCTGCATCGTGTGGAGAAAGTTTACGAATACCCTCAATGGTCTTCTCAGTACTGGCCCGGAAGAACAGGTACTTGCCGTCCAGGAAGGGGACGAACATCTGTGGGTCTTTGACATAGGCATCAAAACCGTAGCGATGCAGTTCCAGGTCGCGAATAATCTCAGGTCGCAGCAGGCTGACGACATAGGCACAGGGTGACATGGTGAAGCCGGGGAACGGTTCCTCGAGCGTGCAGGCCCCTCCTACACGGTCGCGTTGCTCAAGCACAACGACTTTTTTGCCCGCGCGCGCAAGGTAACCAGCGGCGACGAGGCCATTATGTCCTGCTCCAATGATGATCGCGTCAATCTGCCCGGTCTGATTTGCCATGATAGTGGTCCTTTCGGGGATAGTACAATGCGGCGACTGATTGCCTGTACTAAGTATACCATAACGAGGAGGTTATATCTGATGTTACATGGAACATAACGAAATTGTTATGTTGAATCTCTGTTTGAAATAATCCATAATGAAGAAGTTATATATAGTCATAGAGGTGATATAACAAAGAAGTTATATCACCTCTATGCCCGAATGCGCATCATGAATTGGTTTCTGGTCGGAGGGCCTGAGCGCGGGCGTGGAAAATGTTGCGCTCTCCTTCGTCCAATCGGAGATTGGTTTGTAGGTGTGCCGCTTTCACTGATAGGGAGGGCCTGACTTGATTTCTTGAGACACTGATAGAAGGTATCGCGCAGGGCTTGTTTTAGGGAACAACGCGCCGCGCAACCAGCCGAAGAGAACCATCATCACCCCTACGGGCATGAGCCAGGCTTTGTGATACCATGCTCCAATGATCATGGGAATATTGCCTGCCATTGGCTTCGCGATCCAGGTTTTTCCACTGCGTGAGTAACCAGTGATCGCTCGCGTCGTCGAGCGCATCAATCATACCATGTCTCCGTTGAGCGTGCTATACTGAGGAAATAGTACGAAAGTTCATCTCAACTGGGGTGCATCCTATGCAGATACGACCTTATGGTGATACGGCCAACGACGGTGTTGTGCAGATTTCATTTACTTTGCCCCTGCCGCTCAGCGCTCGCGCTCGTGAAGCGGCCCGCCGCTATGCGATGCTGATGGGGATCAGCAATCCGCTGGTGGCGCATGCTGAGGGGATCGACAAAATGTTTAGCTTCTTTGTCGTCTATGGCGCGTGTTCACATACGCTTGACCCTGAGCAGATTCAGGTGGATGAACTGGCGCACGAAGAACTGGATTTTCATGAGATCAACGAAATGATCGAGCAGCGCCTGGGGCGTCGTGTGACGGTTATTGGAGCGGCCATCGAGAGCGACGCGCATACGGTCGGGATTGACGCCATATTTAACGCCAAAGGATTCGCGGGCGATTATGGCCTGGAGCGTTTTCCGGCTTTTCGCGCTTTGAACCTGGGGGCACAGGTGTCATGCGAGGCGCTATTACGCAAGGCGGCGTTAGAGCAGGCCGACGCTATCCTGGTGTCGCAGGTGGTGACACAGAAAAATGTGCATATGCATAACCTGACCAAATTGATCGAACTGGCCGAGGCGGAGGGTGTGCGTGATCGCTATCTCTTTATAGTGGGTGGTCCGCGTATCTCGCACGCTTTTGCCAAAGAGCTTGGCTATGACGCGGGCTTTGGGCCCGGTTCGAACGCGACGATGGTTGCCAGCTATATTGCTCAAGAATTGGTGGCACGGTTGGAATAACCTCTCGTTCTTTCCTCCTTTCATGCATCTCTGTAACGTTTCAGCGTACCAGAACGTGGTATCTGGTATAGACAGGATTTGCCTGATTGACACGTACCCAGCCTGTATTCAATTATTGCATAGACAGCAGGCAGGTGGGTATAACAGAGAAGAAAGCACAAATGTATGGATGCATTCCTTGCTTTACTGATCGTTTTTGGAGCTTTAATTGCTCTAGGAACCGCCGTAAACATTTACCTCTTTAATTCAGGGGCCCTGGGAACACAGCGTTTTAGACGTTTCCGACGCAGGCGCACGGCTCGCTATCTGCCGGTTGAGGCCGAGGTGCCTGTGGATGAAGACGAATATGATGTGGTGTAAGGTACGCCAGCGTGTAGAGTCAATTGTAAGATACTGAAGTGGTGAGGACGTGGGATGGTAACTGTTACGGAGTAAACGTTTCTAGAACGGGGCAATCATTACGTGAAAGCAGCGCGAACGCGGCTCGCATGATGCGCGTTTGTAATTCACTGTTGTTGGGTTCGCCGAGCGGGTAGCCGAGCGGGAAAGGCACAAACAAGGCGCGCGGCGGGCGAATTTTCTCGGTAATCTCGCGTAATAATGAGATGGAAACGGTCGTTATACCGGCATACTCAATGCACCGTTGAATCAGTCCTACGGACTGGTTACACATGGGTCAGACAGGAGTGAGCAGGACGACATCGACATGATCCTCTCGAAGTCGATGGGCTACTTCTGGGGCCGAAACGGTCATAAGCTTCCTCGGGCCAACGATGGAACCCATGAAACTGTAGTGATGGGAGGCTATCGCGCCAATTTCGCCGCGCTGCTGCATTTCTCTCAGACGATCCAGTGGAAATGCCAGGTTCCTATCGCGCAGGATACCTGTCTGGTCGAACGACCAGCTGCGCTGATTCATTTCAAGCAGTTGTGGCGCGGTATCTGCGGGAAATTCGCGAAAGGAACTGTCGCCCATTTTGATGGTGACATCAAACGGAGGCTGGTCGGGCAGGCTCAGTCCTGCCGTTGTGACAAGCGCCACTGTGCATGCCGACAGAGGTTTGCGCAGTGGCGTTATGGCGCTTGCAATTGGATCACCTGGTTTCGGGCTGTACTTGTGAAAAGGATATCCTTTGAGAAAGAGCCGCTCTACAAGGTCAACATCATCTAGTCGAGCCATATACTTGCAACTGCCTTTGGTGGTAAAGAGTATCATTAAGCTTATCAGCGTGTATGTTAATGGTGTGGTTAGTATATCATGAGGAAAACTTTCTCTTTCACCTTATTACAAGAGTACCATTGAACTATCTCAATATACAGAAGTGTGATAGGATAAGCGGTGGTGTTTACCTTCCACGGCTAAAGCGAGGGGACTTCGCGCCGCTAAGAGTGTTGAACATCTGCTGTTCTCTTCTAAACTAGTATAAAAGCAACCAGTTCATTTTGTGGGGAATTGAACGCATGAGGACTCATCCAACGCGCTTGCACTCCGCCGATTTTTGGATGAACTATTACTATGTGTTGCTCTTGTTGTGCTTGCTGCTCCTGACTGGTTGCTCAGATTTACTCAATGGCGTTGCCGCGACGAGTACTCCCCAACCAACTCCTACATTTGCCGGGCCATCACTGACCGGCAATCCGGAAAAGAGAGTTGATGGTCGTGCTGAGAACCCATTGATGGGCGAACTGGCGAAAGTGCAGCAGATCATGTCTGGCATGACGCTGGATCAGAAATTGGGACAGCTTATCATTGTCGAGTACCTGGGCAATAGCTACGCGCCGAATCTGCAATACATGATCGCGCAGCAATATGTGGGGGGGTTCCTCTACCAGGCCGTCAATCATAATTTTAATGCGCCCTACAATGTGATCGGGAATGTGGCGAATTTTTCGCGCCAGGCGATGAAGGATGCGAAAATTCCCCTGCTGATCGGCACCGACCAGGAAGGCGGCAATGTCAACCGTTTATTTACCTTTCATGGCAATTTGCCATCGGCGGCGGAGATGGCTGCTACGGGAGATCCACGTGTACCCTTTGCACAGGGAGCGATGGCGGCAAAGTGGTTGGTGCAACTGGGCATCAATGCCGACCTTGCGCCCGTAGTCGATGTACAGAGCGCCAGTCCGCCTGTACCTATACTGCAGACGCGCACGTTTGGAAGCGACCCGAGTGCTGTTGAGACCTACGCGGGCGCGTACTTGAATGGATTGCAACAGAATAGCGTGATGGGCTGTCTCAAACATTTTCCCGGATTGGGTGCGATTGCCTCTGACCCCCATACAGGGCTGCCAATGGTGAATAGAAGCCTCACGCAGTTAGAAACTATTGACCTTGCGCCTTATAAACTCCTGATTCAGAAAGATCACCCCGCGATGATTATGACGACGGATGTTGTGATGCCTGCCATCGATCCCAACCTTCCCGCCGAGCTTTCGCCAGCCGCCATCAATGGCTTGCTGCGCCAGCAGTTGGGTTTTAATGGGGTGGTCATAACCGATGGACTCTACATGGGCGGCATCCGGCAGAGTTGGTCTCTGGCTCAGGCGGCAGTCCTGTCGATTATAGCAGGCGATGATCTTATAGAAGGCCCATATACGATCAGCCAGGTGGCAACAGTGATCGAGGCGTTCAAGCAGGCGATACAGCAGGGAAAGTTGACGATGGAGCGCATCGATCAGTCTGTCGAACGCATCCTCCTCATGAAGATGCAGTACGGTATCATCGAATAATGAGAACAGTTGACATTCTCTCATCTCCAATCAGCAGCGCAGTCAGGCAGTTTCCTCCCGTTGGGAATTGCTTCGCCAAAGGATCACTTTAGGAATTTCGATTTCCGCAAAAGCGAGCACCCGCAGTCCCTCGCCCGCCATCTGGGTGGCGACGTCCAACGCATGGGTGCGATCGGCTTCCGTCGCGCAAGACATACTTTCGACGCAGCGCCTCCACGTCCACACCCGCTACTCAGGCTGCCCACAGGTCAAAAGTGATGTGAAGTGATGGGAAGTAAGATGTCATCCGATAGTGAGTGACTTTCTCAGCAGATCCTGCTAGACTCTTTTCGAGAGGGAAGAGGGTGGCTAAATCAACGTCGAGATAACGCTAAAAAAACACTGAGAGGTCGTACGATGGAAAACACGAGAACCACGAAAGGCGCTGGCCAACGGGAAACGGGTCAATCGTCTCGCCTTACCCAAAACAACTCTACCGTACCAAACAGACGCCCTGGGGGGTCTGCACCGCAAGGAACGCCCCCCACCAGGCGGGTCTCCTGGCTGCGATGGCTCATCTTCATCATCGTCATCAACCTGTTCTTCTACGCCCCGCTCCTCTTTAGTGGCCTGGGTGCGCAGCAGTCGACGATCAACCTATCATACACCAGCTTCCTGCAGCAGGTACAAAATGGCAATGTGAAGGACGTGACCCTCAGCGGCAATGCCGTGTCCGGGGATTTCAAAACGCCTCTTCATCAGCAGCAAGGGGGATCCGGAAACGGCACGGCTGCGTATTCCCAATTCACCAGCTATGTGCCAGAAACAGGCGATCCCAACTTGCTTACCTCGCTAGAGAAAAACGGGGTAAGTGTAACCGCTCAACCCGTGCAGATTCCCTGGTGGCAGACGGCGCTGACGATCCTGCTCAATGCCTTACCCATCCTGCTCCTGGTCTACTTTGGCTACATGGCGCTGCGCGGTTTGCGCCAGTCGCAGCAAGGAGGAGGCATCTTTGGAGTCGGGCGCAGCCGTGCGAAACTCTACAACGAAGAGCGTCCATCCACCACCTTCGCTGACGTTGCAGGAGCCGACGAAGCCAAGGCCGACCTGCGCGAGGAAATCGACTTCCTGCGCGAGCCGCAGCGCTACCTCGCCATTGGGGCACATATTCCCAAAGGCGTGCTGCTGGTCGGCCCTCCAGGTACCGGCAAGACCTTGCTCGCTCGTGCCGTCGCAGGCGAGGCAGGCGTCCCTTTCTATAGTGCAAGTGGCACAGGCTTCGTCGAACTCTTCGTCGGGGTCGGGGCCAGCCGCGTGCGCGATCTCTTTGAGCAGGCCAAGAAGAACGCTCCCTGCATCGTATTTATCGATGAAATCGACGCGGTTGGGCGCACGCGTAGTGGAGCATCGGCTTTCGCCAGCAATGATGAACGGGAACAGACGCTGGAGCAATTGTTGGTGGAAATGGATGGCTTCGAGCCCAATCAGGCCGTTGTCGTCCTTGCCGCCACGAACCGCCCTGACGTGCTCGATCCGGCCCTGCTGCGACCGGGACGTTTCGACCGGCAGATCACCATAGATCTCCCCGAACGGCGTGGCCGCGAAGCCATCCTGCGCATCCATACGCGCGACGTTCCCTTAGCACCTGATGTGAACCTGGAGGACCTGGCACGTGCGACACCAGGCTTCTCGGGAGCAGACCTGGCAAACCTGGTGAACGAGGCGGCGCTCGCGGCCGCACGGCGAGGCAGTGCGCAGGTGAGCCGCCAGGACTTCGAGAATGCGCTCGACAAACTCCTGCTGGGCGGCAAACGGGAAGCGCTGATAGATGAACGGGAACGCAAGATCGTGGCCTATCATGAAGGTGGACACGCACTGGTAGCGGCGGTATTGCCCGATGTCGATCCGGTCTACAAAGTGACGATCGTGCCGCGCGGGCGTTCGCTGGGTGGCACCCAGTTCCTGCCAGAAGATGACCGGCGCAACTTATCGCGAACCTACCTGATAGAGCGGCTGGCTGTGGCCCTGGGCGGTCGAAGCGCAGAGGAACTCGCGCTGGGAGATATTACAACGGGTGCGGAGAACGACCTCAAGGAAGCCACGCAGTTGGCACGACGCATGGTGAGCGCGTGGGGCATGGGCGAGCAAACGGGGCCGGTGGTCTATGACCTGGAGAGCACGAGTCCCTCCCTCAGCCAGCAACCGCTGGAAGACCACAATCGGGTGTACTCAGAGGCGACGGCCCAGCGCCTGGACAGCGAGGTCGAGCAGCTGATGACGCAAGCCCATCAGCAGGCGCGAAGCGTCTTGACCGAGCACCGCGATGCCCTGGAACGCCTGGCGCAGGCGCTCCTGCAAGAAGAAGTACTCGAGCGCGACCAGGTGCTAGCCATCGTGATGGGAGCGCAGAACACGCAGGGCGGTGCAAGTGGCGAGAAAACATCCCAGAGGACGCCAATCCAGGGAGCTAGCAATCATGCATCTCTCACCAGTACCGACTCCGGCGCATGATAGCTTTGACTGGTCTCCTCTCGGCCTGCGAGTCGCGAACCTGACATGCTCTCTCTGTCCCATGCCTCATTTTTCGATGAGGGAACTGATATCATGTGCCTGCTGTGCTATCCAGGTCTTGAGATCATGGTGTTCCACGATTTGCCGGGCGAGCTCTGCCTTCTGGCGCCGTTCCTCCGGTGACAGCGTCAGTGCCTTGTAGAGCGCCTCTGCCGTTTCCACCATATCGGCTGGCGAGATGGGGATAGAGGCCTCCTCCAGTTGTTGGAATGCTCCACTTGTGCGCGAAAGTATTAACACGCCGTTTCTTTGATTGACGATGGGTCCTTCCTTGGCAACCAGGTTCATCCCGTCAATCAGGGGATTTACCAGCAGTACATCGTAAAACTGTAAGGCAGCGAGAGCCTGGGTGCGGTTGTTTTGGACGAAAGCCTGGATAGGTGTCCACTCATTCCGGCCGAATTTCTGGTTAATATCCTCGATAAGCTTGAGAATCTCTTCCCTATACCTCCGGTAGATGGATAACGCCTGGCGAGATGGCACAAGAAAAGCCAGAAATGTCACCTTCTCATAAAGCTCAGGATGCCTCTCAAGTATATACGCGTAAGCGTGAAAGCCCTGCACAATGTTCTTTGTTGGGTCGATACGATCCACCCGCATAATGGTCTGTTCGCCAAGCAGAGGTCGTATGTGCTGTGCGGCATGCTTCCCTGCTGCGCTGTGGATGATGCGACGTTCCTCCGAAACCGAAATTGAGATGGGGTAATCACGCACCAGGGTGCGATGGCTTTGTCGAACGATGGCAGCATCTTCAACATCATTGAGTAACGCGGGTACGCCCTCCAGAAAGTTCTGTGCATCGCGTTTAGTCTGGAAGCCAAGAATATCATTGCTTAACAGGCTGTTGTAGATGGCTTGCGTTATCTCGGTGGGCAAGTGCGATTCCCAGTAACGGACTTCCGGCCAGGGGATGTGGATAAATTGCTGCATGATAATGGATGGATGACGGTGACGGATCAGCGTGGGAGCGAGGTAGAGATGGTAGTCATGTAACACCACTATAGTCGATGACGGATTCCGCTCAATCTGAGCACTTACGGCGTCGGCAATTGCCGCATTTGCCTTCGTGTAGCCATTTTCCCAGGCACGCAGAATCCGCTCAAATGGAGGGAAAGCTGCGGAGTGTTCTAAGAGGTAGTGTTGTAAGAACCAGAGGACCTGGTTACTGACGATATCGTAATGGTTGTGATAGACAACCTTTGGAACGGTCACATAGCGAAGCTGTGTCCGCTGACCGGGCAATGGAGACGGTAGTAGCCCATCACGAGCCTGCTGCACTGCCAGACGGTCCCCTTCGGTCATTGCCAGGGCAACCCAGGTTGTATCCATGGAAGGCATTGCCTCGATAAGCGCTGTTACTACACCCCCTTCACCCCTGCGGTATCGCAGTGTTTTGTCCTGGCCCATATAGTATTCAACAGGTCCACGATTTGTAACAATGATGAGATGATCGGCGTGTATCTGCTCGGATAACTTTTGCGGTGATGCTGCACTTTGTGCCTTTTTAGACATCGGTTTTTCCTTTCCATAGAACACGAAAAGTTCTCTTCTTATGTTACTACAGATTGGATAAGAGCATGTATTCTGAACTTCCTATAAATCGTCCTGGATTCAGTATCCCCTCGCAAGATACAATATACCCGTGGCAGGTTCATTACGTGTCAATCTTGAAGAAAGTTACCATTCTGGTGTACATGCGCTAATGCACAGGCGACATGACAGTCGCCTGTGCATTAGCGCATCGAAGAACGCACACCTATGCAGATGCGCCGACGCGTGGAGTGCGTGTTTGGAGCAATATCCACCCGTTCACAACAACAAACAAAATGCCAATAATCCAGGCGGCCCATGCAGCCGAACTGAGTGCTGCAAAGCCCAGGACCCAGGGCGAGATGAACAACAAGACCCCCAGAACTACTGAGAGGTATTCAGGGATCCAGGCAGCGCTAACAAAGGCGAGTGCCACGAGCGCGAGGATGACACCGATCACTCCGATGATCCACGCATCCCAGGAACTTGCCGTATTCGTCGCTGTGCCAAAAACCCACGGGGTGATAAAGAGGATCACTCCTAGCACGAGAGAGACCCAATTTTGCCAATGTGTCCATGCTTTCATAGCCACAACCTCCTTCTTGCTCTGCAACCGTGCAGAGTTCTGTGAGAAGCATGGTGGCGGGCACTATCTTGGCCTTCGGTAGATGTCCGTAACCGATGCTCGTGTAATAATTTGACTGAATACTCAATCGCAAGGGATGGGAACCATCCCAGCGGCTTCCCATCCCAGTGAGGAGCAGTTGCAGCACCCCTTGCCTGAATGGGTCCTGCTCTTGCCTCTAGAAAAGAGTCTAGTAGCATCTGCTGGAGAAATCACTTACCAGCAGATGACATCTCACTTCCACTTACTTCACTCCTGTGCAACTCACCAGCAGCGTGCCAGGGTTGGCGCTCGGGCTAGCCAGGTTGCCCTTGACCCGCTTTGGTGGAGTGAAAGCATCTGGAAACTCTCTCACCAGTTGCTCATCCACCAGAGGACTGACCTATCCCAGAGTGGAATGCAGTCGCTGCTCTTGACCAACTGGAGCGCTTCCACTTTGCACTCGCGGGTGGACGATTTTTTTGTGGTTTGGCCATCTTCCCCTCCCTGGCTAGAGTCTCTTCCACCTTTGCCTCCTCCACCAAATCGGGGGAAGATCAATCTTTAGCTACCCCTTTGCGTAAGCTGGTTTTGCCAGGCGGGGTAGCGTGACAGTCCTGTAGCAGGCCCAAGCTCGCCCGTTTTCGTAGCAAGCCCCCTGGCTTTCTGCTGCAACGTGAAGCAAATGATGTCAACAGCGCTCTCCAGGTCCAGCAGGGACGTATTCAAGACGAGGTCGTACAGATGCGCCTCGTCTGGTTTGTGATGGTACTCCCGCTCCAGATAGCTGGCTCGCTCATGATCTTTCGTGTGGATGCGAGACTCAGCTGTGTGGCGATCGACTCCTTCGCGCTGCATCACATAGGCCACGCGTTTTTCAAAGGGGGAAATGACGCGGACGTGCAAGACATCGCGCAAATCGGCCAGGATCACCTGCGAGGCTCGTCCGACGATCACGACATGTCCTCGTGTAGCGGCAGCTCTCACGACCCTGTTGAACGCGTCATAATACTCTTCATCTGAAAGAAAGGCTTCTGGCGGAGTACTTGCCATCGCAGCTGGATAGAGGTAGAGCAGGCTGTTGAGGGCCTGTAAGACCATTCCTTGGACATGCTCATCATGCACCTCTGTCTCCTGTGTACTCGTACCGATCTCGCTTGCGACACGCTCAACAAGGGCATGGTCGACCAATTGCCACCCCAGGCGCTTTGCCAGGCGGGTCGCAATCTCACCACCCCCGCTGCCATATTCGCGTGAAATGGTCACGGCACGCATCCTCCTCCTGGGAGCGATTTCTTCGTTCATGACCGGTTCCTCCTCTCGTGGAACACTTCTTCTGATGAGTGGCGTTGTCGGCGCGCCCTCATAGTTCTTACTTTCAAATTACTAAGGCGGCTTACTACAAGGACAAAAAACATACTACTTCTCCGACCGGCTGAGCGAAGCCAGGATGCAGTCCGTTGCCGGTCGGAATAAGATCACTTTCTACTTCTCCGACCGGCTGAGCGAAGCCAGGACGCAGTCCGTTGCCGGTCGGAATAAGATCACCTTACGAAGCGCTGAGCGCAGGAAGACCGCGCTCCATTTTCTCCAGGAAGGCACGCAGTTGGTGCTGTTCCTCCTCGGTGAGCGAGGACATGAACTGCATGATGCGGTTGATGCGCTCCGGCAGGATCCGCTCAAAGAGATCAAGCGCTGCTTCGGTGAGTTCAATGCTAAACATGCGTCCGTCTTCCGGATGCTCATCGCGCTTGACCAGCCCCGATCGCTCCAGGCCGGCGAGTAAGCCGGTCATCGTTCCTCGCGTCACGCCGGCGGCTTCGGCTAGCGCCGAAGGTGTCAGACGATAATGCGGGGCCTGGCGGAGCAGCTGGAGTACGATGAGCTTTCCTTCCGAGAGCTCGTAGCGCCCAAAGAAGGCCTGCTGATTGGCAAAGAGATCGCTTGCAACACGCGTGAAGTACAAATAGGTTTCTACCGCGGCGATATCGGCTTCGGGGACCTGGCGTACCAGGTCCAAAAAGAGTTGCTGCCGCGGCGAAAGGCGAAGCGTGCGTTCCATCGGTTCCCTCTTTTCCTTGGTTCTCTCTATGCTAAGGTACCTTACTATCTGCTTCTATTATAAGCCGCCATACTATCTTTGTCAAGGGCTTTGCTGCTTGCTTCACTTCTGTGAGCTTTGTTACGGACCAATTGACGAGTCTGATAACATAACTACAGATCGTCTTTCTGCTCCGACCGGGAATACAGGAGTGATGGCGACGCTTGTGGCGATCATGGGCCGTGAGTTCATGAGGTCCGAGAACAAGCAGAATGCGTAGCGTTTATATAAAAAGCAAGGAGCAGCGTATGTTTGAAGCACAATTCAGGATCGTCGCCCAGGTCAATAGTAACGAGCAAGGGCAACGGGTTTTTCAAGTCACGAAGCGTGAAGTGCCAGCAAACGATACTGAGTTCTCATCCCTGCTCGCGACGGTGTATCAGCAGGATGTGTACCGAACACTTCGAGCCGGTGATAGCTTGACAATTACAGTGCATCTTGATCTTCCGCCAAGGGGGATTGAACGAACGGTGCGCTTTCGAGAGGATCAGCAATTTGAGGAAGAAGGTATGCAACAACCAATGCCGGACCTGCTTCCTCTAGTGGTACCGATGTTTGAGCAGTTTATGCAACAGGTGGCTCCAGGTGATGTTTTCACGGTCATATTTCGTGTACAGCGTCTCTAGTGAGGCTAAAATTCGCTCATGCTCTACTTATGCTCCCCGTTTGTCGATGTCTGTCGGGGTCTGCAATGGCATCGGCATGGACATACCTGGCATGTCCATGGCTGCCATTGCAGCCGCGGGCATCACGACAAAGGGGCGCATCATGTCGTGGTCCTCGTGTTCCAGCAGGTGACAGTGGTACATGAAGCGCCCTGTGAAGCCATCGAAGGTAGCGGCAATCGAGACAAACTCACCCGGGTTCACCCGCACGGTGTCTTTCCAGCCCATTTCGTTCTCATCGAGCGTCCCATGCTTTTGAAAAAAGACAGGTGCAGTCGTTCCTCCCGTTTCTGGATTGAAGCCTTCCTTATTGTAGAGGTCTCTGCTGAGCGCCTGGAACTGGACGAGGTGCACATGGAAGGGATGGGTGTCTTCCGTCAGGTTGATGATACTCCATACTTCTGTCGAACCATAGGCGACGAACCAGTTCACGGTATCCTCAAACTGCTTAGCGACGGTGCGATACTGCATGGTTTTCCCCTGCTCGTCTGTCATCGCAATCAGTGCTTCTCCCGCGGTGGCTTCTCCTTCCTGCACCTCTGCGAGCTCACGTAGGGTGAGCATGCCGTCGGGATACTCTACTAAGGCGACGAGTCGGTGCTGGTGATTCGGGGGTAACCGGTCATGTTCGAGCCGGCGGTACGATGACGACAAGGTCGCGGACAGGACGAAGGGATCATCCACTGGCTGCGATGAGACGCGAAACTCCATCACCTCCGGGTGAGGGAGCCGGTTATCAAGATCGGGCGTCCCAGGTGGTTGGGTTGCCGGACTGTTATCAAACGGCGCGCCAGCGGTGTTGACCAGGGTCAGCCGCTGGCCTCGCAACGTGCGAAAGTCCACGATGAGATCGGCGCGCTCGGCGGGCGCGAGTATGAGTCCATCTTGTGGTACAGCCACCGGCCGACCGAGTAACCCCCCATCCGTACCGATCTGCGTGATCTTGTCGAGTGCTAGGTTCCCCTGTTCGTCGAGAAGCACGAGTCGATAGAAGCGTGAGTTCGACCCGTTGAGCAGGCGCAGCCGGTACTGCCGCGCTTCGACCGGGAGGTACGGCCAGATGGTTCCATTGACGAGTGTGAACGGGCCAAAGAACTCCATCGTACCATCTTCGACCTTGTGCAGAAGACGACCGGTCAGTGAACCGTCGGGTGTCGTATCCAGGTTGCGGTCCTGGAGCAGCAAGGGGATCTCGTATGGGCCACTCGGCAAGTGCAGCGCTGCTTCCTCGGCATCGCGGATCACGTACAGTCCGGCAAGGCCAGTATACACGTTAAACCTGGTAATGCCCATGGCATGATCGTGATACCAGAGTAACGTAGCCTGCTGGTCGTTGGTATAGTCGCTCGTGGTGATTTGACCGGAGAGGGCGCCGTTCTCGGTCCAACCGTCGCTGTTGGCTATCGTCCGGCCTCCATGCAGATGAACCACCGTCCAGGGCGGAAGCGTCGCTACAGTCGAATTGGCCGGTCTCCCACTGCGTCCAGGCTCATTTTGTGAACCATCCGGGGCGGTGACGGCTGTAATGGGATAGGACTGATCCCCAGGGATAGCGTTGATCCATTCGACCTGAAGGCGTTGCCCACGCGAGACCTCGATGGTGGGTCCTGGCAGCGAGCCCTCATACGTCCACACCTCGCTTGGTGGAAGCTCCGAGTGCAATTGAACCCGTGCTGGACGCATATGTACCCGCAGGATGTACTGTTGGTCTGCTTTTATCTGGGGTCGCAACGTAGGTGGGACTCGCAGACAATCCTTGAACTTAGTCAGTGACGTTGGTCCGGTTGATTTCTCCATCATAGTATGCTCCCTTCACTCGTCCAATTTCAAGAGGTGGACAAGTGTAGTATACAGGGAAATGCATCCTTTTGCATGACCCAGCACAGCGCACCATTAGGAAGCGATAGGAAGTGAGATGTCATCTGCTGTACGCTGACTTCCGCCTCCCACCTCCGGTATACTGAGAGCTAGCGGGTGCGCCCTCCATGCGGGTCAACGCCTGTCTGAGGTGGGATGGAGGGCCAGGCGAAGCGACTCCATCCCACCCCTGCGATGGTCTTTCCCAATGATGGCACAGATGCTAGCCAACGAGGAGCAGGCGATGAGCCAGTTACAATAGGAACAGGTCGAACAAGACGAGCTACGCGAGCTGCTACTTGAAGCGATTGAGATGTTGCCCTCGTAATCATGTTGGCGGAGGCGTTGGAGCGCTGGCTTGATGATGGCGGCAGGTCGGACAACGAGGCCGCGTCTCACGTGGGAGTGGGAGGCTTTTCTCCTCTCCAGTTTTTAAATCCACAAGGAGGTTAACTATGAATCCACTGGTATTGGTTGTCATTGGCGCACTCGTGCTTGTTCTGGTGATCATCGCGCTCTCGGCGATTCGCGTGGTACAGCAGTACGAGCGCGGCGTGATTTTCGTGCTGGGGCGCTTGATTGGGGCGAAGGGTCCGGGTCTCTTCCTGGTGCCCCCCTTCATCTCGCGCATGAGCAAAGTCGATCTGCGGATCGTCACGCTCACGGTGCCGCCGCAAGAGGTGATTACGCGCGATAACGTGACGATCAGGGTGACGGCGGTGCTCTACTTCTATGTCGTCGATCCGATTGCGGCGGTGGTCAATGTGGTGGACTTCAACCAGGCCACCTCGCAGATCGGTCAGACGACCCTGCGCAATGTGCTGGGCCAGTCGGAACTGGATGAACTGCTGGCCGAGCGCAAGAAGATCAACCGCGATCTGCAGGCGATCATCGACGAGCAGACCGAGCGTTGGGGCGTGAAAGTCACGGCTGTGGAAATCAAGGATGTGGAGCTGCCTGCGACGATGCAGCGTGCCATGGCCAAACAGGCGGAGGCCGAGCGGGAGAAGCGCGCCAAAGTGATCCATGCCCAGGGAGAATTGCAAGCTTCGACCCAGTTGGCACAAGCCGCGGAAGTGATCGGCTCACAGCCAGCTGCCTTGCAACTGCGCTACCTGCAAACGCTGACCGAGATCGCGGTTGAGAAGAATTCGACCATCATCTTCCCGCTGCCCCTCGACCTGATCGAGCCGCTGATGCAGATCATGCAGCGCCAGGCGAGCCTACCGGTCCATGAGCCACTGAACGTGAACAACTCTCAGACGAACGAGCCATCCCTGCCCCGCTAAACGGGGCAGGGACGACTCATCTCATCGCGTCAAAGCAAACTTGCTGAAGTGTGACCTTTATTGTGCCATCGCCTGGAAAGAGGTTACATCGAGTATTGTCCCGCTTTGTACCTGGGTGCGCAATCCGCAGAACCCGGATGAGAAGGTGCTATCGGTCGCTGTGACCATCCAGTTTGCTGGCTCTTGTGTGCCAGTTTGCCAGGCTTTGATGGTGAGCGTGGAGCCTACAATGCGGAAACGAACGGTATAGGATGTACCAGCGGTGGCGGTGAATGGAGTTGAGCCGATAATCGTGGAAACTCCATTCACGCGCTTCTGAATAATCACATTGCTGCCATCAATGTACCCTTTGTAGAGGTTATTGGTATCTGACCAGTGCAGTACCGCGCCAAAATTGCTGTTATTGAAGCTATTGATAGTGCCGCTGAACAGCACTTCGGAATTGCCGATGGCAGGTCCAAGCACGGCGTTATAAATGCCGTTGCCGTTCGAGACCTGGCCAGTGTTGCTTGTGATAGAGAAGACGCTTTGAGTATTGGCGTCAGCGCCCCAGACGTTGCCGTCGGAGGCTGTTCCCCAGAGGGATTGGTTGGCGCGATGGAAGGTGTCCTGTGCGATGATGGTGCCGGGAGTTGAGGTCGGCAAGATCGTTGGAGACGGAGGAGGCGTGGGTGTGGATTGTGAAGTATTGCCATAGGCATAGAAATTGCCATCCTCGTTGCCTATGTAGGCGACCCCATTGAAGATACTCGGCCCGCCATAATATTTATTCGAGGAAGTGCCAGAATCAAACCGTTTGGCGAGCACATTGCCGTTCGAGGCGTTCATCAAAGCCAGCACATTCCCCTCTCCAACTGTCACAACTCCCGGAACAACGGTAACTGCGCCAATCACCGCCCCTTCGTTGAAGCAGGTCTGCCAGATATTCGCTCCTGTGGCGGGATTGACGGCGCGGACTGCCCCCTGGCAGAACTGGCCGTTAATGGTGGTATTTCCGCCTCCTAGATAGAGATGGTTGCCATCCCACGCGCTCGGCGAAATGCTACCCTGACCAGCCTCGGGGTCTTGTCCAGACACAGCTATGGTATGCTGCCACACGGGACCTTGAGCGATATTGGCCTCGTCAAGTGCGTAATAGACGCCATTTTTATTGGCAACCCCGACTAAACGGTGTGTGGTGCCACCGATAGTGGCCGTGAAAACGGTCGGCGTATTGCCGAAATCGCTGTCTGGCCCTAATTGTGACGCGGGCACCTGCCAGGAAGCGATGAACGATAGGTTTGTGGCATTCAGCTTCACGATAGCAACGGCTGTCGTCTCTTTTTGCGAACACGAGCCGCCATTGCCTGTCGCAAAATAGAGAGTGCTATTCGTCGTATCGATAGCGACGGAACCCCAGACGCTCGCCCCGGTACAGCCGTTGGGAACAACGTTAAAGGTATTTTCAATGGCGCCGGTAGCCGGGTTCAGGCGAAATATTCGTGCCTGTACCAGTGGACAATCGCCCCAGGATGAGGTAGAAATGTAGATGCTCCCTTTGTAGAATGCTGAGGATGCCCAGATCTCTGTCGGCGGCGAGGACAAAGTATCTTGCCAGAGAATTGCTCCCGTTGTAGCATTGAGCGCGTAGAAGACATCTTTTCCGCCGCCCACAAAGACTACCGGGGTAGAGACGCTGTTGATTTGCACAAAGGCAAAGGTAGCTGCGCCCATCACCCCGTGTTCTCTGCCTGAGCACCCTGAAGGAGTGGGTGTCCGACCCAGATTCGCCGTCCAGGCCTGGGTGCCATCGGGGCGTGTTGCATGAAAGATACCATCCCATGATCCCCAGTAGATCAGGCCTTTGGCTACGATAGGTTGGACCGAAATAATACTGCCAGTCTTCACGCTCCACAGCAATTTGATCGAGCTGGCCGAGCTCGGATTGATGATCGTCTCGTTGGAATTGTATCCTGTCCGCCCTGGATTATATCCATAGGTAAACCACCCGCCTGGTTTGGAAACTGAAGGCGAAGCAGCGCGCGTTTTCCCGTAGAAACTTGGTGAAACCAGCAGGAAGGAGAGCATTGCGGCGAGTAGGGCGAAAAGGGTTATGATTGCACGCCACCGTAGCGCTGTTCGCGCGTTTTGATTGGTAGTAGCTCGCATACTGGCTGTACATTCCTTCCTGATGCAGTGTGGTTGAAACCCCGAGTAGGCATAGTCATTCTGATTGGCAGCAATGTATGAGTTTATATGAGGCAAGAATAGACTATGTTCTATACTGCTAGCGAGTATAGAGCAAGGGGGTGTAGATTTCTGGCAGAAATGCTTAAAAACATGTTGTGATTTGCCAACCGGGGTTGAGCTTTCATAACGTGGAAGGAGGTATCTTTGTTATAATAGAATATATTTATGTCAACCATACTGTAGACCCGTAGCTGAAATAAATGAGCCTCCCATCGTTTTAAGTGTGATTCATTGGATTTGGTATAACACATAAGCTAATGAAACAATAGCAAGGGGAGATGAAGAGCAGTATGAACAGAGATCCATTTGCAGACAATCCACCACCATCAGGCTCCAACCTTAATGCACCGGAGCATCCTGAATCGTACCAGTATGGGCAAAATGTGGAACTGGATGAAGTGATGAAGACCAGTAAGCTGTTCCATGGTTTGCAGCCGCAGGAAATTGCAGAGGTTGTCGCCCGCTTGCAGCCCGTGAACTGTAAACGAGGCGAGCGCATTCTGGAACGGGGTAGCTGGCATGGTCGGCTGTACATAATTGCCTCGGGCCAGGTAAGCATTCTGCTGCAAGACGGTGCGCCGGAGGCGGGAACAGCCTTTACTACGCCCAGGGGACAGAGCCGGGCGGGTCAGGATAGCGGAAAGTGGGAGGAGCGCGGCGGGGCGGAACCCTACATCATCACTCAGTTAGGCCCTGGCGAATGCTTTGGCGAGATGTCGCTCATTACCGGTGACCCACCGAACGCCACCGTCCGTGCAGAGCGGGATACCGTGCTCTGGTCGCTCACACACCTGGATTTTATGGCATCGATCAGCGCCTGCCCCACGCTGCTCAGCAACATCAATGTGATTCTGGCACAACGACTGGCGCGCATGAATCGGCACATCGGCCCGGCTCATAGAGCCGAAACGATCTGGCTCGCCCTCGTCGAGAACCCTGGTAGTCCCCTGGAGCGCTCGCTGGCCTTTCATATTGCCGATGCGCTGGCGGTACGCAGTCGTAAGCGTGTCCTGCTGATAGATTTGAGTGAGCATGATGCGCTGTTAGCACCGCACTTCGCAACGCATAGTGACCAACTGCGTCCCAGTCTCCTTGAGTGCGCGCGTGACCCTGGTTCGCTGCATCGGCATCAAGCACCTACAGTGACGTCCGATGGTCGACATTACCCGGCTATCACGACACTGCTACCAAACTCCACCCGGCAAGGAGCCCTCGGAGTGAGTGAACCCGGCGATTTCGATATACGCTCGATCCTGAGAGACCTGGCGAGATGCTACGATTATCTCTTGCTTGTAACGGCAGGTACGACACCGCCCACTATGATAGAGACGGTGGCAGGGAACTTTTCGAGGGCGGTCCTGCTGATCTCTAGTGATGCAGTTGGAAGGGAGGGAGAGCACGCGGCTTTTTTGCCATCGATCTCTGATTTAGAGACCTTCTCGGTACCGTATTCCATCTTCATTGCCCATATTCCTGAAATCCCCACAATTGGGGTACAGGATAAGTACTCGAGGCGCCTGGGTCATAGTGTGATGAGGCTTCTGCCAGCGGATATATCGTTGCTCGATGAGAGCTGGAAGCGACGAATGGCATTACGCGAGGTTGCTCCGCAAGCCGTTTTGACGCAGGCGGTGGACTTTTTAGCCCGGCATATCGCCCATCTGACGGTCGGGATTGCCTTTGGAGGTGGCGGCGCACGCGGCTTTGCCCATCTTGGAGCGTTCGAGCGCTTGCTGCACTACGGTATTCCAGCCGATTACCTGGCAGGTTGCAGTATCGGCGTCCTTCCCCCCAGCCTGTACCTGATGGGAAAGTCTTTTGCCGAGAGCGAGGCGTTGTTTTTAGACATACACCGCCATATCATGCGCTGGGGGTTGCCCCGCATGTCCATCTTCTCCAATCGAGGACTGAAGCGTGAAATTCGTAACCGCTGCGGGGATTTGCGCTTCGAGGACCTCACAGCACCTTTGGCGATGATTGCAGTTGACCTGGCGACGCGAACGGAAATGGTACTGGACCGTGGTCCGCTCTGGTTAGCCGCGTTGGCAAGCGTCTCCATACCAGGGATTTTTCCTCCCGTAACCATCGGGAATCATATGCTGATAGATGCGGGCATGCACGATCCGGTGCCGACTCGCGCGGCCCGCAAAATGGGCGCTGATATCCTGCTGAGCATAGACGTGGACGACCGCGAGCCGCTCTCACTGGAGAGCGCGACCCCCTGGATGGAGGAGGCAAAGTATACTCCAGCCAGGAAAGCCCTTTCGCCGCACCTTGTCGATGTACTCTTGCGCGCTTACGAAGTAAGCATGTCTACCATCAATATGCATAGTGATCTTGAGGCCGACGTGGTGATTCGCCCGCAGACGCGCAATGTCTCGCTGCTCCAGTTCTCGAAGGGCCCTCAACTTGTCACGGCTGGACGTGAGGCGGTTGAGCAATCGCTGCCAGCTCTGCGAGAGTTGTTTCCCTGGTTTAGTCAGTTCGAAGACAGGCAGAACGAGCCGGATATCGTGTAGGAACTGCCTGAGGCTTGATACACCGAGACCTGTTACAAGGAGAAGTGCATGACGTAGTCTATCACGTGCCGTAATCGTTCTCCCCCTCCAGGTCCTGGACAACGCGGGCTCGCGCGAGACTATAATAAAGAGTACCACGGGCCCGAAGTTGTGTTCGAATCGCTCTTTTGGAGGACCGCCATGCCACGCGCCATCGACTTCCATGTCCACCTGCCGACGACGGAGTTTATGCAGGTGACACTTGGCCCGTATGCCAGGGCGGCCGAGCGCTTCTTCCGCACCGAGGTGAAACTGAAGGATATCGAGCAGATCGCCGCCGATTATGCGGAACTCGATATGGTCGGTGTCCTGCTGGCCTGGGATGCCGAAACGGCAACCGGGTTGCCCCCGCTGGGGAACGATTATGTCGCGGCCATTGTGCAGCGCTATCCGCAGCAATTCACCCGGGCGTCCAGGCGTTCTACCCAAACGACCCCGCTTTCTATCCGTTGATGGAGAGGATCCAGGGGCTGGGCGTACCGGCCCTTTTTCACACAGGTACGAACGGGCTGGGCGCAGGGACACCCGGAGGCATGGGCGTCAAACTCGATTACACCCGTCCTATCTACCTGGATTCCCTGGCGGCCGATTTTCCAGGCTTGACCATCATCGGGGCGCACCCCTCCTGGCCCTGGCACGAAGAGATGATCGCGATCGTGCAGCATAAGGCCAATGTGTTCAATGATCTTTCCGGATGGTCACCAAAGTACACGCCTGAATCGCTGCTGCGCGAGGCCGCGACCCGCCTGCAGGACCGCTTCCTCTTCGGCTCGGATTACCCCTTCATCGCACCCCAACGCTGGATGAAGGACTTCGACGCCCTCGACTACTTCAAGCCGGAGGTGAGGGAGAAGCTGTTGTGGCGCAACGCCCAAAAGCTGCTGGCCCATACCGCCGTCGGGCAGATGCACTTCTCCTCGTAGGAGTGCACCGCGGCAGCGAAGGGAACCACGCGGTTTCATAGTAATGACTATGGAACTCAATCAACATCGGCATATTCCAGTGAAATCGGACCAACTTTCTTGCTCACCCTGAGTTGGCCCCGGTAGGGGGCCTGAAAAGTTCCCGATGTAGGGGCAACATCGTAGTAATCTCGCCCAACAGCAACCGTAATATAATGCAGATCGGTCTGGCAGCGATGCGTCGGGTCAAATGGCAGCGCCATTGCTTCGCCGGGACGCTCGGGCGCTGCAACCAGCGTTTCGACCCAGGCGTGCGTGCCTCCTTCTCCCAGCAGGTGGCCGGAGACATAGCGTGCCGCCATCATCCGTTACTATCTTGGCGAAGAGGCAATTCTGCCCAACGTAGAAACTCACCTGCTCAGCGACGAAGCACCGCGCAAATACGTCCTCGAACATCTTGAAGAACTCGTGATC
>WNGK01001068.1_pt1 | contig 35668 bp, 34 predicted proteins | sample 5400601 | NCBI WGS metagenome assembly WNGK01 (sample SAMN13153376, study PRJNA577476) | soil metagenome | isolation source: 60 cm soil or saprolite under Garry oak tree replicate 1 | place: USA:California | collected 2016-06-15 | reverse complement strand
TGGTTTGGGTGATCACCTTCTCGACCAAAGGGAGAAAGTGCCGGAGCTGGCCGATCTGCGCTTCCACCCGCAGCCGTTTGCCCACCACCTGCAGCCGTTTCTTCCCCCATCGTTGCACCACCGCGCTGGCCTGTCGCAGCACGCCCCGACTCAGAGCCAACAACTTCTGGTAACTGTTCCGCATGCGCTCCTGGTTGGCCTGGGTCAGGCACTTGGCGGCGCGGCTGATCTCCAACAGACGATGTTTCACCGTGCGCCCGTGATTCACCACTTCCACGGCTCCCCGCTTACACTCGCCGGCGATGCGTTGCAGGCTGCGGCTGAGCACCCGCTGATGAATCTCTTCGGTGACCGCCGGACTCAGCAGGGCGAAGCTGCGGCTAAAGGTGCTGAAATCGGGTGTAGCCTCGGCATCGAAGTGGGTGAAGCGGCGGTACACCAGGTTGCTGCGCAGCTCCCGTTCCAGATCGCGGAAGCTCCAGCCCTTCAGGTGCTTCATGACACAGCAGCGCAGCGGACGATCCGGGGCGATTCCCTCCCGCCCCGTGCGCTGCGAAAGCGGGCTGCGGGTCGCCAGACATCGGCGGACCAACTCGAGCAGAGCGGGGTCGTCCAAGAGTTGATCGACGGGATCGAGCAAATCGTCTTTGAGTAGGGCCGCTTGGCGGGCCAAAGGGGAATAGAAGAGCCAGGCTTGGTGAGAGCTAGAGGAGATCATATATGTACTCGAGTATATCGAGTAAGATAGAACAGTCAAGGAAATAACGAGTGCAAGCCTAGCAATTTTTCTTGGTGGAAATTAACCATGAAAGATAGCGAACCTGCCGATCTGCCACGCGGCTGCGTCAGCGACCCGCGTCAATCAAGCGGTTCAGCCCTGGGTCTCGCAACAGGCTTTAGCTAGGAGGATCCTGAAAAGCCAAAGGCCCCGGATCGCTCCGGAGCCCATCTGGCCGGCGGTTACCGGCAGGTTGTATCTTCAGAATCTTTTTATGTTTTTTCTGAAATCTTTGGCTGCAAATTACAGCGGCTTTACGTTCTCCGCTTGCAAGCCCTTCGGTCCCTTGGCCACGTCGAACTCTACGCTCTGGCCTTCCTGCAGGCTGCGGAAGCCTCCCGCTTGGATGGCTGAGAAATGCACGAAAACGTCTTCGCCACTCTGACGGCTGATAAAGCCATAGCCCTTGGCGTCATTGAACCACTTCACTGTTCCTTGTTCCATTTGTTGATAGTACCTTTCGGTGATTTTTACGCTTGTATGGGAGTCGGAAGAACTGGGCAGGCACTAGCGGTAACGCGAGAAGCTGCTCAAATGCTCAAGTACCGATTCAGATCAAACGCAGGCTAACCCTATCAGATAAAGGCATTTTCGGCTAGCAAAATGTTTTTTGGGCATCCCGTTCTGAATGCGATCAGCCCCCCAGGCAAGATTTTTTCAACCTGCGAAACCCCGCCCGAGGTTGCCGAGATTTGCACTGGAAGAGGCAGACCGAAGTGGCATCCTGTGGTTGCACCTTCATTTTCATCGCTGCACACGCCATTGGGAATTCGTGGATTGCTTACAAGCAATTCACATTTCTACGGAACACGAGTGCCACAGCAGCAGTCTGACGGCTAGCCCTGTCGACGCTTCCGCTATGGCGGTTAATAATTACCTGGTCTAAGGGGGTGGAGCAAACCCCGCGCTTCTTAAAGTCGTCTTATTTTCAAGCAGTTGGACGTGCCGTGCGGAAGGTCCACTAAATGCGGGCTGAAAAACGGAGGTGCGGACAATGAGCTACAAACAATCACACCTGGCGTGGTCGTCCAGCACCCAGCCGGCACACATCCGACTACCCATCCGGCGAGCTTGGGGAGCGGCGCCCAGCAATGCGTTAGACACCAAGTTTTTGCGCTCGTGGCTGGTATACCATTCCTCACTCGAAGCGGGCGATACCGGAGGTTCCGCCAGCTGGAACACGATCCTGGGGTTGAGCCTGGCTGTCGTGGTAAGCGCTGGCTTTTGGGTGGCAGTGGGACTCATCGCGACGCACTTCTTGAAGTAAACCCCTGGACACAAAGGTGGCCTGTTCGTTCCCCTTCATTTGTCGTAGTGCAGAAGGGACATCACATCGTACCCTTTCAGCTTGTCTCGGCCCTTCAGGAAGTCGAGTTCGACCACAAAGCCCAAGCCGGCAATCTCCGCCCCGAGTGACGAGGCTAGTTTCGCTGTTGCTTCCGCTGTGCCACCGGTGGCGAGCAGATCATCGACCACGAGCACACGCTGGCCCTTTTCAATGGCGTCTTTGTGGCACTCCAATGTACCCAACCCGTATTCGAGGGCGTAGTCATACTTGACGGTAGGGGCGGGCAGCTTACCGGGCTTTCGCACAGGCACGAACCCTGCATTGAGGCGATAAGCCAGCGCGGGAGCGAAGATAAAACCGCGGGCTTCAATGCCAAGGACAAGATCGACGTGGTGTCGAATGTAATGTTCTGAAAACTGGTCAATCAGGGTTGCGAACCCTCGCTGGTCTTTGAGCAGAGTGGTGATGTCGTAGAACAGGATTCCTTTCTTGGGAAAATCGGGCACCTCGCGGATGAGCTGCTTCAGTTGGTCCGAGTTCAGCCCCGGCTGCGACATTTACCACGCCCCCTCAATGCGGAATGAACTAAGGCCTGCGACCGGGCCGACTTCGGATTCCTCGATGTCATCGACGCGGGCCGCGCGAGGACCTTGGCGAAGGCGCGAGCGCAAGCCCAAAAGCTGATCGCGAGTGCCTTGGGCAAGCACTTCGACGCTGCCATCGGCATTGTTGCGCACCCATCCGGAGACCCCGAGGACGTGCGCTTCGCGCTCCACGAACCAGCGGAAACCCACGCCCTGCACGCGTCCTCGAACCACGAAGCGGCGTGCTTGAGTCGCCTTTTCAGTAGAGGTCATGCTCCGAAACCAGAATGCAGAAGGGAGAAGTCAGAATGCAGGAGTAAAAACGATCTTGGGCTTCCCACTTCTGCATTCTGACTTCTGCATGCACATTATGCCCGCGACAAGTACGCGCCTTCGGACGTGTCCACCTTGATCTTCTCGCCCTCGTTGATGAAGGGGGGCACCTGCACCACAAGTCCGGTTTCGGTCTTCGCGGCCTTGGTCACGCTGGACGCGGTTGCGCTCCTGATCCCAGGCTCAGTCTCGACCACGGTTAACTCAACCGTCTGCGGCAACTCGATCCCTACCGCTTTACCATCAAAAAATTCGACCTTGATTTCCAAATTCGCGATGAGGTAATCGACCGCGTCCCCCAGGATTTCTTTACTCAGGTGAGTCTGCTCGTAGTTCGACGTGTCCATGAAGTAATAGCTGTCGCCATCGTTATAGAGATACTGCATCTCAACTTCATCCACCGTAATCTTCTCGATGGGGTCGGGGGACCGAAAGCGGTGCTCGAACATAGCGCCGGTGCGAAGGTTGCGTAACTTGGCCTGAATGAAGGCACGAAGATTGCCCGGGGTGCGATGTTCGACGCTGAATACCGAGTGCAGATCGTTGTTGTGCTTGATGATCATGCCCGGACGGAGCTGAGTGGCAGGGATCGACATCGGTTGAAAGGATCTCCTCAAATTACGATAAATACGATTGCGTTTCCGGGGCTAACGGAAGGCGGGCAGGCCACAATTTCCGCCGCACACGAGGACTACGGAACTATTTTACACTCCGCGACGCGGGAAAGGAAACCTTTACGAGGATTGCTTCATCGGAAATAAACCTGGCTCGCCTTTTTGGATGAATCCGCGACATCCGCGAGGGACTAGAATTGTTCTGAGCCAATCCCAAAAAGACTCGGCGGACTAGCGGACTAGCTGTCGGGCAGAAATCGAGGTCTTCACCATGCGCTCTGGACGTTACGAATCTTCAGAAAACAGCAAAGTAGGTTCAGCGGTCACTTTCTTGCTGATCGGCTTGGGGGCCGGAGCCTTGGTGGCGCTCTTGCTCGCCCCAAAGGCCGGCAAACAATTTCGGCGCGACTTGAAACGGGGCTATGAGGAGGCGAAGGACACGTTGCAGGAATGGGGCGAAGAAGCAAGAGATCGCGCACAAGAAGCCAAGGAGAAAGTGCTTGATGTGGCTGAACGTGGAACGGGATGGGCGGAAGAATTACGCGAAGTGGCGCGCGAAACGGCGCGGAAAGTAGAACCGTTACGCCGGGTCACCAAGCGCGGTTAAGCGAGTTCCATGGCCGTTCTCTCGTCCACTTACTCTCCCGCTGGGATGTCTCAGCGGAAGACTGCGGTAAAAAATCCTTTGACCTTGCGGAAAAACCGTCGAGGGACGGAGGCGGGACGGTCTGAGCTTTGGACGCTGGCGGCAGGAGTCGATGGCTGCTGCACGATCGTATCAAGCGTCGCCGGCCGAAATGACGATACCACCGGCAGGCTAGCGACCTCTTCGGTCGGCGGTGGCGGCGGGATAGCCACGCGGCTCTTGGCGGTAAACACAAACGGTGCCTCCACCTGAACATGGACGTCGTTCGGCTGAGAAGGCGGCAACGCCGCCGTTTCCGGTCCCGTCGATAAAGTGGCTGGTGCGGTCCGCTTGTCGCCCCCTGGCTTCGTATCCTCGGTTAGAGGTCGCGAACTATTCAAGCGCGCTTCTCGAGGCAAGCTCGAGTCGGGCAAAACGGTGGGCGGCGCGTCTGTCCGCAGCACAGCCGGGGGCGGCGGTGGACAACCGCACTCCAACGGCACGTTCGAATCCACCTTATCGATTCGACCCGCAAGAAAGACCGCTTGCTCGGCGGGTTTCACCTGATAAATCCGATCACCCATCAGCTCCGCCACAACTGCTGAAGAGCTATTGCCGGTCAGAGCCCGCACGCAGGTGTTTCCATGCGAATCAGCGCTAATGGCAAAGTGAAACTCCCCCGGGCCGGCGAATAAGATCCGGAAGTCGGGAGTTAACACCGAGTCAGCGGAAGCATCGAGCGCGTAGTGCGTTTCCAGCGCGCCCATACTCATACCCACCATAATTTCGCGGGTATTCTGTGCTGGCGTCGCCGAGACCGTGGTCCCTGGACACACGCGAATTTCCCCGCCGCGGATTAAATGCAGGATAGCTGTGTCCGAACCAGCGGTCACTGAAGACCCGGCGCGGATCCGGCTTCCTGCCAGCACGATGGCACCGGGGCCGCCCGTGACGGGCACCGCCAGCGGCGCAGCGACCGTGGTGAGCGTCGAAACAGACGGTGGCTGGAACGGGGACGTTGTTCCGACACCAGCGCCCTCGGCGGGTTTAAGGCGGATCATCAAGCGATTGCCAGCGGCGTCCCACGTGTAGCCGTAGGGCGCGAGCAAATCCAACACGATTCTCATGACTGGCGGTTCCTGCTGGTATTGCTCGGCGCGGATGACCGTAATCTGCTCCCTCTGCACAACGATTCTTTTGCGCGGTAAGCCGATTCTGGAATTGGGCAGATCAAGCACCAACCGGGCCGGCGATTCCAGGGTTTGAATGGCGGGCACCACCGGCCGTGTGGACAGAATCTCGAGAGCAGGCGCGCCCCGTTCATGCACGATGCGCATACTTTTGACGACTGCCACCGGAACCGAAGTCTGCGAATCGGAGTCCGCGGCAGACGGCGAAGCCTGCTGCGACAAGCTTCGCATGGCTCCTGCAGATACCAGCAGCACAAGGCACGCGAACTGGAGGGCGTATCGAGGCAACAACATCCCCTGGAGGCCACCTCAAAACCTATGAAAGGAAACATATCACTTGCGGACAGGCTGGCAAAGTAGCAGGTAATCTACTCGCGGTGGGCAACGGCGACCGCCCGTGGTTCCGAACCGGGCTCATGCCAACTTAAGACTCAGGAAGAAACTCGTATTCTTCGATAACAGCGGCAACGGCCATTTTGCCGTCCGCTACCCCTTCATCCACACGAACTACCCGACCCTGGCATTGCACTCGGATGCTTTCCGTCAGCGTGATCTCAGGTGGCAGAGTCAGGGTGAAGGAAATGGGTGAGCCCTCGGTTACGGATGAGTCCAGGTAAAGACAAATGCCCCGCGCACTTACGTCGCGGATTTGAGCGGTCTCGGTTTGAGCGGAGTTCCCCCCCTGGCTGACGGCAACAGGTATGCGAAGCGCGAAGCGCCTTGCAGCCCTCTTCTCTTGGGTTTCTGCCATCTCATTCTCCAAAAAGTGAGAGTTTAACCTGTTCGTAACTATCACGGCGAAAAGCGGTCACGGTCAATACCACCGTTGTGCAGCAGCGATGGCCCTTTCGGGCGGGTTACGCGCGAGCCGAGCTTGGGGCAACAAACTGACACCTAGACCCCTGGGATGAGGTCTCCCCTGAGTTGCAGCGGCGGCACTCGGGTGTACGCTAACAGATTAAGGGGTTGGAATTGGTCTTCGTTCTCGACAACTACGATTCATTTACTTACAACCTGGTGCAGTATCTGGGAGAGTTGGGTGCCGAGGTTGAGGTTCGCCGTAACGACCAGGTTACGGTTGCTGATGTGGAAGCAATGCAGCCCGAGCGCATCGTAATTTCGCCCGGTCCCTGCAGGCCGCAGGATGCCGGCATCAGCATTGATCTCGTACGCCACTTCGTTGGAAAAGTGCCGGTGCTCGGGGTGTGCCTTGGACATCAGGCTATTGGCGCGGCCTTCGGCGGCAACATAGTACGCGCCGCAAACCTTATGCACGGCAAGACCAGCGCTGTCGTGCATGACAATAAAAGCATTTTTCAGGGACTTCCTATCCCTATGACGGCCACGCGCTACCACTCCCTGATCGTCGAGGAAAAAAGTCTTCCCCCGGAACTGGAAGTCAGCGCCTGGACTACAGAGAAAGACGGCAAGCGCACCATCATGGGGCTGCGCCATCGGCGGCACCCTGTGGAGGGAGTGCAGTTCCATCCCGAGAGTGTGCTCACCGACGCGGGCAAAAAGTTAGTGGAAAATTTCTTAGCCATGGTCAGTAGCTAGTGATCCGTGGGCGGTGGTCGGCCGGAATCGAATTGCGCGTGGGCTTGACGGTGGGTTGCACCGAGGGTGGCTTCTGGTTAAAAGATATGCATCTGAGCGCCACCGTACTGTTGACGCTCATCCCCAGACTGCTGGATTTTCCAAAACCAAAGGCCTCGCGATGGCCAGAGTTCGAGGCCAGCCATAGGATGCTCAAACCTCACAGACCGCTAACCACGGCTCCCTAGCCACTGCTCCTCGCCATCGCAACGGCCCTTAGCAGTGCTTGCGCCTTGTTCATCGACTCCTCGAACTCGCGCGCCGGGTCGGAGTCCGCCACAATGCCGGCTCCCGCCTGCAGGTATGCATGCTTGCCTTGTATCAACATGGTGCGAATGCCGATGCAGGAATCGAGGTTGCCAGCAAAGTCAGCATAGAGCACTGATCCGCCGTAGATCCCGCGCCGCGTGGGCTCCAACTCTTCGATGATCTGCATGGCGCGAACTTTCGGCGCTCCGCTCAGCGTTCCCGCGGGAAAGCAGGCGGCAAACGCGTCAAGGGCATCGAGATCTTTGCGCAACTTGCCTTCAAGTGCAGAAACCAGGTGCATGACATGAGAGTAGCGTTCGACATACATCAAATCCTTGACCTTGACTGATCCATACTCACTGACGCGACCCAAATCGTTGCGGCCGAGATCAACCAGCATCACATGTTCTGCCCTCTCTTTTTCGTCGTTTCGCATCTGCTGCTCGAGTCGCTGATCTTCGGCTTCGTCACGACCGCGTGGGTGCGTGCCCGCGATGGGCCGATATTCCAGCCGACGTCCTGTAACCCTCACCAGCATCTCAGGCGAAGAACCTAAAATGCAGTTCTCGGCCGTGCGCAGGAAGTACAAGTACGGCGACGGATTCACCTGCCGCAGCGCGCGGTACAGGTTAAAGGGCTCAACCTCGGGCTCGAAATCCAGGCGTTGCGAGAGCACGACCTGGAAGACATCTCCAGCGGCGATGTACTCCTTGCAACGCTCCACGCTACGAAGAAAGTGCTTTCGGCTGGTGCCGGCATGAACATCAAGCTGGCTGGGACGTCGCCGCATGGATTTGCGCCACAGCGTCGGGCGCAGCCCGGCCGCCAGCTTCTTTTCGAGGCCCGCGATGTCGCGAACCGCGCGTTCATACGCGCTCCGCGGACTCTCGCGGGAAATGTCGGCTGTGGCTACGATGTGAATTTGATGGCGAAGATGGTCAAAGGCCAATAGCCGGTCGAAGAACATAAGGTCGGCGTCTGGAAGCGAGAGATCATCCTTCGCGTGGTCGCCGATGTTCTCGAGCTGGCGGACAACGTCGTAAGCGAAATATCCCACCGCCCCCGCGGTGAATGGGGGTATGCCAGGTACGATCGCAGGACGATGCTCACGCAGCAATTCCTTGATCACCTGAAAGACATTTCCGTCACGCCGCTGGCGGCGCCGGCCTCGCTCGATCTCGATGGCTTTGCCGCGAGCGCTAACCCGCATGTAAGGCCGCACGCCGAGGAAGGTGTAGCGGCCAATCTGCTCACCCCGCTCGGCCGACTCCAGCAGGAACGCATGCGGCTCCCGTTGGGCGATCGCGAGAAAGGCGGAAACGGGGGTAAGCAGGTCGGCACTAACCGACTTCACCACCGGAACCAAGGTAGCGGATCGGCCTAGGCGAGCGAAGTCTTTGAAATCGGGTTGAACCATTTTTCGCTGAACCCTGCTTCGTCGAACCTTGTTTTGTGGAACCAGCTTCAAAATACGGCTTGCAGCAGGCGGCGCTGGCGTGTCCGTCATTATAGGGGAGACTTCGCAAAAGATAGTCCGTCCCCCAGCCAGGCCATGCCAGCCCATCGCGTGGCAAAACGAGACGCGGCGGATGTGGCCTGGCTAGGCAATCTGTGTCAAGCTGTAGCGATGAAGAAACAATCCGCCGACCAACAATTTCATGACCGCCGTCACCAAGAGCGGCAGCGAGCCAATGCGGTGAAGAAAAAGTCTGTCCCTCGAAAAGAACAGGCCCAGCCGGTCGCGACAAAAGACTTGCGCGGAACCGAGAAACCCTAGTCCTAATCGCAGGACCGCGGCACTTTCCAGGCACGCTTGGTATCCGGTTCCCAGCAAAACCGGGAACCAGAGAATGAATTGACGGATGCCTCCGGAGGTTCGAAGATACGAAGTTTAGTAGCCCTTCCACCGGGCTGGAGCCTATGCGAGTCAAGTTTTGGGGCGTGCGTGGTTCCACGCCGACCCCGCAAGCGGAAAACATGCGCTATGGAGGCAATACCTCCTGCGTCGAGGTGCGCGTCGGCGAACAGCTGTACATTTTTGATTGTGGCACCGGCTTTCGCGTTTTGGGGCAACAACTGCGGGACGAATTTGGAGAGAAGAAGCTCCCCTTGTCCGCTCACGTCTTCATTTCGCACTTTCACTGGGACCACATCCAAGGCATTCCATTCTTTCGTCCACTGTATGACCGTGCCGACAGCCAATTTCTTTTTCATTGCTCGAGCCGCACCCGCAGCTTGAAGCAGGTAATGGACGAGCAGATGGCCTCCCCCTACTTCCCCGTCAATCTCAGCCAGATGCAGGCGCAACAGAAGTTTTACGATATCGATATTGGCCGGCTGAACTTGGAAGACGGAGTCCAAATTCAGACCTCGTGGCTCAATCACCCTCAGGGCTGCATGGGCTTCCGGATGGAAACGAAAGATGGCGTACTGGTATACGCCACTGACAATGAACCTGGGGACGCAGCCTTCGATAAGAGCGTGCGCAAGTTGGCCGAGGGAGCCGATGTGCTGATCTACGACGCCCAATACCTGCCTGAAGAATATGCTGCCGAAAAACATGGCTGGGGCCATAGCCACTGGCGCGAGGCGGTCAACGTGGTCATGGAAAGCGGCGCGAAAGAGCTTGTGCTCTTCCACCATGATCCCGACCACACCGACGTTGTCATCGACAAGATCGTGCACGACGCCCGCAATTACTATCCGAAAGTAAGAGCAGCGGCCGAAGGCATGGAGATCCGAATTTAGATGCCTGGAATCCCGCTCCTCGTTTTGTTTCCTCTTGGGATTCCTTCGGCTGAATTGATTCGTGTCCAGCTGATTCTTGTCCAGCTTGCGTCGCCGTCTCGGCCCTCTTATACTTTTGAACGTTTGCCCGTCTCTCCGGGGGAGCCTGCCCGGTGTCGGCCAGCACCTGAATCGCATTTATCTCCGGAGACCTTAGCCTTATGAGTACGATAACCACCGCCCCCCACGTGGACAAAGAAAGCAATCCATGGGAATCACAACGTGCGCGGTTTGATCTGGCCGCTCAGAAGCTCAACCTGGATGAGGGATTGTGGCGCGTGTTGCGTTATCCCAACCGCGAACTCACCGTTTACATACCGGTGCAGATGGACGATGGCCATCTTGAAGTTTTCACTGGCTTTCGGGTACAGCATTCGATCGCGCGCGGTCCGGCCAAAGGCGGGATCCGCTACTCGCCTGATGTGACGCTCGATGAAATACGCGCACTGGCCAGCTGGATGACCTGGAAATGCGCTGTGGTCAATATCCCTTTTGGAGGCGCCAAGGGCGGGGTCATTTGCGATCCACACAAGATGTCGATGGGCGAGCTCGAGCGCATGACACGGCGCTACACCGCTGAACTGATTGAATTCATCGGCCCTGAGAAAGACGTCCCCGCCCCGGATGTAAATACCAACGAACAAGTCATGGCATGGATGATGGACACATACTCTATGCACATGCGCCAGACGGTGACTGCCGTAGTCACGGGAAAGCCCATCAACATTGGCGGCTCCCGCGGCCGCCGTGAAGCCACAGGCCGCGGAGTAATGATCGTGTGCGACGAGGCCATCAAGAAGCTGGGTTTGTCGCGCGAGGGCAGTCGGGTCATCGTGCAAGGCTTCGGCAACGTGGGTTCTAACGCTGCTCTGCTGATGTACGAAGCCGGGTACAAAGTGATTGGCATCGCCGAAGTGGGTGGAGGCCTTTACCACAAGACCGGCATTGACTTGCGGGCGCTCTCCGAATACCGCCAGAAGCACGGCACGATCCACCGGTTCCCCGGCGCGGAAAGTTACGATCCCGCTGAGCTGCTGACCGCCGAGTGCGAAATTCTGATTCCGGCAGCCACGGAGAACGTCATCACGACTCGCAACGTGGATCGCGTAAAATGCCGCATCCTGGCCGAGGGCGCGAACGGACCCACGACTTCGGCTGCAGATGATGTGCTGGCCGAAAAAAAGGTATTCGTGATCCCCGATATTTTGGCCAACGCCGGCGGCGTGACCACCTCGTACTTCGAGTGGGTTCAGGACCGGCAGGGCTACTTCTGGAAGGAATCTGTGGTCAACGAGCAGCTCGATACCATCATGAAGTCGTCCTTCGAAGACGTCGTCCGCTATGCGGAGACCCACCAGGTCAATAATCGCATTGCGGCATACATGCTGGCGATTGATCGCGTGGCTTACACCATCCGCCAGCGCGGCATTTACGCCTGAGGAGGACTCGATGAAAACCATCCGCACCAGTTTGATTCCGACCATCGCCGCGGTCGCGCTGGCATGTGGCTGGTTGAGCGCACTCAGCACCGCGCGTGTTTCATCCAATCCTGGTGCCGGAGTGGCGCCGGCCTCGGCGCAGACCACCAGGTCGGTCCCCGCGGCCGAGCCGCTCGATATCAACACTGCCCCCAAAGATCAACTCAAGACACTTCCCGGCATCGGGGACGCCTATTCGCAGAAGATCATCGACGGGCGCCCCTATCGCAGCAAGCTGGATTTGGTGCACAAAAACATCATTCCCCGGGCAACGTACGACAAAATCAAAGAGAAAATCATCGCGAAGCAGCCGAAGGCGACCGGGATGGCCCCGGCTTCCCCTAAATAGTTCAATTGCGTCGAAGGGATGGTTGGCCAAAGCCGTCGCAGGAATGACTAGATTCCGGGATAGCGATTCAGCCTGAAGCCGGCCCTCTCCCACCCCGACACACGCGTGAAATACACATGCCATAAGGTTCCATTCCTTGCATTGCGTTCCCTCCTGCCGTGGAGGATAATCAAGCAGGTCTTCCGGCGTCGCCGGACACTTTTCGTGGGCTGTAGTGAATCTACCCAACTCCATAACGTTGATCCGCATTTTCAGCATTCCCCTGCTGATCTGGATCCTTTCCGGCAGTCATTTCAGCACCGAAAACGGCAGCAAGGAGCTTCTAGCCTCGGCACTATTTATTGCCGCATCCATGACAGACGGTATCGACGGCTATCTCGCGCGCAGGCGCGGGCAGATCACAACCATGGGTATCCTGCTCGACCCCCTAGCCGACAAGCTCCTGATCGCGGCTGCCTTCGTTACGCTAGTGCAGTTTAATCCCAGTCTGGTACCGGCATGGATCGCCGTGGTCATCATTGGACGCGAATTCTTGGTAAGTGGCCTGCGCTCCATCGCTGCCTCCGAGGGCTTTACCATCGAAGCCAGCGACTTGGGAAAGTTCAAGATGGTGGTGCAGATCGTCTCCGTGGTCGCTGTAATTCTGGACCATCGCTGGAAGGAGTGGCCGGTTTATGGCAACCTCGTATTCCCGATTCACTGGATCGCATATCTGGCGATATGGTTCATGGTTTGCGTTTCCATGGTCTCGGCCGTCGATTATTTCGCCGCTTTTTGGTCGAGAATCGATCGGCGTGTAGTCAAGCGCCAGCGCCGTGCCTTTGTCCTCAGCCGGCGCAGAAAGCCAGCGCCGCAGCAATCTGACCGCGATGTTGCCACCACCACGTAATCCGTCTTCTGCTCCGGACAGTTTCAATCCGACGACTGCGGGCGTAGGGTTCACTGGCTCCGAGTCTTGCCGTTGCGAGTCTGCAGGCAACGAGTTTTCTGGCGAAGAACGCGCAGTATTGCTGCGGCTGGCGCATGAGTCGATCCTTTCCGCGCTGGATCGCCGGAAAATCTGCCTTGATCCGCCCACGCCACACCTGGCCGAGCCGCGGGGAGCTTTCACTTCGGTTTATTCGAACGCCGCATTGCGCGGATGCGTCGGGTATGTGCTGGCGACCAGCTCGATTTATCGTACTGTCGCAGAAACGGCACGCGCTGCAGCATTTGACGACACTCGCTTCCAGCCCGTGACCAGAGAAGAAGCGCATGAGTTGCAAGTTGAACTCAGTATCCTTTCACCTCCCCGGCCAATTCTTGCCGACGCCGTGGAAATTGGCCGTCACGGGCTGCTGATCAGTATGCATGGCAGTCGCGGATTGCTTCTGCCGCAAGTGCCTGTCGAACATGGTTGGGATCGGGCAACTTTCCTCGAGCAAACTTGCCGTAAAGCGGGCTTGCCGCTAGATGCGTGGCAAAAGGGAGCAGTCATCGAGGCCTTCACTGCCGAGGTTTTTGGGGATAAGAACGCGCTCACTTGAATGCCGCTCAACTCAACAAAAAACCGGCGACGGTTTCCCGTCCCCGGTGTTTTCCGAATACGTCAACCTCGCTTGCGAAAATCTATTGCACCTCGTCCATCTCCACGCCATCGCCCGCATGAACGTCTTCCAGGGCAAAGACAATCATGCCGGTGGCTGTGGTGGGGGTAACGCCAATTACAACAATCTCACCCACACCCCGCCGGGGCAGATCGCGCACGTGAATTATCGGTCCATTGGACTTGGTGAACATGTGTGGATCGATCGAAGGCTGTCTCTTCTGGGTGTCTTCAGCGGTGGATGCCTTAAATGAGAGCGAGTCGACAGGATCTCCCAAGGCCGTCTCATAAGAACGCAGAGCCCGGAAATAGTCGCCCACCTTCACTCCCTGATTAGCGCCCACATTGATGTAGACCTTCTGTCCTGTGCCCATCGTAGCATCGAAATCTTTCCCCATCACGATGCGCCCTGAAAGTCTGTTGCTCGCGGGAAGGAACCTGTCAAAGTGCACCGGCGAATGAAAACTCAGTGTGGACTTTTCTGCAAATGGAATCGCGGTGTCGCCCGGATTAACGGGATCGCAATCATATTCAATCTGCGCGACCACTGAGTGACTATTCCGAGTATCAATAATGCGCACGCGCCCAACCTCTTCATAGGGCTGACCCGTGGCTTTCAGGGTCTTTTTCTCGCCGGGATACATTTCGTACTCGTTGATGTCGCGCAGTGCGCGAACAATTTCGTATTGCGCCCCGGCGGTATATCCTGAGCCTTCGAGATAGACCAGGTCTCCCTTGACGAACTTGGTCGTTCCGGGGGTATGCAATCCGCCGGCAACAAAGTTCGCATCGGGCAAAGTCTGCTTGGTGATGAAGCCCGCACAGTACAGATCAGCATAAGTGGGGGTCTGGTAGCGTACGGTGGGAAAGCTCGCCGAAGTCACCACCGTTCCCTCCGGGGTGGCCTGATCGACCGCGGCGCCCTCGGCACTCGATTGCCCCCACCCGGCCGTTGCGATTAACAGCAATAACAATCCTGTTTTCTTCATGTTACCTCCGAGAAGAGACCCGAAACCGTCCCTTCCCCGTCAAATGCTAGATAAAGAAAGGGTGTAGCCGGAAGGTAACAAGGGGACATACAAGGGTCAAGGTTACGAGGGTGTTGTCCAGGCTTTGCCGAAAGTTTTTTCGTCAAGTCCGTTAATCGGTTGTTGCATCTATATTTAGGCCCCTGTAATATGTCGCGCCGGACCAACGAGAACAAAACTCATGAGCTCTGCCCCAACCTACACTCCCCGGCTGCTTCCCCTGCGTATGCCGCGGGTTTGCGTGGCGGTGACTGGAGCCGATGCCAGCGAGATGATGGAAAAGGCGGAGGCGCTGGTTCGCGATAACCCCTTTCTTGAGTTTAGGTTGGACTATCTTGCCAAACCTGGTTTGGCGATTCCGAAAATTAAAGCATTCATGGAGTCGCACCCCGACACGGTGGTCATTGCAACTTGCCGCCGTACGGTAGCCGGAGGCAGGTTCCGCGGATCGATGGCCTCCGAATTGGACATTCTGGCGAAGGCATCGGGCGCTGGCTGTCAACTACTGGACGTTGCACTGCAAACCGCCATCAAGAGTAAACCGGCGCAGGTGCAAAAGCTGAGGACGCGGTCTGCGCTGATCCTATCTTTCCACGATTTCCGGGGCACCAAGAAGCTCGACGAGAAGCTCCAAAAAATGCTGGCCGTCCAGGCAGACTTCCACAAAATCGTTTCGACAGCCACGACCCTGTCCGACAATGTCACCATGATCAGGTTTCTGGCGAAGGAGAGTGACAAGCATTCCTTGATCGGTATATGCATGGGAGAACAAGGCATCATCAGCCGAGTGCTGGGAGTGCGTGCCGGCAGCGTCTTCACTTTCGCTGCCCTCAGCCCCGATGAAAAGACCGCTCCCGGGCAGGTGACGGCGCAAGAATTGCGGAATCTTTACCGAATTGAACAGGTGGACGCGGCGACAAGGGTCTACGGCGTCGCCGGCGACCCCGTGGTCCATTCACTCTCTCCGGCGATCATGAATGCTGCGTTCCGGCGGGAAAACGTCAATGCCGTCTATCTCACTCTGCATGCCAAAACGCTCAAGGACCTGCTCACCTGCATCCGCGGAATTCCCCTACATGGAATAAGCGTCACCATGCCGTACAAGGAAGCAATTCTGAAGCATTTGGACAACACTGACTCCCACACCACAAAAATCGGGGCTTGCAACACCGTGGTACGCGCCCAGGACGGCAAGCTGTACGGCTTCAACACCGACGCGGCGGGAGTAGTGCGGCCACTCGAGCGCAGGCTTCCCACCCTAGAAGGCGCGAAGATCCTTGTTCTCGGAGCGGGAGGCGCGGCGCGGGCGGCGGTGTTCGGTTTGAAGGAACGCGGCTGCGAGGTCTATATCTTGAACCGGACCACCGGTCCTGCCAAGAAGCTGGCTCGGCAAGCCCGGGCCCGCACGGTAAAGCGTGCAGACTTGAAGAAGCTGAGTTTCGACGTGATCGTCAACGCCACCCCGGTGGGCATGGGTAACACGCGTGAGACACCATTGCAAGAGCATGAGATCAATGCCCGCTATGTCTTTGATATGATTTATGATCCAGCCGAAACGCGGCTGCTGAAGCTAGCTCGGGAGCGAGGAGCACAGGTCATCCCCGGAATCGAGATGTTCGTTCAACAGGCGGCGCGTCAATTCGAGATCTGGACCGGTAAACCAGCCCCCGGGGACGAGATGCTTCGGACGGTATTATTGGCCTTGCAAGAGCGCGCCGCCAAATCCGCGCCTGTGAAAAAGTAACCCCGCCGATGCATCGTGCCACGAAAAAGTTGCATTTTCCCTACGACCCGAAGTAATATGTGAACGGGCGCCGATGGGAAAGCGCCCATGACCCTGTACCGCCCGTTTCTTACTTCCAGACTAACTAGTACTTCAGCTTTGGCGAAAAACTCGAGAGTCGGCTAGGTCCGCCTCCGTCCCGGTTCGGAGAGTTCAACATGGCGTGGTACGCGTACTGTCTTACCGAGCATCAATCCCTCCCTAATGGAACCCGCACCCGGCGCCCCTTCTTGATCGAGGGCGTGCAAGGAGTCAATGGGGCTGCGGTTCTCAGCTATCCCAGTGGTGAGTTTGCCGTGATCGTGAGCGAATACGACCACACCATAGGCGAGCTCGACCAGAAAGCAGCGATCGATCATGCGCGGGTGATCAGTGGCTGCTTTCGTAACTCGACGGTTTTGCCGTTCCGTTTCGGGACGATTTTCGACACCGACGACGCTCTGCGACAGGCCGTTCGGGTCAACCGCCGAGCTTTCGGAATAAGTGTTGAAAGGCTGCGTGGGAAGTCGGAAATGCACATTAAGCTGGTCGTGCGCGACGGTTCCCTACGAGAGGCCATGATCGACGTTGAGCTTCCCGACACCGTGGGCGGCGACTATCTGTCCAAGCTACGGGTGAAGGCTTCCCGCGAGCGCGAGCGCCAGACTAAGGCCCGTGCGCTCTCAGTGCAGGTGCACAAGCTTTTCAATCCTCTCGAAGAAGAAGTCAGTTGCAAGAAGGTCGCTCCCGCAGGCATGCTCATTGACATCGCCCACTTGATCGATTCCAAGTCGGTAGAAAAATACCAGAATCGCTACACCACCGCCGCCAAGCAGCTGAAAAACTGTGAAGTGGCGATCAGCGGCCCTTGGCCACCGTACCATTTCTTGCCCGGCAAGCTGCGCACAGTGGTAGGAAATAGCTAAGCTCCACGATTTAGGGTTCTGTCTGAGATCCGGACACGGAGCCAAATCTCGCTCGGGGCTTGGCTTTCGACGTGATGTAACCTGCCCGGCAGCGAATGTGCATCGGGTTGCACTTCGGCTTCGCTCCAACCGGTCTTGCGCTTCGGCCTAGAGTGCCGACTTACTAAGTAAATCTTTTGTGGCCATTGAGTTACAGCCAGAGCTGTGATCGGTCGGTATGGCTAGGCTTTGGCTCGGCAAATGCTTAGTTCTCAGTAACAAAAGAGGCGCAAACTGAAAGTGAAAAATGACCTTCACTCTCTTCCATCGTTCTCGACATTTCCCGAACCGCCGTTCTGGCTGGCCAGGACGGCTCCATGCATCGCCTTTCCTGACATAACCTTCCAAAATTCCTTGCCTCTTTGAATCGTGGCCCCAAACGGGGCCACGTTTATTTGCGATAAACTGGGACTCCTACAGGATTTTCCACACGAAGTGGGCGAGGAAGGCGAACAACAGCAGCATGAAGACGCCTCCAATCCAAATCAGGAAGTTAGCGGTCAGTCGAGGGGAGTTTATTTCTCTCTTGTCCATGCAGAGAAGCTACTAAGCCACCCGGGAAAGGCAACCGTGAAATCCGGCTTTCGCGGTATAGGCTTCCTACTGTTCTGTCAGTCCAGTCGCACTCCGGCTACACTAGTCGCAGATCATGATCAAGACCCACTCCGCCCTTAGCCCCCTTTTTTCGACCTGTTTCACTTTTGTTTTCCTCTCCGCAGCGAGCGGGCAAGCTCACAAACCATCCCAGCCGCCAGCTCCATGGACTGCTGCGCCGCAGCACTCCCCTCAGGAGCAGGACAATTTTCCTCCGCAACTGATACACGATCTGAACGCGCTCAAGGCCGCCGCCTTGACCGATGACCACGCCTATCAACGCCTGTCGCATCTCACAGAGAATATTGGCCCGCGACCGAGCGGCTCGCCGCAGGCGCAGGCTGCCGTCGAGTATGTAGCCGCAGAACTTCGCCAGCTCGGTCTGGAAGTTCATTTGGAAGAAGTGACAGTGCCCCATTGGCTGCGGGGCGCGGAGACCGCGGAGCTGATCGAATATTCAGGCCACGTGCCCGGAACTTCGCAAAAGGTCGTGCTCACTGCCTTAGGTGGAAGCACGGCAACGCCTGCCGAGGGCATTACCGCGGACGTGGTCGTAGTCAACGATTTCGACGAGCTCAAGTCCCTGGGCCGAGAGCGAGTGAGCGGAAAAATCGTGTTGTTCAATGAGATCTATGACAAGCGCAAAGCTGCAGCTGGCCTGGCGTTTGCTGCATATGGTGAGGCAGTCCGATACCGCGGTGCCGGGCCAAAGGCAGCAGCCGACCTGGGCGCGGTCGCGACTCTGGTGCGATCCGTGGGCGGTGCGGACTATCGGCTGCCCCACACCGGCTTCAGCTTTCCGGCTGGCATTCCAGCAGCAGCAGTGACTGCCGAAGATGCTGAGCTCATCGCTTATCTATCGGTTCAAGGCAAAACCCGAATGCACCTCACGCTCACTCCCCAGAAGTTGTCCGACGGTACAAGCTACAACGTAATCGCCGATCTGAAGGGCAGTGAACATCCGGAGCAGATCGTGGTGGTCTCCGGACATCTCGACTCGTGGGATCTCGGCACCGGTGCGATCGACGATGGCGCGGGCGTGGTCATTGCCATGGAAACGGCGGAACTTCTTCACATGCTTCACTTGCGCCCTAAGCGGACAATCCGGGTTATCGCCTGGATGGACGAAGAGACTGGAGGATCTGGAAGCCACGCCTACGGAAAGATCCATGCGGACGAGTTTCCACGGCACATCGCCGCCATCGAAAGCGACAGTGGAGCCGCGCATCCCCTGGGCTTTGATGTCAAGGTTACTCCCCAGGCCGTCGAAATGCTCCGGCCGGTCCAAGGCGTTTTGCAGAGCCTTGGAGCAAATGTTTTGCAGCCGACCGGCTTCAGCCCTGGCGCCGACATAGCTGTAATGTCGGAAGCGGGAGTGCCCGTCCTCGGCCTGCTGCAGGACGGACGAACGTACTTCAATTATCATCACACCGCCGCCGATACCCTAGACAAAGTCATTCCCGGCGAATTGCGCGAAAACGCGGCTGCGATGGCAGTGATGGGATATGCGTTAGCTTCGATGAAAGAGGCGCTGCCGCGATAGCCCGCGCTTCCCGCTGGACATCTGATTCGCCCGCGAACCGCTGCGTTCTACAGCAAAACGCAGACACCTCCTACGGTTAATTGCGTCGTCGGGTGCGGTTGACGCATCTCAATTTGGGCGCTTATCATCTTCGTTTGACTCTAGCACAAGGAAGGGCTCTATACGCAAGCGGGCCATGAAGTGAGTTTATGGATAAGAAGAAGTTGGAATCATTTAAGAAACGGCTGGAAACACGACAACAGGAGCTGCGCCGCACGGTAACGCGCACCCAGCAGGATGGGCGCTCGGCGGACGAAGACACCGCGCAGGACATTGCCGATCGTGCTGCCAGCTCCTACACCAAGGAATTTCTTTTCACCCAGAGCAACAACGAGCGACAACTGTTGCAGATGGTGGAAAAGGCGCTGCTGCGCATCCGTGAGGGCAGCTTCGGCGAGTGCATCCACTGCGGCAAGGAGATCAACGCCAAGCGCCTGGAGGCGGTGCCCTGGACGCGCCACTGCATCGAATGCCAGGAAAAGCTCGAACAGGGATTGCTGGAAGAAGCTCCGCGGTAAGGTCGCGCGATGGATGAGCAGGGCTGCCGGGTGATGGCAGCCTTTTTGCTTTTGTCCATAAGTCGGGTGAACGCTTCCTTTTTGACGCCCTGATTTTCTGCCTGTTAGACTATTAGTTCGTCACATTTGTTCAACCCGCCATCGCTACTACTAGAAGGGAAGTCTGTGCGCGCAGAAACCCGCCGTCAACTGAAACAGGACGCATTTAGCCGAGTCACCATCAGGGCCGCCGAGAACACGGCCCATTGGACCGTTGAACACCGCTCGACCCTGCTCATTGCCGGCATCGCCGTTGTGGTCATTTTGGCGGTTGGACTGGGCGGCTGGTACTACCTCAGCACGCAAGACGAAAAGGCCAGTCTCGAGTTCTCGCAGGCCGTGCGAACCATGAATACGCCGCTTCGTCCCGCTGGGGTACCAGCCCAGCCGGACTCTCCCAGTTTCGCCTCGCCGAAGGAGCGGTCTGACGCAGCCAAGAAACAGTTCCAGACGATCGTTGATAAGTATCCTCACACCCCCACATCTGATATGGCTCGCTACTTTCTGGGTGTGACCGCGGCCGATACGGGCGACAATTCCGCGGCCGAACGAGATTTCAGGGACGTCGCTTCCTCCGGAAACCGCGAACTCGCGTCCGTGGCTAAGTTGGCTCTAGCCTCGCTTTACGGCAATAGCAAGCGCACAAAAGAGGCAGTCGAGATCTACCAGCAGTTAATGGCAAAACCCACCGCGTCGGCGAGCAAAGTCACGGCCCAATTCCAGTTGGCCGAACTCTACCAGGCTTCGAATCAGCCCGTCGACGCCAAGCGGATCTACGAGCAGATCAAGAAAGATAACCCAAGCGGCGAGGCTGAGCAGCTGGCCACACAGAAGTTGTCGGAGCTGAAATAGTTTCCAAACGTACGGCTTCGAGACAGAAATCGGCGCACGACACTCGTTGCCCAAGCTTTCCGGTGCCGGTCGCCGCCTAAGAATCGGTGCCCTCTCGCCATTCGAGCTCCGCTCTACCCATTCCACTTTTCTTCATTGTTGAGTAGGATGTTGGTCTCTGGTTACAAGGCACCTCAGGACCAACATGGCAGACATCAACCTCCGCGTTAACGGAAGCGAAAAGAAAGTCAGCGTCTCGCCTGAGACTCCGCTGCTCTGGGTCTTGCGCGACTCGCTGGAGCTCACAGGAACCAAGTTTGGCTGTGGCGCAGGCCTCTGCGGCGCCTGCACGGTGCATGTCGACGGAGCCGCCGTTCGCTCCTGCTCCACTCCCGTGTCCCAGGTCGTAGGCAAGACCGTCATGACCATTGAGGGACTTGGGGCTAATGGTCTGCATCCTGTGCAGCAGGCCTGGATTGCGGAGGAAGTCCCGCAATGCGGCTACTGCCAGGTCGGACAGATCATGGCGGCGGCGGCGCTGCTCGCGAAGACGCCCAATCCCACTGACGACGAGATCACGCGAGGCATGAACGGAAACATCTGTCGCTGCGGAACCTACGAGCGAATTCGAATGGCGATTCACCGGGCTGCTAATGCGGGAGGTGCGCGATGAGTCCGCTTTCCCGCCGAAGTTTTCTTACCGTCGGGGCCGCCGCCGGTGCCGGCCTGGTCATCGGATTTTACCTTCCGCACGGATCGTCCTCCAACGCAGAAGTATTCTCCCCGAACGCCTTTTTGCGCATCACTCCGGAGAACAAAGTCATTATCGTGGTCGCGCGCTCCGAGATGGGCCAGGGTGTGCGCACTGCTTTGCCAATGATTCTTGCCGAGGAACTCGAAGCCGATTGGAAACAAATCGAGATTGAGCAGGCGGGAGCCAGCACGCTCTACGGCGATCAGGGCACTGGTGGCAGCGCGAGCGTCCGCACCACGTGGGATCCGATGCGCAAAGCTGGCGCCGCCGCGCGAGAAATGCTGATCTCGGCCGCAGCGCTCACCTGGGGAGTTCCGCGCTCCGCCTGTGCCGCGGAGAATGGCAGCATCGTTCATACATCTTCGAAACGGCGCCTGAGTTACGGCGACCTCGTCAGCAAAGCTGCTACGCTCCCCATTCCCACCGACGCCCCTCTCAAGCAAAGCAAGGACTACAAGATTGTCGGAAAGTCTCTCGCGCGGATCGACACGCCTGCCAAGGTAAAGGGTGAGGCGATATTCGGCATCGACTTTCGTTTGCCGGGCATGAAGTATGCCGTGTTATCCCGCTGTCCGACCATTGGAGGCAAGGTTACGAACTTCGACGATAAGCAATCGAAGAAGATTTCGGGCGTTAGCTACGTGGGCAAGACTAGCGATTCCGCAGTCGCCATCGTAGCCGACTCGGTATGGGGTGCAATGGAAGGTCGGCGCGCACTGAACGCCACTTGGGACGATGGCCCGAATAAGGACCTCACCACCGCTTCGGTCATGGCGTCGCTGAAGCAAGCTGTATCGAAGAAGGGCGCGAGCCTTTATTCGGCTGGTGACGTTTCCAAGCCACGGGGACGCCGCATCTCGGCTGAGTACGAACTACCTTTCATGGCACACGCCCCTATGGAGCCGGGCAACTGTACGGCGCACTATCAAGGATCGAAGTGCGAACTGTGGGCTCCGACCCAGGTACCGCAGGACTGCCGCGACTCGGTCGCGCAGGCCATCGGACTTGATCCCGATCAAGTAAAGGTCAACGTCACTCTGATCGGCGGAGGCTTTGGCCGGCGTCTTGAGCACGACTATGCGGTGGAGGCGGCGCTGGTGTCGAAAGCGATCAACGGTCCCGTGCAAGTACTGTGGACGCGCGAGGACGACATGCGCTTCTCCACGTATCGTCCCGCTAGTTTGCATCAGTTAAGCGCCGTGCTCGAGGGAGCGGGCTGGCCGGTTGCCTTTACCCATCGCATCATCGCACCGTCCATCAGCGGACAAAAAGGTTCGCCAACACCGAACGGAGTTGATCCCGACCTCCCCGACGAAGCCGCCCTGATCTATCCCATCGCGAATGCATCGGTGGAATATGTGATGACGGAGACGCCGGTTCCGCTGGGATGGATGCGCTCGGTTTACGCATTGCAAGTCGCATTTGCCACCGAGAGTTTTGTCGATGAACTGGCTGAAGCGGCGGGAAAAGATCCTCTCGAGTACCGGCTTCACTTGCTGGCCAAGGATCAGGACGTCCCATTCTTCACCAACACGTGGCACCCCGCCCGCATGCGCGGAGTATTGCAACTTGCGGCGGAAAAGGCTGCCTGGAGCAAGCCGCTGCCGGAGGGACGCTATCGTGGGATCGCCTGCTTCGGGTGCTTCTCTTCGTACATGGCAGAAGTTGTCGAGATCTCGATGGAAAAGGATCAGCCGCGCGTGCTGCGTGTCATCGCCGCGGTGGATTGCGGGCAAGTGGTCAATCCCGGCATTCTCCAGCAGCAGATTCAGGGCGGAATCGTTTATGGACTATCCAATGCGTTGCGCGCCAAGATCACCATCGAGAAAGGCCGCGTTGTCGAAGGAAACTTTGATGACTATGCTCCGGTACGCATGGAAGAGTCTCCCGCAGTTGAGGTCTACTCCGTGACCAGCACGGAACCACCGACCGGAATCGGGGAGCCTTCCGTTCCGCCTCTGGCGCCCGCACTGTGCAACGCGATCTACACTGCGACAAAAAAAAGAATTCGCGCGTTACCCGTCCTGAGCTAGCGAACCCGGGGCATCGGAGAGCAAGCGATCAGATCGCACCCAACCATTGGGCAGGCAAGCGCGCGGCCAGCGCATTGGCTAACCGCTCATCGGCGGTGATCCCCGCGGTCTTGGACTGGACGGCCAAAGCAACCTACAAGCTGTCATACACGCTCCGGTCGTGCGCGAGCGCGATTTGTAGGGCTTCTGAAAACAACATCAACGAGGCACTGTGGGGAAGTCACGTCTTCTAGTGTCCACTGCTTTCCTTGACACTGTTTCGGCTGCGCTTTATTCTTAAACCTAGGTTCTTGCAGTACTTACGCTTGCTCTGCGCGCCCTGCTCGGCGAAGGTACGGGATCTGTCATGTTCCTCGACATCAAAGAATTAGAACTCCATCCTGTCGACTTTACCGAGGGGCTCCAGCCGGATGTCATCGATCTGGGTAGCGATTTCCGCCAACGCACGCCCCTAAATAGCAGCGGACGCGCCGAAATCGTCGAAGAGCATCACGGCAAGCATAAGATAATAAAAGACATCCGTCTCAGAGGCCGACTTAGCACAACCTTGGAGCAGAGTTGTGCGCGCTGCCTTGAGCCGGTAACACAGGATGTCATCCGGCAGTTTGAACTGCTGTATCGTCCTCTTGGGGCGGATGCCGGACGGGACGAGCTTTCCGTCACCGATGCCGAGGCGGAGATCGGCTATTATGAAGGTCAGGGAATTTTGCTGGAGGACGTTTTGCGCGAGCAGGTTTTACTCGCGCTGCCGTTGAAAGTAGTCTGTCGCGAAAACTGCCAGGGTCTCTGCCCGCATTGCGGCAAGAACCTGAACCAGGAAGCTTGCTCCTGCGCTGTTCCGGTCGAAGATCCGCGGTGGGAAGCACTAAAAGAAATCCGCGGCAGGCTGGATCGCTAGATTGATTTTCCCAAATTGATGCTACGATTTTGGCTGCGGTGTAGAACGTCCGTGGCGAGAGGAATTCATAACCATGCCAAATCCTAAACGGCGACACTCCCAGAGGCGCACCTCAACCCGGCGCGCTCACGACGCTCTTAAGGGTCACTCCCTTTCCGAATGTCCCAACTGCCACGAGAAAAAGATGCCGCATCGCGCCTGCCCAAAATGCGGTTACTATAAGGGACGCGAAGTCCTGGATGTGGAAGAAGCCAGCTAAACCACCGAGTTTCTCTGGTTAAACATGCCTAGCGTGATCGCGCTGGATGCGATGGGTTCTGACCGTGCGCCCAAGCCTGAGGTCGAGGGCGCGATACAAGCGGCGCGCCAATATGGCGCGCGCGTGCTGCTGGTCGGTCCGGAAAACATCCTGAAAGCTGAACTCACGCGCCACCGCGCGGCCTCGCGCCTGCCCATCGAAATCATTCATGCCAGTGAAATCATCACCATGCACGACAAGGCCGCGCAAGCGGTCCGCACCAAGCGCGATTCATCCATGCGCGTAGGGCTTCGGCTGGTACGCGAAGGTCGCGCCTCGGGCTTCGTCACTGCCGGGAATACCGGCGCGGCCATGGCCACGGCCAAGATGGTGCTGGGGGCACTGCCCGGCGTCGACCGTCCGGCACTTGCGGCGGTTTTCCCGACTGCTCCAGGAACTGCGGCCATCTTGCTCGACGTCGGCGCCAACGTCGATTGCAAGGCCCATAATCTCGAACAATTCGCCGTCATGGGCGAGATTTATTTCCGCTCAATGTTCGGGACGCGTGATCCCCGCGTCGGACTGCTCTCCATCGGCGAGGAAGAGACCAAGGGCAACGATCTGACCCGTGAGTCATTCCAGTTGCTCAGGCGGCTCCCCCTAAATTTTGTCGGCAACGTTGAGGGCCGCGACCTCTTCAATGGCCACGTGGATGTCATCGTGGCTGACGGATTTGTGGGCAATGTCGCGCTGAAGATTTCCGAGGGGGTTGCCAATCTGGTCCGCACAGCTCTCAAGGAATCACTCAAGGCGACGATCACGCGTCAAGTGGGCTATTTGCTCTCACGCAGCGCCTTCGGCGATTTCAAGAAGCGCATCGATCACACCGAATACGGTGGAGCGCCACTGTTAGGCCTGAAAGGCGTGTGCATCATCACCCATGGCTCGTCGAATACCAACGCCATCAAGAACGCACTGCGGGTGGCCGCGGAATTTTCCGAGCGCAAGATCAACGACGCCATCGAACGTGGACTCGCTGTCCCGCAACTCAAGCCGCTGGAAGCCGAAGTTACACAAGCAAACTGATGACAGAGAACAAGGTTTCTTCAGGCGCCATCGCCTTCCTGTTCCCCGGTCAAGGCTCGCAGGCAGTCGGAATGGGCAAGGACCTGGCTGAGAAATATCCAATCGCGCGCCAGACTTTTGAGGAGGCGGATGAAGCTCTCGGCTATACGCTCTCGCAGCTATGCTTTGAAGGGCGGGAAGAGCAGCTCCGCCTGACCGAAGTAACACAGCCGGCGATCCTGACGGCTTCCATCGCAGCCTTGCGTGTGCTGGAGGACCGCATGCCACGGCCGGCTTATGTCGCTGGCCACAGCCTCGGCGAATATTCTGCCCACGTGGCGGCCGGCACTCTCAGCTTCGCTGATGCCGTCCGCACCGTCCGATACCGCGGCAAGTACATGCAGGAGGCCGTGCCCCTGGGCGTGGGCGCGATGGCAGCCATCCTCGGCATGGATGTAGAAAAAGTTACCGCTGTATGCGACGACGCAGCCCAGGGCGAAGTCTGCGATCCGGCCAACATCAACTCGCCCCAGCAAATTGTAATCTCAGGGCATACCTCCGCCGTCGAACGCGCCGCGAAACTCGCCAGCCAACGCGGTGCCAAGCGTGCCCAGCTGCTGACCGTGAGCGCACCATTCCATTGTTCGCTAATGCAACCCGCCCAAGACCGTCTGGAAGCCGATTTGAACGCGCTAACGTTTCATAAGCCAGTGTTTCCCGTCGTCTCGAACGTAGACGCGAAACTCATCAGCGATTTCGACCCGGCCCGCGACGCTCTGGTCCGTCAAGTCACAGGCTCGGTGAAATGGGATCAGTCCATGCGACTGCTAATGGCAAGCGGGGTACAGACTTTCGTGGAAGTCGGTCCGGGAAAAGTCCTCTGCGGTCTCATGCGCCAGATCGATCGCACCAGAAGATGCGCAAACGTTGGCGACGAAGCATCCCTTCAAAAAGCGCTGGAGCAGTTGGCTACAGCGGCGTAAGGTATTTCGCGAAGCGCTAGAGCGGCGACCTGCGGGGGCGCAGACAATCTACAAGCTGAAAGCTAAGAGCTAAAGGCTAAGACCAAGAGCTAATACGGCGAAAAGCTCATGGTCTTGTCCGACTTCTCCACCCAAACCCGAGCGTGCTCGGCACGGTCATTAACGATCATGTCGACAATCACTCCGCTGCCACCGCCCGGCGGAGTCCCCGCCGCATAAATCTTGTACGACTTCACTACCCCCCACTGTCCGCCAGGCCCCCAGTCGGTATAAAACTCGTTGAAAGGATATTTCTTATAGTGGTCCGGATGCTGCCGCCACTGCGGGTCATGCATCCAAATGCCATACCCGGATTCATAATCCTGCTTTTGTAGGGCGTCGAAGAAGTGTTCGGCTACGCGCTGTTCAGGCCAATAGCGAAACCACCAGAGAAAAAAAGCAGCCAGCAGCAACAAGACGATCGCCGATATGATGCGGACTTTCTTCCTTCGCTCTTTCTCAGGATCGTACTCCTTGGCGTCCAGTAGGGTCATAGATCTCTAGCATAACGGACGGCGCCGCCCAGTCAAAAGTTCCCGGAGTGGTGCATTGCCCCTTCTGTGAGTTTCCCCTCCAAGTCGACCACAACTGACAATCGGAACTTCGTAATTGAACATTGCAAATCCTCACAGCGTTCGCTTGAACAGCGGAATCGCAATCCCCAGCGTGACACCCGCAAAGATGGTAAGAAACAGCACGTCTGGCCAGACAGCGGCGAGTGTCGTCTCCTTCAGCAGCAGGCATTTGAATCCATCCACCGCGTAGGTAAATGGATCCCCCCTCGCGATTACCCGCAGCCACTTGGGAAATGCCTGGATGGGATAAATCGAGCCGCTAGGAAAAAACAGCAGCGTGTTGAGAATGCCGAACATGGCTCGGGGCACGAGCGGATCTTCAATGCGCACCATCAGCAGGAACATCATGGTGTTGAAGGCCAGCGAGGTCAGCACAATCATGATGATGAGCCCGAATGCCGTTACCGGATTAAACAGAGTGCTCACCCCCGACAATAATGAGCCGATCACGGTGATGATCAGTCCCGTCATTACTGCTTTAATCGCGCCCGCTAAATTCAGTCCGAGCACCAGTTCGAGCTTGGTAATCGGCGTGACCAGATATCCCTCATGCACGCCCCGTGCTTTGTCGTCGATGTAGAGCATGCCGCCGCCGATCATCACCGATACAAACATCGCCAAGGTGAGCGATCCCGGCAGCAGGTACTTCATGTATTCGATATACGGGTAGAGTTCTACAATCTCCAATGCCGTCTGCTGCACCAGGCGCGGTTGGATGGTCGCTTGGTTCAGAGCGCCGGTCAGGTCGGCAAGTTCGGCTTCCAGCGCGGAGCTCATGAAGTTGTCACTGTTGTCCACCACTAAGGCGACTTGCGGCCGGTTGCTTTCATACACTCGCCGCGAAAACTGCGGAGGAATGACGACCGCGCCCTGCAGCTTTCCGTTGCGGACATCTTCCACGGCCTGCCTTTCGCTGTCGTAGTAGACCGGCACGAAGGTGCGAATGTTCGCGCGCACCGAGTCGAAAGCTTCGCGGATCTTCAACGCTTGCGTGCCGCCATCTTCATCGACCACGCCGAGTTTCGCGTCGCGAATCTTGCCCCCGAAAGCGTTGCCCAGAATAATGAGCTGGACCAATGGAAAAATCATGGACGCCAGCATGAGCGCCGGAGAACGGAAGAACTTCCGCATCTCGCGCTCGACAATGGCCATAATCCGGTTCATGGTTGCAACCCCGGCCGCTGCGGCATGGTAAAGGCGTAGGCTTTAACCAGCTCGTCGCGCAGTTGGCGTCCGGTGAAATGGACGAAAACGTCGTCCAACGTGGTGTTTTGCACCGAAAGCGACTTCACTCCCAACCCCGAGTGCGCCGCCATTTCCACCAGCTCCGTGGTAGTGCGCGAGCCGTTGCCGGTCAGTATGCGGAACATTCCCGCTCCTTCGTGTTGCACGGACGTGACTTCGCTTAATCCCCGCAACCTCTGCTCCCAATCTTCCGGAGCATTCTCAAATTGCACTTCGATCACATTCGATCCCGGAACGCTGGCCTTAAGCGCCATTGGTGTGTCCAGCGCAACCAGCTTCCCATGGTCCACAATGGCGATCCGGTGACAGAGCCTGTCTGCCTCGTCCATATAGTGTGTCGTGATCAAGATGGTGAGCTGCCGCTGAGCTTTAATGTTGCCCAGCATCTCCCATACCGCCACGCGAGACACGGGATCGAGCCCAGTAGTGGGCTCATCGAGGAAAAATATCTTGGGATGGTGCACAAGGCCGCGGGCAATTTCCAGCCGCCTGCGCATGCCGCCGGACAATGTTTTCGTCTGCGCATCCCGCCACTTGGTCAGGCTTCCACCGTGAGATCGAGATCGCTGGTCAGGGCTTGCGGGATCACGCCAATTGTCCGACGCACCGCATCCGGTTCCTTCGCCACATCATGACCTGCGATGCGTGCCTTCCCCGAGGTAATCGGAATCAGCGTGGTCATCATGCGAATCAGCGTCGACTTCCCCGCTCCGTTCGGCCCCAGCAATCCAAAAATCTCGCCATCGCTCACGCTGAAGGAGACGTCATCAACCGCAGTAAAATCGCCGTACTTTTTGACAACATGGTCGACTTCAATCGCATACGGTGCGCCCACTTCGACCGAAGTCTTTCCATTCTGCGCTGACACGACGCTGTCGGGATTCGTGTCCGCATTCATCGCTGCTCCGCTGCCGCTGTCTTCTGCGACCCTTTTTCGCCTTTCATCTGCGCGGGAGAGACGAGTACTTCCGCGGTCATCCCCGGGATGAAGGCGCCTTTGGGATTGTCCAGGCGTATCTTGAGCACAATGGTCCGAATGTCGCGCTTGCGGCGGCTCACGTCTCGCTGGGTAGCGAAATCGCTTTCCACTCCCTTAAAGAAAAGTTTGCCCCGGGTGATGGTCCCACCGGGCAACCGGACACGGAGCACGTCGCCATAGCCAACGTGGTCGGCATAGGTCTCGGGAATGGCAGCGCGAACCCAGGTGTCGTTCAAATCAACAATCGTCACGATAGGCGCTCCGATGGTGATTACCTCTCCCTGTCGGGCCGCCCGCACAGAAACCGTGCCCGTCACCGGCGCGTAAACGTTGGTGTAGCCGAGTCGCACTTCGGCTTGCTTCCTTTGCGCGATTGCATTTTTCAAATCAGCCTGCGTAGCTTGCACCGTGCTGTTCGCCGCATTGGCTTGTTGAGTGCGAGCAACTGCTGCATTCAACTGTGCTACGGCGGCTTTCCCCTGATCTTCGAGGGCCTGCGCATTCGCTTGAGCCGCACGCAAATTTGTCTCGGCCTGTACCCGCTCCTGGTCGGAAGTGACTCCGGCTTTGGCTAATTCGACAATGCGGCGGCTATCGCTCGCGGTGCGTTCCAGCGCCGCTTGTGCTTGCCGCAACTGCGCTTTCGCGGACGAAAGCTTTGCCCGCGCGTCGTCGACATCGCTGCTGGTCGAGCCCGTTGTGGACACTGCCGTGTGCTGCATCTCCCTCACTTTGTGCTCGAGACTCGTAGTTGTGGCTGAAGCCGCCGCTTTCTGCGCCTGCAATTCGGAAGGATCGAGCAGCGCAATCAAATCTCCGGCTTTCACTGGAGTGCCTTCGTCCACTAGCAGTTTCTGGATTCGTCCTTCCACCTGCGCGCTCACGATTACCTGATTCGAATCCACCGTGCCAATCAGTACAAGATCTTTGGAGTGATCGGCGGACAGAACGTAGTAAATCGCGGATATTACAAAGATTACGCCCAGCAGGATAAAAAAACGGTTGCGCGCACTCATGGCCGACCTCTCTGTACCGTGTTGCAGTCAGGCCGGAACAATGCTGCGGACATGAAGTCCAGCACCGCCGCGCGCCGCTCGGCTATGCGCTCCGGGGCCAGAGGATTGAAGCGAACAATTTTTTGCATAAGCGGAGCGCTGCTAAAGTAAAAGATGGTCATGGCCACCACGGAAGGAATGAAATGTGCAGGATCGATCTTGCGAAATTCGCCCTCTGCGATTCCCTTGCGCAACAGTTCGCCCACTCGCGCGTAAATCGGCTGGAAGTAGTTTTTGACCAGCTTTTCGATATGTGGCGAGTGCCCCTCTCGCGCCCGCATCATCTCTCGCTGCATCAGCTTGGGATAGACCTGATTCGAGGCGATGAAATCGAAGTATGTCCCCACGTATGTCATGATTTTCTCGCGCGGCGGCAAGTCGCTGTCGAGCACGCGGAAAACGGTCGCCTTTAATCCGGAAAATGCGTTGTCGAGCACCGCGCCGTAAAGCGTTTCCTTGTCCTTGAAGTAGTAATACAGGAGCGCTTTGTTGACTCGTGCCTCCCGCGCGATGGCTTCCGTGCGCGCCCCCGCGATACCGTGCTCGGCGAACTCTTCGGCCGCGGCTCGCAGAATGGCAGCCCGACTCGCTGCCGGTTGACCGCGAGTGCCCATCTTCGAAGTCGAATGACGGCGCTGCAACGGTTGAGCCATACCCAGACTTGAACTTGCACTTAATTAACCGGTTAGTTAGATTATAAAATGATTGGCTGCGTATGTAAAGAGCCGGGAATACGTTGAGCCGCAAGAATTGCGGCGGCGTAGCGGACCACCGCACGGTTATTGCCGAGGAAAGAGGGCGAAGCGCGGATCGTGCTCAATTCGAGCGTCGGGATTGACTCCCCCAACCAAAGACCAAGCCAGATAAACCGCGTGCGCCACAAAGAGAGCGAGATTTCAGATGCGGAGCCGCGCTGGCAGGGTTATAAATCGACAAAATAGTAGGAGCCCCGCAACCGCCTAGCCGCTCCTCTCCGGGATTGATTCACAACATACGCTGACTCATCAGGGAAAACGCGGCTGCCCACCCATCGAGCGTTGCACCGATCCATGCCTAAAGCGCGCCGCCGGCAATCGAAGGCACCAGCAGGATTTCGTCGCCATCCTGGAATGTATAGCCCGGCCCTCCCAGGAAGCGTATGTCTTCCTCATTCACGTAGACATTCAAGAATCGGCGCACTTGCCCGGCTTCGTCACGCAAATGCGGCTTCAGCTCAGGAAATTTTTCATCGAGGACCGAGAACAGCTCTCCTAGATTTGCCGCGGCGCAATTCAGCGATCCTACTCCCGCCGTGTGACGTCTTAATGCAGTCGGAATCTGTACGGTAATACTCACCTCACACCTCCACTGTGGAGGGCTCTACTTCTGCCACATCCAGCGTTCTCTGCAAATATCTCTCGAACTCGGCGAGTTTGGGCGCGATGGGCGCTTCTGTGTCGTACACGCCTGCGAGCGCATCGGTAGTTTTCAAACCGTTACCCGTGATGCACAGCACAGTTGTCTCTTCAGACAGAATGCGGTCCTGTCGATAAAGCTTGCCCGCTGAACCCACCGTCACGCCGCCCGCAGTCTCGGTGAAGATACCTTCGGTTTCAGCCAGCAGGCGGATCGATTCAATCACCTCCGGATCGCTCACATCCTCGCTCCATCCTCCACTCTGCTTGATGGTCTTGATGGCATAGTGACCGTCAGCCGGATTGCCAATTGCCAGCGAGCGCGCAATCGTTGACGGCTTCTGCGGCTCGATCTCAGCACTGCCAGTCTTCACCGCCGTCGAAATCGGCGAGCATCCTGTGGCCTGCGCACCGAAGAATTTCACCTGCTTCGCCTCAACCAGACCCAGTTTGATCAGTTCATCAAAGGCCTTCTTGATCTTCGTAATCAATGACCCGCCGGCCATGGGGACGACTATGTTATCCGGCAGCCGCCATCCAAGTTGTTCCGCGATCTCAAAGCCCACAGTCTTCGATCCCTCGGCGTAATATGGGCGAAGGTTTACATTGACGAATCCCCAGTGCTGCTCGTCGGCGATCTGCGAGCATAAGCGATTCACCTGATCGTAGCTGCCCGCAATGCGCACGACGTTCGCACCGAACACCTGAGTGCCCAGAATCTTGGCCGGCTCGAGATCGGCGGGGATAAAGATCCAAGCCTTGAGCCCTTCTCGCGCTGCCTGTGCCGCCACCGCATTGGCCAGATTGCCGGTGGAGGAGCACGAGACGGTATCGAAGCCGAACTCCCCCGCCTGCGACAAGGCAACCGCGACCACGCGGTCCTTGAAGCTCAACGTGGGCAGGCACACCGCGTCGTTTTTGATGTAAAGATTCTGCCGGCCAGCGCCCAAGCGCTCGGCGAGATGCGGTGCCTGAATCAGAGGCGTGAAGCCAACCGGCAGCCGCGGCTCAAACCCCGCTGGAAGCGGCAACAGTTCCGCATAACGCCACATGTTGGGTGGCCGCTGCGAAATTTGTTCGCGAGTAAACGACGCGCGCACGGCGTCGTAGTCGTAAGCGACTTCGAGAGGAGAGAAACACTCGTCGCAGATTGAGCGGGGCTGGTTTCCCCAGTTTCGACCGCATTCGCGGCAACGGAGTTCGTAATGAGCCATCTTGCTACTCGCTTTCTCATTCAGCGAATAGCTGAGAACGAGCCAGAAAAGAGGTCCCAAAATACGAAGCCTCTTTTCCGGAAAAGGAAAAGAGGTTGCGGAATGCAGATACCGCTCGCATACCGAATCTCATGTTCCCCGTTTCCGGGTGAGAGTTAGCACCTGCAGTCGGGATATATGATCCCAACCCGGTTGCCGTGGCGTCACAGGGCTCGTCCCTCAGCCACTCTGCATGAAATGTCGGTCTGCTCCGAAGAGCAAACGTATGAATTAGATGATACGAAGCACCACAAGGTTCGTCAAGTTGAAATTAGCCGTGGGCGAAATGGACTGCGCTAAGAGCTAACGGCTAAGGGCTAAGAGCCGCCTTGCAGCGCTGCCCTCTCTCGTTTCGCTTCCTGCGCGGGAATGAAATCGGCGTCGGCGTTCTTCCAGATTTCAAGCAACTGTTGGTAGCTCCGCATCGCTGCCAGCTTATCGAAGTGCGCTTGCGCTCGCGCTGTTCCCAGCAGGCAAAGAGTATAGTCGGGAGCCTGTGCTGTGCCCACCGGTCCTTCCTGCAAAGCGAGACCGCGATAGCGGATTCCGGGCTGCAGATCGGCCACCGCTTGTTGCCATTGGCTCATCTCCAGCGAGGCGCGGCCCAACAAATGAGGAGCCTTCGAAACCTGCGTGTAAGAACTCGTGGAGGACAGCAACCCCGATACCTGCTCCGGGTGGTGCTGTGCCAGAGCAATTGCTGCCTTCACTTCGGGGAGATACACGTCGTTAACCACTGTGTTTGTCGGCGCGGCCGTGGTCAGGCGCTCCATCTCCTGCAAGGCCGGGCCGGTCTCGCCGCACAACGCCAGCGCAAGGGCGGCGTCGGGAACCGTTGCGACCGAGTGATCCAGAGCCAATCCGCGGTGAGCAGCATCGCGCGCGGTAGCACAACTGGAGGCCAGCGCGTCGTGCACCGACTTCAAGGCATAGAAGCCTCCCGCCGTGTCGGGGAAGTGCTGTTGCTCAGCCCGCAGCGCGGCATGTTCCCACTGCTGGCTGGCGATATGAATCCTTCCGGAGAAGAAGTTGATGTTGCCTGCCAGATTCTCCACCATGAAACCGGCGGGCTGAGCGACGGCCCACTGCAGCTCCTTCTCCCAATCAGAGTGGCCGGCTTGAAAATCGTGCAGCAAGAGGTTGCCGTGGTAGCTGATGTCGTCGCCGCCACCTTGCTCCAACGCCTCCTTCAGGTATCGTTCCGCTTCGGGCAGACGGTCCAGCGAAAGCAGAGTCCCGGCTGCGTTGTCCGCCGCCACGTTGTCCCACTTGGCGATCTCCCAGGTTTTCTCATAGCCGGTCAGCGCCTTCTCAAACTCTCCCACGTAGACATAGGTTTGTGCCAGGTTATTCAAAGCCGTAGCGTCGCGTGGATACGTGGCAACATACAGCTTGTAGGATTCCAGTGCCTTGGGCAAATCGAATTGCTGTAGAGCGTATTGTGACTCGATGTACATACGCTCGCGCTCGGTGACGCGCTCGCGCAGGTCGTAGGCCCTCTTCATATGCAGCAGGCCCTTGGCGGCCGATCCCTGATTTGACAGGGTCACGCCCAAGCGTGCATACGCCATGGCGAAATTGGGATCGAGTTCAATCGCCTGCTGGTAGAAGGAAGCTGCCTGCGGGAAGTCGCGCCCCATGCGGTGCTCGTCTTCTCCCAGCGAAAACGCGTGGAAAGCCTGCAGATTGGCGGTGGTCACGTTGGTGTAGGGAGTGGTCAGCTTCTGGATCGACGCCATCGACTCGCCCAGCCGTGCCCGCATCGCCGTAGCCGCTTTCGAGACCGCCTGCAGGACTGCCGTTTTGTCGGGAGCAGTCTCTTGCTCGCGCGCGAACACTTCTCCCGTGGCGCAGTTCACCGCGTTGATCGAAACCACGTACGACGATCCCAAGCCGGCAATCGTGCCGGCCAGATACGCCTTCACTCCCAGCCGTTGGCCCAGTTGCTGCGCCAGTTCGGGGGTTATTTTCTGCTCCCGCGACTGCCCCAGGTACTGCAGATTGCTGTGCAGTTCCGCATCGCTAACCAGTTGAAGCATGGGCGATTGCTCAAGCTGGATAGCGAGTGCTTCCTTCAGGGTCGCGTCGAACACCGCATCGCCGGTCTGATTGCTGAAGTCGGCGAGGATGAGCTGGTCTTTATCGGTGAGTTGGACAGACTGATGTTTGCGCCAGTAAAAGCCCATTGCAATCGTGGCCAACAGCAGCACTACCGCGGCAGGAACCACAAACTTCCAATAGGAGGGGCGAACCACAGGTTGCGCCGTTTCCACTCTTCCAGACGGGCCTGACGAGACGGCTGCAGCGGAGCCGCTGGTCCTTGCGGAGCGCGACCCCTGCGATTCCACTTGCGCAGAAGCGGCGCTGCTCTCGCCCTGTAAC
>WNGK01000653.1_pt1 | contig 35675 bp, 37 predicted proteins | sample 5400601 | NCBI WGS metagenome assembly WNGK01 (sample SAMN13153376, study PRJNA577476) | soil metagenome | isolation source: 60 cm soil or saprolite under Garry oak tree replicate 1 | place: USA:California | collected 2016-06-15 | reverse complement strand
CGTGGAGAAGACCCAGACCGTCGAGCCTCCCATGTGCGCCAGCATGGCACAGAGGGCGGCCATCCACACGCTGCGGCTGGCGCCCAGAACTCCGTAGCCGAACGCAATGGTGAGATAGCCAAACAAGATGCCGAGGCGAAGGCGGTGGTCGCTCTGCCCCGCCCAGCGCGCCGCCACCAGCGGGCCCACCATTGCTCCTAGGCCTCTCCCTCCAAGCAGAATGCTCATCCCAAGCATGGCTGCGCCCGCGGCGTCGATGCCGCGGCCATGGACGGCGAACTCGCGCGCCCCCATCACCGTGAAGATCACCCAGCTTGGTCCGACCATGAATTCTCCGGCTTTGGCAAAGACGGCCGGCAGTAGAGTCGGGTGAGCGCGGATGTAGCGAATTCCTTCCAGCACCGGCGAGAAATCGACGAAATCGCGCGGTCGAAGCGGCGCGGCGGATTCGGCATGAGGCTCACTGAAATGCATTCCGCCGATCAGAAACGCCGACGTGAGAAACGAAAGTGCATTGAGGATGAAAACCGTGTCTCGTCCGAAGAAAGCTGCGACAACTCCGCCGACCGAGGCTCCAATCAGCAGGTTCACCGACCACGTCGCCGAAGAGAGAGTGTTGGCGACCAGAACTTCATTGTCAGCTGCGATGTTTGGAATCACCGCACTGCGGGCCGGCTCGAAGAACGCAGCCATGGCAGTCTCCGCCAGAAGCAAAGGATAGACCAGCCACACCATCGAGCGGGAACGCACGAATAACATCGCCAGCACCACCACGAAGCGAATCATGTCGGCCGCGATCATGACGTGCTTACGCTTCAGCCGATCGTTCACCATCCCCGCCGTCGGCCCCACAAACGTCTGCGGCAGAACCTGCAGAACCAGGGCCAGCGCCACCGACCCGGCGTGCCCAGTCAACTGCAACAGCAGGGTATAAATCGAAAGCGTGTAAAACCAGTCGCCAACCTCACTGACGATTTGTGCCATCCAAAGACGCCGAAAATTGCGGTTGCCTCGCAGCAGGCGGGTGTAAGAGGCAACCGAAATGGATGGGACACTACGCTCTGGTTCGGGTTCCATGCGGTTTTCCAGTTTAACCGCGCAGACTGTGATCGCAACTCTGCTCTAGGCTCATCTACCGGGGAAAGTGAGATTGTGGCAAAGCTGGGACTAAAGACTGCAACTGTTTTCACCGCTGCGGAAACTGGGGTTTTGCGACTCCGGCAGAATGACTAGTAAGCCGTGCGTTTACAGTTAGATACAGTGCCGTCATTCATGCGTGTTAAGAATGACAAATGGCAGTCGCCGTGCGCTACATCAGGCTGGGAGGAGTACCCTTAAAATGCGCGTAACTTCGAGACTTCTGACAATTTCGCTTCCTTTACTGCTGATCCTTTCAGGAGCGGCTCTGGCCGACACTTGCAACGATTTCGCGAGCTACACCTGTGCAAAGTCCACCCCGGACATTGTGCACATTGGTGGAGGAGTTTCCAGCGGCCAGTCCGTGGGAATTCTGCTCAACAGCAACACCTTTAACGTGACCACGTCCAATGGCAAAGGGGTTGGGGACACGGTCGTCATTCTTGCTGCCTTCGCCAATGGCTCCCCCCAAGGCAGCGTCAATGGCGTTTCGTTCACCAGCAGCCTTGATGCCTTCGAAGGCGGTTCCACCGGAGCCATCGTCAGCACCATGCAGGCGTTTGGCTTTTGCGGCTCAACTTGCAATCTGTCGTATGGTTACGCCGTGCTTGGCACTCTGCCCGCGGGCGGCCTGAGCATTACCGCCAGTGGCGTTCCGCTCGGTACGGTGTTCTACGCCGAACTCGTGAACAGCAGAGGACAGATCGTCTATATCACGCCCAACTCGGAAGCCGGCATCCTGGGGAGTCCAGTCCCCGAACCGGGATCCCTTATGTTGATGGGTACAGGGTTGCTCGGTATCGCTACCCAGATCCGGCGCAAACTGCGCGGCTAACACTTTGTAATTTGTTTCTCGAGACCTCGGGCGAACCTGCCCGAGGTTTTGTTTTGTTCGCTTATTGAGTCTGCCTCGCCGGGAGCTATTCCTGGGGAGCGAGACTGTCCTGCCGGGAACCGGGCCGCAGGTTCTTCTTCAGATCCGCAGCGATCTGCTGGCCGTGGAATCGTCCGTTTTCGATGAAGATTTCGTTGGTGCGCGATCCCGCGACAATCACCCCCGCGACGTAGATTCCACGGACATTGCTTTCGAGCGAGACTGGATCGCACACCGGACGGCACTGCTGATCCGACAGCTCGATGCCCATGCTGCGCAGAAAATCGTAGTCGGGATGGTATCCAATCAAAGCGAGCACGAAGTCGTTCTTCAGCCGGACCGGGCCGCGCGGCGTGTTGAGGACCACGTGGTCGACGCCAATCTCCTGCACTGAACTTTTGAAGTAGGCTTCGATGTCTCCGTTTTTGATTCGATTTTCAAGATCGGGCTTGATCCAGTACTTCACGTGGTGGTGAATTTGCGATTCGCGATGCACCAGCGTGACGCGAGCGCCGTGACGCCACAGATCGAGCGCGGCGATTGCGGCGGAATTCTTGCCGCCGATCACCAGCACCTCGGTGTCGTAATAAGGATGAGGCTCGCCATAGTAATGCGAGACTTTCGGAAGATCCTCGCCCGGGATGCCAAGCTGATTCGCCAGATCGTAATAGCCGGTCGAAACGATGACCTTCTTCGTGTGGTAGTCATGCGGCCGGCCCGCCCGATCGGTCGCGGTGATGCTGAAGTTTCCGTCTTCGCCCATCACCGTCTTGACCCACTCGTATTGGCGGAGGTCGACGTGATAGTGCTCGGCGACTTTGCGGTAGTACTCGAGCGCCTCCTCGCGCGTCGGTTTCTGCAAAGCAGTAGTAAACGGGATATCGCCGATCTCGAGCAATTCCGGCGTAGTAAAAAAAATCATGCCCGCAGGGTAGTGAAACAACGAATTCACTAGGCATCCCTTGTCGAGCACAATGACCTTCAGCCCGATCTTCTGCGCTTCGATAGCACAGGCCAGCCCGGTCGGCCCCGCCCCAATGACGAGTACGTCGGTCCGCATCTCAGGGCGAGGTTTGGCCCTGGTCTTGGCGAGAGTATCGAGTTCTACGGCGGCAAGGAAATCAGGCATGGGACTGACTGCAGAGTCGGTCGAGGCAACGGGGGTTCGAACGCAACTCGGAAACGAGATTCTAGCATGTCGAATTGCAAGAGAAGTGTGTCAGGCTTTTGATCTCGCTGACACAGCCATCGAAGTGGGTGCCCCATCCTTCGCGGCTCTTTCGCGAAGGGTTGGTGGCAGACTGATCGCGCCATGGGCTTTGCGTTTCGCGCCGCCGTATAATATCCGGTTCCTCAATGGCCGAAGGGCTTGGCTGCTACGGCTGGGGTCCGACGCACAGGAGCCTTCATGTCTATTCTTACCGACAGGCGCACCCGCATTGAATCCGACAGCATGGGAAAGATCGAGGTCCCGGCGAATGTCTACTGGGGCGCGCAGACGCAGCGTTCCCTGCTGCATTTCAACATCGGACGCGACACCATGCCGCCGGAGTTGATCCGCGCCTTCGGCATCCTCAAGAAAGCCTGCGCGCTGGTGAATCAGGATCTCGGCAAACTTCCCGCCGACAAGGCCAAGCTCATCGTGCAGGCCGCCGACGAAGTCATCTCCGGCAAGCTCAACGACCAGTTTCCGCTGCGCATCTGGCAGACCGGCAGCGGCACCCAGACCAACATGAACGTGAATGAAGTCATCTCCAACCGCGCCATCGAAATCGCAGGTGGGGCCATGGGATCGAAGAAGCCGGTCCATCCCAACGATGACGTCAACATGTCGCAGTCGTCGAATGACACGTTTCCTGCGGCCATGCACATCGCGGCGGCGGATCGCGTGAAGAACGCGCTGATTCCCACGATCCAGACCGTGCGTGAGGCGATTGAGGCCAATGCCAAAGAATTTAACAACGTAGTCAAGATCGGACGCACCCACCTGCAGGACGCCGTGCCCCTGACGTTCGGCCAGGAGTTTGGCGGATGGGCCAGCCTTCTGGAGCGCGACATCCATCGCCTGGAACAGGTGCTGGGCGGCCTCTACGACCTCGCCATCGGAGGGACCGCGGTCGGCACGGGATTGAATGCTCATCCCGAATTTGCCGAGCGCGCCGCGAAAAAGATCGCCGAACTCACCGGCCTTCCCTTCCGCTCCCACGGCAACAAGTTCGCCGCACTTTCCGCCCACGACGAAATCATTTTCGCGCAGGGCGCAATGGAAACTCTCGCAGCATCTCTGATGAAGATTTCCAACGACATTCGCTGGCTGGCTTCCGGCCCACGCTGCGGCTTGGGCGAGCTCTCGATTCCCGAGAACGAACCCGGGTCATCGATCATGCCGGGCAAAGTCAATCCCACACAGTGCGAAGCCATGACTATGGTCTGCGTGCAGGTCCACGGCGCGACCGCCGCCGTGGGATTCGCGGGATCGCAAGGCAACTTCGAACTCAACGTATTCAAGCCGGTCATTATCTACAACTTCCTGCACTCGGTCACGCTCATCACTGACGCCTGCCACGGCTACGTCGAGTACATGCTCAGGGGCATCGAAGTCGATCGCGCCAAAGTGGATTGGTACGTCAAGAATTCACTCATGCTGGTCACCGCGCTGGCCCCGCGAGTTGGATACGACAAGGCCGCCCAGATCGCGCACACCGCGCACGTAGAGCACTCCAGCCTGCGGGAGGCTGCTCTGAAGCTGGGATATCTCACAGGCGAGGAGTTTGATCAGTTGGTCAAGCCGGAGAGGATGACGCGGCCGTAACCTTCATCGAAGGTCCTATGATTTGGAGAGTCCCAATAGCAATACCAGGCGTTCATGTATCGCTTTCACGACCTCAACCGGCACAGCTTCGACGTATTTCGCTCGGCGGGCGCGCCAATCAAAATTCTTGAGCTGATCGGCGAGGACAAAGCCGGTGGTTTTCATTTGGTCTGGAAGCCGAACTTCGAAGGGATACCCTTTCGGACGGTTTGTGACGGGGACCGCCACGACTAAGCTGGTTTTGCCATTGTATAGAGAGGGAGATAGGACGATCGCCGGACGCCAACCGCCCTGCTCGTGTCCCGCAACAGGATCCATGTCGATTTTAATAACGTGGCCCACATCAGGGACATAGGGCACGTTTACCAGACCTCCTTGCCAACGGGTTTGCCCCAGTCAATTTCTTTATGACAATTCTCCGGTGTGATCGCCGCAACAAGGGATTCCAGCGTAAGCTTTGGATGAACCGGCCGTGCCGTGAGACAGCCGTCCTCTACCATCAACTCCACTTCGTCGCCTTCCCTGATCTGCAACGCGTCGAGCATCGCCCGGGGAATTCGGATAGCCGGACTGTTACCCCAGCCGACAATTTGCGAACGGATGGATTCTTGGCGGTGACTGACCTCGATCATGCCCCGCTTTTTCAGTTCTCGAAGGTGGTACCGGATGCTGCCTTTGACGCCCCCGTTTTCCTTCGCCCATTCATTCAGCAAGGCGCTGTACCTGCCATTTTTGTCGACCAACGGAGCAAGATCTTCAAGGGTCGCCGGAGTCGAACAATTTGCGAGAGCTTCGATCACCAAAGCTCTTTGTCCTCTGAATTTTGCATCTTTCAACTTCGGCGTTCTTGAATACATCGTTTTCAATGGAGCGGCCTCCTGCTTAGACTGTCGTGCGTTCATGGTGATTATACATCGATGTATATACATGTCAACACGTATCATACATGAACATTTCCTACTTGGCGGGTTGCTCGATTCCTCTCGCTTGCAGCGCTACAAGCTTCTTCGGCGTGGTCGTGATCACCACCACGCTCACCAGCACCAGCAGCGTCCCGGCGATGGTGCGCGCACCAATCGCCTCCCCGCCCAGGAAATGTCCCACCAGAACCGCGACTACCGGATTCACATATGCGTAGGTCCCCACCCGGGTCGGCGATTCACGATGAATGAGCCACACATACGCCGTGAAGCCAACAATCGATCCCGCAACAATCAAATAGGCCAGCGCGAGCCACGTCTCGCGCGAAACTGCCTGTACGTGGAACCCTCGGAATTCCCCCAGCAACGCCGCCGTTAGCGTGAGCAGCACGCCTCCCGCGAGCATTTGAGCTCCGGAGCTCATACCCTTGGCGGCGGGTAGCGGCATTTTGCGACTGAGAGATGCGGCAGTCAACCAACTGATGGCCGCCACGATCAAAGCACAAGCCCCCGCACTGTCGATCGGAGCTCCGCCCAGGCTTATTGAGTGTCCGACAAGAACCGCTACGCCAGCCATCCCGACGAGAAGGGCAATCGCGAGTCGCAACGTGAGCCGCTGAGTTCGCAGGAAGACAATCTCCGCCAGCGCCATGAATACAGGGATTGTCGCCATCATGACCGCCGCAATGCCCGAGGGCACTCGCCGCTCAGCCCAAAACAGCAGACCATAGTCGAACACAAAAATCAGGATCGCGAGCAACGAAGCCGCGCCCCACTCGCGCGTTGTCGGAGAAGGCGTGCCCCGGACACGCATCCAGACGTAGAGCACGATTCCCGCCACCAGGAAGCGCATGCCCGCCAGAAGAAATGGCGGAACTTCGCGCACTCCGACTCGAATCGCCAGGAAGGTCGATCCCCAAACGAAATAAATGATGGCGAAGGCGAGCAACACCTTCCACGTCCGAGGTTGGGAAACAGCATCCATGCGGATGATTCCTGCGCGAGATCAAAACAATCTCGACAGCGGGTTGGGTCTTAGGTGTTGGGTATTAGGCTTTTGCTCAAGACCTAAGACCGAACACCTAAGACCTGATTAGATCACCGGCAGTCCGCTCTGGGCGCGGATTTCCGCATAAAAAGAATTTATGGGACTATAAACGGCGGACACGTGGAGAGCTTATTTCTTCAGCAAGCTGGTGTGACTGGCCACGCACTGCCACTTGCCAAGGTCCAGAACCCACGTGTCGGTGAAGCGTCCGACGTGGTTGTACGGCTTGCCCTGGTATGTGCCCTGAGTGTGATAGATGCCCGTGATCACCGCGGTATCTCCGAAGAAATTCATCTTAACGTCCTGGATGTTGGCGGCAGTAGGTTTAAAAAGCGGGTCTCGGATGTCGGCCAGAAATCTCTGCTTGTCGCTGACTTCGCCGTCGTACTCGGTGTTCATAAACCGGCTCGAGACCAGAGCGTCGAGGACGGCCGAATCACGGTGGACCTGCGCCTCATTCCACAGGTGCTCCAGAACCAACAGCTTGCCCTGGCGCGGATCGGCCTGCTGGGCGGCCATTGCGACCGATCCCAAGGCCAGCAGAACACAGCAGCAGATAGAGCGGATCATCTCTTCCACGCTCGCCGGCATCCCCACGTGGGGCGAACGTGCGAAAACAATAGCAGTGTAATTGCCAGTCAAGCTATCGAAATGCACGAAGGAGAGGTTACGGAGGTCATGGGTCGGACCCTGACGAGGAATTCGACGACGTCAAAGAGTTCCAGCGACCGAGGTCTGAGGTCCAAGGCCTGAGGTCCAAGGTCCGAGATCCGCCTTTAGAACGCCCAGCGCAGCAGCGTCGCACCCACCGTAAAACCCGCACCCACCGAAGCCAGCATCACCAGACTTCCCTTCTTCAGCTTGCCTTGCTCCAGCGCCGTATTCATCGCCAGCGGAATCGTCCCCGCCGTGGTATTGCCATAACGCTCAATGTTGATAATCACCGCCTCAGGGCGCAAAGCAAGCCGATCAGCCGTGGCATTGATGATACGCAGGTTGGCTTGATGCGGAATGAATGCGTCAATGTCGGAACCTTTCAGCCCGTTGCGCTCGAGCAATTTCTGGCACAGCTCGGTCTGCTTGCGAACGGCAAACTTAAACACCTGCTGCCCATCCTGATGGACGTAGTGCATTCTCTTTTCGAGGGTCTCTTTGCTCGTCGGATTCAGGCTGCCTCCGCCGGGCATGTAGAGAAACTGGGAGCCGGATCCATCCACCTCATGAATAAAGTCGATGAGCCCCACCGAGTCATCTTCGGCGGGCTCAAGAATCGCCGCGCCCGCTCCGTCGCCGAAGATTACGCAAGTCGCGCGGTCGGCATAATCGATGATCGACGACATTACATCGGCGCCAATCACCAGCACGCGCTTCTGCGCCCCGCTGGCGATGAATTGTGCTCCCACCTGCAACGGATAGAGAAAGGCCGAGCAGGCGGCGGAAAGATCGAATCCCCATGCGCCCTTCGCGCCCAGCTTGTCCTGCACCAGACACGCCGTCGCGGGGAAAAACATGTCGGGAGTAACCGTACCGACAATAATGACATCGATGTCGGTGGGGGCAAGGCCGCGCTGAGCCAACGCCTTCCTGGCGGCCTCGACCGCGAGGTCGCTCGTGGCCACGCCCTTCTCCGCGATGTGCCGCTCCCGGATACCCACGCGAGCCATGATCCATTCGTTGTTAGTGTCGACCATTTTTTCCAGGTCGGCGTTGGTGAGCAGGCGAGGTGGCACATAAGTGCCGAGGGCGCTGATTTTGGCGCGAATGGGTTTCGTCAACAAGAGCTCCTATGGATGAAGGCTCAAGTATTCTGAAGGATTGGGAGCAGAATGTCTAACAGTTCGATCAGGAAAACCGCCAGAAGTCCGCCGTGAGACCAAGCGAACGGAAAAGTTCGTGCGCTTCGTCCACCGTGCGCCGCCGCCAGTCGGCCCTCATGCGGTCGCGATACCAAGCGTCGGCCAGCTGCCAGGTCCGTTCCACGCTCAACGTCTCACCACGCTCGAGCCGCCACGCCTTGCACCAGCGGTCGATGTGATCTTCCGACCGGAAGATGAGCATGGTCTTTCAATTGAAAACGATGTCGTCCCACCAGCGCCGTGCCGGAAGCGCGAAGTGAACCACGCCCGGCGGATGGGATGACACCTCGCCGTTGTGAACACCCACGGTGATGCTCTCGCCGCAGCATCCACAGGAGGCAAGCACACGCCCGGCGCTGTTCAGCATGGCGATTACGCCCAGCGCGTCCCAGATGCAGTTTCCGTGCCAGCTGCGCTGGCCGGTGGCTCCTTGGGTCTCAACCGCGAACGGCGTGGGAACGGCAGAGAGTGGGTTCGCCATAAGCACTTCTCCGCTCGCGGGCTGAAGCACCAGCGTATGAGCAACGGCTAGTTCGTGGTAGGCCTCAGCAATGTCGCGGGCACTGCAGGCAAGATCTGCCGCAAGTTCCGCTTTGCAAGGGCAGCGGCCGAACTCCAGAAACAGCTGATAGACCCGGACTCGCACTCGATTCTTGAAATCGACGGGCATGACAGTCGTGACACGCGCATTATGGAGGAGTCGCAGCGCAGTGTCCATCCCCACGAGAAGGCCTGGACTGACGTCTGCCTGGTGACACGCACTCGCCGCGACCCTCAAGCCGCCGCGCGCTCCCTCTCGTGATCCATCCACTCGCGGATGAAACTCGGGCAGGAGACGATGCCGAAATCGCGATTTTCGCCGTTGATCAGGTAGAACAGTGCAGCGCGGTCCAACTCCTCCAGGTGCAAGAGATTCAGTTGGGGCCACAGGCGGCAATCGGCCGCCGACTGAACCAGTTGCTCCAGATACGGCAGATGTCCCTGAAACAGCTTTCCGGATACGCGAATGGTGACCTGGGGAGCGAGCTTGGGGGAAATACGGCGACTGTTCATTGTTCTCCTTGCGGGCGGGGCGAGTAATTTTGCCTGGCCTGCTCCCTATTGATGCCCGAGGAAGCGTTTCTTGCGCAAAGAGTCGTAAATGAAAAGTAAATTCTGGTAATCAGCAGGGCAGAAACTACTCTGCTGCCGGAAAGAAATAAGCCAGGCGGCGGGGCCCACTGCACACGCAGGAGCCCTTCCGGACCTGGCGGGATTGGCGGGAGTACTGTAAAAAACCAGAATGGCACGCCACTTGTTTATCGTTTTCTATCGTGCCTTAAACGCGCCCAGACTTCGTTACTCCTTGTCGAGGTATTCACCGGGCACATCATCCTCTGGCACTTCATGGGTGCGAACTTCCTTTTCATCGGCGCTCTCGGCGTCTTCCACACCGCTCACTGCGCCGGCCTCGAATGCATTCCCTTCCGCCAGCAGTTCGTCGACGCTCTCCGAATCCGCGGCTTCAGGCCGGGACAAGCCCTGTAAATCTCCCGACTGTTCGCCTGACCGCGATCCCTGACCTATGGGTGAGAACGCTTGAGCGCCCGGACGCCCGCTTGTCTTCCGAGTCTGTTTCCCAGCCGAGGCCTTCGGTTTCTGCACTCTCTTGCGAGCAGATTTCTTCTTCGCCACCTTCTTGGGACGATTCACCGACTTCTTTGGTGTTGCCTTCTTGCGGGCGGTTTTCTTCGTCTTCGCCGACTTCTTTTTGGTTTTCTTTTTGGTAGCCATTCCGCAGAGTTTAACACCGGCTCATGCGTGCGTGCAAAACCGCCTGCAAAACTACGGCAGGCCAGGCGTGAATCGGATCCTGAATTCGTCTCGCCTGCTTTGGGATCGTTCTTGGACTCGAAATAGTGGGTGTCAGTCGGACCGTAGCCGGAACTTTCGACGATTACAGCGTCGGAGTCCGTCTGGGCGAAATGATTGTCGCCGCCTGGTTCCGAATTCACGCTTCCCGGCGGAAGCGTCTTCAGCGACTTCGCGTCGAAATAAGTGGCCGTAACCCAAGTGCCACTCGCCCGAGACCACAGTCGCCAAACAACATCGTGTAGAAGCCCGCTTTGAAGGATCGCCAAAAACGACCTTCGTATGAACTCGGGGAAGGCCGGAGCTCCCAATCTGGCTGTTGTCGAGCGCGCTGGACCGGATTTCCGCCGGCGTCATGCGCATTTCAGGAAGCAATTGGGCGACGGCAGCAGTAGCAGCCATCTGAAACAAGGCAGCAACAAGATACGCTCCGCGCACACGGCCTGCACGGAGCGATTCTTTGGCGGCGATTTAGCGATGTTTGATGAAGGCACCGGTTTGCAGCTCAGCCATTGCCTGGCGTAGCTCATCCTGCGTGTTCATTACGATCGGGCCGTACCATGCAACCGGCTCTTCGATCGGCTTGCCTGACACCAGCAGGAAACGGATACCCTTGTCGCCAGCCTGAACGACGATCTCGTCTCCCCGGTCGAACAGCACAAGCGAGTGATTGCCGACGTCATACTTGGCTGGCGCTTTGGGGTCTGCTGCTTGTTCAGTCAGAACCGCACGAGGATCCGAGGCATCCCGGAACGTGCCGGAGCCCGCGAATACGTAGGCAAACGCATTGCGCGTGGTCTCGATTTTGAGCCGCTTCCGCTGTCCCGGTGATACAGAGATATCGAGATAGTTCGGATCGGCGGCCACACCCTCCACCGGTCCTCTCTTACCCCAGAACTCGCCGCAGATCACACGTACCTGTGTGCCGTCATCATCGGTCACCTCGGGTATCGCACTCGACGGAATATCCTGGTAGCGCGGATCGGTCATCTTCAGCGATGAGGGCAGGTTCGCCCACAGCTGAAAGCCGTGCATGCGCCCCTGGGTATCGCCCTTAGGCATCTCTTGGTGCAGGATGCCGCTGCCGGCCGTCATCCATTGCACATCTCCCGCGGTCATCTTGCCTTTATTGCCCAAGCTGTCGCCGTGTTCGACGGAGCCGGCAAGCACATAGGTGATCGTCTCAATCCCCCGGTGCGGATGCCACGGGAATCCCGCCTGATAGTCGGCCGGGTTGTCGTTGCGAAAGTCATCCAGCAGAAGAAAAGGATCGAAATCCTCCGTCTTGCCAAATCCGAAAGCGCGTTGCAACTTAACGCCGGCTCCCTCAATCGTGGGCTTCGGCTGAATGATCTGTTTAACTGGGCGGAGTGACATAACTATTCTCCTTCCTCTCTGGGCCGGGGCAATTTCGTGCAGCCACGGCCAATTATTTAGGCTTTTACGAACGAACGTCTTAGGCTTTTACGAACTGGACGTCCAGGGTAATGGTCACCTCGTCGCCCACCAGAATGCCACCCGTCTCGAGTACCGAGTTCCAGGTCAACCCGAAATCCTTGCGGTTGATCTTCGTGGTCGCCGAGACTGCAATTCGCGTATTGCCCCATGGATCTTTCGCACTCGGAGTCGGCCCTTCGATGGTAAAGAGCACCTTGCGCGTAACCGCGCGAATCGTCAGGTCGCCTTCTGCGGCCAGTTCTCCGTCACGAACCACGCTGATGCGCGTGGACTTAAAGGAGAGGGTGGGAAACTTCTCCACATCGAAGAAGTCGGCGCTCCTCAGGTGCGCATCGCGCTGGGCGTCGCGCGTTTCAATCGAAGCCGCTTCGATCGAGGCCTCGACATGCGATTTGGTCACGTCGGATTCGTCCAGCGTCAGTACTCCCGTGACCTTGGGGAATTGCCCTTTCACGTTCGAAATCATCATATGCTTTACCTTGAACTCGGCGACGGAGTGGACCGGATCGAGGTTCCAGGTGGTGGTGGTAGTGGATGTTTGCGGTATAGCCAGTGTGCTCATGGTGTTTGTCCTCTCTCTCTCGATTAGATGCGTGATGACGATATTCGTTGCAACATATATGTTCCACAAACAATCAGCTTACCTTGGTGCGGGCGGCCTGCAGCAGTTCGGCGAGCGCCTCAAGCCGCTCTCGCCCCATGTGGCCCAGCTGTTTGCGATGGGCTGTCTGCACCGGTTCATCCAGGCGGGCCAGGAGCCCCAGACCTTCCTTTGTAATCCGTGCCATCACGGTTCGCCGGTCCTTGGTCTCGCGGCAACGCGAGATCAGTCCCCGCTTCTCCAGTCGATCGAGCAGGCGAGTCACATCCGGGTCCCGAGTAATCATTCGGTTGGCGATTTCCCCGCAGGGTAGTCCCTCTGGCGCGCCCCGTAGAATTCGGAGTACGTTGTACTGCGTCGAAGACACTTCCTCCGTTTTGAGAACCATGACCAGTCCCCGGGACAGCATGTCCGTCGTGCGCAGCAGGTCCAAAAATGCCGCCTCCTCGGGACAGCCGACGTGCCGCCGCTTTTTACCCGACTCGACCGCCTTCTTCATGTCTTTCATACTATCCGTTATAACGACTATTGTCAAGACGAGCGTCCAGAGACTCGTATTTCCAGCGCTAAAAGACTCGTATTTTAGGATGGATAAATTTTAGAAAGATAAGTTCCACGAAATCAGCAGGGCGGAAACCACACTGCTACCGGAAACAAAATAAGCCAGGCACCGGGGACTCACTGCACACGCAAGAGCCCGTTACCGTTGCTTCCTTCCGGACCTGGCGGGGTTGGCGGGAGTACGTCGCGTAAGACCGATGCCTGACCTGTTCATTCTAGCATTCTGCAATTGTCGCTCCTCGCGGCGCCAACCGCGGGCGCGCCGCTTCATGAAGCGCCGGCGTCCCGCCGGCTGTCGTGGCGGCGTCCTCGCCGCCACACCTGGCTCAGTCCAACAGTGCCCGCGAATGGCATGTGACTTTCGGTGCAAGAATCTGACTCCAAAGCCTTCCCTTCTGGTGACGGTTGTCGAACAATGGTTCTGCAGGCTGTTAGTCGCAGCCGAGAAGTCCAGCAGAGGACTGTTCCCCATTCCCTCTACACAAAAACCGATGGCGTCCCACTCGACACAATCCGGCGTGATCCCGCTGACCCGGGCTATCGACCATTACTTCGAACTGGCACTGTATCTGCTTGTTCTGACTGGTTTTGCCACGCTGGCTAGCACCGGCGGACTCGACCTGCCGTCGGTCATTCTAGCAGGCGTCGCGCTGGCGATCCGCGGCTATCTGCTGGCCAAGCGCTATCAGTTCGTGATCTCCGAGCGCTGGACTACGCCACTCTCGGTCGCCTACTTCGTCTTTTTCGCCGCCGACTACTTCGTTTTCTCGCGAGGATTCCTCCCAGCCACGGTTCACCTGGCATTGTTCGGCGTGGTCGTCCGGATGTTTTCGCTGCGCCGCGAGCGCGACCACGTCACGCTGGCAATCCTCGCTTTCTTGATGGTGCTGGCCGCGGCGGTGCTCACGGTCGACAGCATATTCCTGTTCTCCTTCGCCGCCTTCATGATGATGGCGGTGGGCACCTTTGTGCTGATGGAAATGCGGCGTTCTGGTCTTGCCGCCAGCATTCAGGCGAGGCATACCAATGATCCCCAGGAACATCGCCACCTCGCCTTTTCTCTGGCGCGGGTCGCACCTGTACTGATGTTGATGATTCTCATCAGTGGCGCGGCCGTCTTCTTCCTTATGCCGCGCATGTCGGCTGGATACATGGGCGGCTACTCATTCGGCACTGACTTGTCGTCCGGCTTCAGCGATCACGTCCAGCTGGGACAGATTGGGCAGATCCAGAAGTCCGGTGCCGTTGTGATGCACATTCAGATCGACGGCGACAGGGTCGGCAGCGCCGACCTGCATTGGCGCGGCGTGGCGCTGGCGAATTTCGACGGATACACCTGGTCCGATCCTAAAGAGCAATTCTTTTTGCGGCGGCAACCCAACAACAGCTTTCAGGTGCCACAAATCAACGCGGCCCTGCGGTCGTACGGAATACCGACTCTGACGCGCGAGCGCATAATCCACTACCGCGTGCTGATGGAACCGATCGGCACCAACGTCTTTTTCCTCGCACCCTGGGCCCGCAGCGTCAGCGGAGACTACCACCAAGTGGCCGCCGATTCCGGCGGGGCCGTCTATGACTTCGATTCCCGGCATGCCATCAGCCGCTACGAGGCCGACTCTGACATCGCTGCCCCTACGCCCGCGGAGTTGCGCACAGCAGGACGGACCTATTCCGCGCCGATCGATGCGAGCTATATCCGGCTGCCGGTGCTTGATCCGCGAGTTCCCGCCCTGGCGGCTCAGATCACAAAGTCAGCCACCAACGATTTCGACAAAGCGGCTGCCATCGAGAACCATCTCAGGACGCGATTCGGCTACACCCTGGAGTTGCCGCGCACCACCGTAAAAGATCCCATCGCGAATTTTCTGTTCGAGCGCAAGCAAGGCCATTGCGAGTACTTCGCTTCCTCCATGGCGGTCATGTTGCGTACGCTGGGGATTCCATCGCGCGTGGTCAACGGATTCCGCTCGGACGAGTTCAACGACCTTACCGGAAATTACGTGGTGCGCGCGAAAGACGCGCATTCGTGGGTGGAAGCTTACTTCCCCGGCTATGGCTGGCAGACCTTCGATCCCACTCCGGCGGGGGCCAGTGGAACGCCGCAAGGCTGGGACCGCCTCGGGCTTTACGTCGACGCTATGTCGTCGTTCTGGCGCGATTGGGTGGTCAGCTATGACAGTTCGCACCAGTACTCGCTCGGCCAGGCTGCAGTCGGCGGCACTCGTGGTCTGTGGCAGAATGCGCGCCTCTGGGCGCGCAATCATTATGCCGCCATGCTGAAATGGGCACGCCGCAGTCAGGATCGCGTGGAGCATTCGCCCGGCCGCTGGGCCGTCCTCGGCGGGGCCATCGCGCTCGGTCTCTTGCTGCTGGGAAACCTTGGACGAATCTCGCGCCTGCTGCACGAAAAATGGTTGCGCGCCTATCCCGAGCGCTCCCCGGAACAGGCGGCCGCCATGTGGTATAGGCGGATGGCGCGCGCGCTGGCGCGGCGCGGGCTGGAAAAACCTGCGGCCCAAACACCCCACGAGTTCGTCAGGAAAATTGAAGACAGCCGGCTCCGTGAGCCCGTCGCACGCTTCACAGCAGTTTACGAATCCGCGCGATTTGGAAATTCCTCCGACGATGCCCAGCGGTTGCCGGAGTTGTTCGAAGAGGTCGAGTTAGCGACGCGCATCCGCTAGAACTGGTCGCACAGAAATGTGTTTGGGAAAGGCCACGGCTTCTAGAGGTTGCGGAAAAACTCCGCCCGTGCGTTGTTTGAAAGGGCGGGGCTTCAGACGCGCCGCTCGGATCAACTAGGATGCGCGCCTTTAGGCCCTGAGGGACTTCTGGGCGAAGCGGACCTCGCACCCTAGAAACGCCAGAACGCTCCGCCAGCCACGAAATAGTTGTGCTGGCGCGTATGTCCGGTGGGGGCAAGCGGGAAATCCGGCTCCCCAGACCAGAAGTCGCGGACTTCTCCGCGGATGCTGAGTTTACGCCACACCTTCACATCCAGACCGATTCCACCCTGAATCACAGCCGAGGTAGTGGACTTGCCGGGGTTGGTACCTCCATAAATCAGGGTCGAGCTTTCACTGAAGTGGGCAAAGCCCGCTCCGAGGCTGATCCACGGGGAAACGGCCGTAGTCGGAAACAGGTTCACCCGGGCCCCCGGGGTCACGAATAGCTGGCTGTATTGAGGTGGCACGACAGCAAACCCGTATGCTCCGCCGTTGATATCTTCATCTTTGTTGACCATCACTACGGCCTCACCAGAAACCGCGAAGACCGGAGTCACAATCAATCGGCGGGCGTATTCGACGTCGAAACTCAGGCCATTGCCGGAAGCGATTATGGGATTGGGGAAGGTCGCGTTCTTGATTCCCTGGTTGCTGATGAAAGTGCGCCCCAGCGTGCCCCCGATTTCGTTCTTTTCATCCTGCGCAACCGCCGACGCCGCTAGCGTGGTCACAACGGTCAGGACCGCAATCCAAAAACGTTTGCCAAACATTTCCCCTCCTGCGAGGTGGTTCATGAATTGTTACGGCGGTAAGACATAGCCTAGCACGACCCCGGCTCTTTGGACCGCTCCTACTATCTTTTGTGGTGCCGAGACGATCTATCGGCTTAAGAGACCGCGATGCCGGATGCGGCTCTGCGAGATGCTAAAATAGAAAGATTACATGCCTGTAAAGGACCTCACCGTTAGCGGTTCCCCCGATCTCAAGCCAGATCCCAAGGAACAGAAATCCTCCGAGAACGTGCCCGCCGCACGGACGCCTGTACGTCCACAGAAGGTAGGCTTCGTTAGTCTTGGCTGCCCCAAAAACCTGGTGGATAGCGAAGTCATGATGGGGCTGTTGGCGCGCGCCGGAGCCGAACTCACGCGCCGCGCCGAAGATGCCGACGTGATCGTCGTCAATACCTGCTCGTTCATCGAAAGCGCACAGCAGGAGTCGGTCAACACCATCCTTGAGATGGCGGCGCACAAAACCGGCGGCAAGGCGAAGAGACTGGTCGTCGCCGGATGTCTGGTCGAGCGCTTCCGCGACCAGATTCACCAAGATATTCCTGAAGTCGATGCGGTTGTAGGTACAGGCGAGTTGGAAAAGATTCTCTCCGCAACGGGCGTGGCGCCAGCTCCGGTTCGATCCGATTCTCCATTCGTCGTGCTGCCTTCGCGGCCGGAAGGCGATGCCCGCGCCGCACAGGGCCGCTTCTCCCGCGAGTCGTGGGCTCACGAATCATGGACCGGCGCGATCGGTGATCTCCCCAACTATCTTTACGACGACGCCACGCCGCGCATTCTGGCGACGCCGCGGCACATGGCTTACATCAAGATCGCCGAGGGCTGCGACCATCCCTGCACGTTCTGCATCATTCCTCAACTGCGCGGCCAGTTCCGTTCGCGCCGCTTTGAGTCTGTGATTGCCGAAGCTGAGCGCCTGGCCCAGGGCGGCGTCCGCGAGATCACCCTGATCGGCCAGGACACAACCTGCTACGGCGAAGACTTCGGCCTGAAAGACGGCCTCGCTCTGCTTCTGGAGAAACTCGCAGCCATCGAAGATCTGCGCTGGGTGCGCTTTCTCTACGCTTACCCCAACAAGATCACGGGGAAATTGCTAGACACGATCGCGGGCCACGAAAAAATCTGCTCCTACATGGACGTGCCTCTGCAGCACGCCTCGGCCTCGGTATTGAAGCGTATGAAGCGCGGCGGCGGAGCCGATCTCTTCCTGCGCTCGATCACCAAGATGCGCCGCACCATCTCGGACCTGACCCTGCGCACCTCGTTCATTGTCGGCTTCCCTGGCGAGACCGAGAATGAATTTGAAGAACTCTGCGACTTCGTGCGCGAAGCCCAGTTCGACTGGATGGGCGCCTTCGCCTACTCCGATCAGGATGGCGCTAACGCCTACGCCCTCGACAAAAAACTCTCGCCTCGCGAGATCGAGCGCCGCCGCAAGCATTTGATGGGCATCCAGCGTCAAATCAGCAAGAAGAAGAAGAAAGGGCTGGTAGGCCGCGAATTCGATCTGCTGTTAGAAGGCGAGTCCGAAGAAACCGACCTGCTTCTCGAAGGCCGCACCGCGATGCACGCTCCCGAGATCGACGGCAAAGTCTTCGTGAATGACGTCCCCGAGGAAGTTGCCCCCCTGCCCGGCCAGTTCTATCGCTGCCGGATCACCGAAGCCCACGACTACGATTTAGTGGCAAAGATCTTGTAACGATTTCGTTCCTCTGCAAGTCGTTCTCTGCAATCGCTCCTCGATAAATCGCCGGACTACAATACGAATCGTATGGCACGCAAGCGTACCGTCAAACTCCGCTGCCCCATCTGCAAGAAGTCGGTCAAGAGTACCGACCCCGACTTCCCTTTTTGCAGCGACCGCTGCCGTATCATCGATCTCGGCAAGTGGGCCAGCGGCCAATATGTAATCTCCTCCCCGGTAACCGACGCCGAAGACGCAATCCGAGACACGACTCCCGAAGACCAAGAGGACGAATCGTGAAGCCCGACCGCGCGCCGCTCTGGGCAACGCTAGTCGGAACCTTCTTCGGCATCGGCCACTTTCACCCGGGACCCGGCACCTGGGGCTCCGCCGCTACGCTGGTACTCTGGGCCGCGGTCGCATATGCGTTACCGCCAACACTGCGGACCCCAATTGCCATAGCTCTGGCAGTCGTAGTCACGCTCATCGGCATCCCCGCCGCCACGCGCGTCGCCCGCGCGTCCGGCGGAAAGGATCCACAGTTCGTCGTCATCGACGAAGTCGCCGGACAACTCATCGCCCTGATCGCCGTCCCCCTGGCGTGGAAAACTTTTCTCGCGAGTCTTATACTTTTTAGAGCCTTCGATATCGTCAAGCCTCCTCCCGTGCGCCAACTGGAGAAACTTCCCGAAGGCGCCGGAATCGTGTTCGATGACGTCGCGGCAGGAATGCTCGCTCTCATTTCGATGCATCTCCTGCTGCACTTTAGGCTACTAAGCTAGTACCGACATGGGATTTTCCGACCGCATTCTCGGCAAGAAAAACGTCAACGGCGGACCGCGCATTGAAATGGTCGCTCCGTCACTGGCCCTGGCCGGAGGCGAACTCCGCATCACCGGTTCCGGCCTTCGGCCCCACGACCTTCACCGCCCGAAAGTAAAATTTGGCGATTTCGAGGGCTCGGTCATCGTCAGTTCCGATGCATTTCTAGTCGCGCGTGTCCCCGAAGGCGCCACCTCGGGTCCGGTCGTTGTGGCAACCAATGGACACGTCAGCAATCCCCACACGGTGAAGGTGGCCGTTTCCATCGCCGAAAATCTTCACCCCGTGACCAGTCCCGCGCTCGATCCCGAAGGCAATATTTATGTGACCTTTTCCGGTTCGCGCGGTCAGAAGGTTCCGGTCGCAATCTTCAAGATTGACACCAACTACAACGTCAAGCCCTTCGTGACCGAAATGATGAACGCGACCGCCATCGCGTTCGACCGCCAGGGGCAGATGTATGTCTCGTCTCGCTACGACGGCGCAGTCTATCGCGTGGCTCCCAACGGAACCATGACCACTTACGCCGAAGGTATGGGCGTGGCCACGGGCATCGCTTTCGATCGCGAGCAGAACCTCTACGTCGGCGACCGTAACGGCACCATTTTCAAGATCGCGCGCGATCAGCAAGTCTTCGTCTTTGCCACGCTCGAACTCAGCGTTTCCGCCTATCACCTGGCGTTCAACCCGCAAGGCGACCTCTTCGTCACTGGGCCCACGGACCGAATTTACAAGATCGATCCCAACGGAACCGTGAGCACCTTCTATAAGGGGCTAGGACGACCGCAAGGGCTGGCGTTCGACGTAAACGGCAATCTCTATGTCGCAGCGTCGCTCTCCGGCACGCGCGGGATCGTCAAAATCGCGCCCGACGGCCTGGCCAACCTCGAGGTCGCCGGCCAGGGTCTGGTCGGCCTGGCATTCGCGCCCGGACGCTCCGTCATCCTCGCCACCACCAGCAGCGTGCATCATCTTTCCTGGGACATTCAGGGCCTGCCCCTGCTGCCGGAATAACTTTGTCATTCCGACGCCGAGCGAAGCGAAGGTGGAGGAATCTGCTTTTCACGGCCGCCACCACCGCACCCTCCGCGTCCCGATTTCATTTAAACTTCTAACGCGTGAATGCTGAAATCATTGCGGTGGGTTCCGAGATGCTCACACCCTTCCGCATGGACACCAACTCGCTCTACCTCACCGAGCAGCTCAACCTGCTGGGCGTCGACGTAATATTCAAGAGCATCGTCGGCGACGACCGGCGGCGGCTCGTAGCCGCGGCGCAGCACAGCCTGTTCCGCTCCGACATTCTGATCTTCAGCGGCGGCCTCGGACCTACAGAAGACGATCTGACCCGCGAGGCCGTTGCCGAAGCGCTGGGCGTGAGTCTGCAGCGTGATCCGGAAATCCTGGCTCGTCTGGAGCAGCGTTTTGCCGAGCGCGGCTGGAAAATGGCGCCCAACAACGCCAAGCAGGCCGACGTTCTCGACGGCGCGACCGCGCTCCCGAATCCGAATGGTACCGCACCTGGACAATGGCTCAGTGGGGAGTTCGACGGTCGCGAACACATCATCGTGCTCCTCCCCGGACCTCCGCATGAACTCAAAGCCCTGTTCGAGGCCGAAGTGCGCGAGCGCCTCGGCGCGAAGGTTCCTTCCGCGTCTCTGGCCATCCGGACGTTGAAGATCGCCATGCTGGGTGAATCGGCGATCGACGCGCGCGTTGCCCCCATCTACAAACGTTACGCCGACATCGAGACCACCATCCTTGCCGGCGCCGGAGAAGTCGAACTGCATTTCAAAACAATCGCGCCCACACAGGATGCTGCACAACGTCGCGTCGACGAAGTAGCGGGCGTGGTCGAAGACGAACTGGACGACGCGGTCTTCTCGCGCAATGGCGAATCGCTGGAGCAGATCGTCGGCTACTGGCTCCAGATGCGCAACGCGACGGTTGCTGTCGCGGAATCCTGCACCGGGGGCATGCTATCGGAACGCATCACGTCGATCAGCGGAAGCTCGCGCTATTTTCTTGGTGGCGCCGTCGTGTACTCCAACGCACTGAAGACCGAACTCGCCGGCGTCCCCACGGAAATGATCGACCGCCACGGAGCCGTCAGCCGCGAGGTCGCCGCCGCCCTGGCTGAGGGCATCCGCTACCGCTGTGAATCGACGCTCGGTGTGGGCATCACGGGCGTAGCGGGCCCCAACGGAGGCACGCCGGAAAAGCCCGTGGGCCTGGTGTTTCACGCCGTAGCGAGCAGCACAGGCACCGAGGTAGTGCAGCGCAATTTCCCCGGCGACCGCAAACGCATCCGCCGCTTCGCCTCCACCATGGCGTTGGATATGCTGCGAAAGAAACTGATGTGAGGGGAGCTTCCAGCTCTTGGCTCTTGGCTCTTGGCATGTAGCTTTCGACGCCTGCCATCAGAAGGTCCGGGAGGGGCACGGCTTCAGCCGTGCCGTAAGCAGCAAGAATTAAGAATCTGGGCTTTAGCCCCTGGGGTTCCCGCGCTCATATGTTCACGAATCACGCGGCCATCACGAAGATCTTCAAGCCAAAAGCCAAGAGCTAAGAGCCTCTCCATGCGCCTCTTCATTGCTCTCGACATCGACGACACCATCCGCGAGCGCCTCACCCGCTTCGTGGAGGGCGTAACTGGATTCGCGCCCGACGCTCGCTGGATGAAACCGGAATCGCTTCACGTGACGCTGAAATTCATCGGCGAGCAACCGGAAGCCGTTGTCGAACAGATCAAGAACGCCTTAGGAACGATTGCGATGGAGTCTGCCGAAATTCACTTCCGTGGCTACGGATTCTTCCCCACCGCAAAATCGCCGCGCGTCTTCTGGATTGGCATGGAAGCCACCCCTCAACTGGTAGCCCTGGCAGCGGCAATCGACGACCAAACGGCATCGCTCGGAATTCCTAAAGAGGACCGCGCCTTCAGTCCGCACCTGACCCTGGCGCGAGGCTCCGGCGCTTCGGGTTCGCCGCGCCGCCTGAAAGCAGACGCCCCCAGTCGCATCTTCCAGCGTCTGCAGGAAAGACTGTCCGCCCGCCCCACCCCAGAGTTTGGTACCATGACGCCCCGCGAGTTCTTTTTGTACCAGAGCCAGCTATCGCCGAAAGGATCAAAATACACAAAGCTAGCGGGTTTTGATTTAAAGTAGCGCCGGCGTCCCCGCCGGCTGTAGCGGGGGCGTCCCCGCCCGCGCACGACGCAGCAGAGCGAAAGTTCGAGCCATTCAAGCATGCCAAGATTCCTCCTAATCGCCGTCGCGACCTACCTGCTGGGCTCCATCCCCTTTGGCTACCTTCTCGTGCGCATCGTCCGCGGGGAAGACGTCCGCCGCACCGGCAGTGGCAACATCGGAGCCACCAACGTGGCCCGCAAGTCTCCCGCACTCGGCCTATGCACGCTCATGCTCGACGCGCTGAAAGGATCGGCAGCGGTTATCCTCGGCATCAAGGCGAGCCTGCCACTCTTCGATCGCATCTCGATCTCCCAGATTCCAACATGGCGCGATTTCCTGCCCCTCTCGTCGGCCGACCTCGCGGTCGGGGCAGCTACCGCCGCTCTCTTCGCAGTCCTCGGCCACATGTTTCCGATTTGGCTCAAGTTTCGCGGAGGCAAAGGCGTCGCCACCGCCCTCGGTGCCTTCGTCATCATCGCCCCCAAGTCCGTACTCCTGTCGGCAGCCGCGTTCGTCGTGCTCGTGCTCGCGCTCCGCTACGTTTCCCTGGGATCAATCGTCGCCGTCGCCGCCTTCCCCAACATCGCCCTGCTCCTGCACGAATACGCCCACGCTCCCGCAGCGCTCGCTCTGATGTCCTTCACGTCGGTGCTCATCATCATCAAGCACCACGCCAACATTCGCCGCCTGCTCGCCGGCACCGAAAACCGTTTAGGATCGAAGGACGCATGAGTGACATCGCCGTCATCGGCGGAGGCGCATGGGGGACAGGCATCGCCATCGTCCTCGGACGCAGAGGCTCGCACCGCGTACGCCTGTGGGCGCATGAGATCGACGTCTGCGAATCGATCACGCAGAATCGGGTCAACGACAAATTTCTCCCGGGACGCCGCATCCCGGATTCCGTCACCGCCAGCAACGACCTCGCCGCGACTCTCCGTGGCGCTGAGATTGTGGTCAGCGTCATGCCTTCGCAACATTGCCGTGCCCTGTTCGAACGCATGCGCCCCCAGATCCATCCGCAAACTTTGATCGTGAGCGCAACCAAGGGCCTGGAGGAAGGTTCCCTGCAACGCATGACCGAAGTGATTGCCCAGGTGCTCAAGCGCGATGACGGATCCACTCCCTCGGTCGGCGCGCTCAGCGGTCCCTCCTTCGCACAGGAAGTCGCGCGCGGCGATCCCACGGCGATCGCGATCGCCTCGCAGGATACCGCGCTCCTGCGCACCGTGCAGCAGGAATTCAGCGACCCCACCTTCCGCGTTTATACCAACAGCGATGTAGTCGGCGTCGAGTTGGGCGGCGCCCTGAAGAACATCGTCGCCATCGCCGCCGGAATCTCCGACGGTCTCGGCTTCGGCCACAACTCGGCCGCCGCCCTGATCACACGTGGCCTGGCTGAAATGACCCGGCTAGTCGTAGCCTGCGGCGGCCGCGCCGAAACCATGGCGGGCCTGGCCGGACTCGGCGACCTGGTCCTAACCTGCACCGGCGGCCTGTCGCGCAATCGTAGTGTCGGCGTCGAACTCGGCCGCGGGCACAAACTCCCCGAGATCATCGCTGGCATGCACGGCATGGTCGCTGAAGGCGTCTTCACCACCTCTGCCGCGGTGGGACTAGCTCGTGCCCTCGGAGTGGAAATGCCCATCACCGAGCAGATGCACGCCATCCTGCACCAGGGAAAATCCCCCCGCGAAGCCATCCAGCAACTGATGGCCCGCAGCGGAAAAAGCGAGACCGGTGAGTAGTGCCTCAGTTAGGAAGCAGAGTAGCCCATCTCCCTGGGGCATCATCCTGAACGCAGCCGCTTCCCAGGCGGAGCGAAGAGCCTGCCCTGAGTGAAGTCGAAGGGATCTCGCGCGGATCAAACGCAAATTAAGCCAGTACCCGGGAGCTGTGCCGCGAAAAATACAAGGCCCTGCGTGATACCCTACGGTCGCAAACCGCGATTTGGAGCTTCCTATGCGTCGATGCAAGTTTGCTGTTGCGATCGCGTTCCTCCTCTCATCCCTGGCCGCCGCGTCCGGCCAGAACAAAACCATCGCCGAGCGCCTCGGCTACCCGCCAGATTCGAAACTGTTAATCATCCACGCCGACGATCTCGCGGTCGCCCACTCCGAAGACGCCGCGAGCTTCGACGCGCTCGACCAACATGCGATCACCTCCGCCAGCATCATGGTTCCCTGCCCCTGGCTGTCTGAGGTCGCGGATTACGCGAAAGCCCATCCCGATGCGGACTTGGGTTTACACCTGACCCTCACCAGCGAGTGGAAAACCTATCGCTGGGGCCCGGTGGAATCCAAGGAGAAAGTCCCCAGCCTCCTCGATCCCTCGGGATATCTTTGGCCAGACACACCCCAAGCCGTCGGCACGCTGAAAGCCGACGAAGCCGAGCGCGAAATTCGCGCCCAGATCGAACGCGCAAACGCTCTGGGGATTCATCCCACGCACCTTGACAGCCACATGGGCGCTCTTTTCTCGCGGCCGGATCTGTTCGCGGTTTACGTCAAAGTCGCTCGCGAATACAAATTGCCTTTCCTGGCATTCATCGCTCCCGATACTCCGCGCGAACTCTCGTCGGTCCTTTCCAGCAACGATGTGCTACTGAATTCAGTACTGATCGCCGATCCTTCAATTCATCCCAGCGACTGGAAGACTTTCTATGCAAGTGCGATCAAGAATCTCAAGCCCGGCATCACCGAAATCATCGTTCACCTCGGCCACGACGATGCGGAACTGCAAGCCGTCATGGTGGATCACGCCGACTACGGCGCTGCATGGCGTCAGCGCGACTATGACGTTGTAACCAGCCCCGAATTCAAAAAGGTCTTGGAGGAGAATCACGTAATCCTCGTTCGCTGGAAAGATTTGAAGAAGCTCCTGTAATAGTCCGCAGGAAACGCAAAGTAGCGCCGCGTCTCGCCGGCTGTAGCGGGGGCGTTTCGCCCGCGCACGCGAGCGTAAGATGCTCTGGCGACAGCCTCCCTGCCGGCAACGGTTGGCCGGTCCGAGGTCCGAAGTCCGACGCCCTCCCCTTTCAACACCCGCGCCCCGTACCCCTTCGTGGGGTACTTTGGTAATGCCAATCACGCCAGCTTTTCGTCCCGCCCGCAACATTCCCCATTAGAATTTTAAGGATACCTTTGAAAGCTGCCGCCACTTCGCCTTCGGCGTCTGCGAGAAGTGAAGGGAGAGACTTGTCCGCCAGCGCTCCGACTCACGCACGCATCCCGATCTTGTATGTAATTCTCGGTGTGCTTCTGGTGATCAGCATCGTCCCCATGTATTTCTACTCGGCGCAGGTCGAGGCCATCAACCGGGACCGGCTGAAGACCAACGAGATGCTGCTGCAGAACACCGTGACGCGTTCGCTGGCCGACGATCTCGCGCAGCACGAACGCTCCCTGCACATGATGCTGGCCAACTTGTCGTCCGCCATCCAGATCGCCAGCGGTGGAGACATTGGCGAGACCAACATCCAGTCCCCGGAGCTGCGCGCATTGTTGGAAAACTTCGTCTCCTCCTCCGATGAGATCGCCTACGCGACCCTGCTGAACTCTGACGCCAAAGGCATTTCCGCAGGACGCATCGCTCCTGACGCCTTCCTGAACCGTGAATTGGAGCGAGCCTACGCTGCCGCGCGCGACGGCCGCGAATACAACGGCCAAGCCCTCGTCGTCGGCGAAGGAAAGTCCGCGCACACCGTGTTCCTCGTCAGTTATCCCGTGAAATATGGACAACGTTTTCTGGGAATGATCGCATCCGTCGTCGACCTGCAATTCCTGATCCGCCGCCTGCAGGAAGTCGCCGGCGGCGGCCTTACACCCTACGTCGTCGATGCCCAGGGACGCCTGGTCGCCGCAGCCACCCCCGGATTTGCCACTGGTCAGGACATGAAGAACCTCGACATTGTCCGCAACTTCGTCAATGGCGGCAACAAGGCGCAACTCGCCGAAACTAGAGAGTTCACGGTTGACAACGGGTCCGACCACGTGGAAATGCTGGGCACATTCAGCCCGGTCATGTCGCTGAACTGGGCGGTCGTGGTGCAAAAGCCGCGCAATGAGGCCTATCGCGGAGTCATCGAGATGCAGCGCACCGCCCGCCTGCTCGCCCTTCTGGCGGTGCTGTTGAGCATCGGCGTTAGCATTTTTGCTGCGCGCCGCATCACCAATCCTCTGCAAGTGCTCACCCAGTCCAGCCGCGCCCTGGCGCGTGGTGACTTCTCGCAGCGGGTCCATCTGTTGAGCCGCACAGAAATCGGCGAACTCGCCAACACCTTCAACACTATGTCCGATGAGCTCGAACACTTCATCGAAGACCTGAAGCGCGCCGCCGAAGAGAATCGTGAGTTGTTCATGGGCTCCATCCAGATGCTCGCCGGAGCGGTCGACGAAAAGGATCCCTACACGCGCGGCCACTCCGACCGCGTCACGCGCTATTCCCTGCTGATCGCCAAGGAAATGAACCAGCCCGCCCCATTCATCGAGACGCTGCGCATTTCCGCGCAGCTTCACGACGTGGGCAAGATCGGCATCGAAGATCACATTCTCAAGAAGCCCGGCGCGCTGACCGAAGAAGAATTCGAAGTGATGAAGACGCACACGACCAAGGGCGCCAACATTCTGCGCCCGGTGGAACAACTGGCGGAAATGCTGCCTGGCATCGAGTTGCACCACGAGGCGCTCGATGGCCGCGGATATCCTTACGGACTGCAGGGCGATCAGATTCCTTTGCTGGCCCGCGTGATCGCTGTGGGTGACACCTTCGACGCCCTGACCACGAATCGCCCGTACCAGCAGGCGCACACCCCCGAGCAGGCGCTCCAGATCATCAAGAACCTCGCCGGCAAGCGGCTCGATCCCGAGGCGGTACAGGCTCTCCTCGCGGTGTACGCCCGCGGCGAGATCAAGATTCAGCGCTTCACCATCAGGCGCCCCATCGCGCCTCCGCCAACCGAAGCTCCCACGGTCGCAGCGGCGGCAGCAGCCAGTGCCACCCCAGCACCTCCCGCCGAAACCGCAACTCTCGAACGAACCCGTGTCTAGAAGGCATCCGGCCGGCCGATCCGTTATGGCGGACTCGACGGCTGCGAGACCGCCGGCTGCGATGCGCATGCATTCCACTGCGACGGGGTAGTGGTTGACGAGCCAGGGCCTTCGTGACAAAATCTTCGGCCGCAATGAAGATTTACCAGCTCTATCACGGTACCGATGGGGATTCCATCTTGAGCATCATTCGGGACGCGTCTATGCGGCCCAATGCGGAACACAAGATGTTCTTCTCGGAGCGTTTTGACGATGCCTTGCAGCACGGCGGAGACTTGAAGCGGAAGCTGACGTTCGCTTTTAAAGCTCAAGTAACGCTGCCCGGTACAGCTTCGCTGGAACGGACCACAAAGCCTGGCAATCCATTAACCGTAATCGTGACCAGCAACGTGCCTCTGCCCACGACGATTCTAGAGCTTTACGTGCGAACGCCTCATCAGCAGCATCTGGACGTCGTGAAAGGATTGCCTGCCATTAAGAAACTCCTGGGGAGCTGAAAGCCAGCCGCGAAACCCCGGCGTCAGTGAACTACATGAGACGATCACTTTCCGCTCCCCGGTTGCGAGTGCTGTTTCCAGATTTCGAGATGAAGCGACGGTGCGTTATAGTAGTCGCAATTAGTAGCAAGGAGTGTCTCCATGCTTAGAAGAGTTCTAACGGAGGGGGAGACTGCGGTTCTCACGATTATTCAGCAGGGATATGGGCCGCACAACAGCATCGACAGAGTATTCTTCTCACCGGCCGATGAAGCCGTTATGTTCGTCAGGTTGTCGAATGGCAACTCGATCGTAATGGCGAACCTTTCGAACCTTGCGGCCTGGCGCGCCGATGGGACCATCGCGAGTGACGACGAATTAAGGACGAGGTGGTTGCGACTAAAAGAGTGATGTCGGCCTTGTGCGGGAGGCGGCTGGACGAAACAATTCGAGAGCGCGATCATGAGCGATAGAACGATTCTGGAATCACTGGCCAACCAGCCCACACGGCGGCATGCGATCGTCGGTGTTGCGATGGCATTCGGTGGACTGGCTTTGGGCTCGGCTGAGGCTCGCGTGGGCGCCGAGGACGAGATTTCTCGAACCGCAGAAGCCATTCACCAAGAGCCTGTTTTCAAAGCGAGCCGGAAGCGCGTTTACGAAGCGCTCACCGACACCAAACAGTTCGACAGCGTCATCCAGATCAGTGGAGTCATGAAGTCCATGCCTCCCGGAGGCAAGCCCACGGAGATCGGTGGAGAAGTGGGAGGGCGTTCGTGCTGTTCGGCGGGTATATCACTGGACGGCATGTCGAACTCGTACCCAACAAACGAATCGTACAAGCGTGGCGAGCCGGCAGCTGGGATCCGGGCATCTACTCGATCGCGAGATTCGAGCTTGCGGAGCAGGGCTCCGGAACCAAAATTATTTTTGACCATACTGGTTTTCCCAAGGGCAGGGCGGAGCACCTGGCAGCAGGATGGAAAGAGCATTATTGGGAGCCGCTTGCGACCCTACTCGCTTAGGTCGCCGCTCACTGTGCCGGAAAATCGTCCCCACTCGGTCACAGCGCGGCCACCCTCCGTTGCACCAACAGAAAGTACGCCGCCACCAAAACCAACACCAGTCCGTTCACGCCCAACACGATGGGCGCCGTAAACATCGGAACAAGCCATCCCGACAATAAATTTCCCATCGGCATACCACCGCGGAATGCGCAGTTGTAGACGCTCATCACTCGCCCGCGCATTTCGTTGGTCGTGATCAACTGCACCAGAGACGTCACGGTGGCGAACACCGCCATCATCGAAGCGCCCACGAAGACCAGCATGGAATAGCTCAGCGGCAACGATTTCGAAAGCGAAAATCCCGCAATCCCGGCGCCCAGACAGATCAGCATGGTCAGCGCGAAGCGTCCCTTGTTACGGATGTTGCCGATCCCCGCCACCGCCAGCGAACCGCAGATCGATCCCACGCCCATCAGCGAGAGCAGGTTGCCGTAAGTCTCCGGACCACGATGGAAAATATCCTTCACGAACACCGGAATATAAGTCCGCATGGGCATGCTTAACGCCGTCATGCAGAAGGCCAGCACGATCAGCGCCTCCATCGAGCCCTGCTGCCGGACGAATTTGATGCCCTGCTTCAGGCTGCTGAACATCGACTCCGTAGTCATCGCCGGCAAATACCGCGCCGTGATCATCGAAAGAGAAATGACCGGAGCCAGAAACGAAAGAGCATTCAGTCCAAAGCACCACTTTTCCCCTAGCCTCGCCAACGTCACGCCGGCCAGCGCTGGACCCACCGTCACCGCCAGGTTGAATTGAATCGAATTCAGCGCAATCGCGTTCGGCATGTCGTCGCGATCGACCAGCGTCGGAATCAGCGCCTGATACGCCGGCCCGCCAAACGCCTGTGCCAGTCCCGACACGAACGAGAGACACAAAATGGGCCAGACGTGTTGCAACCCAATGACCACCAGAATTGTGAGCGTCCCCGCGCTCGCCATCTGCACCCACTGCGACATCAGGAGAATCTTCCGCCGCTCGGCCCTGTCCGCCACCACCCCGCCAATCAGGGTGAACAGAAAAATCGGAATCCCAGCCAGAAATTGATCCAATCCCAGCAGAAACGAAGAATGGCTCAGCCGGTAGATGAGCCAACCCTGCGCCACAATCTGCATCCAGGTGCCGATACTTGACGTACAGGCGCCGATCCACATCAGGCGAAAATCGCGGTAGTGAAATGCTTTGAATATTCTGCGCAGCGTCGAAGTTTGCATGTGCTCGAAGCAGGTCTTACGTTAACAGTTCTATCTTCGCACGGAAATGAAATCGGGCGCGGGCGGGACGCCCCCGGGACGGCGGCCCTACACCTCCAACATCGCGAAGCGTGGGACCGCTTCAGTCGTGGGGGGCGATCAGCATCTAGACCAGCAGGGGATTTGGAGGAGGCGTGGGATTTGAGGGAGCATCGGCTTCGATTCGCAATCTTAGTCGCTGCACAATCGTAACCAGCGCGGGAGGAGGAATCTGCATCAAAATAGGACGATGTGGAATTGGCGAAAGAACGCGATTATGGTTGGGCTCTGCGGGCTGGCGCTTTGTATATCGCGGGCGCAGGAGGGACCTCGAGCGATTGTTTACGATCGAGCTGCCCAGCCTTCGGCAAGCTCAGGGCAAGGTCCTTCGGCAAATTCGGGGAAGGCTCTTTCGAAAACCGCGACGGATGATGCATCCCAACGTGGGAGTGGGCGAAAGAGCGAACGGACGCTGAGTGCGGACGATCGGCTGGCAGTGATTGCCTCCGCGCTCGATTCGAAAACGCCGCGCTACGCGGAGCGCGACTGCTCTCATCTGGTGCATGCGATTTACCAACGAGCGGGCTTTCCATACGCCTATGCGAGTTCCGACGATCTCTACGACGGGGTCCAAGGATTTCAGCGAGTATCGCAGCCGCAGTCCGGGGATCTGGTGGTGTGGCCGGGGCACGCGGGAATTGTCATCCGACCGTCGCGGCACGTCTTCTTCAGTTTTCTGCATTCCGGGCCGGGAACTGACGATTATAGGAGTCGATACTGGAAGGGCCGAGGACGGCCGCGGTTTTATCGCTACCTGAAGAGTGCTGCTTGCGCGGGATGCACGCTGGCGCGCGGCCGGACGAATCAGTAAAGCAGGGTGCCGGCAGGTCGGCAAGAATCCACATTATCTTGAGTTGAGTACTCACGTTTTGAAAATCGCGAAGCGTGGCCAGCCTTCTGTCTCCACAGAACAACGTGGCGTTGCGATGGGCTCCAGGCGCGGGCGAGACGCCCCCGCTACAGCCGGCGGGACCCCTTCGACTTCCGTCAGGGCGGGACGCCGGCGCTACGTTGCAGCCCTTATAATCAACTCTTGGGCTTTCTATGATTCAGACCTTGTTCGGCAGCCTTGAGGAAGAAAAGAAGACTGGCTTTCTTGACCGCATGAAACAGGCGGTCACGCGCACTCGCGAAAATCTCGCGGAGCGCATCGAGGAGGTCGTCTCGTTCGGCAAGGAAATCGACCGCAACACGCTCGACGATCTCGAGGCCACGCTCATTGGCGCCGATCTGGGTAGCACGACGACGCAAGAGGTGCTTGGGAAACTGCGCGACAAGGCTGACCGGAAGCAGATTAAAGACGTCCAGGAACTCAAGCGCCTGCTGAAAGAAGAGTTGCTCGCGATTCTGAGCGCGGCGAACACGCGGCCCGTCAACAAAGTTGATGGCACGCCGGAAGTAATTCTGGTGGTCGGCGTCAACGGAACGGGCAAGACCACGACGATCGGCAAACTTTCGCAGGTGTTCCGCTCGCAAGGAAAAAGTGTCCTGCTCTGCGCCGCCGACACGTTTCGCGCGGCCGCCATCGATCAACTCGAAATCTGGGGATCGCGCACTGGCACCGAGGTGATCAGGACCAAGCCGGGAGGGGATCCCTCGGCCGTATTGTTCGACGCGCTGCAGGCCGCAGTGGCGCGCAAGGCCGACTATGTTGTGGTCGATACCGCGGGCCGGCTTCACACCAAGACCAGCCTAATGTCGGAACTCGAGAAGATGCGGCGCACCGCGCAGCGCATTATTCCTGGAGCACCGCACGAAACTCTGCTTGTGATGGACGCCACCACAGGGCAAAATGGATTGCAGCAGGCGCGTATGTTCACCGAGTCCGCGGGAGTCACCGGGATTGTCCTGACTAAGCTCGATGGCACAGCAAAAGGCGGAGTAGTGGTGGCGATCTCGCGCGAACTCGGACTACCGGTGAGGTATGTCGGCGTGGGTGAAAAAGCCGGCGATTTGCTGCCGTTCGATCCGAAGGAGTTTGTGGATTCGTTGTTTGAATGAGTATATGTAGGGCGCCTATGCGGGATGCTGGGGAGAAACGCTCGCGATTCAGGATCGTACTCGAATTTTTGAAGCGTCTGCTTGGACGGAAAGCCGCACCTCCTGGCGATCCGTATGCTTATGCGATGGCTCCTGTGCGTCGCGGACCGAAAGGGCGCAGCGGTGTGGCAGTCGCGGAGATTGAAGAGGATGACTACCGGAGCTTTCCGCCGCTGCGCAATTAGAGCGCCCGAATGGCGACGGGCAAAAGCTTTTAACCGCAGAGGACGCTGAGGAAGGCCGCCGAGGCCAGAGGCAAGCAACACCGAGTTTGAACCGCGTGGTAGATTTCTTCCTGCATGTCCGCTCACTCCCTCGACGAACAACTTCTTCACCGCGCGCTGGAACTTGCACGCCAGGGCATCGGTTTGGCTTCGCCGAATCCTTACGTCGGCGCGGTGATTGCAGACGCACAAGGCAACGTGATTGGGACCGGAACGTACACGTACGCGGACGTCAAGCATGCCGAGGTTCTGGCGTTGGAAGAGGCCGGAAACAAGGCTCGCGGCGCAACGCTATACATCAACCTTGAACCGCACGCCCATCAAGGGCGAACACCGGCGTGTACCGACGCGCTGATTGCCGCGGGAATCCGTCGCGTGGTCGCGTCCATGCCCGATCCCAGTCCTAAAGTGAGCGGGCTCGGATTCGAAAAGCTGCGCGCTGCCGGTATTCACGTCGAAGTCGGACGATTGGAAGAAGAGGCGCGCCGGCTGAATGAGGGATTCGCCCGCTACATCCGCCACGGTGTGCCGCTGGTGACGTTGAAATCTGCGATGACGCTGGACGGCAAGATCGCACCGGCGATCCCCGATAGGCCGAATCGCGGCGACGGCGATGGATTCTCAGGGACTTGGATTACCGGCGAGGTTGCGCGCGCCCACGTTCACGACCTTCGGCATCAGAACGATGCGATTCTGGTTGGGGTGGGAACGATTCTTGCGGACAATCCGATGCTGACCGATCGCAGCGGGCGGGCGCGGCGGCGTCCGTTGTTGCGGGTGCTTCTCGATTCGCGGTTGCGCCTGCCGATTGAGTCGAGCCTGGTGCGAAGCGTTGCGGCAGAACGCAAGAACGACGTGCTGGTTTTCTGCGGCTCGGCGGGGGGCCAGAAAAGCGACGAGGAGAAGAAAGCCCAGCTCGAAGAACTTGGAATCCGGGTGGAAAGAGTTTCCGCGGGTCCCGACGGACGTCCCGATCTGTCCGCGATCCTGCGGCGCCTGGGGGAACTGGAAATCACATCGGTAATGATCGAAGGGGGATCGGCGGTGAATGAGACTGCGCTCACTTCGAACGTCGTCGACAAGGTTTTCCTCTATTACGCTCCCAAGATCCTAGGGGGAACGGGCTCAATTCCATTTGCGGCCGGATCGGGATTCGGGCACATGAGCGAGGCCGCGCCGGTCAAGCATCTACACCTGCATCGGTTTGGCGAGGACTTCGCGGTGGAAGGGTATTTGCGCGATCCGTATGCGGAATAAGAACTCAGCCTTCAGCACTGATGATTCAGCCACTGCTAATTCAATTTAGGCGCGGGGCCAAAGCTTTTAACCGCAGAGTCCGCAAAGGACAGCCGCGAAGAGCGCAGAGAAAATCAAGACGAGGGCTAATTTATTTTTGGGGGTCGCGCAATTGGGTTTAAGTTGAGCCACTAACGGCTGATTGCTGAGTGGCGAGAGCTGATTGCTGAGTTCTGCTGGTTTAGAATGTTTCGTTCAGGAGGCACTCATGTTTACCGGCATTGTGGAAGAAGTTGGACGCGTTCGCCGCATTGAACAGAGGGGCGAAAACCGGCGCATCACCGTCGCAGCTGATCATGCTCCGAAAGAGTTGAAGACCGGCGAGAGCGTGGCCGTCAGCGGAGTTTGCCTCACGGCACTCGACATTAAACCTGGATCGTTTTGCGCCGATCTCGCGCCCGAGACTTGGGCGCGCACTTCATTCTCGCACATTCACGAAGGCGTGCTGGTGAATCTCGAATTGCCGATGAAATCCGACGGGCGCTTTGGCGGCCACATCGTGCAGGGACATGTCGACGGAGTCGGCAAGGTCATCGCGTTCGAGCGCATCGCCGAGTCGGAGAACTGGTGGCTGGAAATTGAATTACCTGACGATGTCGAGAAATATACCGTCTACAAAGGCTCGATTTCGATCGAGGGCATCAGTTTGACGGTGGCGAAACTCGAAAGGAATCGCTGCTCGATTGCCATCATTCCGCACACGGTGGAGATGACCAATCTGCATTCGCTGAAACCCGGGGATCCGGTCAACTTGGAATCCGACCTGATCGCGAAATACGTCGAGAAAATGATGAGGGCTGAAGCGGGGAGTTCACTGACCATTGAAGAGTTGGTGGAACAAGGGTTTTGAAAAGGAGTGGTCAGCCCGTGGTCAGACTGACATCGGCGACTCTACGCTTCGAGCTTCAGTTCGTCCAGTTCGAGAAATTCCTGGATGATGGGCTCGGCTGACTTTTCCATTTCCGCGTACGGGCCGAAGAAGATTGCTTTGCCTTCGTGCAGAAACACGACGCGCTCGGCCAGTTTCTTGGCCAGACGCATGTCGTGGGTGACGACGATGCTGGTCAGGTTCAGTTGAATCTTGAGCCGTTTGATGAGGTCGCCGAGAAGTTGTGCCATCAGGGGATCGACCATGGTGGTGGGCTCATCGTAGAGGACGCATTCGGGACGCGCGGCCAACGCCCGTGCGATTGCGACTGAGCGCTTCATGCCGGTGGAAAGATCGGAGGGGAGCAAGTCACGCATCTCCTGCACGCCGACCATTTGCAGAAGGCCATCGACGATCTGGTAGGTCTGTTCTTCGCTCAGTTCCCGGGTCTCGCGCAGAGGGAAGGCCACGTTCTCGCCGACGCTGAGCGAGTCGAAGAGCGCGCCGTTCTGAAAAACCATAGTGACTTTCTTGCGGATCAGCTCCAGTTGCTCCTCGGTGTAATCGGTGATGTCCTGGCCGGCAACGATGACACGTCCCGAGTCGGGCTTGAGGAATCCCATGATGTGATGCAGAGACACCGATTTGCCCACGCCGCTGCGGCCGAGAATGCAGACTGTTTCGGCGGGGAGCACATCGAAGCTCACCTGGTCGAGAACGACGTTGTCGCCGAAGGCCTTGGAGACCTCGCGGAATTCGATGTAGGGTTCGGGTTGGGGATCGTCGGGCATGAATCAGCTTCTAGCTGCTAGTTACTAGCTTATAGCTTAACCTGCTTGCCATTCTGAACTCTGGTTTTTTTGGAAGATCTACACCAAGACAACTCGGTCAACGAGATCGCGGTAGGGATACCACTTTGCGTGGTACCCCCCGCACGGACCCGGACGGGCGCTGATTAGCGCATCCGGTTCTTATCTCGGGTGACTGGCGGCAAAGCGATCCGCGGGATAAGGATGGAGTACGCGCGGTTGA
>WNGK01000959.1_pt1 | contig 35702 bp, 28 predicted proteins | sample 5400601 | NCBI WGS metagenome assembly WNGK01 (sample SAMN13153376, study PRJNA577476) | soil metagenome | isolation source: 60 cm soil or saprolite under Garry oak tree replicate 1 | place: USA:California | collected 2016-06-15 | reverse complement strand
GTTTGGCGTCGCTCTGCCGAGCACAAATCTGGAAAATGCCACACGCGTCGCGGAAAAGATACTTGAAAGGGTGGCCTCGTCGAACATTCTTAGCGTGTTGGGTTATTCCGGCCCGATCACCGTGAGTATCGGACTGTCTGAATACCATCCGGGAAGCCACTACGAGATTCTGGTCGCCGAAGCGGACCAGGCTCTCTACGACTGCAAGCGGTCCGCAAGAAACTGCGCGAAAGCCTTTGGGAAGTGAGACAACGTGCAGGCAAGCATGTAGTCGCGGGCTTTAGCCCGCGTTCGCCTCATTCTGTTTTCTTTGACCAGGCGGGAATCCCCAGGCGACATCAGGGTTCGTCGCCCTCCACCCGGATGAGCACGGGTTCCTCAGTGATGCAGGCCAGAGCCTTGATTTCAACCAGCGCTTTCTGAATGTCCCGTTCCAGGGCGGTGTGAGTCATGATCACGAGGGGAACCGAACCGCCTTGTTTGCGGCCGCGTTGAATCATTTGAGCGATGCTGATCTGCTGACGGCCGAGAATTCCAGAAATTTGCGCCAGTACACCGGGCTGATCCAGGGCCATGAAGCGGAAGTAGTAGATGCTGGTGACGGCGTCCATCGGCACGAGCTTCACCGCGGATGCGCCAGCCGGATTCGTGTTCAGATTCCGCGAGGGTTCCATCAAAATATGGCGGCTGATGTCCATGATGTCCGCCACGACGGCGCTGCCGGTGGGCATCGATCCAGCTCCTCTCCCGTACAGCATGATGTCTCCGCAAGCGTCACCCACAATTTGAATTGCGTTGTAGACACCACTGACCTTCGCAATCGGATATTCGTCAGGAATCATGGTGGAATGGACGCGGGCTTCGACCTGGCCGTCATGCCATTTGGCAATTGCAAGCAGCTTCAGCTTGTAGCCAAGCTCCTTGCCGAAGTCGATGTCGAGTGGACTGATCGAGGTTATACCTTCGGTAAAAATGTTGTCCAGACGGACGTGAGCGCCAAACGCCAGGTTCACCAGGATGGCCAGCTTGTGGGCGGTGTCGATACCACCCACATCGAATGTTGGATCGGCTTCAGCGTAGCCCGCCCGCTGGGCTTCCGCGAGCACGTCTGCGAAAGAACGCTCTTCGTCCGTCATCTTCGAGAGAATGTAATTCGAGGTGCCATTGATGATCCCGTAAATCGACAGGATTCGATTCGCGGCCAATGCTTCTTTCAGCGCCTTGATGACCGGAATGCCGCCGCCAACACTTCCTTCAAACCCGATCGTGACAGATGCTCGCCGTGCCGCCTCGTGAATTTCTTCTCCGTGTACTGCCAGCAGGGCCTTGTTCGCCGTAACCACGTGCTTGCCCCGTCCGATCGATGCCAGGATCAATTCTTTTGCCGGCTGGTAACCTCCGATTAGCTCAACAACAATGTCGATGTTTGGATCTTCGATAATCTCAGTGGGATTGTCCGTGAGTACGCCGGAAGCAAGCCTCAGCCCGCGGTCACGCTTGAGGTCGCGGACCGCGATCTTCGTTATTTCAATGGGAACTCCAAGACGGCTCCGGATTGGCTGGGCATTGTCCCGGAGAATGCGCAGCACTCCGCTTCCCACGGTTCCGAGACCGATCAGTCCAACATTTATTTTTTGTTTCATCTCTTATCTACGATTCCAGTCGATTCGCTGCCCATTTCGCGTGGGACCGGACATGTTCGTCGTCGTGCAACAAAAACCTCCGGAGTTTCGGCAGGAATTCCCGCCTACCCGAATTGCCCACGACGACCATAAGATTCCTCAGAACGCCCCTCACCTTGGCTCGCTTCATCGCTGTTCCACGAATCAACTGCCGCCAATTGTCCTCATTCATCTCCAGCAGTTCATCGATCTGCGGCCAGAATAGACCCGGTTTCGGTTCAAAGGCAGGATCTGCGCTGTAGGGAGCCTTACGATTCCATGGGCATACATCCTGGCAGATATCGCATCCGAAAAGGTGATGGCCGATGGCGGATCGATCCTGTTCCGGAATATCGCCCCGCAATTCGATCGTCGTGTACGAAATACATTTGCGGCTATCGAGCACGTACGGCTCGAGAATGGCGCCCGTTGGACATGCGTCCAGACAACGCGCGCACGCGCCGCAGCGGTCTGGTACCGGTGTGTCAGAGTCCAACTCGAGGTCGGTCAGGATGCAGCCCAGAAATAGCCATGAACCTGCCTTTTCATTAATGATGCAGGTGTTCTTACCGAACCACCCTACACCAGCATACTTTGCATAGACTCTCTCGAGCAGTGGTCCTGTATCGACGTAGGTCTTTGTTCGTGAAGACGAGTTCTGCTCGATCCAGGTGGCGAGCTCCCGCAACTTCCTCTGGAGAATCTCGTGATAGTCGTCTCCCCACGCGTAGCGCGAGATCCAGGCGCGGAACTGGTCGTAGCGGGTTAGTGGCTGCGCCGTGTTGTAATTCACCGCGCACACGATCACCGACCGCGCGCCGGGAAGAATCGTTTGCGGATCCATGCGAGCGGACCTTTGCCGTTCGAGGTATCGCATTTCGCCCGCATAGCCGCTTTCGAGCCACTTCGGATAAAATTCGGCCTCCGGAAACTGCCTGATCGGCGCGACGCCGGCGAGATCGAAACCGAGATATCGGGCTCTTTGTTTAAGTTCGGAAGCGTTCATCTTTTCTTGAAGGCAAGCATCTCCTCGACTGGTCGCGCATTCAGGACACGATCCTTCTCGATCCAACCCCGTTGAGCCGTAGCGACACCGTATGGAAGGTTCAGGAGGTCGTCGTAGTTGTGAGAATCGGTACTGATGATGACGTGAACGCCCATGTCACAGGCTTTGCGGCAATGCACATCGCTCAAATCGAGCCGGTGGAAATTAGCGTTCACTTCAAGGCAGGTCCGCGTGCGGGCGGCTTCTTTCATGACTTCGTCGAAATCGAGATCGTACGGATCCCGATCGCCAAGCAGACGGCCTGTCGGGTGTCCAATGACCCGGACATACGGGTTCTGCATCGCTCGTACCACACGTCCCGTCAGCGTTGCGCGATCTTGTTTGAACCCCGTATGGACGGAAGCAACGACGAAATCCAACTTGCCGAGCAGCTCATCCGAGTAATCGAGTGTGCCGTCCTGGCGGATATCGACTTCGCTGCCGGCCAGAACGCGGATGTCCGAGTATTTCGCGTCGAGCATGCGGATCTCTTCCACATGCCTCAACAGATCGTCCTCTGAAAGACCACCGGCAACACCAAGAGACTTGGAATGATCTGTAATCGCGACATACTTGTAACCACGCTGCCGCGCCGCTTCTATCATTTCTTCCGTGGAATAGGATCCATCACTCCAACTCGTGTGCATGTGCAGATCACCGCAAATATCCTGGAGCTCCACAAGGTTGGGTAGCGTGCCCTCCGCTGCGGCTTCTATCTCTCCCTGATCTTCACGCAACACCGGCGGGATAAAAGGCAGGCCGAGCTTCTCAAATATTTCTTCTTCCCGAACGCCTGCAACGGACTTGTCATCGGCATCGAACAACCCGTACTCGTTCAGCTTCAGGCCCATCTTGATGGCGCGTTCACGCATGCGGATATTGTGTGCTTTCGAGCCCGTGAAATAGTGCATGGCGGCGCCCCAGCTTTTGGGCTCGATGACACGAAGGTCGATCTGGAGATCGTCTTGCACGCGCACGGACGCTTTCGTAGGGCCCTGGGCGAGCACGGCATCGATTAGAGGCATGCTGAGAAAAGCCTTCATCGCTTTCTCAGGATCGCTTGACGCTGCGAGGATGTCGACATCGTGGACAATCTCCTTCATGCGCCGGAGACTGCCCCCGTAGGCGACTCGCTCCGCATGAGGTTCCATATATCTGCAGATCCCGGTGGCGATCGGAAGCGTACGTCCGAGCAGGTAATTTCCTTTGCGCCTCCTGTGGATTTCAATACCGCGAAGAATGTTGTCAATCGTCTTCTTCTTGAAGCCAGGCACAGAAAGCAGCTTGTCCGTCTTGCATAGGGCTTCGAGGTCTTCGATAGTCTGGATGCGGAATTGGTCGTAGATCAGCTTCGCCGTTTTCGGCCCCACGCTTGGGATCTCAACCATTTTGGCCAGCCCAACCGGAATCTCCTGCTTCAACTGCTCGTGAAATTCCATTTTCCCGGTCTGCAGATACTCTTGAATCTTGTTCGCAAGATCTTCCCCAATGCCGGGAATGTTGCGCACGACTCCCTGGCCGGCAATGATTTCGATATTGTCCGTGAGACCTTCGATATTCAGCGCGGCTCTGCGGTACGCTCGTACGCGAAAAGGGTTCGCGCCTTGAATTTCGAGAAGATCCGCAACTTGGTTGAAGATGGCAGCGATTTCGAGGTTCCGCATTGCGTTGTGTCTTTGATCGTAACAGGAAAATGTTTATTGCATGATGAAAATGCCGAACGCAAGATAGATAAGCCATCCGGGCCGTCTAACCACGTAATGATACGTTTGTAATATATGGAGGCAAACTATGGATACGCTTTTGATGGTTGCAGTGATTGTGACGGCTCTCGCGTTTATCGTTCAAGCGGGAGCGCTCGTCGCGATCTATCTGCTGTCTCGTAGACTTGCCGACAACGTGAATAGCCTCATCGCGGAGAGCCGCAGATTTGTCGGGCCGCTCGAATCGATCACGGGCGATCTGGAGGCCGCTTCCGATGATTTGGCAGCGGTGGCGAAAAACGCACGCGAACAAGTGCATCGCGCCAACAAGGCTCTGGATCAGACTGTGGGAGAAGCGCGCAAAACGGTCATGAGGCCACTGCGCCAGTGGTCCGCCTTCGCGCGAGGCGTCGCAGAAGGCGTTCGTACATTCTTCGGGAAAACACGCCGGCCCGTCCGACGGGAAGAATATCGGTATCCCACTGCCTAAAACTCAAATTGTCTTGAGCCGCTCACGATCTGTCGCTCTCCACGGTTCACTTGCGGCGAAGCCGCGCCGGTTGCCTCATCACGTTGGATGCGGGCGGTCTTCATTTGAAGATGAACCGATCGGCGTGCGCCTTGGTTTGGCAAGGGAGTCATGACCGCAGAGACCCCTCCCTCTGACCGCAAAGGATTATCATGAGCGGCTGTTGCTGCACCGACACCGACCGCAGACCGACTTTGCCCAACATCCAACGGTCATAGTCTTAATCAGTAGGTTGAAGGTTCGATTCCTTCACGGCTCATTGCATCAAATACTTGCCCAACCGGCAACGAATCGGCAACAGCCCCCATAAGAGGCCCCGCAATCACAGGGAGGACCACCGACGGCGGCCCCTCCTGAGGTTGAGATATCTGCATACCGAGGCTGGCGAGTTGGTGCGTGTGTCTCGCCATTGGACTATGCAGTTGGCAGCCGCTCTTGAGCCTTCGTACAGCATCGGAATATCGATAAGTGGATGAGCACAGAACACTATCTCCAAAGGAAGTTCGGTGGCGCTGCTTCGACCTCCGTGCCGGTCAAGACCGTCGGATCTTGAAAAACTTCTTCGATGAATCCGCGCGCAGCCACGACCAAAGTCGCAACGGGTCGAGCGCGACATGGCCAGTGAAACCGAACATGCCTTGGAACTGTAGCAGCTGCACCGGCGAGGCCGGTGTATCAACCCAGGAGGGACAGATCCGATCCCCGTTTGCGATGGAACCACCCGCCGGGCGTGGTTGGAATTCTTCGCAATTCGCCTTCGATCGCATCCCTGCGCTTCGGGTATCGGGCTTCACCAGTGGGGAAGAGTCACTTAACCTTCCAGTCGGCTGACTTTACCGACAAGCGCACTGAAATCTGGCGGCCAAATGCGCGCAAAAGCGGCCGCATACGCCGGGCCTGGCTGCTGTGGGATTGCGAGCAAGACAATGCCGAAGCTAACAGTAATTTGTTTCTTTAGATACTCGTCATCAAAGTCCTTGTCACGCGTCAGGAGCAAATTGAACTGTTCGCGTGCGCGCATGACGAGTTCACCATTCTGAAGACGTTTCCAGCCGATGAAATTGACGGACTCCGCTTCGATCCCTGCGCCATGTAACACCGGCAGAATATCGACTGGCACATTCTCATCCAGCAGAATGCGCATCGTCCTTACAACATTGCCAAAGCGCAGTGGGCGGCCAATCGCTCAACAGCAATCACGGATGGCAGATCTAGGGACGGAAAAGACCTAATAATGTCGGCAGGCGGGACGCCGGCCTCCAATAATTCGAGAATCTGTTCGACAGAAACCCGGGTGCCGCGAACTCGTAATTTGCCTCCGAGCACTTCTGGCGTCTGTTCGAACCAGTCCCGCAAGCTAGCTGGGATATCGCTGAGGTTCATACGATTCAAAGGTACTACAGGATATCGATTTGACCAAACGGGCCGAGCCCTTTTTCAGTGGTCTTGATATAAGCTCTCCGGCGACAACGCCTCATCCTGAGCGGTGAAGAGGCAATCGGCGCTGCTGCCGAAACCGATTTTGCGGTTTCATCACACCTCGTGAATTTGGAATGGCATCGGCGTGAGGTGTTCTGGGCACCAGCCCGATCTTTTGCGGCCGGTTCAAGTGGATAACCGCGGCGCTGATGAAACGAGATTTCTATTCTGCTTCAATTGCCGAATTTCGAAATACTGCTCCTGAGCAGATTCTCGGCCAACTCGCAGCGAACAACCCCTTCACGTTGGAACAAACTCAAAGGAATGCATGGTTGGAGGAGATCGAGATCCTCCAAAACGTACTTTCGAATCGAGAAGGTTTCGTTTACTTCGAGTATGCAATCCCCAGAATGGGAAAGCGCATCGATGTCGTCCTGATCATTGGTCCGGTAATCTTTGTTCTGGAATTCAAGGTCGGCGAAAAGGAGTTCACTACCGCAGGATTGGATCAGGTTTGCGACTACGCTCTGGATCTCAAGAATTTTCATGAGACCAGCTACTCATGTTTGATTGCCCCCATTCTTATAGCAACCAACGCACTTCCGGTTGTTTGCACGATTTGCCCAACACCACAAAATGACAAGCTTCTTTTCCCGATTCGATGCAGTACGCATTCGCTCGCACAGGTCATAGATGGCGTTTTGTCGTCTTGTTTCATCACAAGCGGAGCGATTAAGACCCCATGCTATCAATGTGAAATCCCCCGTTGATCCTGTGCACTGGTTCCTCGATCCCAAGGAAGATGTGCGTTCGTCGTACTACCTGGAGGACGTGGCAACCGAGTTTCACGTGCAAGGACTGGAACTCGACTGGGCATGCGTAGCGTGGGACGCCGATTTTCGCCACGATCGCGAAGGCTGGGAACATTGGTCCTTTGTTGGCGATCGATGGAACAGCATCCGAAAGCGAGAGCGCCAAACCTACCTAAAAAACGCGTATCGTGTTCTCCTGACGCGGGCGAGGCAGGGAATGGCGATTGTTGTCCCTCTGGGTGACTCGGATGATCCGACTCGGAAGCCTGAATATTACGATCCTACATTCTCATATTTGAAAGAGATCGGTTTTCACGTAATCTAGGCCGCGGCCGCCTACCTACACACCGGCTCATTCCCAACAATTCATCAATCACGTCACCCATCAACGCCCCTGTCGAACGAACTTCCATGGCGGCCAACCATCTGGGAAAGTTCCATAAACGGTTTGGTAGGAGAGCACGAGTGTCGCCACGGGCTCTTGCCGTGCATCTTCGATCGCATCGCGATGGATTTTTTTTCAGGTCAGCCCTCCGGCTTAGAGATGCTCTTCGGTGCGCAGGGAAAGCTCTACCATTCTTTCCAGGAGTTGGTCGGCAGGCAGGCCGACAAAGTTGCGCAGAACGAGCTCCTTGGCATAGAGGCGCACCAGATAACGCAGCTTGAGCGACTTGTTACGCGAAGCAAAAACGAAATCTCGGTGGCCATTGTTGACGACGATGACATGCCGCACGGCGTCGAACCTCGAGCGCCAGGACTCTCCGGGAGCGCGCTCGAAGGTGTAGCCGGGGAGGCCCTGTGAGGAGACGCTTGACGCCCCGATCTGCGCGAGTATCTCGTGAGTCAGCGTAATCAGCGCCTCGGCTTCGCAGACCACATCACGTTGACTTACGGTGACCTTCACGCGCGCAAGTCCCGGCTCATCGGAGGCGTGAAACATCGCCGCCTGATTGTGAACGCCTTCCAACGCGCCTGTGCCTTCCAGGATTTGCCAGTGGAATTCCAGATCCTGTTCCACGCGGCGCCGCGACCGGTCGCGCGGCAGCGCGCGCAACTCTCTGGTCGCACCGACGCGAAGAACGCTCGACGCGGGAGAAATTGTCACGCTGAAGAGAGGCCCCGCGAATTCGAAAAACTGTCGTTGCTTGTCTTCATTGCGCCCCGGTTCGGCCGCTCCTGAAAACGTGCCGTCGCCGCCGTTTGATGGGGCGCCTGCCTGGTTGCTTTCGGAAACACCCGGCGCCGGCCTGGCGGCCCGAACCTGAATGTCGAACCAGTCATACTCTTCCGCAGGCAAGGCGAGCAAGGCCTCCCGGAATGCGCGTTGTATCGTGCGCAACAGTTCCCGGCTTGCCTGCTCTTCTTCAGCGCGGCGCTGCTCTTCAATGATCTCGACGAGTTTCCGCTCGAGCTGATGCAACGCGTCACAAAAGGCCGCGTACGAAGCATCGTGGACGAGACCCGTGCGAGTACCCGGCGTAAGGTTGACGAACGGTGCGTCCAGATGGCCTTGTAGATAGCGCAGCGTCCAAGGCGGACGGGCAAAATCGTCGAGGAGCGCGACATCCTCGATCACGCGAGTGCCGTGGCGGAATAACGCAACGCCGTTCGCGTCGGACGGCTCGTTCAAATAGAGTTCGGCGTAAACGTCGCCGAATGGCGTACGGACGGCTGGAAGCTGATGAAGCAAGCGGCCTTCGTACTGCCGTGGTTCAACGGAGTACTGTTTACGCGCGAGCCTGTCGACGACCGTGATCCTCACGCCCGTTTGCCGAATCCGATCCCGCAATTCAGCGGCAAGATACCACTGGATCTTCTCGCCCGAGAGGGACCGGATGCCGTCCAGCAAAGGTGCAATTCGGACTTCTGTTCCGCTCTCTCCGAAAAGCGTGCGTCGCGGAGTCACGGTGTAAGCCGGATCGCCTTTGCGCATGACCATCTGATAGGCACGGTGGTCGGCGCCGGTCGAAGTCATGGTGAGTTCGTCGCCCACAGTCCAGAAGCTCAACAGCCCGATGCCGAACTCACCTTGAAGGCCGGCAGCGCCGCCCTCCTTCAGCCGCCGCTTGATGGAATCGCAGATATGGGTGGCGACGTAATGGAAATCCGGCCGGCCATCCTCATCGCGCGGTACGCCCTCACCGTCGTCTCGGATCGCCAGGAAATGACGGCCGTGGTCCCGGCCCCGCGTGATCGTGACCGTGCGCGCCTTCGCGTCAATGCTGTTCTCGACAAGTTCCGCAATGGCCTTGAGCGGATTGCTCTGCGACAGTGCGATGATGGTGATCGCATTCCAGTGGTCGCCGATCTTAAGCTTGCCGCGCGCCGGAGTCCGGGTTTTCAAAGTCGTTGTCATCGCCTTCCGCCCACTTCAGTCAAAGGGGTGATATTTCGGTAAGGCATGTTACCGCAACCGGGTACGCCTGGGGGAAATCGAGTTCTAACTGGCGGAACAGCTTTTCTTCCCGGGTCATCGCGCGCAAGCGATCTTCTTCGCCTCTTGACGCGAACCGCTAGTAGAGCGCCACGCCCAAGACTGGCGCCGGAACTCCTTCGTCAATGGCAGCCGTGACCTTGACCGTACGCACCTTTCAAAACACGGCCGGCAGTTCTATATCTTCCTTCTCGATTAACTTGCCTTCTTAAGCTCTTCCCTTTTTGAGCGAAGACGCTTCGCGGTGGATCTTTTTCAACTCGGCTTTCATCTTTTCGATTCGCAGGCTCCGTGCGCCATCCGGTTTGTCAGAGGAGAACTCGACCAGCCCCAATTCCGGAAAACGATAGCGCCAATTTAAGAGTCTTTCTTTGAGCCTTCGAAAAATCATTTCATAAACAGGAGCCAAATCTGTCCGTTGTGACACCCAGACCGTTCCCATGAAGAAATCCATATAGTCGTACTTCGACTCGACAGTCTGACGATTCAGTTGATCGGCAATGAACCCGCCGGCGCCCCGCCAGGACCCGATATCCACGAGGCGACCGTCCAAGCCCACAACGTCGTGTTCATTCGAAAAGGTATCCCACAAGCACATGCCGACCAGTTCACGCACCTCGCGCTCTGTTTCGTTGGGAGAATCTTGATACGCCGCGGCGACTTCTTCCAGCGTCGGTTCCGGTTCTTTCGGACGCTCTTTGTCTCTCCAGGGCCAGGACTGGAGATTGTGATGAAATTGAACGCGCTCCCAGTGAACCTGATCCACTGTTGGATGGAACGTGAACCGCAGGGTCGATTGCGGATATCCTTCCGGTGCAATTTCCGCCAAAACATCTTGTCCAGCAAACCCATTGGGAAAGAGAACCGCAAATAAGCTCGCGCATTCTTCATCGGTAAAACGTTCTTCGGGCTCGTTTCCCTTCATGGCGATTCAGCGTTCTATAGGTTGAAGTCACGTCGTAGCATTTCGCGCGAATAGCGGCTGAGAATTGTGGCGGAATCATGATGTCGCATAGGAGCCGTGCGAAGAGCATCCCCGGCGGAACTGGCTCCGCGTTCATGCCGGAATTGTGTCCCGCTTCGGTGCGTGCTTTTCGTAGAGCTCGCTGCTGCGCCGCAAGTCGCGCTCACTCTCTGCTCGGTGATTCAGATAGGATACCAATCCGCGGCGGGCAGATCTGACGATTTCATGGATGGAGCTGACGATTCACTGACGATTAAGGTCATCTGCGGGGTTGTGGATATCCGGACGTCAGTTGTGGATAGGTTGCGAATACTGACAGCCTATTTGGTCGTACCAAATTGTGGATACCAGCGCATTCCGGCACTTGAAATGTGGACCTTATCCGGCCCTGACCTCCGTTACTAAAAAGGCTCGCACAGGAGATGTTCGCCAGTGAGTCGAAAGAGATCGATCCCCGATCGTGTGACCGCCGGCAGGAGCCGCATCGTTCCTTACGACCGCAGCGAGGACTTCAGGACGCGCCATGCGCGTTGTCTAAGCGCGAATCTGGAACAGGAGGCACACGTTCGCCGGTGGTGTCAGCAGTGGGGTCTGACGTTGCGAATAACGAATGAAGGGCATCATTGGCAGATTACCGACGGAGGCTTCCTAGCCGAATGGTGGCCGTCGAGTGCAAAACTCGTGATTGGCAAACGTTGGCACGACGGAATTCACTGTCATGACTACAAACAAGCGCTGAAGGTTATCGAAGGTTCTTACCGGAAGCAGCGGTTCTGATTCGCATTCGCTGAAATGAACTTCGCGATCGCCATCGCTGCAAAACTTGGGATGCTCACATAAACGAAGAGGGGATCTGCCATGTCCGACGTTGATTCCAGTCGCACGAAGAAGAGCACGGAACTCACGCTCATCGACAAGCTATCGCGGCTGTCGTATCCGCAGACTCTCAAACTGCTCGGAAGTGACGGGCCAAAGTTGCTACGGGCTGGGGATAAGTGGGACTTTCGGATCGAGGAAGACGTGTACTTGGGCGAGGATTTGTTCCGCCTTAAGTTCCCGCTGCCGTCGGAGGAAAATGAATCCGCTCCCGTTGTCGTCACGATCAGCCTGATGGCCGAGTCCTACGGCCGGCTGCACTGGAACTGCACAGCGTGCGAGTCGATGTGCGAGCACATCGGGGCGGCGTTTTCGCTGATTCTTGAGGAGAAGATGACGCTGGGCCTGGCTGCGCCACCGCCTGAGCGCGTACCGGTCGAGAGCCTGGGTGAACAGGAACTCATCGAGCGGGCTATTGAGGAGCGGCGGGAACGGGCGCGCGTGGAGGGGATGATCGTTAAGTCAACCGATCCAGACCAGCCGTGGACGGATTACACCGTCTCCAGCACGATTTCCGGCAAGACTTACCGCGTCGCGGTGCGCGGGCGAGAGCCGGGCGACTCCTATTGCTCGTGCGCCGACTTCCGCACGAACACACTTGGGACCTGCAAGCACATCCTGCACGTGCTTGCGAAGCTGAAGCGGCGGTTCACAGCCGCCCAATTGAATCGGCCATACAAACGCAAGACAATCAGCGTTCACGTGCAGTACAACGATCAGGCGGCGCTGCGACTGCTTCTACCTGAGAAGCTGGAGCCGGAGATCGACGAGGTGCTTGGCAAGCTGCGCGACCGGAACATCGATGACGTGCCGGACCTGCTGAAACGGATCCAACGGCTGGAGCGGCAGGGACGCACGGTCAACGTCTACCCCGACGCGGAAGAATTCATCCAGCGGCGGCTGCTGCTCGAACGGGTTGCCAGCCGCGCCGCCGAGATTCGCCGCCATCCGGAGTCGCACCCTCTGTGCCGCGAACTGCTCAAGGCCGAATTGCTGCCGTATCAGCTTGACGGCATCGCGTTCGCTGCCGGCGCCGGACGTGCCGTCCTTGCCGACGACATGGGACTCGGCAAAACCATCCAAGCTATCGGAGTGTCGGAGCTGCTCGCACGCGAAGCTGGAATATCGAAGGTCCTGGTCGTCTGCCCGGCTTCGGTGAAATCGCAGTGGCGGAACGAAATCGGGCGCTTCTGCACGCGGGATTGTCAGTTGATCTCCGGCAGCGTCGCGTCGCGGGGCAGCCAATATGCCAAGGATTGCTTCTTCACCGTGTGCAACTACGAGCAAGTACTGCGCGACATCCTGTCGATCGAACGCGTGAATTGGGACCTCATCATCCTGGACGAAGGCCAGCGCATCAAAAACTGGGAGGCGAAGACCAGCCGCGTGATCAAAGGTCTTCATTCGCGGTTCGCGCTCGTGCTGTCGGGCACGCCACTCGAAAACCGGCTCGACGAACTGTATTCGGTCGTGCAGTTCATCGATAACCGGCGGCTTGGCCCGGCATTTCGTTTCTACAATCGCCATCGCATAGTGGACGAAAAAGGCAAAGTGCTCGGGTACAAGAACCTGGCCGAGTTGCGCGAGAACCTCCAACCCGTGCTGCTCCGCCGTACGCGCCAGTCCGTGCGCCAGCAACTCCCACCACGCACGACCGAAATCGTTCGCATCACGCCGACTGAGGAACAACTCGGCCTGCATGGCTCGCACATGCGGCTCGTCAACAGCATCACGAAGAAGAAGTTTCTTACCGAAATGGACCTGCTGCGCCTGCAGAAGCACCTGCTCATGTGCCGCATGTCCGCCGACAGCACATTCCTGGTCGATAAACACGCGCCTGGATATTCGTCGAAACTCGAAGAACTGGACGCCCTGTTCGACCGGATGTTTTCGGAAGAAAACCGCAAAGTTCTTCTCTTCTCCGAATGGACCACGATGCTCGACTTGATCGAGCCTCTCCTGGAGAAGCGCGGCCTAACTTTCGTTCGCCTGGATGGTTCGGTACCGCAGAAGTTGCGGCAGGGACTGGTCCACGAATTTCAGAACAATCCCCGCTGCCGCCTGTTCCTGACAACGAATGCCGGCTCGACCGGGCTGAACCTGCAGGCGGCGAACACGGTGATCAATGTCGATCTTCCCTGGAATCCGGCCGTGCTAGAACAGCGCATCGCGCGAGCCTACCGCATGGGCCAGGAACAGCCGGTTCAGGTTTTTATCCTCGTCACCGAAGAGACAATCGAAGAAAAACTGCTCAGCACGCTTTCCGCGAAACACGATTTGGCCCTTGCCGTTCTGGACACCGAGAGTGACGTGGATCAAGTGGATCTCGCCGGCGGCATCGAAGAACTCCGCTGCCGGCTCGAGGTCCTGCTCGGCGCCCGCCCCGAAGCCCCGCCCGACGAAAGCCTCCGCCGCGAAACCGGACTTGCCGCCGCCGAACGCGCAGCCCGACGCGAAAAACTCGCCGTCACCGGCGGTCACCTGCTCACCGCCGCGTTTCAATTCCTTGGCGAACTGCTGCCGCCACCATGGGATTCCGCAGAATCGAAAGCGGCGACCACGGCAATGGCGACGACGCTGAAGCAAAGCCTCAGGGATCTTGTGGAACATGACGAACACGGTCGTCCCCGCCTTACCTTTGCACTGCCTGACGCGACAGCTCTCGACAACCTCACAAATGTCCTCGCGCGCTTGTTAGCTCAAACTCAATCCACGTCGGAATCTGTTGCCGATTTGTTGCCGAAAAGCGCTCTGCAAACTCCGGAAATTGCCGGAAAACGCGGCGCACAAACTCTTGAATCCAATGTAATCAATGCCTTTTAGAAAACTCTTAATCAGTAGGTTGAAGGTTCGATTCCTTCACGGCTCATTGCAGCAAACACTTGGCCAACTGGCAACCGAACCGGCAACATCCCCACCATCAGCAACGGAACTGGCGAACTTCAAAAGGGCTTCGCATAAGCAAAACTGTTGGGGTCGCTTGGTGACGCATCTTGGGTTTCGCCTGGGAGCGCTTGCGCGAAACCGCAAGCGAGTTTGGCGAACAGTGCATTTGCATGCGTGACAGAAGTCGATCATGTTCTCCCGGAAGCGAGAAACGCGAAGGGAAACCCCTCAAGGCAAAGTGACTCGATTGCAAATCGCGTTGTAAATTGCTCTCTGTCCTCAATCCCAATTCCCGGTATAGTGGAGTCCATGATTTCCAGACGAGCTTTGCTCCTCTCCACGCTGGCCGCGGGAACAGCCGCGCGCACGGCTTTTGGCGCCACGGGCAAGATGACGCTGGCGATTCACCAGAATACTTCTGCCGGAGCGGGCTATCGCAAGTCGCTCGAAGGTTGGGCCCGCGCCGGCATAAAGAATGTCGAGATCACCAGTGGACTTCTCGACGATTTCTTGAAAACGGATACGCTCGACGCCGCCCGGCGCGTGCTTAGCGATAACGGGCTGACACCTGTCTCGTCGGCGTGCGGCGTCACTGCTTTGATCGAACCGAATCCCGGCCGTGCGGCCGCCCTCGACAATTTCAAACGGCGCTGCGAGCAGTTCGCGGCCCTGGGCCTGAACCGCACCTACACAACCACCGCGACTCCCGTCAACGCGCCCAAGTACACCCTGGACGATTACAAAAACGCCGCTGCAAATCTGCGCGACTTCGCCGAAGCCGCGCAGCAATTCAAGATGAGGGCCATGGTGGAATTCGTGCGCGCCTCCACGTTTATCGCCACGCTAAACACTCTCGCGAACGTCATGCGCCAGGCCGCGCATTCGAACCTAGGCATTCTCTTCGACTGCTACCACTTTTGGTCTGGCAACAATAAGCTCGACGATATTGATGGCGTCCGCCCCGGCGAGATCGCGCACGTCCACTTTCAGGACGTGCCGGATATGCCGCGCGAAATGCTCGACCAAACCTCGCGTTTCATCCCTGGCGACGGGGTAAGCCCACTCACAAAGATCTTGCGCAAACTCGCGGACAAAGGTTACTCAGGGCCGCTTTCTGTGGAGCTTTTCCTGCCAAAATTCCAGCAGGGCGATCCCTATGAAGTGGCGCGCGAGATCCGTCAGAAGGCGGAGGCGGTGATGCGGCAGGCGAAGGTGCTGTGAATGTCGTCCTCCACACTCAATTTTCCGCCGGAACGACTTCGCTGGCGGGGAGTGCGGAAATCATCGACGCCCCTCAATGGGTCATTGCATAGATGATGGAGTTCATGCCCAAGCGGTAGGCGTAGCCTGTAAACTTGGCAGGGTAATCGGGATCGTCCATCCATTCCCAGGCGTCGCCCAGATCGGAGTTGTAGGTAATCAACACCATCAGCCGGCCGCGATCATCGGAAATTCCGCGGACACGCGGTTCGGTATCGTCCGGCTGCTCCCAGGTTTGGGTTCGCCCACCCGAATAGGTGTACTGCCTGCCAAGGCCATCATTCGGAGGCTGTAGGATCTGATCGATATCGTAGAACGTGTGAAATATCTCATGAGTCAATGGGAGATCCACGATCTCCCGGTCAGGAAAAATCTTTTTTATCTGGCGGGCAAACTGGTTCCATTGCCGGAGCCCCCAGAAGTCGTCGCAGTGCCAGAATCCACCTCGGAGGAGGTATTCGCGGAGCCGGTCCGCCTCTTGTGGAGTCAATTCCATCTGTCCGACTTCAACGGCGTATATGTAAGGATATTTGAATAGAGCTGGGTCCATGATCGAGAGCGGATGTGGCTTCAGGTAGACACGCGTGTTCGTCAGGCGCTGGATTCCCCCCATGTACTGGTAATCGGCATCCCACGTGTCCGTCATCCAGGCGCCCAGAAACCAGGACAATCGATCACCCAATCCATGCCCATGTTCAAAGTCCGTACTCGGAACCTCCTGCCCGGGCCTCGGACCGTGGCCTCGTGTGTCGGTATACATCAGGCGTGTGAAGTAAAACTCAGGCTGAGCGTCGGACGGTCGAGGTCCGGGTCCGTCGCTGAACGCGGGCAAGACAACCAATATGAGGCACACCAGCAACGCTGCGCGTATTGCCATAGTTTCTCCGGGATGGCAAAGCATCTGCATTCTACTTGTAAACCGATCAGAACTTCTATTGCCTAGATGTAAAAAGCGGTCGTTGCGCATGTTGACTCCCAAAATCAGCCGTGATACTTAAACGCCCGAGGATAGAGCGCAAAGTGATTGGTGCGACCGCTCGTACCGTAACCCTGACATTCTTAATGCTTCTGGCGATGCAAGCCCGTTCGCAACAGCTTCCGGCTTATCGCGCGCCGCGCTTCCCCGGAACGCAAAACCCCGATTTGAATGGAATTTGGCAGGCGATGAACTCGGCCAATTGGGATATCGAGCCTCATGCCGCGGGACCGTCGCCCTTTCCGGAGCTTATGGGCGCGATCGGCGCGGAGCCGGCAGGACAAGGCGTCGTCGAGGGTGGAAAGATCCCGTATCAGCCTTGGGCGGAGGCGAAGAGGAAAGAAAATTTTGAAAAGCGGCTCACCCGTCCCACCACGCTCGAAGTCAACAACACGGCGGGTGACCCCGAAGCGAAGTGTTATCTGCCAGGCGTTCCACGTGCCACCTACATCGGCCTTCCCTTTCAGATCATTCAGACAGCCAAGCAAATCCTGCTCTCCTACGAGTTTGCCAGTGCGACGCGCATGGTCTATATGGATCGCAAGCCCAAGGCTCCTGCCGATTCCTGGATGGGCTGGTCCATCGGAAGTTGGGACGGTGACACGCTGGTGGTTGACGTAACCGCTCAGAACGATAAAACCTGGTTCGACCGGGACGGAAACTTCCATAGCGACGCCTTGCATGTGGTAGAGCGTTACACGCCCTTGTCGCCATACCATTTGATATACGAGGCCACGATCGAGGATCCGAAGGTGTTTACGCGTCCTTGGAAGATCAGAATGCCTTTGTATCGACGTGTGGAGCCGAACATCCAATCCTTGGAATTCAAGTGCGTGGAGTTCTCGGAAGAGTTTGTGTATGGACATTTGGTCGACAAGCCAAGCAAGTGAGACAAAGAGTATATTGTAAAGAGGGCACGTAAACCGGTCAGAGGAGGCTCCCGAATGAAGCATCGATTTCTCGCACGAATGAGCGCTATGGCAGCAGTCGCCGGACTGATGCTGCTGGTGCAAATGCCGGCTGGCGCCCAGCAGTCGGCAACAAGAGGAACCCAGAAAGCCGCGCCCGCTTCCACCAGCTTTGCCGTGCCGCACACCGCGTGGGGTGATCCGAACCTGGAGGGAGTGTATACGTTCGCTACCCTAACACCCTTCCAGCGGCCGGCTGCTCAAGCCGGTAAGGACGTACTGACGGAGGAAGAACAGAAGGCGCTGGAGGAGCAACTCAAGAAAAAGCAGGAGGAGAACATCGCCACGAACGAGCATTTCAGCTATAACGCACTATGGTTCGCGAGCGATCAGGGGAGGCCCACAGGCCGCACGTCGATTCTTGTGGATCCGGAGGACGGCCGCTTGCCTCCGTTGACGGAGCGGGGACAGAAACTGCGCGCGGAGATGCAGGCGCATGCAGCCACGAAGCGCATCGGAAAGGACCAACTGGTCGATACGTGGGAGGACATTTCGACTTACAACCGCTGCCTCGCCCGGCCCATGCCGCGTGTCACGCAAGAGTACAACCAGGGAGCCGAGATTCTGCAGACGCCTGGATACGTCACGATTTTCTATGAGAGCATGCATGATGTGCGCGTCATCCCGCTGGACGGCCGTCCGCATCTGGATTCCGGCATCCGCCTTTGGAATGGCGATTCCCAAGGCCACTGGGAAGGAGACACTCTGGTCGTCGACTGGACGAATTTCAGCGACAAGCAGAAGTCCGATGGGTCCGCGCCGTTCGGCGGTTTTCCGCAAGGCAACTTGCACGTCACCGAACGATTCCGGAAAGTGAATGCGAACACGCTCGATTACATGGTCACCGTGGAGGACCCAACGATCTGGACCAGTTCCTTCACATTCGACCTTCCCTGGAGGGGCGACGATCCGACTTATCGCGGTCCGGACGATCTTTTTGAATACGCGTGTCACGAAGGCAACTACCGAATGATGGAGAACGCCATCACCGCGACGAAGGCGGTAAGGGCGGCAAAGTCCGGAAAGAAATAGCCGTTGGTCGTACGCGAGTTGAATTTAGTAGTCAGCGCGAAGCGCAAGCGCGATAGCGCGCAGCCTCAAAAACAGGAGGGTGAATACGATGAGTAGAAGATTTGTGGGCGCGGCCGCAACTGCCGTCTGTGGCGTGCTGCTGCTTGCGCCGACGGTACCGGCCTGGGCGCATCACTCATTCGCATCGGAATATGACGCCGATATGCCGGCCAAGATCCAGGGAACAGTGAAGAAAGTCGAATGGATCAATCCTCACAGCTGGATCACCATCGATGTGAAGAATCCTGATGGCACGGTGACAACCTGGGAAATCGAAGCCGGCGCTCCGAATGCAATGTTCCGGAGAGGACTCAACAAGGATTCGCTGCCAATCGGAACGGAGATCGTCGTCACGGGGTATCTCGCGAAGAATGGTTTGAAGCGCATCAATGGCCGGGATCTCACACTCCCGGATGGGCGAAAGCTCTTCATGGCCACCTCTAATCCTTTTGAGCCGGACTCTGAAAAAAAGGACAAATAAGCCTGGGCGGCGTGGCCGGTTACTACATGATGGAGGCATGATGCGAATTATTGCGTTGCTCCTTCTAGCCGGTCCGGCCATCGCACAGGCACCTTTCCAGCCGGTGGCCACGATATCTGAGATCATGGTGGCCATTACGCTTCCGTACTCGGATGCGCTGCTCTATATCGAGCGGAATCCTCCGAAAGATGACAGGGATTGGGAGACGTTGCAGATGCAGGCGCTCATGCTCGCTGAATCCGGAAACCTGCTGATGATGAAAGGCCGCGCCAAGAATCAGGGGCTATGGATGAAGGACGCCAAGCTACTCGTGGAAGCGGGTGCCGCGGCGGTGAAAGCAACTCGAGCGAAGGACATTCAGGCAGTGCTCGCGTTGAACGAGCAGATTGTCAGCTCCTGCATTACTTGCCACACTCAATTCCGTCCCCGCAATCGCCAGCCGCGAAGAACGATTGACTAAAGCTATCGCTGCTTCAATGGTGCCGGCCTGCCGAACTTCGCCTCGTCCACAGGGACATTGGTTGTTACCTCGCTCAGCATGATTGAATCGCGGCCGTCCAACCACGCGTACGTGATGCGGAATGGGAACTTGATTCCGTCGACATCGCGATAATCACCGTACTCAATCAGCGTCGGAGCGCGGCCGATCGGTGACTTGCCATAGCGTAATTCACGCAAAAGCAGACCGGTCTGCGTGTCGAAGTATAACGTTACGAGAAGGTCTCGCGGTCCGTTTCCCTGGATGACGTTGACGCTGTGATTTTGTCCCGAGGTCGTATCCGGCGGTGCGTCTCTGTTTGGAAGATCCGTGATTGTGGTCGGTGGGCCGGATTTCACATTCGTGAGAATCTGTTTGATCTGTCCCGGGAAGGATAGTTGCGCGTCAAACCTGGCACTATCCAGATCACTACCGCTCAACTGATATTCCCCCAGAACGTTGAGAGGTGTTCTTATCCAACCTGTGCGACCGTCATACGTCCTGACTTGGTCTCCTTGTCCGGTATTCGCATCAAACAAGATGATCGTGGCGCGTTTGTCCGGAGCTTCCGCGACGATTTCGACGCTGCCGCCGAATCCCCCGAACCCCACGCTGGTCCCTTTGCCGACAAAGCTGGTGAGGCCGGCCAGCCGCTGGGCCCCGCCGGAGACCTGCACATATTTATCGAGAATCGACTCAGCGGTAGGCGATCCGGGACTGTCTGGGATCGCGTCATCCCAATCGAAGCTTGGGGTGCCGTAGATGGTCTCCAGGTTGGGGGTCGTGAGTGGTTTATCGCGGTTGCGATGGCAGGTCCAGCACGTGACGAGCTGACGTCCGCCGAAGTTGTTCTTGTTCAGTGTCGCAACCATGTTGATCATGCTGCGCGCCATCACCTTTCTCGGGGTGTCGGCCGCCCAATCTACCCGATTAGTACCGGCCCCGATATGACAATCCGAGCAGTCGAACTGAAGGGCGGCTGTCATGAGGCCCATCGTCTGGATGAAATCGTCCACGGGAATTCCCTTGAGTGCCTGGACGTTCTTGAAGACTTGTTCCGCGAGAAGCGGTTTCTCTTGTGGTGCCTGCTGGGCGAGGGCCCATCCAGCGCCGATCAGCGCGACAACGGTGATTTCCACGAACTTTCGCATTCAAACGTCCTTTTATTGATGGCTGCGCGCTATCGCGCTTGCATTGTTTACGGCTGCGGCCTGCCGGCCTTGCGCTTCGCGCGCTCCGCTCATTTTTCAGAAGAGGTATTTCAGCGCAAACTGCATGATTCGCGGGTCACCGGCCGAGAGAATCTTTCCAAAGTCCCGGCTGTTCAAAGTGAGAACGGGATTGTTCGGATTCAAATGGTTCGGCATGTTGAACGCTTCGGCCCGGAACTCTACGGATTGCCGCTCCGTCATTCGGAATTTTCGGGTTAGACCCATGTTGATGGTGATGAATCCCGGTCCCTGAATGTTCAAGGAACTGTTGCCCCACACGCCATCGGCCGGTCGCGCGAAGGCCGCCGGATTCAGCCAGCCACTGACGCCTTTATTGGGTAGATAAGGATCGGCGAGCACCTGGTTCGCGCGATCGATACCAAATCCCGTACCCAATGATGTATTGAACCCTGAAATCGGCGCGAAGTACGTTCCGGACTGAATGCGGGCGATGCCCGACAGTTGCCACGCGCTGGCCAGCAGGCGCAGCAGATTGCTGGAAAACTGCGGCGTTTCGTACACCGCGGACGCATTGATACTATGCCGCGTGTCGCCGGGACAACCGCCGCGTTCGTTCCGACGACGACCAGGAAAGACACCAGTCGAGGTCTGGGAACCTCCAGCCGCAAATGGATCGGCGATACAGTGCGACCACGTGTAGTTCGCCTGTATGGTCACGCCGTTGCTGCGGCGGCGCTGGACGGTAAGTAACATTCCGTTGTAGCTCGCCGTGCTTTCGTCGCCGAGTGTCGTGATATTGGCGAAGTACTGTCCTTCCGTTGGATTTGCCAGATTGAGGAGTCGCCGCTGGTTTGTATTTCCAGTCGTCGAACAAGGACTGAACGTCTGGCCGTTGAGCACACAACTGGCCCCCGGAATGAAGATCGAGGGATTCGTTTCTGTCGCGCTTTGGCCGTGGATGGTGCTGTTCCCGATGTAGTTCGCCGAGACCATCCAGTCGGTTCCCACCTGCCGCTGCAAACTCAGATTCCATTGATGGACGTACGCCACCTTGTTGTGCCACTTGAAATTGATGTAGAAGACGCTCTGCGGAAATAGAACATTGGAGTTGAGCACTGCCGGAAACGGATTGCCTCCCGGGTAACCCAACCACGGCTCATCCAGTCCTCCCGCGGGGTCGTTGCGCGTGACTTGATTCGCCCACGGCGCGCCGTTTCCAGCCCAGTGAAACATCGGAGGCATGTCGTAAAACAATCCATACGCTGTTCGAACGGTCGTCCGGCCATCGCCGCTGACATCCCAGGCCAATCCCAGCCGGGGCGCAAACTTGAGCCAGGAATTTTCCACGTCGGTATTAAAACCCGGATAGAGCGCGTCGCCCGTATACTGAAGTCCCGCGGGCGCATTCTTGAAGACGGTACTCTTGATCCCCTTATCAAACCATTCGCGTTCAAAGTGCATCGGCCGGCCCAGGTGATAGGGCAAGGTATGCGGCTCCCATCGCACGCCTGGGCTGACGGTCAGGCGGGACGCTGCTTTCCAGGTGTCTTGTATGTACACACCGACGGAGTTCTGCCGGGTATTGGACATGACCGGGCTTCCCTGGACGAAAGCGGAAGCCTTGCCCAGCAAGAAGTCGGACAGTCCCAGACCGGTAAAGTGGCCGTCGAAGGTTGTAGCGGGAAATACGGAAGAACCGACGCTGCCGTTGAGCATCTGATGGATCCAGCTCACGCCGAGCCCGATCTGGTGCCTGCCCTTCTCGAGAGTAAGATCTTCGGCCAAATGATAGGACGTCGTGTTTTGGTGCCCAGGATTGGTATTCGTACCCAAGAGACTGAATCCAGTATTTACGGTCATGACCGTCATGTTCGGGACGCCCTCGTAAACGCCCTTGGCCCCTAGAGATGTCAGATCGAAGGTTTTCGGAGCGAACTTTGGCAGGTACGACCAATTGACGGAGCCATGAAAAGAGCTCACCGCTCGCGGGCTGATCAAATACGTCTCGCCCAGAGCAAACGAATGCACATTCTGGACCAGATGTCCGTTGGCGCTCGTTAGGACATTCACGCCATCATAATCGGCGGGCTGGTCCCGGTGGGCGTCGAAAAAGCGTCCGAACAGCGAGTGCTTGGCGTTTACCTGGTAATCCATTCTGCCCGTCGAGATCCATTCGCTCGTCTGAAGACGGCTTCCGAACCGGACTTCGCCGCAGGGGTCGTTGGTAGTGGGAAAGAGCTGATGATGCAACAGGTTCAACGCCACTTTTGAAAACTGCGCAGGATCGATCCTGTTGTCGCTGAACGGAGAACGTAACGTGACAGCTTTGCCGGCGTTGCATGCCGGCGAAGCAATTGCCGTAAAGTCGCCCGCGAGCATCGCCGGCGTCGGAATGTAAGCCCGGTTCGCCGACGGCCGTGCCCGTTCTTTCGTACCCTGTTCGCCCCCGAAGAAAAACAATTTGTTGCGGATGATCGGTCCTCCGACTGTTCCACCGAACTGATTACGTTTGAGACCATCGTTCGTAAGCGCGAATGCATTTCGAGCGTTGAGCGCGCCATTGCGCAAAAATTCAAAAAGATCTCCGTGAAAGTCGTTCGTGCCCGCCTTTGTTACGGCGTTCACGGCACCCGAGGAGTGGAAGCCGTACTGGGCCGCCAAGCCACTGGTTTCCACCTTGAACTCCTGCAACGCATCTGGAAATGGAAGCGGCAGATTCAGGTTATTGTAGGCATCATTGTGGTTGGATCCGTCCAGGCGATACGTCAGCCCAGCCTGCATTCCGCCTGCGACCTGGATGATGATCGTTGGGTAGTTTCGGCTGCCTGGATTTAACGTGCCCTGCGTCGAGGTGGTTGCCACTCCCGACAGCAGGACCAATTCGGTGACCTGCCGTCCATTCAATGGCAGCTCCAGCACGCGAGTGTTGTCGATCATTTGGCTGATGCCCGTGTTGCGTGTTTCCACAAGCGCGGCGTCGGCTTGAACTTCGACCGTTTCGGAAACCTGTCCCACTTCCATCAGAATATTAAGGACGGGGTTGCTTCCGACCTGGAGCACGATTCCCGTTCTCGCATAACTACGAAAGCCGGGCAGTGCGGCCTCTACGCGATAAGGACCGATGGAGAGATTTGGCAAAATGTACAGGCCGGCTTCATTTGTAACGGCAGAACGTGTTATCCCAGTGTCGGTCTGCGTGGCCTTGACTTCGACTCCCGGCAAAATTGCACCACTTTGATCGGTCACAACGCCACTGATTTGCGCCGTTGATTGCGCCATGACTTGCGGGCGCGCCAAGATAAACGATACCGCCACGATCGCAGCGATTGCTTGCGGGAAATGGATCCGGCACTTCTGTCTACTTTCCACCTGTCCCTCCAACACATTTTTGATTCAATTACGATGGGCGCGATTATACGGCAGCTCTCAAGAAAACCACTCCGTGCTGAGGTAACGCTCGCCTGTGTCCGGAAGAATAGCGAGCAAGCGTGTTCCGCGTCCGAGCTCCTGCGCCACGATGCAGCTTGCGTGAAGAATCGCTCCGGATGAAATGCCGCAAAGGATTCCTTCCTGCTCGGCAAGCCGGTGAGCCGCCGAACTGGCGTCTTCATAGTCAATGGCCAAAATCCGGTCGATCACGTCTCGGTTCAAAACTTCCGGAATGAAACCCGCGCCAATACCCTGAATTTTGTGCCAGCCGGCCTTTCCACCCGATAATACCGGGGAGTCCGAGGGCTCAACAGCAAACAGCTTCATGTGCTTGATCTGTTGTTTGATGACCTCGCCTGTGCCCGTAGCGGTGCCACCCGTACCGATACCAACGACCAGCGCGTCCAGGTTAGTACCGACAACCTGCAGTATTTCTTGAGCCGTCGTCTTCCGATGAATCTCGGGATTTGCAGGGTTCTCGAACTGTTGCGGCATAAAATAATCGGGATGTTCAGCAAGAATTTCTTTTGCCTTGTTGATGGCACCCTGCATAAATTCCAATCGGTGAGTGAGCATGACCCGCGCGCCAAAGGCTCGCAGGAGCGATACTCGTTCCATGCTGACATCATCGGGCATCGTGAGGATGACCTTATAACCCTTGGCCGCGCCTACCATAGCCAAACCAATCCCCGTGTTTCCACTTGTCGCCTCCACAATGGTTCCCCCGGGTTTCAAGCGGCCGTCTCGCTCTGCAGCCTCGATCATGCTCAACCCAATGCGGTCTTTCACACTACCGCCGGGATTGAAGAACTCCAGCTTCACCAGCATTTCGGCCCAGTGGTCTTGCGGAATGCGGTGCAGGCGTATGATTGGCGTCCTTCCAATGACTTCGCAGATACTGTCGTAAATATGGTCGTGCATATTGTTTGAACTCCAATGCTGAACGCGGAAACGTCAGGTTCTGTTCTGGGGAAAAGTCTTCCTTATAATAGATGCCGCAATGAATGCCGCTATCGTCGCAATCAGGGGTGGTATGGACACCACCCAAAAAACGCGGCGGGTGTCCGGTGTGACCGCTAACAACATTCCTCCAAGAATCGGACCAAGGATTGAACCAATCCTGCCGATCCCGAGTGCCCAACCCAAACCTGTCGAGCGAATTGCGGTCGGATAGAACGAAGCAGTGAGCGCATTTGAACTCGTCTGCGAGCCAAGGACCGTGAAACCCGTTGCAAACACCGCGGCACTTAGCAGAGGAATGGAAGCTCCCGCCCCGCCAATGAGGAAGATGCACACTGATGATCCGAAATATGTGCATGCCAACACGCGAAACGACAGCTTGCGGTCAATGATTCTACCTAAGGTAAGAGCCCCAGCTACACCTCCGATCTGAAGTAACGTTGAGATCAGAATTGCTGTCTGTACCTTCACGCCCACAGCACTCATTACAGTGGGAAGCCAACCGTTTAAGAAATACAGATTCAGAAGGTTCATAAAAAACATCACCCAGAGCAACAGGGTAACTGCCATACGTCCATCGGAGAACAGTTGCTTCAGGACAAAACCTCCAGCGGGGTTTTCCTCCGCCTCAAATGCCATATCTGACGATATTCCAGCCTTTGGTGCGATGCGCGATAAATACAAGGCTACACGACGTTCCTGCCCACGCTTTAATACAAGAAAGCGAATTGATTCGGGGAGTCGGACAATGGCGATAGCCGCTGCGATGCCGGGCCAGATGCCTCCCGCAACAAAAACCGATTGCCACCCAAAACGGGCAATCAAGTTGGCCGCAACGAAACCTCCAACGGCGCCTCCAATCGTAAAACCGCAGAACATAACCATCACCATCGTAGAGCGGAGCCGTTTGGGCGCATATTCGGCAGTCAAGGCAATCGCATTCGGCATTGCTCCACCTAGGCCAAAGCCGGTCAGCAGACGAAAAATGAATATTTCCCAGAACGTCGTGGCCGTCGCAGTAAGCAATGACAAGAGGCCGAACAATAAGCAGCAGATTATCAAAATGGGCTTCCGTCCGAAACGATCGGCAAGTGGGCCAAAGACTAACGCACCGATCATCATTCCAAACAAGCTGCTGGAAATTAGCGGTCCCATCGCATTGCGGGAGATATGCAGGCTGGCGGCCAATGCGGGGGCAATAAAGCCCATCGATTGCGCATCGAAGCCGTCGCCAAACACGATGGCTGAACAAATTGCGGCGGTGAGCAGTTGATAAGGGCCAAGGGGCTGTTCGTCAATGAACCGCCCGACGTCGAGAACCGTTGCCTTCATCATGTCCCCAATTCCAAAGGACCCAGCACCAGGACGCGCCCGTTAGAAGACGTACTTCAGCGCGAACTGCAGAACTCTCGCATCACCTGAAGTATTGATCTGGCCGAACGTGTTGCTATTGAGGGGCACGCTGGTCGATATGAACGGAGCCGCCGATGTAGCCCCGGGGTTTCCTTTGCGAAGGCTGTTCGTTACGTTGAATGCCTCAGCGCGAAACTCCATCTTCTGATTCTCCCGAACCTGGAAGACCCGCGATAGAGCCGTATCAAACTGCCAGTATGAAGGACCTATCACATTGCGCGTCCCGATATTTCCAAGAGTGCCCAAAGCCGGTTGCGCAAACGCTTTCGGATTGAGGTAGTTCTTGAGGGAACCGTCCCCGTACGGGTTCGCAAGTACCTGGTTCGGACGCTGGGGTCCCGCATCGCCGTTTAATGCACGGTCGAGACCGGACGTGATCGTAAGATAGGCGCCGGTTGATACTCTGTAGATTCCTGACAATCGCCATCCTGTGCCGAGCTTGCGTAACGTTGGATTGGCAAACTGCGGACTGTCGGCGACGGCCGTCAAATTGAAGAGTTGGCGCCGGTCTGAATTGCAATTGCCGCGATCGAAGCGTCTATTGTTGCGGTCAAGATATCCGCCTGCGCCAGGGCCGCCGGCAGAAAACGAGTCACCTATGCAACGAGACCAGGTGTAATTGCCACCAACGTTCAAGCCCCTTGTAGCGCGCCGCTGAATTGAAAGGAGCATCGCGTTGTACTGCGCTGTGCCGGCATCTTCATTCACATTGAGGGCCCCGATGAGTTGTCCTTGCTGGGGATTCTCGATCGTAAGGAGCCGGCGCTGGTCCGTGTTCGAGGTCGTCGAGCAAGTGGTGTACGTGACGCTGTTCAGCGTGCATGAACTCGTGCCCAAAAAGAGCGATTGATTGACTGCCTGCTGCACCCACAGGTGCGTCGTTTGGCTTCCTAGATAGCTGGCAGATACGAGATAGTCACCGCCGAACTGTTTTTGGACACTGAGGTTCCAGGTCTGGACCATGGTCGGCTGCATGTTGTATCGAATGGCAGGATAAAACGATGCGAAGGGTGGAAATCGTGCTCGAGTCGCATCAAATACCCACGGGAATGGATTGCCGCCTGGAAAGTCTCTGTATGGATCTTCAAAGCCCCCTGCTGGACTTGATATCGTCGTGTTGAAGGCCCTTGGAGGCGATGTCGCGCTGCCGTTTAGAGTGTTCGAGCCGCTAAAGTCATGGGCGACTCCATATGATGCTCGGATCGCGATCCGGCCATCGCCGTGCGGATCCCAGGCCAGTCCCACGCGAGGTGCGAACTCCAACCACTCTTTGAAAATAGACGCACCTTCCGGGAAACCCGGATCACCCGGGAAATAAAAGCCGGCCGGCCCGTTCGGGAAAACGGTGCTCCGGATGCCCTTCTGAAACCTGTCGTGATCGAAACCGTAAACGGCTCCGATCGTCAGGTGCAAAGGAAGGAATGGTTCCCACCGTAATCCATAGTTCAACGTCAGCTTTTGGGATATCTTCCACACGTCCGACGCGTAGATCCCGAAGTTTGTTTGACGATCCGCCCAGCTCGTCGGTGATCCCTGATTCAACGTCGTGAGTCTGCCAGTTAGAAAGTCGGCCATCCCCAGGCCGGTCGCTGTGCCGTTGAACGCATAGTTGCCAAGGGCAGCGCGGTACGCATTCTGGTTGGTCCTCCATTCCGCGGCGTTGGCGCCGAAGGCGATCTGGTGGTTGCCCCGAACCAGGCTTGCGTCGTCGGCAACCTGGTAGGCTGTAGTGCGGAACGTGGCCTCGCTGTTGGTTCCGCTGCCGATGCTGGGTCCCCCAGTGACGGCGATCACCATGTTGTCTTTTAAAGAACTGTACGCATTGACTCCAACGTCCTGGGGCCCAAAAAAGTGCGGACCGACGCGGTGCAGCGCCAGTCGATTCACTGTCATGCGGAAGGCGTTGACCGTATTGGTTCCGAAAAGATAGGTGTCGCCTACCGCGTAAGATTGAGCCAGGTTATCCCAACCGTTGCTGGTTGTTGTCAGTAGATTGCCGGACAAACTGTATGGGTCGGGCACAGACAATGTCGTTGCAACATATCGGCCGAAAACAGAATGGTTGGCGCTCAACTGGTAATCCACTTTGCCGACGGCCTGCAGTTCGTTGGGTTTATTGACCAGTCCGTATGTAACCTTGCCGCATTCATCCTGCGCCCGGGGAAATTTGGCTGAAATCGCTAACGCTGCTTTGCTGTAAAGGGCAGGATTAATGGTGTTGTTGGCATTGAATGGAGGCTGCAATGCGATCGGCCGACCGGCGTTGCAAGCTGGCGAGGTGAACGCCGTCCAATCACCGGCGAGCATTGCGGCTGTTGGAACAAAGCTGATCGTGTCGTTGGGATCCGAACGGGTAGTCGTCCCTTGGTAGCCGCCAAAGAAGAAGAGCTTGTTCTTCAAAACCGGACCGCCAAGCGTGCCGCCGAACTGATTGCGCTTCAGCGAATCGCGCCTCAACGCAAAAAAGTTTCGCGCATTGAACTTGTAGTTGCGCACAAACTCGAACGCGTCACCGTGAAGTTCGTTGGTTCCGGCCTTGGTTACCGCATTCACTGCGCCACCGGATTTAAATCCGCCGTTGGCGCCCATGCCGCTCGCCTCCACTTTGAATTCTTGCAGCGCGTCGGGAAACGGGAGCGGCATTTGTGTTCCATCATACGGATTGTTGTGCATAGAACCATCCAGGGAATATCCCACTCCGAAAGTCTGTCCGCCGGCGATGGAGATCATCACAGCTCCCTGCCAGGTCTGTGTGCTGGCTGCTTCGGACTGGACAGCGGCGCCTGAAAGCGTGATCAGATCGGTGACCTGGCGGCCATTCAACGGTAGTTCCAAAATACGCGCGTTTTCGATGACCTGACCCACAGCTGTGGTTCGCGTTTCCACCTGGGTGGCGTTGGCCTGGACTTCAATCTGCTCGGTAACCTGGCCCACCTGTAGGATGATGTTGATCGTCGGGTTGCTGTTGACCTGCAACACAATTCCTGTTTGTGCAAACGTGCGAAATCCCGGCAGCACAGCTCCCAGACGATAAGGACCGAGTGGCAAGTTCGGCAGGACGTAGGTTCCGGTTTCGTTAGTGACGGCGGAGCGGCTTATGCCTGTTTCGGTCTGAGTTACTGTCACTTCCACGCCAGGCAACACCGCGGCACTCTCGTCTCGAACCGTGCCGCTGATTTGCGCCGTGGCCTGCGCCCAAACGTTGACACAAGTCAAGGCGGACACCATTAGCGTGATCAGTAGATTTATTGAAACACGCTTCATTTGCTCCTCCTCTCAGTTCGGAAGACAGTCCATCCCACGAAATTTGGGTCCGATGATATGCTTCGTTCGATCGAGGTTCAATCAAAACGAGCTGCAAAGGCTATGGATTTGTGGGTTTGGCAGCGTGTTCTCTTGCGCTCTTTCTATAAGTCTCTTCGTCGGATGGGACGGCGGAACCGAGGTAAGCATGCGCATCACTCCAAAAGAAATCGCGATTGTATTTCTACACTCGCGGTTGTATATTCCGCGTCAAACGGACGAAAAATCTTACGAAAGTCTTACATCAGGGAGTAAGAGATGAGAGTCCAGAGATTATTGTTTGTTATCGTGTTTATTTTAATGACATTCCCGATGTTTGGCGGTCTCGTTTTGGCGCACCACAGTGTCGCAGGCTATGACACCAAGACGGAGATGGTGTTACAGGGCGTCGTTGTGGAATATAGGTGGAGAAACCCTCATGTCATCGTGGTCTGGAACGTGACTGATAAGAGTGGGAAAACCGTGGAATGGGCTGGCGAAATGAATTCCCCGACCTCGATGATCCAGGTAGGCATGAACAATCAATCCCTCAAACGGGGAGACCAGATTATCCTTACCGTGAACCCATCGTTGACAGGTAATCCTCTAGGTGTGATTAGAAAGATAACGACTATGGATGGCAAGATTATAGTCGATAGGTTCACGCCTCAATAGATCCGCAACGAAAAGCGGGAACCTACCAATCCCAAAACATCGCCCGACACAATCGCGCTGAAAGGTTAAAACAATGCAAAACCAAATCATGGTCTCGATGTTGGCTTTAGCGGGAGGACTGGCTTTGTCGTCGGCCGCATTCGCTCAAACTGAAATCATCCCACCAGGCTGGAAGACGTGCCCACATTGTCTGACTCTGGAACAACAACTGCACGAGGCAACATATAACCCACCGGGCATGCCGTTTAATCCGCGTGATCTGTCGGGAGTATGGAACAGCCGGCCCAACGTCGACAAACCGGGTGCCCCCATTATCGACACGGTCCATGACTCCTTCGCGAAGGATATGGCGGGTACCGGAGTGGCGCCCCCAAATTTTCCCGGTCTGACGCCTTACGGAAAACAATTGTTCGACGCCACATTGACCGATTTCAAGCCTCCCGAAGGAACGAGAGTTACGAATTCGAAAGATCCGATGCTGAAATGTGATCCGCTCGGTTGGCCGCGCTGGTTCACATACAACTATGGAATCGAGTTTGTGATGCTACCCGACAGGGTATTGCAGTTCATTGAATGGGGACATACGTGGCGCACTATTTGGACTGATGGGCGCAAGCTTCCGGAAAACCCTCCGGAACCCCGGTTTATGGGATGGGCCGTTGGGCATTGGGAACCGGACAACACGTTCGTCGTCGAGTCCAACGGTTATGACGACCGGTCCTGGGTCTCCGAAGCTGGGAATTTTATGACCAAGCCTGGCCAAAAGGGCTGGGGTCTCAATGGCTGGCCGCACACCAGCGAGATGCGCATAGTCGAACGGTGGAAGCGGACCAGCTATGGCATTCTGGAGGGGCAGTTGACCGTGATCGATCCGAAGGTGTACCTCAAGCCTTGGGTGACAGATATCGTCAGGCACACTCTGCTGCCGGACACGGAGATCTGGGAATATTTCTGCGTGCCATCCGATTCGGAATACTATAACGAGAGAGTGCTGAAGCCTTCGAATGGTGCGAAGTAATTCATAAGCGTTCACTTGCCTCGCATTGCAAATCCGACCCAGCGATCTATTCCATGATCGCCTCGATAACGACACCGATCCAGCCCGCGTCTGCGTTTCAGAAGCTTGCATTTTGTGTTTAATCGGAGTATCCAGGCGAATCAAACGTGTTCATCAGAAAGCAGTGAGCGAGGGTCCGCCATTCGAGGCTGATGCATGAGAGGTCCATTATGAAAAAAATTTCGATTTGTGTTTTGTTGGTGGCAGCCGTTGGATTCGGTGTGCTCAGCGCCCAGAGATCAAATACCAATCCTGTTGTCGAAAGATTGGATCCGGCTTTGGATGCGATCGTCCCGGCTAATGCGAAGCTAGAAATATTGAAGGCTGACTATTTTGGAAATGCAGAGGGGCCTGTCTGGATAACGGAAGGCCAATCTGGATACCTTCTGTTCACCGACATCAGCGCAAACCACATTTATAAGTGGACTCCCGACGGCAAGCTTTCGGTGTTCTTGGACCGAACCGGCTTTAATTCGGCCGACACCTCGAGCTTGCAAACAGCCGGATACGTCGGGAACTACAATGGGCGGTTCTATCCGACATCATTCGGCTCAAACGGGATCACTTTAGACCCACAAGGTAGGATCGTCTGGTGTGCACAAGGGGACCGGGCGATCGTTCGTCTCGAGAAGGACGGCGAGAAGCGGACGGTCCTGGCCGACCATTATGAAGGGAAGCGACTCAATCGTCCGAACGACCTGGTCGCGAAGTCGGATGGATGGATCTACTTTACGGATCCACGCTCACGCAATCCTGGGGCCGCACAAGAAATAGACTTCAGCGGCGTGTATCGGGTGAAAGACGGCAAGGTGGATTTGCTTGAAAAGGACGTCCAGCCCAATGGTATCGCCTTTACTGCGGACGAAAAGACTCTGTATGTGGGCGGAGGGAAAATCTGGCGCTACGACGTGCGCCCGGACGGTACGATTGCCAATCGTCGGGAGTTCGACTCCGTCGGCTGCGATGGTATGAAACTTGATAAGAGGGGGAATGTCTATTGTGCCACTGCATCCAGTCATGGAGTGCGAGTGATCTCACCGGACGGCAAACATCTAGGTACGATTTTTACCTTAGAGGACGGGGTCGGGATGGGGCCGACAAATCTCGCCTTCGGCGATGCGGATAGCAAGACTCTCTACATTACTATTAAAAGAAGTTTAGCCCGAATTCGGCTGAACATCCCAGGTGTTCGCGCGAATTCCTAATAGGTGATTCCGAATAACATGGTGTGGGAAGCTTGAAGCTCCGTAATCCGGAGTGATAGCGTATGCGCTCCATCGCAATTCATTGTTCAAATCAGGAGGGAAAGAGTGGCCATGAATTTCGTATCGAACCATTCCCGTCTGAACAGACGTCAGTTTCTCACGGCCGCTACGGCCGCAGGAGCAACAGCCGCTTTCAGCGGCAGGGATCTGTTGACCGGAGCGCCACAAGCTCAGCCTCGAAATACACGCCCGATCGATGTGCATTACCATCTGTGGTCGCCCGAATTTATGGGAATTGGAAAGGAAAACGGATTCAAGGTAAATCCGGGTACTCCCATCTTCTGGGATCCTAAACACACGCCGTGGAATCTCTCCAAGGCTGTCGAAGACAATGACCAATGGGGCATTATGGGGATGACCTCCGTGCCCGGCACGACCAACTGGGGACCAAAGCCGGAACTATGGAGACGTATGGCGCGGGTCTCCAACGAGTACGCCGCCAAGATCCGCTCCGATTATCCCAAGCTGTTTGGCATGTGGGCCACGTTGCCCATGCGCGACATCGATGGGACTCTGAAAGAAATCGAGTACGCCATGGACACTCTGAAGGCCGACGGATTCGGCCTGATCACCAACTACTTTGTAAACGGCACCGACAAGTTTCAGGGCGACGAGATGTTCAACCCCATTTACGAAGAATTGAATCGGCGGAAAGCGGTCATTTATGTCCACCCCACCAATCTGAAGTGCCAACAGGGAGCCACTCAGGTCTGCGAGGAGGTTCTCCCTAAAGGCGTCGGCGACGAAAGCTACCTTATAGACACCGGGCGCGCGATGGGGACTTTGATCTTTACAGGGTCGACCACGCGGTATCCCGACATCACATGGATCTTTTCTCATTCGGGCGGTATAGGGCCAGTTATTTACTTCAGGTCCTTGATCCACCGCAAGGCGCCAACTCCGACGACGCCGAACTACAAAGGCACAGCCGCCGAGTTCAAGAAGTTCTACTACGATACGGCCCAAACATACGACCCGGATGAGATGAGATTGGCAAAATCGCTGTGGTCGGTGCAGCACATGGTGTTTGGATCCGATTATCCGTATTTTTCGTCTGCGGAAACTGCGGAAGGCGTAAAGAACTGCGGCATATTCAACCCGGCCGAACTGCGCGCCATCTACTACGAAAACGTCCAAAGGCTCGTCCCACGCCTCCGAACCATTTCGTCCTAGCCCCGGATGATGCAATACGGTTTCGCAGCAGGTCCGCTTTCAGGCCGGCGAAATACGGCCGGAGCGCCACGCGGCAGGCGCAGATTTTCGATTTCCTGCACCAATGGCGGAACAGGCTTCAAAAACGTTCAGGTTTTGAAAGGGATTCCCGTGGACGAATTCATGGACACGGATTTCTTTTTTGCGCAAGGCCGGCAGATGCCGTGCTAGGCGGATCGTCGTTGGACGGTGAACGCAAAAAGCGAGGTGGTTACAACAAGAAGCGCGATTGCGCTGAAACCCAACGAGCGGTGAATCCCGATCACTCCGCCGATGATGCCGACCGTCACTCCACTGAACGCGCGCAGGCCGAGTGCGGACATACTGAAGAGACCGATCAGCCGGCCGCGCAGTTCGCTGGGCGCCAGAAGCTGGACGATGGTCTGCGCCGAGGAATAGAAAGCGAGATTCAGGATTCCTGCGCAAAACAGCAGTACGAGCGACAGGTAGTAATTAGTCGAGAACGCGAACGCCGTGATCGCTGCGCACCAGATAATCGCGCAAATGATGGCGGTCCGGACTCTGGGCTGAAGCCACCCCTTGCCTTCGAGAAGGAATCCGCCAAACACGGCTCCCACAGCGCTGGCCATGAGCAGTGCGCTGTAGGTGAAGTCGGCCTCGCCCGCACCGAGGTCCGTGGCGAACGCGGGCATCAGCGTCTGAAATGTGTTACCGACGAGGAATGATGCGCTGCCGCCCAAAACGATCATGGTGACAATGGGACGGTTGTGCGCCACTTCCCGCAAAACATGGATGGCGTCGGCCCAACCGATGGCTCGTTTCGGCGGGGCGCCTTTTCGGAAGTGGCCGGTGTATGGGACGTACAGCAGCCAAATCGTCAAGGGAAGATAGATGACGACGTTCGCCACAAGAGCCCGCGGGGGACCCAGCCATAGCATCAACCCGGCGCCAACGGCCGGGCCGAAGAGTATTCCCAACTGCCGGCTCGTGGCGTTGAGGCGCACGGCGCTCTGAAGATGCTCAGCGCCGACAATGTCATGGATCACCAGTTGTTCAGCGGGTGACCACATTGCGCCGGCGATGCCGTGGACTATCAGAAGAAGGCCGGCATGCCACACCTGAATCGTATTCGTGTAAAAGAGCATGGCCCAGACCAGCGATACGCCCATGAACAAGACCTGCGCAGCCTGGATGACTCTTCGGCAATCGTATCGATCGGCGAGAGCGCCAAAGTACACTGAAAGGAAGAGAAACGGAGTCCAGTGGCTGATTTCGGCAAATCCGCCCAACGCCGGCGAGTGGAACTTCTGAAACAGCAACCAATAGCTCACCACATGTTCGATGTTGTCCCCCAACATCGCGAGCATGGTCCCCATAAAAAAGAAACGAAAGTTTCGGTGACGAAGCGCCGCAAAGGCGGGTTGTTTGCCTGACTGTAGGGATGTCTGATTGGTCATATCATCGCGGACTTTTCGCTGTAGCCGCTTTCCTGAGCTTCGCGCAAAAAGATGAAACTGCCGAACTGTATATGCCTCCTGTCCTTGATGATGCCATTGCTTTTCGCCGATCCTACCGGGCCGTCGTCGACAGCCCCTTGTAGATGAACTTCTGCACGCGGTAGCCCTGCGACTCGCCGGTCACGATATTTCCCTGCGGATCGACGTCGAGGCTGTGCAGATGGAAGAACTCGCCCGCCTTGCGCCCGGGTCCGCC